>Ga0163217_1069035_pt1 | contig 10056 bp, 12 predicted proteins | sample SynspAceP_FD_185933 | JGI IMG/M metagenome (GOLD analysis project Ga0163217, IMG submission 185933) | Saline lake microbial communities from Ace Lake in Antarctica - Synechococcus sp. Ace-P (PacBio error correction) | ecosystem: Environmental > Aquatic > Non-marine Saline and Alkaline > Saline ...
CCTCCAAAAAAAACTACAAAAAGGAAAAAAAAGAAAAAGGGGATTTTTTAGCCCGCCTTTCCAATTTTTTTTCCCCCGCCGGAACAAAGGTTTCCTTTCCCTTTCCCTTCAACCCTTCACTGGTCCCTGGTCTGAATTGCCCTAAAAATTTGGTGCAAGCGAAGGCCCCGGGGATGGGTAATGTCCAGTCCCCCATCTGGGCCAGCCGGGTGCTCCGCCTGTTCCAGGTGCTTTTGCCAATGCATGGCTTTTTACCTGAAATACGATATTCGCCGTAAACCACACTTGAAGGAAAGTTACGGCTGAATCTCAAGGTTTGCTCGTGGCAAACGTGGCGCAGCGGCACGGAAGTCCCCCAGGCGCCAGAAATGCGATCGCGATGATCGAATGAAATAGTTCGATTACAGAATCAAGACTTGGCTGAAGTCCGCCAGTTAAATGGTCGTTTTTCTTCCGCAAAAAACTGAGAATCGGCAGGTAACGGCCAATCTCGGTGCATCCAGGCCCGCCAGAGTAGCCCCTGGTCCGGCTTAGCTTGGTAGTGTAGATGCGCATCGAGCTACATGGCTGATTACCGATGGCGTACCCTCGGTGACTTGCGCGCCCGAGACTTCACGCATCTTGCGGTCTCTAATTCACGTCCCCGAGGGTGGCCTGGAACATTGCGCCATGGCAGGCCCGGTAGCAGGTTGTGCGGTAATAGCGATATTCGCCATGCGTATTTGACCGCCATGGCCCTAAGTCGGTGATTTCCTGACGTGGTGCGCAACCGGGACTTGTTGACTACCTTTTGATCAGTCGGGCACGATGAGCCGGCGTCCATTGGCTGATCTCACGGACAGCAAAGCATATGATTGACGTCGGGATCCCTCAGCCGCCTCACTGTACCCGCAATGCGCACCTGTCCGGGAGGGTGGGCCAGAACCTAGTTGGTCCCTTTTCATGGTCTTGGTATCAACTGCAATTCCTGTAGCGCTGGGCCAAATTCGGTCCATGGGTTGTTTCTCTTGTTTCAGTTCGCTGTGCCGACTGTCCGCTGTCGGCTCAGTTGTTTATCATATAGGCAGGTCGGCGATGGTCAGTAGCGTCCTTCGGCATCCTTTGCTGATGTTGCCTTCCATTGTGGCCGCATCTTTTTGCATAGCGGCCAATATTTCTACCCCGCGCCTGGCGGTTGTAGCATCATGACACTTCGCCAAGCGTTCCTGCCAGTGGCTAGATTTGACGATCGGTGCCGTGGCCCGGCAGGGCCCGCGTCGCCGCATTGCAACAGTCTGAACGAACGCGCTTTAGCTTGCGAGATACTGTCATACGCGCGACGATTTCCTGGCTCGGTGTGACGCCGCCTTTCTGAAACTGACGTCGCGCTGAACAATTTGCAGTTTGAGCATTATCTGCGGGATATAAAACTCCGCGGGTGGCTGCGCTGATCTGCCCCAGGACCAAAGGCCGAATTCTGTTTGCATGTTGCCAGTCGGGTTCAAGGTGCCGGCGGAAATCTCCCTGCTCAGCAGCAAGATTCTACAGTAAATGTTGAGTGCCGTGTATCAGCCGGTATCCATAATTTGTCAAGTAGCGTGTCTGCACCTGGGACGCGGACTCGCCGTGCCCTGGGAGGTTTATGTGCAGAGCCTGATCGCTGCAGAGTCAGCCAGTTCGAGCCTAGCATGTTCAAGCGCTCCGTCGGCATCCGGGCCACAGGGCCAAATCGGACCTTCAGTCAATCGGCTGCGGCCATCGCTGATTGTCGTTTTTGAAGATCACTTGCGTACTTTGCCCAGATCGGCGCGTTGGGTTATCCAGCACCTTCCATCGTGTAGTGCTCATGCAGGTAGCTGTCTTCGTGTTCCGTAACATGCTCGAAAACTCGGACTGTACACGGCCCCTTGGATTGCAGCGGGCGCCGGTAGCTGTGCTGCGCAGGATTGGCCAGCAGATCCAGGTCAACAGTCAGTTGCCTTGCGAGGAACCGCTTTGCAGCATCGGCACCTGTTACCGGGAAGGAACGCGCTCGTGGAATAGCCAGCTGCATGCCGGAGGTCGGCAGGGCTGCGCAATGTTTGGCTCGTCGGGAAAGCGCTCGGTTAAAAGGTTGTTCATCAATTTGGCTAATTTCGCGTCTGAGATCTCAAATTTGTCGGTGCAAGGGGTGTGGTCAGTGTTTGCTGGTGTAGTCAGCTGTTACATCATGAGGGCTATGGTGGCATGCTTGTCAGTGTTGCCTCTGCGCCTATAATGAATTTAGCTGCGCCCAATGGGCGCTTTCCAATCGTTTGCGTGAGATGTTGGATGGTCGGCTCGATATAGAAATGAAAAACGTTTGTTCTGGCACAGCCGTCGCGCATGCTTGGAGCTGGATGTCTCCTGCTACCTTTTTTTTCGCAGGAAGCCCTACTAGCGATCTGGAGGCCGCAGACAAAGAGCGTTTTCAGCAAGTTGCTCTGACTGGTGAAGATCAGGATATTGTTTTCGTGCTGGTCATTGCAGGCGCATGTGAGCCCGACGAACGCCCGACCTTAAACGAATGGTAAGATGATACTGGACCGTGTTCAGCCGAAACTGTATTACCTTGCTTTTTACAACGCCAGCCATTCACGCTTCCTGGGCGTGGTATTGTGCCTGTGGCTTTTGCCTGCTTGCGGCTTTTGCACGTGTAATCCGCAGTGCCATGCCTGGCATTGCTGGCGGTCGGGATGATGCTGGGTGCTTGCGGGTATGCCGCTCTGGGTATGTGCCGCGTCAGGTCAGCCTGACGTGCTGCAGTTCGGTAACAGGCCTGCCGTTTTGATAGCGAGGGTTGGGCATGTCTGTCGTCGTGAGGCTCCGAGGTCCAGCGCTCCGCTGCTGGCTTGATACCTTTGTCAGCGCTTTTCCTGACCGTTGTGCGTTTGGCGCGAGCCCGGGGCGGCTGGTGGCTCGGTTATCGGTCGTATTGCCCCCGCGGACGGCGGCGGCCGAGATGGCCCTGCGGCGGTTGCGCCTGTCGCTTCGCCCGCTCAGTCGCAGCGTTGGGTTTGGCTCTGCAAGAATAGTTATCGTTCAGCCTCAGGCACAGGCCCGGGATAATTCTCAGTGGTGTATGTGGGCAGCCGCACGGCCTCACGGCGTCTGTCTATTGGCGGACGGATGTGATCAGGATCGGCCCTCAGTGCAGGTTTGCGTAGTTCAAGCGCATGGGTCGCGGGGTAACCGTGTATATTGCTGTATGGAACTCGTGGGATTTCCGCTCGTCAGTCATTCACCGGTGTTTGGCACGCTGTAGATCCGCTTGCTGGGTGCGAAACGATCTCCTCACTGTAGTCCCACATTGATAATCGCGTTAACTCTTCCCAGTTGTGCGTAGATGATCACTCCTTCGTCGCTCGTCGTGGACCTGACTTTTCCGTCCCAGCGCGGCAGATTGGACGGCATGGGTTTGTTGTCGAGTGCTGCAGATGTCCCTGACTCGCCGAAGCGGCCAATACAGATACATTCTGAGCGCGGAGTTGCTGCCATGCGGTTGGCGCTCGTGCAGGCCGGTGAAGCCTGGGTTTCGCCAATGGCAATAGAGCCGTTCAGTATAGGTCCCCGTTTGCGTCGACCTATTGTACCCCCGCCACAGGTATAGTGACCGCCGTACCCACCGGTGATATGGCTCACGGTAATTGTCGATGCGAACGCCAGACAACGCTCATACACCTGTAGGGAAGTGACTGTCGAATAAGTCCGCAGGCTTCGTGTGATATCCAAAAGACAAAGCAATCCAGATCCCAGGCCCTTCATTCTCTATTGTCAATTTCGCCCGGGCGACGAATATCCCGTGGCAGTTCGCGCGTCGGTTGATCAAGAAACGCGGCCATTAAACGCGCTGGCCGTTGGGGCAGTTTGAGGCAGCGCACCTTCCTCCCCCGCAGGGCCGTCGGTACCAGAAAGCTTTTGGCCTTGGGTGTAGAGGCAGGTGGGTGAACTTTGAATTCCATGTTGGCCACCTCGGCAATCCGCCCGCCAGGCCCATTGGCAATGGCCGCGCCGGATGCGCCGTCGGGGTTGCTTGGTATACAGGTAAACTTGCTTCGCGCCAACCACTAGGCCAGCACCTGTGAATACGGCTGCGCAAGGTTCCGACGTGGCCACTGCTGCGAGTTGAGAATGTAAGCTCCAGTACATGCGCGCGCCGGCAGGCCAGCTTGTCCGTGTATTGCGATCGTATCGGCGACGGCGATTTTCCAGCAACTCTATATTGGCGTCGCGCCTGGGCCTTGAGCAGCAGCGTATTGGGAAAATTGCCGGCACCCGTGGGCCATCAACGCACATGAATTGATCGGCGATGGCTATTGGCCGCTTACATGGTGCAGATGAAAATCATCACTCTCGTGCCATCTTCGCGAGTTCTCGCGAGTGAAGGGTTGGGTCGCCTTGCTCGATAGCCCCAGCCGATCGCCTCGCGCTTGGTGCCATACGATTCTGCCCTGACGGCATCTTCGTGACATAAACCGCCACTGGCTTTCGGAGGATGTCCTGTACATTGCGCGTCACCCGTGTCCGGTATTCGTCCCAGTTCACCGCTGCGCTACACCCCTGGCCCAGAAGTCGGCCTTCGGATACTGCCTTTGCTGATAACACCATATGCGCATATGGTCTGCCAGATGCAGAGTCAGGTCAGCCCGGCACTGCGCCGCTGCCGATTAACCAGTACTTCATATTTGCAGTGCGTGTGTGCATGGTGCTCCCGGAACATGCTCAGGTCAGGGGCAGTTGTTGCAAGCTTGGCCGGGTAGTAGTATAGAAGCAATCTGTCAGGCGCAATACCTCGAGGCGCTACAAAGAGGTTTCCGGCTAACGGGCTCGGATAGATTGCTTTATGATTTTGCACTGAATAAGGATTAGGTGCGTGGAACTTTTGAACAACCGCCCGTCATAATAGCTGAACCTGACGAGGGATGAACTTTTGCTTTACATGCGGGTCTATCACACAAGGCGGGGCTTTAAGTCCTTCGCGCCGCTCCTCGGGAGCCGCTCAATTGGACTGAGCAGACCGATCAGCAACTGGTCGAACGGGCTTCAGCGTGTGTGGACAAGCGAGCTTTTGATCTCCTGGTTGCTTAATTATTCCACTACAAGAATCCTCGCATCTGGTTACTTCCGTTTTGTGCTACGAACAGCCATGAAGGTCGCAGTGACGTTGCGCAGGAATGCTTTTATCTAAGGCTTACGGTGCTCCTGGCTCAATTTTTCGTGCTGACAGTGCCTTTTACATCGTGGTTGTATCGCTATTGCGCTATCAAACACGTGCGTAAAACTATCTGGTGGTGCCCCGTGGTTTAAGAGCCGCCCGCCAGATTTCGGATATATCGCCGATGAGGCTTGAGTACGTCATGGACGGCGACAGCGCCTCAAGGATATCATCTCGCCGGAGCGGGACATGTTTTGCGCAACGAAGATTTGATGTCAGATTGATCAATCGCACCTTGCAAGACTGCCCGATGATTTGGGAGAACGGCTCTACACTTTTGCGTGATTTGAAGGTTTGAAGCTATTGAAGATATTGCTGCAGTAATCGATGTTGTCCTGTGGGTACGTGGTCAGATCCCGTATCTTCAGAGCTTCGTAGAAATGGCAATGCGATAAAGCGACTGTCAAGCATCTGATCGAATCATGATTCAAGTCTTGATGTGTTTTAATACACGCAGTCTCCCGTAATTGGGCCCTAAGAGATGAGGTAAATTGCGATAGGCGTTAATCAATTCCTTTGCAGGAGTCTATCTCCGGCTTGGATGGATAACGAAGCGGATGAGCTGGAAATCCTGTCGCGTGTCTTCAGTGCCAAGCGAATAAGTCGATCCCGCACTGTCTAGCCCTTTGGGACTCGGCTATCAAATGGCGCGATCTATCATGCAACAAAGAAGCTTGGCAGATGCCAAGGTTGATCTGTCTGTCTGGTGTATTTTTCTGCTCTTATCTGCTGATGGAACTGCAGTCCCATGTATATGGGTCGTAGTCCAAGGTCGCCGCGTGTGTGAATGGGCAGAACTGAAAAGCCCGTCTCGCTTGTGCAGTCGTCGGTGATCTTGCGGTACTGGTGGGTCGTGGAACATGTTCAAGTCAGACGGGTTTTCCCCCGCCCCCCCCCCCCCCTCCAGCGCTCTAGAATGGTTCTGGTATGTGTCGCTGACTGCGCCTGCGGCACTTCTCCCGTCGCCGTGGGCCGGCCTGTCTCTTCCCGTCCTCTCAGGGTAGTTTGCGTGTTTGTGGCTGGTCTTTTCGCTAGCCCAACTGGAAACGGTGAATGCAAATGCCCTGAGCAAGAAAGCGCTCTTCCCGCTTGGCAGGTAGAGCGTATTGTGCACTTATTTTGCGCCAGCACGCCCGATGCAGATGTTCTCGCGCTTCGATAGTCACCGAACTGCTTTCTTCTTAGCACGGGCAGCGAGTCGTGGGAAAACTATAGGTGCGACGGATGTCACAAACCACGGCAATTAACGCTATGGGGAGCCTCTGTAGCGGCTCTGTTCTGGGGACGTCGCCTGTTTTTCGCCGAATCGGCTGCTTGCTCCGTGAGCGCAAACGCTCTGCTTTGAGCGATGGTCGATGCCCGCACAGCAGCAGAGCTAATCAAGGCTCATTTGTTTTATGAGCGCAAGCGGCAGCTTCATACGCATCAGGTTCCGGCTCCAGCATGAATGGTGATCAGACCCATTGAACGGCGCTGCAGACCGATGGCAGCCGCAAGAGTGGCCCGTACGGTGATGTTTTGTCTGTACCAGCCTCTCTGGCGCAACCGCTTGGCCTTGGCGAGAACAGATCAGCTCGCGAGGCAGCGTTGAGCTTGTTGCATAACTGGTCACCTCCAGGTGCTAGGCAGTCACTCGAAGTCGCAGATCGCTCTGTATTCGTATGCGCAGTCCAAACCCCGTGACCCCCTATCGCTACGCCTTTGAGCTGTATCTGGATCAGGAAACCGATTGTTGCTCCAAATCCTTGCTGATCATGAGCGCAGCGTCCTTGATCGAGCGTTTTCATTTTACTCTCCCCTTGAGCTTGGCCAGGTGGCCAACCGAGTCATTGCAGACCAGTGCGTGTGTCCCCCTTGCCGCTGCAATCCACAGCCAACAATGTTGCCCCTGGTCAGGCGATTGGGTGAGGATTGGGTGCCAGGCTGGTTGCCCCCTGGCTTTGTTCCGGCACCGGAAGTACGCCAGTGGACGGTGGTCTGGTTGAGGTTGGATTTACGCAGTATACCACACGACGTCTCCGCGCCGCCGACCTCGTTTATCCGAGCTCCCTCGGCGAAGAGGGCATAGCTGATGATGCTTAGAGCGCAGCTCGGGCCGACAGTGCAATCAGACCCAAGCTCGTGCGTGCTGAGGTGACTTACTGGCCAACGTAAAGCTGCCGTGGTGCTGCGGCTGAAGCGCATAGCGATTCCCTGCCCCCCGATTTCGAGATGGGGCTTGCGGTGATTTTGAGAGCAAGGGCAAGTCGCTAGTTGGGTTGAGAAACAGCGCTGGGTCGAGACTGTTCCCGTCAAAAGTCACTGCGCAGCTGTTCAGGCCAAACGCCGCAGGTTGTGGCCAGCCGCAATTGTTGCACACGCCCTCGCTCTGCGCCCGCCAGGTTTTTATCCGCGTGCTCTGTATATCCCGCCGCGGGTGGGTGGACCAGGTGGTCATAGGTCTGCCCGAGACTAACACTATATATATTTGTCAAGGCGTGATTTCTACCATCTCCTCTGGTGGGACTTTCAGTGCCGCCATTCTGGCCGACAGCGCAGGCTTGGCTTGAACCCTGATTATTCTGTCTGCTCTTTTCCGGTCTGGCTTCGGGGTTGTGGCCGTACGCATTTATGCCCTGCAACACGCAGTAACCCGATTTGCAGCCACAGTAATTCTGCCGTATACTGCCCCCAGTGGCATCCGCAAACAGCGAAGACCTGCTGGCGATGCAAACTGAACCCTCAACTTTAATTAGGAGATCAAGTGCACATGTTTGTCAACGCAACGCTGGATGGTAAATACTGCGCTGGAGCTCGCTGGGCAAGGGCAGGGGCTGACCCGACTTACCGAGCTGTCGAGGAAGTCCTCTCCGCCGGGTGAAATATCAAGCACTAGCCCAGAAAAGCCCGGTGGCCTCGTTCTGGCGCGGTGCCAGGCATGGCGATCTGGAAGGCATGCCGCCGATGTTCCGTGAATTCTTTGGCGCGGTTTCCCGCAGCAAACACCGTGAGCGCCAGGCTCCACAATCTCTTGGTTCGGGTTTAAATCCTGTTCCAAGGATGGTTTACGTTCTGACAAATAAACCCCGTTATCGCAGGTGCTGACACGCCATATTTGTTCGGCGCTGTCCGTTCGGCGTGAGCTGCAGGCCAGTTGGTTGTGCCGATCCTCGGTTCGACTGGCACTGTTCGGAGAATCGACGCCGGCGATGATCACTGCCCCGTGCGTGCAAGTATGGGCAACTCTTGCCCGAGCTCAAGCAGGCGAATGGGTGCTGGCCATCCGGTTCGCACCTTTGGCTTTTGATTATTCGGTTACAGCCGGCAATCAATCAGTGCGAAGGGCCGCAGCCTGCCGAACGAAAGCTAGTTCCCTTATTTCCAGACCGATTGGCTATCAACCCGGGTAACTTCCGGCGGCCCGCTGTTGAATAACGAAAAGTCATCGGGTAATTCTCAATCTTTCCACGCCGTTCGGTGGTTTCATGGCCTGGTCGTTTGCCAATCCCCGTTGATGTGGCGCTGGGATCGTGGTCGACCAGATCAAAGGAAACGGCAGTGTTCAGCCGTGGCTGGTTGGGTTTTGGTGAATTCCAGAGGTCAGCCAAGGAAATCCTGGCCGAGTCATTAACCGGGCTGCCCAAGCCGCTGGCGCAACTGGTTTGCCCAGACGCAACCGACGCCCCGCCGTAAGGTGGCTTTGCAGGTGGGGAATCGTGATCCTGCCGCTTCACGTCAGTGAAATCATCATGCCTCCTCTCGATTTGCCGCATCGCGTGGGCCGGGTTCGCCCGTGAGAGAGGCCACGCTTGAAAGTCATGCGCGACAAAAACACACAAGAAAATTGGCGCCTTGCCGAGGATGCAGTGTTGCTTCAGTGACACCGCCAGCCAGCGCGGCGAACCGACAAGTGTGGATTAACCGTTTGGCGGGTCGTGGCTGATTTCCGACGAACAGAAGGCGCGCTGATGTGAACGCCGGGCTCAATGACTTTACGTGAGGTTCCGCCAGGCCTGAGCCAGGTTTGGGCTTGCGTAATGGCGATACCTATTACCAATCTTGACAACCAGCCAGTGCAATCGGTCAGTTGAGTTCCGAGAAAATCACCGCCGATTTACCCCCAACAGGTCAGTCTCCAATGCCCGTGATTCCGCAGGGCCGGGCCGTTACACATCACCTTTCGGCTCAGCCAGCCTAAGCAGTCACTTGGCGGCCCGACCAAGTCGGGCCGCGTTGGTCTGCAGCCACCGCATCGCCGGCACGGGGCGCGCAATAGGCGCTCTACGGCATATTCGGGTCACTCGCGGGCTGTTTTTCGCGGGGGAACCATCCCTTCCATTCGCGACAGCCTGCATGGCTGGCAATCTTGCAATCAAGTCTGGATGATCCCTGTAGTGAGTGACCTAAGCCTAATCCGAATTTCTCGATCATATGCGCACATTGATCATGGTAAGTCGACCTGGCTACCGTTTTTATTCAGATTGCGCGGGGCCTTGGCGATCGCGAGAATGGCGAACAGGTACTTGAAACTTCGATGGATCTGGAACGCGAAGGCGGGATAATACATCAAGGCCCACAGCGTCCACGCTCTACTACACCTCAAAGTAGACGCAAAACCTATCAGCTGAATTTCTCGAGTAATGCCTCACGGCCACGTCCGACTTCCATTATGAAGTCAAGTCGCTCGCTGGCCGCCTGCGAGGGCGCGTTGTCGTGGTTGACAGCTGCGCAGGGGTGTAGAGGCGCAGTCGGTAGCAACTGTTATAATCCGCTATCAGGCGCAAGGGTTCTCGGGTTCATGCCGGTGGTTTGAACAAGATTTGACCTGCCGCGGCCGAAGCCGGAAGCGGGTTGGCAGAAAATCG
>Ga0163217_1101159_pt1 | contig 10056 bp, 11 predicted proteins | sample SynspAceP_FD_185933 | JGI IMG/M metagenome (GOLD analysis project Ga0163217, IMG submission 185933) | Saline lake microbial communities from Ace Lake in Antarctica - Synechococcus sp. Ace-P (PacBio error correction) | ecosystem: Environmental > Aquatic > Non-marine Saline and Alkaline > Saline ...
CCGTTGAAGTTGCAATCTCCCAGCGCCTGCCCTCGAAGAGCCTGGTATCGACACGGAAATGGCCCGGCCATCGCCCGTAAGCGGTTTTGCCGCGTGTTCAAACGGGGACTGCTGGTTGTACTCCGTGCCGTAGATGACAGGGATAAGCGGTTATCGCTCCAGCCAAACGGTCGCATCGGCCCCCCTGGCCATCGCTGATGTTCGCCGGAAAACAGTCGGATGAACTGGTCGTCCTGGCATGCGCATCGCCCAGGCCCAGCCGGACAGGGTTTCGCTGTGGGCAAAGATCTCCGGCGCTGGATCGGCGTGGGTGTCACCGGCAGTAATGGCCTTGAGAACACCTGGCGGGCCGGTTAGATCGTGAGCCATCACTATCTCGCCTGAGGAATCCGCATGCATGACTCCACGCAGCGAATAGTCCGGCCGTTGGCCCAAACTCCGCCGAAAGTTGTTGTTCGAACGGGCTGCGGGCAACTGTTTTAGTCACGTCCCTCGGGTTCTGGCCTCGCCTGGGCCTGGGCCAGGCGTTGAGGCCCATCATCCTGGCCGAGTCTGTCGCCTCGTTGTCACGCAGTTGAGGGTGGCTCAAGCACGAACCCAGCTGTTGCACCAGGAGCCAGCTGTCTGGCGTCAGAGCTGAAAATCCGGCTTGGGAGGAGCCGAGTCCGCCGCCGCAACCGGAAAACCAGAACCTCAGTAGTGCGTTTGGGGCGAAACGACCGCTGTGCGATGGGCTGAGCTGAAACAGGGGTGGATGGCTCTGCTAGGTTCCCTCCACACGACCCTTTTGATGGGCACGCATTTCCATGCGAAGACGCCAGTGCTCTGTGGCTGTCTATGACACAAAGCCTACGACTGCTGCACTGCCAGCAGCTGCAGGCTCCGATCTGGATCTGCGCTTTCTGAATTTTTCGCCTGAGTGTCGATACAGCGGCTACGGCCGATGGGGCGCGGGCTTTTTGTGTGTTGTCAATAGATTGATTGAACAAAGGCTGTCTGAATCCTTGCAGCCAGGGCGTCGGAGCTGGTGCCCTGCGCTGCAGACGGGTGCAACAACGTGGAACATCGAAGCAGGCGCGCGATCTTGCATGGCCGTGACCGCGTGCCCATCTCTCACCCAATGCCGCCGAGCATGCGTGGCCGTTGCTGTTGACACCTAGAAATCCGCATGTCAACCGCTCGTTTCAACCGGGTGCGGGAACTCAATTTCTTCCCTGCAGGGCCTCGGTGGGCTTTGATCTCATGGCAGACGCCGTGCAATTGTGGAACGGCAAGATGGGCGGACGTGGCAGGATCTGCGCGGTTTCGGCATGGGTGGTTGTTCGCCTACGACCCTCCCGATCGGCTGGGCGATTCGCGAGGCAGTCACTATGTGGATCCCGATCACCCTGTCCAGCCGCAGTGATGTGATCTCCCTCATGTTCCCCTGAATGCGGAAACCATCACATCATCCGCCGTGAAACCTATCGACTGCATGAAGCCGGGTGTGATCCTGGTGATGTCAGCGGGGTGGCTGATCGACACCGTGGCCCGTGATCGAGGCCTTGGAAATCCGGGACGCCTTGGTGGCGTGGCGCTGGATGTTTATGAGGAAGGAAGAAGGGGTGTTTTTCCGAAGATCTTTCCGGAGAGGTGTGCAGGAATGAATACTTCTGGCGCGGATGCTACCTTTCCGAATGTGTTGATCCACAGCCGCACAGGCCTTTCTCAACCACTCGAAGGCTTCACAACATTGCTCAGCGTCACCGCCGCCATCTGCACGGCGCTTGTGGACCCCTTCGTGGGGGGGTCCCACTCACTTTAGCCGGTGGTCTTGCTCCGCCCCAGCGTCTCCGCACGTAGGCGAACGTCCCGGTAAGCCGTTGTCGCCGGTGGCGACTGGTGGCCAGGTTGGCCAACGATTCCGAGCTAGACCGGCAGCAGCCTGAATGCGCTCTCCTTGAAGGCTAAGCAGGTTCCCAAGGCCTGCCCAGCCGTGCCATGCCTGAGACTCGCTGCGACAGCTTCTGATCGGCGCCCTGGTCCTGGCCCTCTGGCGACGTGCTGGGCTTGGCGGCTCAGCGCCTTCATCCCCAGCGGCCTCGCCGGCTGGGTGCAGGGGGGCTCAGCCCAACAAGAAGAGGTCTCCCTTGATCTCGAAGTCCGCCCGTCAGATGCTTTCGCTGGAGATGGGCGTGTCGCGGAGTGGGTTTCTTAGATCCACTCATAAACGGTGATGCTCCCCTCAACCTGCCGTACCCTGAATAGCTGCTGGAGTGGGCTTGGGCAGCTGCCACGGAACACCACTCGAGGGGAAGGCAAGGCATGGGCTGAATGGGGCCAAGCCGCCCGGCGCGCTGCTGCGGCGTTCTGTGCGGCAGCTGCTGCTGGGTTTCTGGCCCCAGCATGCTGCTTGGGGCAACCCGCCCGCCGCGGTCTGAACCTGGTGGAGCTGGGTGCGCGAAAAGGTGGCGGAGCGGAAGAGGGCTGGCCTGGTTCGCGAGCAGGCCTTCTCGTGCGGTCCCGCCTTGGTTGCAGCACCGTGGTGTTCCCCACGACGTTCTCAGCACCAGGATCCGTCCCTGCCATCGATTCCCGGCCGAATCGATGTCGGCATCAGACGCCGCGCGGGCAGCGGAGACGCCGGGCCGAACGGTTGGAAACGCAGCGTGGAGGGGGTGATTGCCCAACTGCGCAGGACCAGCCGGGAGGGAAGCCGCCGTTTTCCTGCGTCCGGAGGCGGCCCGGCGGCGCGGCGGCGGTGCGTGAGAGCACCGCGACGCTGGCGTCAGGGACGCGTACGTCTGGAAACGTGTTCAAACGCCAGCCCTGCATCACCTTCAACGCCCACAGTGGCGTGGGCTTTCCGCAAAACGTGCCGTGGGGTGTTCAATGCGCGCCTCCTGACCTGGGCCTGGGTCCCGCGAGCACTGCTCACGGCACCGACGCCGATGCGGCTTGGGCCGGCCAGCACGACGATGGAGCTGGCGGGCGCTGGAAAACAGTGTCCCAGAAGGTGATAGCGAATCACTCTGGGCTGGAGTTTCAAACCGCCGTTCCGCCGGTCGCACTGGGTGCTTGGCGGCGGGCGGTGGCCGGCATCCGGCTTTGGTCCAGCTGCCCTCATTCGTCGATCCGCTGGGCGTGCGGCCGCGATTGCGGGGCTTGCGGGACAACGCCGAGGCGCTGCGCGCGAATAGCGGCCACGCGGGAGTGAGTGGCAGCTCTCAGCGGCAACTTGAGGGTCGCAGAACTGCCGGCCAGTTCGAAGGGGAGGCGCGAAAGGGTCCGCCGAGGCGTCACGCCAGCCCCCGGCGCAGCTGGGCTGCAAGCGCCTCGGCCGCCGCGCCAGCCGCCACCCTCCAGAACTGGATAGAGGGCAACGGCCGCCTGATCGAGGGCACAGCCGCCTGAATCGAGACCTTTCGGATCGCCACGCTCCGTCAGCAGGGCTGGCGCGACCAGGCCGCACCGTGCTCGAGATGGACTGCTGATCACCGGTCTGTGACAGTTGAAGTCTGGTTGCGGCCGGGCTCGGGGCGATCGCGATTTTCCCCCAGCTTCCGATCGCCTCCCTGCTGCTGATCAGAAAGGTCGGTGGAGTGTGCCGCTGATACGTGGCTGGGGCTGATCGTGGTGCGCTGAGTTTGCTGCTGCTGCGAATTGACGCACGCGTGAACAACTGGTGATTGCCTCCACATCAGCATCGCCGGCTAACCCGGCGCTATGCCCTGCAGGCGGTGACCTCACCAAAATGCTCAGGAAACGGCACGATGGTGTAGCTACAAGACGGCATCGTGCTCACACCTGCTGCTCGTGGGGCATCAACCGTTCGTCTCACCGGTGCCGGGGTGGTGGCGCGTGGCGGTGGCCTGCTGCTGCGAAAACTGCTGGGAAGATTTCATGCAGGGGTGTTGATCATCCTCACCGACCGTTTAGCCATCGCGATGTGGTTGATCATCGCGCCCACGATGGCTTCGTGGGAGAACATGAATCTGTTCAACACGCCAGCCTGCGCGGCTCGACGGCCAGCGTCACCAGCCTGCCCAACGGCCGATCCGCGCCATCGAGAACCTCACAAAGACATGGTCGCGGGTGAACCTTCAGCCGAGGTTTCAGCCGAACGAGACTGCGGCCGTGCTGGAGCGGTAAAAAAATTTCGGCCGGTCGCCGAAGACATGTCCGCCAAGATTCCGAACTGGCTGCGTACGTGTCGGGAACCCCGGAAGTGCGGGGGTGGATGAGGTGCGGCCAGTCGGGCTGGCCTGATCCGGGTATGGATCCAGACCCTGCCGCTGCCAGTGGCCGGTGGGGCGGGAGTTCACGTTTGCGCGTCAAGGAGGCCTTCGATCGTCGAGGGGCATTCGCCCTGGGCCTGCGCGTCAGGACGAGCTAGGGACTCTGGAATCGCCACTCATTCCCAGGCCGTCGAGCTGCTGTTGGCTGCCGTAGTGGGAGGCTCCACCTGATTTGAAGTGCCCGCCATCGAGGCGGCAGCCCACCTGCAAAGGCAAAAGGCCCTCGCCGGCAGCGTCTCCGGCGCGAAACAAGACCAGCCCATCGGCGAGCGGCGCAAGAGTCGTTGCCACTGACTGACGGCTAGCGCAAGGTGCGCAGGGCTGCGGCTGGGGGTCGTTGAAGGGCAGGCCGGGCTTCCAGGCGCCTTTCCAGCTCCCGGGCAGCCCTCCACCTCCCGCCAGCAGGGCCGCAGCGCTGGCCGCAGGCCCGGGGTGAGGGTCCGGTTCGGGCGATGCGGGTGCAGCGGAAGGGACCCAAACCAGGCTCTGCAGGCGCCAGAGGGGACCACAGCGGGGCTGGTGCCAGCGGACGCGTAGAGCAGCCCAGATACGAGCGGGGAGCGGCCGGCAGAACAGTTCAGTTCATGGCCGAATTCGGGGCTGGCTTTTCGTCCCACAGGCTTGAGCCGCCGGCGGCGCGGAATTGCAGCATGCCCCACTGTGTAGTGGCGCGGCAGAGAGGCAGCCGGGGCGCCGCGGGAGCGACGCGCGGCCGCTGCCATCCCACAGACGGTGGGGTGGAAAGCTGAATGGAGGAGCAGGTGCCTCGATCACGGCGCGGTGGGGGTGATGAGATCCAGCACACCGGGGGTTGCGTTCGACCAAGCGCGTCCCCGCACCAGCGACCTCGAAGTGAGCCGGTTTCCAGCTCCAGGTCGTGACCGGTCTGGCCCTAGCTGCCGCCCACAGCATGGACCCGGAAAGCAGGATCACGATGGTTGGCTGTGGCTATGTGGGCACGGGCATGGCCCGCATTTAGCACGCAGCAAGGCCGACTGGCTCGGGTGACCACCACAGCGCGATCGGGGCGAAGAGCTGGTCGCCGTGGGCCGATTCGGTTCAGGTGCTCGATGCCGTGACCCATCGGGCTACGCAGGCCTGCAGGAGTGAGGCCGCCGTGTTCTGGGCCTGGGCGCCGCAGCGGTGAGGGCAAGGTGAGCCGACGGTTATACGAGGCCAACCTTTCTGCGCAGCATCAGGCCTGGCCGCGTGGTGGGCCGAGCTGCCCAGCTCAACAGCTGCTGTACACCAGCAAGTTGACTCGTGTACGGCAACGCCGGGCGGCCTGCTGGAGGAGGACACCCGCTGCAGCCCCGGACAGGCATGGCGAGAATCCTCGCCGCGATTGCAAGCGGGTGTTGACGCTTCCGAGGCCCAGCCGCGCGTCGCCAATCTGGCGGTTTGGGGGCGCGTCTATGGACCCGGGCGGGAGATGCAGAGCGTTTCCGGTGTTTGGGGGCAGCCAGCGCAGGAAGGCGCCGCGCTCACAAGCCTGGTCACGCCGAGAGTGGTGGCGGCCCTGGCCTTGGGCTGGCTGGAAGACCGGCCTTCGATGGGGGTTTCACTGGTGGATGACGCGCGCGATCAGCGTGGCGCGACTGATCGTCTGACCTGCCGTGCCGCGGAGCTCAAGCCGGGTGATCTGGGAGGGCGAGGCCCGCCCCGGCGCTGACGCCGGCGGCCGGGCGGCGGGTGTCGACCGGCGGCTGACAAATGGGCGGGCTTCCAGTTTGCAGCATCCCAGGCTGCCCGTGCTTGCAGCAGGCCGTGGGCCTCCGGTAAGCTTAGCCCCTGCTTTGTCCAGCCTGCCGATGGTTCTGTGCCCCCCCATCTCTGCCGGCAGCGGACCTGCTCCTGCGCTGGAGCAGCTGGCGCTGGAGCAGGGAGCTCCGCCTTCGTTGCTCGGTGTGGTGGGCAACCCTGTTCCAGGCTGTGTTCAGTGCCTCGGAAGAGCTGCATCCCACCGTGGCTCCAGGGAGGCTGGAAATTCATCACTCCGCAGGCAACCGTTGGGCCCGCAAGGCGTGCATTTGCACTGAGCTCTCCGATTCGAGTGCAGGTGTGGGGCGCATGGAGCCTGGCGCCTGGTCCCAAGGGCGCGATCTGCTGGTGGGCCTGCCTCGACGGTCCGCTGCCGACCCGGCATGGCCCAAGTCCCAGACGAGCACCTGCGGCGGTCCTTTCGTCAGGCTCAAGCCGGAGCCGCGGGTCATATCGCGTGCCACCCGCTGCCCCCTTTCTCTGGCGCGCGCTTCGCCTGTTGCGCAGCTCGACATCCCATGGTACGAGCCCGAGGGCGAGAGCGCGTGCCCAGGTGTTCATACGACGGTGCTTGAATCGGTGGCCTATGCGCCCTCGCCGAGAGCAGATAGCAAGGGAGAATGGAGTCCCTGCGCAAAGATGAGTTTCCAGTCCCTGCAGCTCTCACCCTGGCGGGCCGCGCCGACGGATAGTGGTATCCGCTCCCGTTCTAACGCCAGCGGCGGCAGGGGGCTCGGGCGGATCGGGCGGCGAATCCGCTAGGCGCCAGCGCCAACAGGCGGCCCAGTTCTCGCTGGACTGGCGCTGATGACTTTGAGCCTTGAGCTGAAGACGACTCCCGCCCCTCGATTGGCGCAGACACCCGTTTCGTGGGTCTGCCCTGCTGCGGGATTGCGCATCGCGATCGAGCCGGAGCGGGATTGGCCGGCAAGCCTGGATGGTGAAAGCGCGTACGGTGGAGTGACAGTTCAAGGGCCGCCTTTCTGTTCTCGCTGGGCTTCGCTCTATGCGCTCCGGCTGCGGGTCGACCACACCGAAGTTGACAGTGGGGCGCTGGTCAGCCAACGGCACCGCAGAGCGGCCAGCCCTGGCGGCGACGGCAGCGGCCCTGCTGGTGGGGGGGCACGATGAGCCACTGCGGCGAGCCTGGCTGGATCGTTTTGGGCTTGCCGTGAGGCTCCTGGGGTGCTGCGCTGCCGCTTAGAGCCTCTGGCACCGCGTGCCACTCGGGACCACCTGCAGGCCGATAGCGCAGGGCAATCGGGCAGCTTGATGATGGCTGGATTTCCGAAGGCGAGATGCGATGACGTCACGAGCAGCCGAGGGCGGAGGTGACATGGCACGATCGCGCCACCAGCCCTGCCAAGCGAAACCAGATCACGTTGCGCACAACCCAGGGGGCGTGCCCGCAAGGTTTTTTCCCCCCCCCAAGTTGCGGCCGTGAGTTCGATCGGCTGAGTCGCCTCGTAGCCGAATGGCAGAACGAAAATTGCCGATCAGAAACAAGGCCCGCCGCCAGGGCAATCCCCCCGTGATCGCGGCCACCAGACCCGCCAGTCAACATCAGCAGGCCATCACGAAGCCCCGAGACGAACAGCTGGGCGTTAAGCCAGGAAACGAAGCATGGCATTGTTTATACCTGGCAATGGCTTGGAAGCTGACATGGATCCGTCGGTAGAGGCCAGCCTTGTTGTCTTGGATTACATTTTTCTGTTAAATCTTCATACCAAGTCGAAATCGCGTGTCGACTAAGGCTCGTAAGCTTCTTAAAATTGGGTCTGACGATATGTTTCACCCTCGGAGAAGGCTTTCGCCAGATCTTCCCGCGCACGCTCTGCCGCGACGCCGTAACTGCAGTCCACGTCGCTTCAGGCCGCTCAGCGTCGAAGACCGCTGCTCTGACTGGTACGCCTTACACTCGAGAATGGCACCACCAACCGTCGCGGCCCCCGGCGCTGCCCGCAATAAGCAGTTTGCGGAGGGCCACGCTCAAGCGCGTCAAGGCATGGGCCTCACCGAGCAGAGCCAGCTGGAATGTGTGATTCTGCAACAGGCACCGATTTCGCAGGTCGGTGTAACTACGCGCTGGTCGGTCCAACTCAGCTCAGGCTTCTTGGTATCAACTCGGAGAGTGGATGGGCGCTGCCTCGGGTCCGATCCCAAGGGCTTCAGCTCTCCGCCAACGCGGCATCCGTGGCTCAGCTCGTTGAGGGCGTGAAGCAGGGCCAAGCAGAGTTCACCGTGTGCGCAACTTGTCGTTGGACATGGGCTAGACCCCAGGCCAAGGCGAAGGCCGCGGGTCATGGAGCCGTGGTGGCACCCACGACGGAAGCCGATCGCAAAAAGGTCTTGAATCAGACGGGCTGAAAGCGCACGGTCGAACCACCACATTGGATTGCTCAGCAAGACTTTAGACAACCCTGATTGAACCTTCCTTCCCCGACGGGGCCCTGAGCCTTCAGAACCGAGTCGTCGGTAGGGAGGCGTGCCTGCGCTTCTTTCCGCTGAAGATTGGTCTCAGAACTGCGGTTGCTAGCCCGAATCGGGCTGCCCGAGCCGCCGAGGCGAGTTCACGACGATCAATGTCAACCTGCAAGGTCAGACCCCTGGGTCGGCGCGGCGTGGGCATGAACTGGCTGGCTGTTTCTGCTCAATCCCGAGGGCAAGATCTACTTCGGTGCATTGATCTGCTGGCCTACCAGCAAACCTGTCAAGTACGCCGTTGAGGTTGGTTCCCATTGAGCCCATCCGCCACACGGGCCTGGGGCCGCCGCCCTGATCCTGCTGAGCCCTGGACCACCAGCGCTGGCTGGTCTTTGCTGCCAGCTGATCTTGGGCTACTTCCCTTGCGCTGCTGGCCTGGCCGGTGCTGATGCGCACGCGCCTCCACACGGCTGTTCATGACGTGGCCCACGAGATGCATGGCCTGCTGTTCCAGGCGGCGCAGGCAACCACCAGTTGGGGCAACTGGCTGGGGCTGTTTTGGCTGCCTGCCTATTGGCGTTGCCGGGCCAACATTGCGCACCATCCGACCCACGCGGGATCGGGCCGATGACCGCCGATCACCGGCCCGATCCCGCGTGGGTGGGCTGCGCTGGTTATCTACACGTTCTGGGGTTATCTTCCGGGCAATGCTGCTGCTGCTGGGCTGGTGGGGCTGTTGATCGGATCCGCGCGGTGGCCCCCGGTCGGCAGTGTCCAGTCAGGACTGGTCCATTGGTGTTGTGTTCTGCACTTGCCCCTGCTGCTCAGTTTTCGCTGCAATTGTTTGCTTTGGCGACTACCTGCGCACCGTGACCGGCCGGGCTGGCAAATCGCACCAATGCCGAGCTGGAGTGCCGGATGGTTGTCTTGCCTGGCCTGCTAAATCACTCGGATACACTGGGAGCACCATAGTTCCCAGCCCATGCTGGTTCAGCTGCACGGCCAGCGCCGCTGTTCGCTCTGCAGGCGCCGGAATTCCTCCGTCCCACCGCGGCCACGCATTCCACTCCCATTAGGGTCATTTATCGAAAAGAGAATTTTTTAATGGCGCTAGCGGTTGTGTGATCGGCTGGGAGCGAGGCGGAAACAGGCCAGCGCTGAGCGGGCTTTTCAACCACGGCTTACGGGCGCGATCGTTCCACGATTGATCAGCACACGTTCGCAGCCAGGCGGAAATTCAATCAGCCTGCGGCTGTTAGTCTCTCTGGCAGCTGCACGATTACTGAGCCCCCAGGTCCATCGTGGGATTGAGCGGGCGCTTACGGAGAACATGCCGCCTCGACGGAATCCTGTTTGTTTTCGCAACACTGTTAAGGAAACTGATCCAGCTTCGACGAACTTCAGCGGCCTTGATGCCGAGAAGATCTCCAAGATCAAGGGATGTCGCGCTTCTAGAAGGCAGCCCGCCAACCTGGGCCTGGGAAAGCGATCCGCAGACGGAGGTTCACTTTTCCGCCCCTCCGCCCCCATGGTTGTCAGCGAACAAAGCCTCTGCAGCCGCGCCGCCAACGCCGCTGGCGCGCCTTTCGCTGGG
>Ga0163217_1048074_pt1 | contig 10055 bp, 6 predicted proteins | sample SynspAceP_FD_185933 | JGI IMG/M metagenome (GOLD analysis project Ga0163217, IMG submission 185933) | Saline lake microbial communities from Ace Lake in Antarctica - Synechococcus sp. Ace-P (PacBio error correction) | ecosystem: Environmental > Aquatic > Non-marine Saline and Alkaline > Saline ...
GGCAGAGTTAGGATAGGCTTTTTTGGGCTCGGGGCCATGCAAGAGGTAATCCTAATTTATTGGTAAAGGCTTAAGGAAAAAATTCCCTGGATAAAGACCATTTGGAAGAATTGTCCAAACAGTGCGCAGTCAATGCAAATATTGAAGGATAAATTGGATATGGGTTTTTGTGCGTTTTGTCCCAGAGTACCGGAGGGGCTTAATATTCAAGCCAGTATTTAATGATACATTTCTGTGGTGTTGCCCCGAATTATATCCTCTAACCACTCTGAACCATAGTTGGTGAATTTAGGGATGTAGGTTTTTTTTGCAATTGGGCGGAAGAGAATTTTTATCCTATTCGCCCAAGAATTATAGTCGCGTTTGTAACTTTGATACTGGTACATCGTATAGGTAATATTTCGATAGAAGACGCTGGTTACTTTACAACTATATAAGGATATCTCCAGTATCTAGACAATTCGGCTTCATTGTCGCAGCACACTAAGCGCATTAAGGTTGAGATGGAAGAAAAAATTATAGTAATGCAAAGCAAAGCCAATGGAGGTCCCAACTTCATTTGCAGTACCACGGATTTTCAAATGTAAGGTTAAAATTTACTCTTGCATTAAAGAATATCATGCCCCTCATTTATCTTCAATTATAGGTCTTGGTGCTTTCTTCTGTTTGCTGGAAGGAGGACAATAGGAACCCTGCTTGAGGACATTAGTTACCTCTAATGAGTTTTCTGATAAGTTAAACGAGTCAGGAGGTCATGTCGAGAATTAAGGGCACTTTAATAACTTTAGTTTGTAATAAAATAAATATTTAAAAAAGAAGGGTAAGTCTGATGGGAGTATACTGACATTGTAGTAATATAGTCGCGAGCCCGAATGCATGAAGAGGATTTATATACCACTGGCCAGCAATATGAGATAAGCAAATCCTATTGAAAGGGGAAGCGCACATAGAGAAAGGTCCTTGGGAGAGTACCGCCAATCTTCTGCGCCTATCTCCATTAAATAATCAAACACTAGAACCATCGGCGTTTTTAGGACGTGCTAGCACAGATGGGAGACATCATGTAGTATTATTTTTCGGGGTTGTTTCCTTTCTTTTACACAATACATCGGTAAACAGATCCCGGGAAATAACCCAACAGCATTTTATAGGTGAGAAAATTACAAAAGCTGATATCAAAGCGCCTAAAAAATTAAGCGGGGGCATGAGTATAGCCAATAGGAGCAGTCGCACGGGAGAACCACGCAAGAAAGTTTGCCCCGGAATTGGAAGGAGGGGCTGCGAACCCAGGCAATGGCGTAAACAGAATATGTGGGCCTCTGTTGTACGGATGGGAATTGGCTGTTATTCAGGAGTGGCATACGAGGTCTTATATATACAAATATGACTAAAGAATTTTTTGGGGAAGATTGGAGAAGTAAGGGGAGGAGAGGTATGTCTGGGATTCTCTTCCTATATGGGCTTAATATGATGAAGAAACTATCCGAGGTTACTACGAGGGCCATGGCTAGGAGAAAGTAACATGGTTATAAGGATTTTTTTTAGGAGAAAAACGAACAATGGTTGATCTGTAATTCCCATGCCTTGGTAAATAAATAGTTCCTAAATAAATTATAGTAACCATAAACTTTTAGGAAGTACCTGTTAGAAACCGTGAGAAAGGATCCAAAAGCGGCCTTAAGTGCCCGTTTTTTGATCCTGCTTTGTTTAATGAGCTCTCCACTTAATTGCCCCTAAAAAAGGGCCAACAATGATGCCTAAAAAACCTAGAACAGGAATTATTAAGGCCTACCAAAGTCCAAATGGTGGTACTATCATACCCACTGCTTACTTCCGGCCGATTTTTTTGGTTCCCCAAACAGGAATAATATAATCCAAAGCAAAATACCATTATGGCAATGGCCAAGGTTATTCCCAAAAAGACCCAATCATCCGGGATTGCCGTTTGTGAGATAGAGTAGGAGTAGGGCTACCCAGTATTGGGGTTGCTGGGAGTACAGGAAGAAAACTACCTCAATACGCCCAATAAACATTAAAATGAGTCCAATAATCAACAAGGCATATAATCCACTATTCTTTTGACACTCCGTTGGCTACCGTTTTCTGTTTGACGAAGATAGGGAGGATTGTTTTACACGGATTGGGAAAGGCCGGCTTCTAGTCAGCATGGACTGAGTCCGATTTAGGGACGCTCCAAACCTACGATGTCCCACAGGAATTTATGTGCTTTCCCAGGACTTGGGAACTCCAATCCCTTCCGCTCCCCTCGGCTGCTAGCCGAAGGATTCCACCTTCCCTTATCCAAGGGAAGGAGCTTATCAATTATTAAACTCATAGTTTTAACTTTAACAGCAAATGTAAATGCTAAAAAAATGCTCCTTCCCCTAAATCAGGCCTGTCACGCGTTTTCCGCGTGAGGACAAGGTGGCTTCGACAAAGGAGTAGCCGAAGGGGTGTGAAACGGCCGGCCATTCTGTGTAAATAAGAGATTGCGTCGTAAACCATAGCTCCCACTGGTCATTTAGGATGACTGCTTCATAAAAGAAAGAAACTAATCTTACTTTTAAATCCAAATATTGAATAATCCAAAATTCCCCTCTTTAGAGGGGTTAGGGGTGTGTTTCCAACGTGCTTGCTGAGGATTGTAAATTTGGGAATCTTACCCTTAACTAAATATCCTATAGGAGATTGGCTTTTCCTTGGTTGGACTTGGGACTTCCAATCCTTCCGTCTCCTCGGCTGTAGCCGGAATCACCCTTCCTTAATCCAAGGGAAGGAGCCTATTATTATTATTATTAATTATTAAACTCATGATTTTAAATTGTCACCTTTTTGCTAGTGTGGAGCGTCACGCTCGTGCCTACTTAAGATTCAGATCAAAGAAAAAATTTCGTTTATTGCACTTGCGCTCGCAACTAGCTTAAAGGGTACGAGAGCTTCAAAGCATTTTTTTAACTAAATTTTTAGGTCAAACTAAATTTTAAAGTTATAATTTTGTTATAGGTGTTCAACTAAAGGAAGTTAGTTAAATAGTGCTTGAGGACACAAAAAAAAAAAACAATAAAACCAAAGGAAGATGAAACAGTTGACCCAAAGCAGAGGAAGAGGTTAAATGCCCTGGTATTATGGGCAGTTTTGCAGAAAATTGCAATGTAAAGCCGCAATCATAGATGAATTGCCCAAGAAGCCCAAAACCAGCGTAACAATACGGTTTCGACCATAGTTTCGCATCTTGGAAAAGCAAAGGCTTTTGTCGACCACGAGCAGGAGGGCAGGGGCTATCCTCTATTTTCCGTTGATTATAGAAATCGGATTAACGGCAAATTGCAGTCCATCAACAAATTGGTGGATCGGCTATTTTTTTCAGGGCTCTTTTAAAAAGTATGGGTCTCTTTCTTATGAAAAAGAATGATATGAAGCTTTCGGAATTGGAATCCATTCTCAAGGACATTAAAAAAAGAAAGGAATGAATACAGTATATTTTTAGAATGCATGGCATTTCCAAGCTATTGTTTTTGGATTATTTATCGATCCTGTTCCTAAAAACGGGAGACGTTTTTTTCAAATGGAACGGGTGTACCTGATCGGGACATTGTACTGTTTCCCTTTGGATGCCTTGGATAAAGATTGACGGCTTTTAAGACTAAGGTGTCTTCCGAATATTTTATATATCCCGAGTTATTTGTGGGAACGGATATTTGTCTGAAAGGGGTGTTGTTTGCCTCCTGAAAATTTAGCTCGTCTTTTGTTTTTCTGCAACCGAAATAATATTTTACGGCGGTATGTTAATTGGCAGCCTTGCTGTTGGCTATAAACTGTTCAAATAAACCGACTAAAACGTCAAGGTGAAATCCGTTATTTTTAAGGACTTTACTAGGGTAAGTGGTAAAGAAACAAGCAATTTGGCCTTTTCTTTTTTTTAGGTCTAATTTTCTTGGGGGGACCAAGTGTTGGAAAAGGAACATGCAAAGAGCATCATTCAGCACGAAGTTGGTACATATCCAACAAGACATAGTTGGGATTTGTTGTTCTTTGAGCTGATACGTAATTGTGGGCTGGTTTTATCCCCTGGTCCATGTTTTATCAAAATAAGGGTTTCCGAATTGCACGATTCAATCGCCGATGCAAAAGTTGGCCAAGACCCAAAAGCGGAGCAAGTATCAATTGTTGTTGTTCGCAGGTTTTCCGACCCAACCATATTTCTTTTCAATCAATCAATTTTTTAAATCTCATTAATCAAAAAACGAATCGTGTCATGTTTCAAAAAATCAAATCAAAAAACGTTTGGCGGCAGTTAAAGTATCTTCTAATAATTCCCTTGATATTAGGGATGCCTGGTGTAATACCTCTGTGGGGCGAAAGTTTATTGTAGACAAAGGGATGTAAAATTCCAATCAACTAACGATGTCCCCTTTGCAGTCATAGATAAGGTACCCAATATTTCCTGGATGTGAAAGACTCGAATAATAAAAGGGGACTGGTTTTAACACCATGAATGCAAAAACATATTGGGAAAGAATTTTAAGGTATCCTGATGAAGCAGCAAGGAAAAGGGGCATTCAAGGACGGGTAAATGTAATGTTCACTATAGGGGAGATGGAAGTAATTGGGCAATGTTCGGATGCGCGGGCCGGAGTAGGTTACTAGAAGTGGAAGTCGCACGTATTATTTCTTTATTGCCCCCAAATGACCCCCGGAGAACCAACAAGGAAAGAAAGCTCGGGTCCATTTTCTATTCCTATTACATTTAAGCTTGAGGGAAGTGAAGAGAAGGAAAGCTCAAACCCTTTAACATAATAAAATATGACGGTAGCGCGATATGTTCCATTTGGCAGTTGTTGAAGAAGTTTCCTATTTTTCCTAGCTGTGAAGAGGCCACGGCATCGCAGGGCAAAATGTTTCAATGAAAAGATTCAAACGACATATTGGGAAAGAATTTAGATAACCCTGAGAAGCAGAATAAGGGGATTAAGGTAGGGTTCATGTGAATGTTTGTTTATTGGAGAAGATGGTAGTATTGGAAACCTGAAGGTTTCGAGGGTCCCCGATAAGTCCTTTAAGAAGGTGAAGCCGCCGTATTATTTCTTTTACTGCCCCAAAATGAAGGTGGTAAACATAAAAGAAAAAAGGGATAAAAGTTCCCTTTTCTATTCCTATCATCCTTTAAATTGGCAATAAAAATAGTGATATAATATATTCAGGATATTTTTTTACTATATTCACCAAGGCAAGGAGCCCAGTCATCGTCCCTGACGGTAGCTGACAGTCTTTATGCTAATTGCAATTATACTTTTGGCTATAATGAATATGCCAAGGTGGCAAGCCCGAAAATGCCCAATTACAGGATTGCCCGAGCCTAACAATGCTATAGGGAATTACGAAAAAGGCCACTGGCACAGAAAGAAACATGTCCAAAAAACGAAATTGCCAAGAATTGGCAACATATGAACTTGGTTAGGCTGTATCTAAAACTTAAAGAAACACGCTCTTGCCAAGGAGGTCTTTCTCAATTTTAGTAGATGGAAAGAATCCTAACCCTGAATACTTCTACTATCTAGGGGAGTCTTAAAAGATTAATCTTTTTCCGAGAGTAATTGCGCCTACAAGCAACTTCGGTAAAGGTTTGAATAGCAACCCTTTTGACGGAGTTTGTTTCAATTAGGGCCAATTTCATGTATTTGCAAAGGGAAACGGGACTCAGTTCTGAAATATGTGGATAAGGATTGCATTTTTTACGAAAATGATGTGAAGCTTAATCAATCTCAAAGCCCTAGCTAACTAACAATGATAATTTGCTAATGGCTTGCTTTACCTTTTATTTGAAGCGGCTGTTGACTTGGGGAGAGGATAAGGAATATATTTTGAAAAAATGGGGTATTCCAATATTTTGCCATCGGAAAAGTACGGAGAATGGCAAAGTGGCCCTTATGAGAATCTATTAGCGTTTGACGAGGAGAACCTATTGCAACTTTATGGCATGGGGAGTGCATATGCGAAATTGGCAGCAACTGGTAGTGCCAAGATCTTACATTAAACAAAATCTATGAGGTTCAGAAAAGTGGTTGACAAGGAGTATAATGCCCTGGCCAGACCTGGCGGTTGAACAAGACTGATTTAAAATTGGCGATCTTATATTATAAAAAGGCTTTTAAGGAAGATCCAAAGGGATATTTATATAAAATATGAAGTTTTGCCTATTAACCGATCAATAGCTACAAAAATCCTCAAATGTCCTAAAAATGCTATTCAGGAATATCAGGAAGCAATTTGGTGGTCCAACAGAGATTATTTTTCAGATCACCTCCAAAAAGGATAATGCAATTAAAGGAGGGAAATTCATATGGAAACTGCCTTTAATTGATCAAAATATTGTATTTTCGCCCAGAATCTGGCATACATGAAGGAAAGTTGCGGTTTTGGCTTGTTTTTTATCTTTTTTAACCTCTTGGCAACTGGGTTTACTTCCAATTGAAGAAAAAAACCCAAGGAATTGGGTAAATGAGGAAATGCCGCAATATAAATTTCAATGAGGGTTGATCCGGCTATCCCTTAAATTTGACGATTGTGATGGAATGAATGGATAAATCAGGGCAATTGGATTGCTTTTCATCAAAAAACACGCCTTTTTATCTCAGTATCGGAAGACCTTGGGAGGATTTTGAGGTTTCAATTTGTGTCCGCGACTTAACACTACTATTACGTGGATTTTATGGTGGACTTTAATGGGGAAATTCCGTGTTGGAAGGTGCAAACGGAAAATGAGGATAATTGAAAATCAAGATTCCAGATTTCGCTAGTATCAATCACCGCAAAGTCTAAAGGGGGCTGCCCCATTGTCGCCCGCATTAAACCGCGGGGTGCCCGTATCCTCAAAATTTAAGGAATTCCGCATTATTGTGAAATTCTAAAATAAACAACGGTATAAAACCTAACATAACTCCTGAATTGGTAAAACGAAGTAATATTGGGGATTGAATCAGGAAACTACATTATGGGCTTTCCGGCTTAAATTAAAGTGGTGATAAAAAGATGGGAATTTCCTTCAGATGAACGAGCTCTTGCTTCAGAAAATATAAACGATCCTATAACAAGCTAAACTCATTTTTGGAACGCACTATAAGAACTGATTGACACCATACCACCCTGAATGAATTGCTATTGAGGCACCTTTTTTTTGGAAAAACGTACAATCTATGCTCAGTTGGGGGAGGGCCCCAAGGGGTTGCATGGGCCGCAGGCTATCGCGCCAAATTCCTATTACAGAGTACTTGCCTAAAAAGATTAAAATGGCTATTAACGGGCAACGGTAACGCCAGTTTAAGGAAGCAGGTTGCAATGCTGCCAAAGTGTATTGGGGCCTTAAAAAATCGCTCCCCAAAAACCTGGGATAGTAAACGATGGCCTTGCCGGCTGCGTAATGTCAATTTTTTATAATGAGGGTCCGACAATAGAAGTGGGGAAAAGGTTATAGTGGCTGGGATGCTTTTGTGAAACAGAACGGTGACAAAAATCAATAAACAATAATCAATTTAACCAATAATTTAAATTTTAATGGGTACGCGATAGTAATCCTTTGCAGAGAAGTCCTATGCTTTTGCATGAAAGTAGTATTGTTATATAGGAAAATCATTAGGAAAATGAAAAGGATTTTGTATTATCCAAGCAATTTGTTAACGGGCAGGAACATCAATTGGGGCAAATGTATCCGAAAGCGAATGGTGCAATTTCCAAAGCGGGATTTTTTCCGCTAAATTTTTCTGTTGCGTATAAGGAGAGTCTAGAACAAAATATTGGTACACCTTTTAAAAGATTCAAGATATATTTCTTTAATTGAAGCAAATAAGTTAATAGCAGAGGCAGAAAATGAACTATCTAAAAATTATGTTTTTCCCATTCTAAAAGACTACAAGGATAACCAACGCAAATGATTCAATAATTCCCAATTGTTTTATTGCTAATTGTTAATTGGTTCACTGTAAAAATGAAGCGGCATCTATATCCATATCCCTTTTTTGCAAGCAGCATGTCACTATTGTGATTTTCATTTTTTTCGACGGCAAATATGGGAAGGAAGGAGGCTATAAAATATTGGCATGATAAAAGAGTTGGAAGCTTCGGAAGAAAAGAGTTTAAGGATGAGGTTGGTACAAACCATTTACTTTGGAGGCGGAACTCCTTCGGTTTTTGGATACGGTCGAAAATCCGACAGATAATAGCAGCTGTTAATTGTAATTATTCCGTAGTAGCCTATCCAGAGATAAACCTTGGAGGCTAACCCGCGATGATCTTGTCCCAAAGAAGAAAAAGAGGAAATATGCGGCAGTCACCCTATGCAATAGGTCCTTAGAGTAATAGGTATCCAATCCTTTTTTGAGGAAGACCTGAGAATGATGAAACAGGGCGCACAATGCCCAAAGAGGCCTGCAGCACTGTAATTGCTCTGGCAAACCTTTTATTTTGATAACATTTCCAATCGATCTTATTTAATGGCAATTCCCTGGAGCCGATGACCATGAAAGGTGGATTTCCAATATAAGACAGGCATTGGATTTTTGAGTTTCCCCATTATTTCCAGTTTGCCCTTACCGTGGAGCCCTAAAACGGCCTTAAAATCATTTAATAGACAAAGGGCTTAATCCCACCCGTAGATGATCGGAAATTGGCAGAAAGCTCACTTCATATCTTGGTTCCAGGAATTGAGCGCCGGAATTTGTAAATTTGAGATTTCAATTTTGGAAAACCGGGTATTTTTCTCTAAGAAAAACACCGCCTATTGGCAAGGAATAAAAAATATTAATTTGGGCATTGGTCCATCCGCACATTCCATGATGGTATTTCGTAGAGGATGGAATAAATAAACAACAATGCCAAATTACATAAAAAGCACTTGCCGAAAAATGCACTTCCCATGGAAACAGAGGTTTTGTCCCAGAACGGATCGTTAAACGGAATATATTATGACGGCTTTGCGCACCAATCTGGGAGTGTCTTTTAGAGGATAAAAAACCGAGTTTTGGCGGCAAAATAACGCATACGTATATAATGGAACATCCAGTAAAAAATTGGAAGACGGATTACTTTTTGTAGAAAAGGGCATTTACTGGTCTCGAAAAAAAAAAGGGGGGAAAAAAATTTTTTTTTTTTTTTTTGGAAGTGATGGGATTGCTTGCCGCCGAATCTAATTTTGGTTAACTTGGTCCTGAAACTTGTTTCAGGATCAAATTCTTTTTTATGACAAAAGGTTTATTTTCTATATCCTTAGTAATTCAACAGAAATTTAAATTGTATGCGGGGCGACTAGATAATGTTATTAAACGATTGGAGACTTCACGAACTAGGTATGGGTTCAGTTTTTTTACAAAAGAATATCATGTTAAAATATTTGATATATTTTGAAGAATTTGAGGAGATTGGAGATGCCTTTAAAAGAAGAAAAGCAAATAAAAAATGGCATAAAGACTGGAAATGGAATTTGATAAGGAAATGAATCGCGAATTGTTAGATTTAAGGCATTCGATTTGAAATAACTAGTGGCGGCAAATAAGAGTTACTGAAACAAAGTTCAGCATAACATGAAAACGCATTATAGAAATACAACAGCGCGGCGCCCCAAAAATTATACTATAGACCTTTCCAGCCCTTGGAATCTCTATTTCCATTACCGGTAAAAGTTCCAATGGTAAATGCATGGTATGTGGATGCGCCGCCTAAAATTGAGCCCCATAGTGAGGGCGAATTTATTGGCAAGGTCTCCCGAAGGGGCCTCAGACCAATTTTAAACGTATTTATTTTAATCCACATGCTCACGGGTAACCCATTACCGAATGTGTTGGGCATATTACGCCGATGAGTTTTACTCGTAAACAAGAGTCTTTCCAAGTATTTTTCTTTTATATGAAGTGAGGTAATCACCAGTGGCGCCAGAAAAAAAATAAATGGAGATTTTTGGTTATCTCCAAAAAACAATTACAGTAACGTCCCTATGGAAATAAAAGGGAAGCAGTAATCATTAGGAACTATACCCCAATCTCAAGGATAAACTACCCGACAATATG
>Ga0163217_1087560_pt1 | contig 10055 bp, 8 predicted proteins | sample SynspAceP_FD_185933 | JGI IMG/M metagenome (GOLD analysis project Ga0163217, IMG submission 185933) | Saline lake microbial communities from Ace Lake in Antarctica - Synechococcus sp. Ace-P (PacBio error correction) | ecosystem: Environmental > Aquatic > Non-marine Saline and Alkaline > Saline ...
TATCGCCCTTCCGATCCGCGAATTCTAAAAATTCGCATCTTTCACTTGTGGCCTTGAATAGGCGCGCGGTTTTTTCTTCACGTTAAACTGACTGTTGATCGTCTACCAAGATCAAACGAACGCAACCATCAAAAGGCTTTTCTAACGGAGAAGAGAACGAAATTCGTCGTTAAAAATTCATGAGAACAAATATCCATCAAACCCTTGGTCTTCATCCTGTGTAAGACAAAACGTCGACCACCATGGCATGTCGCCTTACCGGGAAACAACGGAAAATGGTCGGCTGTAGTATGCAGCCACAATCGTATCTCCAATGGGGCAGGCTTGGCGCATCGGCCAACTTGTACAAGAGCAAGTTTTGTTTAAGGACGGAATGTCACACGTAGAAACATCTAAAACGTATTACCAAGAGAAAACGTGGAACGTATCTAAATAATACGCGAACAAGATTCGATGGATCTTACACCTTAACCAGATCCCATGCTTCATGGTAGAGTTCGGGCAAAATATGAATAACCCCAAGCAAGAGCTTCATAAACCCAGCATGATCCTTCTTTTCTTCGCTATTTCGTGCAAGCCGCAAATAGTCCCGCCGCGCAAACGTCACTACTCCGCAGAAGAAATAAGGCGCACGTTACTGGCAAAACACAGACGATCGTACCCAACTCATGAGCAAACATCAAATCTTTATGCGCAACAATCTTTGCCTTTTGGCGAACGTCTATCGCTCCAGGCATGCCCTCCATATCACGAAATGGTTTTAAAGGCAATATTCCACAACCTAGATCCTGCGCCATACCGGAACGCACATCTTTGGCTGAGCCATCAACTGAGTTAAATCATCTCGAAGACTCTACGCTTGAAAACCGGCTTTTGCCGCCGCTTCGATTTTTCCTCTCAGCGTCCCAGATAAGGAACGGTTGCGAGTGCTGTTTTCATTCTTACGCCACTGGACAGTCCTAGGTTCCATAACGAAATCGATATATGATACAACAAAAACAGTTTTTGCTTCTATATTTACTAAGATTGATGCAGCACAAAGATTGTATCTTGACGTCATTTGAAGAAGAAATAAACGCCAAAAAATATATCGAAAAAGAAATACTACGTTTTCCTTTTTTCCCAAAAAAAAGGGAAAAAATAAAAAAACCCGGGGGGGTTCCTTTGGGAACAAAAAAACCACCAACAGCCCCAAATAGAGGAGGAACAACAAGTTATTCTGTGTAGTGATTGGGGGGTTTTAAAGAAAGAAAAGAAATAAGAGAAAAATCATTCCTAATAACGCGTGTCATGCGCCTATAAGTAGTCTTATTGCAACATTATCAAACGCACTAAACATGCGATATACACGGAAGACACTATTTTATGCTACGCGACCAATACAAGAATCTTAAGATATCATCGCGGCACCCTTGTCAAGCTTTTTAGAAGTTACTCCATGAAACGCCAATGCGCGTCACTGTGACTAAAGCTCGCGTGCCGAGTAGGTATAGGCGGGCACTTACTCATAAACCGACTGTCTCTAAGAGAAAAATCTGGAAACACACTGGGAGAGGAATTAACTGGGAGTCAGGCTTTTAGAACGTAGTAAAAGGAGCCTTGAATACTTACGCCTTTCGGCAATGTATTCTGGAACATGCAAGCACCATCCGCGTATGCGCGCAAGTTACGCGACAGAGAGTGCTACTATCATAGGTGTCGTCGGCAATGCCCAAACTAACAAAAAGAGCATAAGCGCAGTGCTGAGAGCGAATATGGGGTATTACACACCGGTTGGGTGAAGAACACAGACATTTCTAGGAGACTATGATAGGCGTAAAACGCTTTCGGCACTGAGAAATTGATGTTAAACACAAACATTATATAGAGGTCCCGAATATTTGAGATCCGGGTAAATGCGGTCGATCAGCTGCTGCGAGTAGCGAATTTGGATTTAAGTGGGTGGAACAGTCTTTTTGAGCTAGGTCGTATCGCGAGTCATATCTGGCGCTCATATAATACTGGGCCCTATGCAGGCTAAGTCTGAGGGGCATTTTGATTTTACTGAATCGATATGTGACGTCTTACGGTTCGACCTAATCATCCATTGCTGGACAAATAGAAAAGCTTTCCATAAAATCAGCGAAATATTGCCCAATTACTACCGTACTTTTTCTATTCCCGTCCAAAAGGCTTCTATCTGCCCCCTATTGGTATTCGTTTTTATGTCCCAAGCGTTTAGTCACTTACCGATTAGAATCGACACGTCTTCAGACTCATTTTGGTAAGAGTTTATTCGTACAACGATGCGGTCTTGGATCATTTCTCGTGTGAGTGGCTCGGGGAATTTCTGATGGAAATCTTGATGAATTACCTAATTGATCCAAAGAATACACTAGGTGCGGTTGGCCTCACTACTGAGACAGACTCTGTTCCCGTCCGATCTATGGCAATAACTGAAGGCTGTTTAGAGAACTGCGATTCGAGAATACCCGGCACTAAACATTTAGACAGCATTACAAACCGATTGAATCATCACCTATAAAGATGAGCCGCGAGAGAGTTAAACTGCATTTAAGCTGCTCTTTATGCCAACCAAAACAGGAACCTTAGATGCGAAACTATGCGAATCCACAACCCAAATTTTTTATCATGATAATGTGGGGTATTCCTGTCGTAGTTTCGCTGTGCCTAGCGTAACGATTCTGCATGGCAAAATCGTTCATGTATTTCACACTACCACATTGATTTCAGCAACCTAGCCAGAATTGGAATCATGAGTTATAGTTCCAACCTATCTTGCTACTTACGCCATCGGTCCGTATTAACCATGCAACGTGTAGTTATACAGTTTAAAAGTTTAGAACACCGGTCTTTAATCGAAGCACATAAAAAATTGGCGTAGGAATCGGCAAAATTCAAATTCTGCCTTCTCGCCTATCCATGAATGTTTTGCTTAGGCGTTAATAATTCTCCACCCAACAGCAGCGTTCGCCATGTCATTAATCATACGAGAAAATACCTATAATTCGCCAATCACTTTTGTGAATTTTAGAAGTCTGTTCTTCCAGGACAAGGCCTCAAAACCACCTATATGTTTAATAACGTCGTAGAAAAGATTGATCAAAAAATCCGTTGATTTGGCTGTCTCTGGCGGCGTATTAGCCGACGCTTCACCTAAATGTTACCAGCGGCATGAAATCGAGTTTTGTAATGCTACAGCCATCAGCAACACTCGCAGACTCATTGTGCTTGGGTGGCTCATTAGTTGAACCAGTCCTAACCGGTAACGCCAAAAAGAATATTGCTTTGTCCACACCGAAAACTGGTATTACACTACCCCTTGCATATTGCTGTCGGGCGCTTCTTATATGCAAGAAATGGAACCGCAACCTTTTGCCTCGGTGCATCTGATTGCAGCAGTACCGATGAAGTTTTAATCCGATTATTGCAGTCATAGGGTTAAATCGTTCTTTATGCGCCAGATTTTGTTGACACCACATACACACGGCGTCTTTTTTGTTCAGCAGCTGGCCATTATTTTGGTCATTAAGGGTAAAATTTAGTAAGAAAATCAGCACTTACAATGATGTAAATTAGCCGCAATAGTCATAATTAAGCTTTGAGCTTATGCAGCTAAACCCGAACCCCCAACACATACCCGCACGCCCATACCACCACAATTCCCGCCGCCGCAGCCGAGATATAATAAATGAATGACGTGAAGGCCTTCAACGACATGGACAATAGAGATGGTGGACTTCAATCACTGCGCACCATCACACCTTTAATTGCATCGTGAAGAGCAACGAGTGTGGAGTATAAGCGCCTGGATTGGAATACCCACGCCCAACACTAGTTCCGCCCGCTTTTAATACGGGCGGCCCGCTTCATGAAATTAGATCAATCATACGCCTTCATGATTCGATTGATGACATTCCACATCGTGGCCTAATGACAACGTCCCGCTTCTCGCACATAGTTATCTACGTCCGCTAGGTTTCCGTAACCATATCAGGCTCACGCGTGCCAATAAGTTCAATTCGGCCGTTCAATACTTATGAATGGTAAAGACAAAATAATTCTTCCTAGAGTCCACGTAACGTTTAATTAAGCATACTTTCACACTAAAAAGCGCAGCAAATACACTCAAGTGAAAAATGACAACACTGTCGTGATAAAGCAGTGTATCTGGCGCAGAAGCTTTGCCTCTCCAAATCAGCCACCATAATGGGGAAATACTGGAACATTGGCAACGATGCAAAAATAATCACTGCAACTTTTAAAGTCACTGCATATCGGTGTCAGCATACAGCAGAGCCTTGTCCACAATTAATGGGAAGAAAATCAGTTTGAAAATGCCACTAAGAACATTTGCCCATAGACTACCTTTAATTGACAGCCCACTAGCGATCCGCCAATCCACCAATCAGGCAGCAGGCGCCGAACCTGTAAGAAAGCATATCCAATCCCGCTCTATAAAAAACGGTTTAAACTAGCAAGGATAGCAAACACATCCAGTAAAATAACGCCTAATATGATCGGAATTAGTCGCAATCCGCTAATCACAGGCAACAAAATTGGCTTGCCATTTGCGTTACGTTTTTCCAAGTACAGTTTCAATAAAAAAAAGGCCGACAGGGAAATAAAATAAACGTTTCCACCCCATCACCGCCATGGCAAAAGCAATCATCATGGGCTATCAAAAAACGCAAGTAAATATGGGAAAGACCAAAAAGCATATTTTGACATAGAGCTTCCCAGACCACGAAATGCCACAAGGCCCCCAACTGATTCTACGAAGCCACCGACTAACACAATAAGGTGAATACAAAGAAGACAGCCCGCCCTACGTGTATAACACCAATAAGGCGTAAAGGCTGCGAGAGTGATCTATTTCATGCACTGTCATTCGCTAATAACGCTTAATTAATGCATTAATAAGACCTAGCGCAGCGCAGGCAAGGCAAAAGTACATGACATAAGCATAACCCGCCAGGTCCAGGGCAATATTGATGCGCCTTTGGGATGACACACGAGATCGTATTACATTATAGCTGCGACTATAAAAATATCAAAAAAAGGATCGGCGCTGTGAAGTTGAATTACGGCTCCATGTCACCCTTGTTCCATCGGTACGTTGCTTTACATGCAAGGTACGCTAAAGAAAAGGCGTTGTATTTATGTCTCTGTTAAATTTGTCCCCATCACACATTTCCCGGAATAGAGAATCAATATTTGAGCGAATGTCAGTCACTTAGTCAAGTCGATCATAGGCTTTAGATTCCGGTCAATTTAATTGAGGACCTGTGGCGAAATCATAAAACAATACCACTTCTCTTGATAATAATCGAGAAACTCAAAACAGCCCAATACGGTGAAGAAAGGACGCACGGGTCTGGTTTTCCAATCATTGCGAAAGAAGAAATTGTATTAAGATCTAATCAATTTAGTGACTCTTAGGTTTGCCCGTTTAATACACGCAACGGAAATATTTGCCTGGGCCCATTCGAAAAGTGCGGGGCGGGGCAAAAGGCCAACTGATAACGCACAGTATATTAGAGGTATCTATTCACCAGAAGCAGAATTAACAAACAGCTGCAGAGAACCGCAATGACGACTATCCATAGTAACGGAAATCTCGATGCTTTGTTCCCACGCCTGAACAAAAAACTTCATTTGTCCATCATCGTTCTCGCGACACCAGGTTTCAGGCGAAAGTGTGCACTGATCAAAGCCGATCCATTCCATATGGGCCTATTTTATTTTCCATCGACTACGAAAGCCCGAACATTTCTAACATCTGAATCGCCAGCTCTATAATAATTCCACGCAAATGCCGCGTAAGACCACACCACGGTTTTAAACTGAAGCGAGAGGTATAAGAATCAAACAAACAGCCACAAAACCGTCAACACACAAACGCATCAAAGGTTTCACGCAAAGTACCTACCAGACAACAAGGCACTGTATACTGTGTATGACATAAGGCTACTCGATGTTTGTAAGACCTTCACCTGGCGCTAAGCTTCCCGTTCATCTTATTAGTTGTTCCTGAAACGAGATATGTTGGTCATTAGACAGATCAGCTCATAGACCAATTTACTCGAGTGCTCATCGGAGTTAATGCAAAATGACGGACCATTGTCATCAGACGAGAGCGTGATCTGTACAGAATTATTCGTTTATAATCTTTGAGCTCGACCCGAAGGCACACATGAGCCTTTGAGCGATCAACTCCGACACAGAGATAACACAAGGAAAAGCACCTTAGGGCGAGCTAGGGAACGTAGCTCTTCTGTGCTATATTGGAGAAGGCTCCTCTATTAATCTTTTCATAAGTCTCAACACGCTTGATAAGATTTAATTAAGTGCTTGACTATTCTTCATAAACAAGCCACAGATCATAAAACTGAACACATCATTAAGTGTATCACTACGGGTGGGTGAGACTGGTGGCGCAGCCACAAATTCACGCTCTGGTCTAACTAATCCTGCGCACTTTCTTGGCAAGAGGAAAATGATCTTCTAATGGCATCTAATAGCTTGGATGCACAACTATTATAGAGTGTTTTTGGTTAAAGAAGTATCGGGAAAGAGATGCAGAGATGAATTCCTCCCCTTCCCTTTTGAAACGGCCAAAGGTAATAGAAGGTCTTTTAGAAGGTCACTGTATCCGTGCGAATTGCTGATGGCGGCTCCAGTAATGAAATCGTCCTAATCGCGATTTTAGCGTGGATAGGCCAATGCAGCCTGTAATTTCTGTCATGCGATAGTTTGAAGCCCAGTGGTATGCTGTTCGTAATACCAATCGCCCGGATTTGGGTTAAACTCATCAGGTGACTTTGTTATGCCTTGCTTGAGATGTGTGTTTTTCATGTGTTTTAGACAGTTGTTCATCGTTGGTGATCGCCATGCCACCCTTCGGCAGAGGTGATGATTTTGACTGGATGAAAACTGAAAACACAGATATCACTGAATGGTTTGCCGCAGCCAAACATGGTTACCCACGCCTTGGGTATTTGCGCCAGTAAAGCATGGGAAGCGTCTTTCATAATGCGAAAAGCCCGTAATTCATTTTGATAGCCGATGAATGGCTTCCATGTCGCAGGATTGAACCCTGCAAAATGCATCTGGATACCACGTGTTTGGTAGTGGTCTGCTTTGCTTAGCTTTAGTAAAGTTTCGGCTAGTTTTTCTGGGCACCCATATTGTAGGTTCGTGAATCAATATCCCAAAATCGACATCAGCACCAACAGTAGCGCGCGCAATTTTAGCGGAGGCTAATAGGTAATGGGTGATGGTCCAAACCCTGTCGCTTTCTCCGACAACCTAAAGCCAAACAAAGCATATGGTGTAAATGCCTGAGACGTCGTCATTATTTGGCTGCAAACGGCATAGCGGTGAGTTTACCTTTTTTCGCAATATGCTTGCTCAAAAGGCCCGTGACGCTTGGTCCCTTGTGTTAGGAAATCGGCACTTTATGGCAGCAACAACCGCGTTGATATCAATCTTCGCTAAAGATTGATGGCCATAGAGGAAAAAGCAACTGTGTGTCATCTAAAAGTTAAAAACCCCTCTACCGCACGTGTGCTGCGACTAGATTGCTATTCTGAAAACTAAATAAATGAATGTTGATAAGCTCCTGTGAGCATCGTTGTTGTATAAAACAGTCTCTTTATATATATGGCGACTTACTTTAGGTGAAACATTAAAATGGAAATCAAAAGGCATCTGCTCCTACAGGATTTGATTTATGTTGTCGTTCGAGCCATACCTCGTCGATGTGATCGTTAACTGGCATTCCCGTTGCTGAAATAAATGCCATAGCAGGTTCGTGGCCCCAAGAACTTAAAACCTCTTTCTTAAATCTTTCGGCAAGCGCGTGATGTGCCGTCACAGCAGGCACCTCGGCCAGAACTGGGCTGACCCTTGGTTATCAATGATTTTGTGGTCGCTTTAATGCCAAAAATAATGACTGAAAGAAACCAAATTCTTTAACGATTTTCGAAAAGCATTGGCGTTGTTGATGGTCGCTTCTATCTTGCTCGTGGGCCCAGAAACAATGCCGTGCATCTAGGACTAATCGATGCCACATCCGATTCCGTTCATGTTGGCAACTTTGATTCGGATCGAAATCGTAAAAAGTGTTCGTAGCCCTCCTCGTTTCGTAAAATGGTAAATCCAGCTTAGACCGCCTGAGGCGCTTTCGAGTCAATACACCTTCAAAGAGTTTTTGGTCGTCATAAATAGGATTCCATTCAGTATCAATGACTAGTGGAATGTAATTCGGGAGATCCTAAACACCAAGCACAACGTATATTTCCCATTAAATGGCACTCCGAGGAGGCTATGATGATTGTCCGATGGCTTTATTGCTCAGCTTTTCTGAGTTGCATAAAGCAAAATGTGGCGCCCTATGTGAATCAATCAATCAGACATGGCCGACACGGTAGGCTGATTAGATGAGTTTAGTATGAAGTTTAAAACCGACGTACAGTCAAAAAGATGTTGAAGTGTAGAAGACGAATGCTTTACAACGGTTTTTTCGAAATGCTAACTGAACCTTAAGAACATAAAATTTAACGGAGAATGGAGTCCCATAATGCGCTGCACAATGAGGTGCGCAGTGATGCGGTGTGCGTGCTGTTGTTTGACACCTATTGCGGATAAAACTGTTTTGATTGAGCAGTTCCGTCCTACTGTCATGAGAAGTGACTCACCGTGGCTGCTTGGTTTGGGTTGCCGGCAATGGTAGAAAGAAGGTGAAAGTGATGAAGTAGGTCGCCGTCGAGAATCTTTTGAAAGAAAAGCTGGGAGTGAGGCAAGTAAAATGCGTCTTGAATATATGTTTAAGTTTGTTCCTTCACCGGGTGGGTTAAGTAAAGTATTTTGCGCATGGTACGCTGGCCGAAGTTTGAAATTCCAAAGTCCTGGTTAGATTTGATAAAATACATGGCTTAGATGACGAGAATGAAAGACATTAAATTTGCATTTTGGTGACGTCTGAACGGGGCATCGCCTTGCTCAAACATGACGTAGAAAACGCCAGCAAAGCTAATTATGGGGGCTGCAGGGTTCGCCTTTAAATAAAATGGAAATCTGTTATGTGTTGGTTACGTGAGCGCTTAAACGCATCAATCTCACTGGACTAAGATCATGACACCTTTTTACTTGATTTAAATCTATACTGGCGCAAATTAAAGCCAATGAATGAACCCATTGATGAAGGCCGGTAAAGTACGCCACTCGTTGTTGGTTTTTAAGCGAAAGAAATTTCAAGCAAAGGAAATACCTGACAAAAATGACGAACGTTATGAAAAAATAATCCAGACAATATGTGCCAGATTTGGTGAGTTTTACAGATGCTCCGGTGAGTTTGAATTTATCGACGACTTGGAAACTGGATGCGTGGCCAAGAGGGATATGGGGTCCTTGGCCACTTTTCCATTCATAGCATGGGTGATAAGAAAGTTCGTTTGAGATAACGTTAGGCAAAGAAAAGTCGTTTTACGTCTGATGTGCTTTAGAATTCGGCCCCTGAAATTCTAAAAGAAAATTGGTTATTCAAACCACTTTATCGATGACAGATGCGTTGTACCATTGATGTCAGTATTGCTGAAACACGGACGGTCATCGTCAAGTTACCAGGGCGCTTATCCCTTAATACCCTAATGACGCCATTTGCATCGGGATGAGAAGTTTGCTTAAAATCAGCAATTGGCGGATCCTGTTAGAGCTTTGTAATTAAAACGGAGCATCGACTTGAATAACACCGTGTCTTTTCAGTTTTGCATAATTTCCTGGTGTTATATGGCTTTTATTTTTGTAATAGCTTTTATTTTTTTATATAGATAAACGAGAAACGTTTATGGACGCTATTGTATATTAACGGTTTTAATAGTTCTGAGCTGTCTCATAAAGCGACGTTGTTGGGTGATGCCGCTAAACGACTGGAGTGCCTAATACGGTAATTTCGCCACGCCTTGTCTTGGCAACCAACTCAGGCTATTAAACAGCTAGAGAAAATCATGAAAGCAAATCAGCAACAAGGACTGATTTAATAGGCAGTTCGC
>Ga0163217_1004390_pt1 | contig 10054 bp, 6 predicted proteins | sample SynspAceP_FD_185933 | JGI IMG/M metagenome (GOLD analysis project Ga0163217, IMG submission 185933) | Saline lake microbial communities from Ace Lake in Antarctica - Synechococcus sp. Ace-P (PacBio error correction) | ecosystem: Environmental > Aquatic > Non-marine Saline and Alkaline > Saline ...
AAATCATCATTTGCTGATAGTCAAGTAGTTGGATGCTTTTTTCACGATTGGGGTGCGCATTGGCCATGGCAAACTGAAATCGGCCATGGACAACATTTTTCCAAGTCAATTATTGTCAATCGCCAAAAACCATGGTTCATGTCTACTTATGCCGTTAACTTCTCTAAATATGCTGTAGGCATAACCCTTGTTTGCGGTTCATAGTGGGGAAGATATCAACCATTCTCCCTGAGACTTTCACTTTCAATTCCGATTCCAAATGTTTTAAGCCATAGATAAATAAACTTCTCGAACTTTTCAAAATGGTAAATGGCAATTTAAAACCTTCCCCATTTATAGGAGGAAATATCGTCTTAAACACTAAATTCGTAAATAATACTCTCGTAGTTTATTGAGAAAAATTCCGGAGTTTCCCATTTGATGTAGGCATTATTTTTAAGCACATAATACAGGGGTGTATGCCCTCCACGTTCTTAGAAGCTCCATGGTTTTCAATAACTGGTATGTTGCTCCAAAGGTGTAGCCTAACACTTCTTGATCCGCTTTTTTACAAAAGCCCATTCTCTGCAACAAACAATAAATGGTTCGTCTTTAATGGCATCCAATTATCTTTATACGTTGTAGCTAGCGTCCCACTTGCTGCAACAAATTTAATGTCCCTCCTTCTTAATTCTTCGAATAGTTCAAGAATTTTTGGGCTTACTCATGCTGGGAATTCAATAGGGGGTGCCCATGCCAATATCGGTAACCACCATTTTTAACTTTCGATAAATCCATCCCAAATAATTTAAGCTGCAAAGGTTTTGTTATCCGCCTAAATACTTGTCTTGTTATAAAGTTTTTAGATTTATTATATTTTGTCCGAAATTTGAACAACAATTATAAAGACCGCATAATTGCTGTTTTATCAGGAAGAAGTGGCGATTAAATGCTATAGAGGGGCTTTTCCATTTGATTACGGATACAGTACTTAATCATCCTACACCATCTGAAAGGGAATACGAAACTGGATGCTTTCAGGTATTCCATAAACATACGTTCCCGGCAAAGTTTAACGATAAATGAAAAATGCGGATTCTACCGTTAGGGGCAGATTTGAAAGCCACAACTGAAGATGGTTCCGGAAAATGCGCCTTATTATCCTCCATGATTATGAGGGCTCGGACGATATGCCCGCTCATATTCAAATCGTCCCTTAATGGGGGCGTCGTACAGATACCCGGATGTACAATGGTAAATAAATTTGGGAAATATGGGCAGGGTATCTATTTAGGTGTGAACACAGGAATAAATGCCAGCGACAGGAATGTTGTATTAAGCTACTTTGGGGTTTACTCATTGTAATGTTTTATTTAGTAATTTAGAGTATTATTGGTTTTAAAAAAAAATTAAGATATGGCAACAAAAGAATGATTTTGGATAAAATAGCAGTCCTTATTACCAATAAATTTCCAAAACTCCGGAGGATGCCCTTATAATTTTTTTGACGAGATGAAGATGGTAAATTGAAAAAAAAAGTGAGATAGTCCGAGTTTGTGAGAAAGGCTGAGATAAGGTGGAGTTCTTCGGGAATCGTTTTCTTCTAAGCTAATTGAAGGGTATGATAAATCCGGGATGAGTACATTGACTGGGAAGAGTTTAGAAGCGGTGGGAAAGATTAAGGCAAACTTAAATAATAATTTAGATTTTTGTTGGATTCCAAAGAATGTTTTTGAATTGAACATACAAAAAACCTGTTCTTAAAAGAACAGGTTTTAATAAGCGAGATAAGTTTTATTAATTTATTTTACTTTGTTCACAATAGCTTTGAAAGCTTCTGGTGGTTCATAGCCAAAGTCCGCCAATACCTTACGGTTTAGCTCAAATTTGTTTGGCTTAAACCTTACCATAAACTGGGAATAGGACAATCCGTGCATTCTGGCACAGCGTTAATACGGGTAATCCATAAGGAACGGAAATTTCTTTTCTTATTTTACGGTCTCTGTAAGCCATATAACATTGCTTTTCAACCGCATTTTTAGCTTACTGTCGCCAAACGTTTTTACGTCTTCCAAAGTAACCTTTGGGCTTGCTTCATCACCTTTTTCTTCTCGGCTCTGGAAGCAACTGAATTTACTGATCTGCATAATTTTAAATTGTTTTTTGTAGTAACGCGATTCTTTAATGTAGAATACTTTAAAGCCTACACCAGGGTTATAATTAACCTGATAAAACGATTAACTTTAACGTAATTGTTTTCCTTTAATACTGTTAACATCCGCATGTGGACTAATCCAGAAGTGGGTTAACGCTAGCTTAACGTTTTTAGACTTCTTCGTAAGAATTGTGGCTCTTAAAGGCAATGCTTTCTTTTATCTTACCAGATACCCGGTAAGCTTAAATCCGCTTTTGGCACTGATTTTGTTTTTCTGTTTAGGCATTTCTTCCTATTTGATTAATTTATCTCGCTTACTATCTTAATGCTTAAATAAATTCAGCAATTTTTATTTATACAAACAGAGCATTGAAGCTCAGGTTTATTTTTGGTTTTGGAGCAAGGAACATGTCATTCGCTAACCAGTTCAAGCTTTGGCAATTTGTTCCGCACCTTTCCTAAATCCCAATTCGGAGGCCATTTAAGTAATAGAATCTCTCCCTGATCCTTGTAAACAAAGAAACGACTTTAAAGAAACATGAAGCTTTTAAGCTTAGCGGCCATCTTTAAAGAATTTCTCTGCGTGTTTTTTCTTAAACTCGTATCATGGTCATCCGTTTGCGGACGCAATCTTAAAATTTCTTTAACGATTACTGTTAGTGGCTTTTGGCCTTCATGACCTTTTCCTTTTTCTTTGTTCGAAAGAATTTTTGTCTAAATCTATTATTTTACAAAACAGGGGGATCGGCCTTTAGGAGAAATTTCTACCTAAATCCATTCCAGTTCCTCTGCTTCGCCAAGGCGTCGCGGGTGTTGTATACACCTACTTCTATCATTGGTCGCCAACCAACTAACTGTTGGCGATGAAATTACTTTCATGATATTGTGCGGGTTTTTTGTCTTCCTCCTAGTTGGGCCTAAATCTTTGTCTAATTGCCTCAATGACGTAATATTTTTAGTTAAACTTTTTTTTTTAAAACGACTTTAGGTACTGTTTATTTTCATTTATACCAAGTCGGAAAATGCTTTTACAAGAGATGGTGCCTAAATCATTTACACCACCATGTTTCCTTTATAGAAAAATGGTTTCATCTTTTTCTTCAAATTCTCCTCCTACGATCAGCATAAAGGTATTTTATTCATCTCCGCCTCACGTAATTTTCTTGCCTACGTTTCATTTCGTATCCCAATGAGGCGCGAATGTCGTTATTCTCCAAGGAATCTTTACAACTTTTGCGGCAATATATTTTCATGTTTTTTCCTTCGACTGACAGGGCAGAGATTTAAGGTGCACTGTCGTAAGCTGTTGTGCCATAAGACAGCCAAGGAGAGGAGGATATCTATATCCACGGACCCTTGCTCATGTCCATGGAATAAATGGCAATGAAACGTTCCATACTTCCAAAAGGAGCCCTGGTGAAAATCATTACCGGTCTATGCAACTCATTGTCACTGCTTTGTAATAAGGTCAGCGCTCCGGTAAGTTTGTATGTCGCACTTGAAAATTGTAAAACCCAATTGCCAGTTCCTGCCCAGGGGCCCCCCCCCGGGTCCTTCACCATGAAATCCAACTTCGGGACGCGTAGAAAGAGCTTCACCACTTTTCCTATAAGGACAAAATGAGGCCTTTTTCTTTTGCGCATTGATAATTGGCGTTTCTGCTTTCCCAATCTTGTCTACCGATCCAATGTATTTTTTCAGCTTCTCCAAATCCCTTACGGATACTTGTGCTGTAATTACCGGAAACCAAAGAACCCAATACATATAGGTAAAAGGTCTATGTACATTCTTAAACTTTCCCGCCAATTGGTCGGGAGTACAAAATGTGGGGCGTCATCCTTGTGTTGAGCCACGAACCCCCGTGTCAGTCCATGTAATTCTCCACTTGTTCATACGGTAAAACAGTGCCAAATTCAAGCTATCGTTTTGGTAGCTCCCTGTAGCTAAATGGCTTGGAATGTAAATTTCCCGTGATGGCGGACAGTCATGGGTTTTAACAAGAAACTCCTTCATCTTCTTTTTGGTGTCTTGAATGCGTTGAAAAGCGTGTCGGCTCCAATACTTTCATAATGACGCAGAGGTACATAACAGCTCTTTTTGTCCAATATGTGGGGTAATAACCATTTTCCATAACGCGGCCTTCTTCTGTGCCTTTTTCAAAAAATTCCCAAACTTCCCCTTAAAGCTGCTCCCTTTGGGAAGCCATAAACGGAAAGCCCTTGCCCTAACTTTCTGCGAAAAGTAAACCAGTCCAATTCCTTGCCCAGTTTTCTGTGGTCGTCTTTTTTTGCATTCTTCTAAAAGTCAAGGTATTCGTAAGCTTCCTTCTGTTTGGGAAAGGAAATGCCATAATACCCTGGGTCAGCCTGATTGTTTTTTTATTTCCCCTCCAGTAGGGCACGCGGCTACACTCAAAATTTTAATGGCTTTTGACAATACCGGTATTGGGTATGTTGCCCACGCCCTACAAATCGGCTGAAGGTGTCATGGTCGCAGAGGTTAGGTACACGGTCCTCCATGATTTTCGATAAGTTCTACTTATATTGGTTGCCCTGTGATCTATATAGTTCCAATGCCCTCGCCTTGGTGACGCACGCATCTTGAGATAGTGTTTCCCTCTGTGCAATCTCCAAGGCTTTCTTTTCCATTTCCGGACAAGTCTTTTTCCGAAATGTGCCTTTCTGCAAATCTACAATCTAATATAAAATCCATTACAATGGCTGGTCCTATGGTCAATTTAAACACCGGGGTACAATTCTTCCAATGCTTGAAGCTACAACGTGCGAGGTGGAATGCCAGAAAGCTGTTTTTCCTTCTTTTGTCGTTTCCAACTATATAGGATAAGTGATCCGTCTTCTTTTAAAGGTGTTACGGTTTTCAACAGCTGACTCCAATTAAATTTTGCAGAAATAATATTTCGAGCCAAACTTCGCTGATGCTTTTGGCTGACTTCTATTGCGGTGATGTTCCTGTCGGGCATATATCTCTAATGCCTGTCCGTCTGGTAAACGTCTATCGTGATCATGCTAGTTCTTGTCGTAAATAAGTGTGGAAAGATTAACATCTAGGTATTTGATAGATTTGGCAATATCTATAGGACGATTATTCATATACATAGATAGAGTTGTTCAGCGTGTCCTCTTGGTCGTCCGGGTGCTCTGCTGTATCCCTTGCGCCGCTTTCGGGGATGCCGCTTTGCCCCTAACGCGCCTTCGGGGCAATTTTAAGGTGTCGGTGGGTTTTGGCGGTCGCGGAAAAAAGTTTAAATTGTTTTCCCTTTTTTGGGGGAAATATGCGGCTCTGGCAAAAATGCTTGGTTGACAGGGGTTGGGTGCGGTGCGGTGCAAAAAGGCGAAAAAAGTTTCAAAAAAAAAAAACCCCCCCCCTTTTTGTGGATTTAAAAAGGTGGTAGATTTGACCCGTTACGAGAGCAAAAGCAGGAGATGGCGGAAAGGTGTTCGGAGGCGCCACGTTTCATATAGGGTCCTGTTCATTGTCCGCCGCAAAAAGAAAAATATTTTTTTTCAAAAAAGCTTGGCAGATTAAAAACAAGGCTGTACATTTGCACAGCCTTTGGAGAACAGGGCGAACGAAGAAAGAGTAAGAGAGGTTCATTGATTATATTTGTAAAGACAGCGCGCCCATTTTCCTGGAAACGGGGGATGGCGCAGAAAAGAATATCGGAAAGAAGCCGGGCGGGAAACACAGTCTTGGATGGTTGATCGAAGTTATATAAGAATCAACGATGAAGAGTTTGATCCTGGCTCAGGATTGAACGCTATGCGTCAGGCCTAACACATGCAAAGTCGAGGGGCAGCGGGGTAAGCTTGCTTATCCGCCGCGACCGGCGCACGGGTGCGCACGCGTATAGAATCTACCTTGTACTTGGGGAATAGCCCAGGAAATTTGGATTTATAGGCCCGCAATAGTATGTAGAGGTGGGCATATCAACCCTTATATTAAAGGCTACCGGTAACAAAGATGAACTAATGCGTCCCATTAGTTAGTTGGTAAGGTAAACGGCTTACACAAGACGGCGATGGGTAGGGGCCGCTGGAGAGGGGGATCACCCAACTACTGGTACTGGAGACCACGGACCAGACTCCTACGGGAGGGCAGCAAGTGAGGAATATTGGGACAATGGGCGACGAGGCTGATCCAGCCATGGGCCGCGTGGCAGGAAAGACCGGTCCTATGGATTGTAAAACTGCTTTTATAACGGAAGAACTAAAGGGCACGTGTGCCCCTCTGACAGGTACCGTAAGAATAAGGATCGGCTAACGTCCGTGCCAGGCAGCCGCGGTAATACGGAGGATCCAAGCGTTTATCCAGGAATGCCTTGGTTTAAAAAGGGTCCGTAGGCGGCATTAAGTCGGGGTGAAAGTCTGCAGCTCAACTGTACAATTGCCCTTGATACTGTGGGGCGCTTGAGTTATAGTGAAGTAACTAGAAATGATGTAGTGTTAGCGGTTGAAATGCCAATAGATATTACATAGAAATACGCCGATTGCGAAGGCAGGTTACTACACTATATACTTGACGGCTGAGGACGAAAGCGTGGGGAGCGAACAGGAATTAGATACCCCTGTATCCACGCCGTAAAACGATGGATACTAGCTGTCGCGGATGCAAATCTGGGCGGCCAAGCGAAAAGTGATAAGTATGCCCACCCTGGGGAAGTAACGTCCGCAAGGAATGAAACTCAAAGGAATTGACGGGGGCCCCGCACAAGCGGTGGAGCATGTGGGTTTAATTCGATGATAGCGCGAGGAACCTTACCAGGCTTAAATTGGGTCCTGAACAGCTTTAAGAGATAGATTTTTCCTTCGGGCAGATCACAAGGTGCTGCATGGTTGTCGTCAGCTCGTGCCGTGATGGTGTCGGTTAAGTCTATATACGAGCGCAACCCCTGCCGTTAGTTGCAGCATGGTAATGATGGGGACTCCTAACGGGACTGCGTGCAAAACCGCGAGGAAGGTGGGGATGACGTCATCATCACGGCCCTTACGTCCTGGGCCAACACAGCGTGCTACAAATGGCGCGGTAACAGAGAGCAGCCACTGGGCAAAACCAGGAGCGAATCTCCTAAACGGGTTCAAGTTTCGGATCCGGGGTCTGCAACTCGACCCGTGAAGCTGGATCGCTAGTAATCGGATATCAGCCATGATCCGGTGAATACTTCCCGGGCCTTGTAGCACACCGCCCGTCAAGCCCATGGAAGCGCGGAGTGCCTGAATCCGTCACCGCAAGGGAGGCGGCCTAGGGCAAAGATCGTAACTAGGCTAAGTCCGGTAAACAAGGTAGCCGTACGGAAGGTGCGGCTGGAAACCTCCTTTCTAGAGAATTTTGCGTCGGGCAGTTTTCAAGAGGCCCGTTTTTTCGACATTTCTGTCTTTAAATACCAAAAATAAACTATAGTGGAGTCTCATAGCTCAGCTTGGTTAGAGAGCGCTACACTGATAATGTAGAGGTCGGCAGTTCGAGTCATGCCTGGGACTACGATGCAGCAATGCTGCAAGTTCAAAGTTTTAAGTTTAAAAGTTTAAAGTTTTGAAACGTTTATGATTGAAAATATTGAATTAGGAAATTCTAGGGGTTGAAGTAACGTTGTAAGTTTGTTTTAACTGATATCTGTTTGACTGATCACTGAAAAAAAACGGGGATTAAGTAGCTCAGGCTGGCTATGAGCGCCCTGCTTGCACGCAGGAGGTCATCGGTTCGACTCCGATATTCTCCACAATTGGCAAACACGTTTGCCGTTATCTTGCCAATAAGCCGCAAGGGGATGACGGGATGGCCAAAAAAGTTCATTGACATATTGGGATCAGGGTGCGCATCAAGATTCAGGTCTTTGCGTACGCTGAAAAAGAAACACGAAATTAAGTAAAGTACCAGTATAGGAGATTGGGCCCTTTGGACGCTGTCCGCGGAAGGGGGGCCCGCGAATAATCATTAAAGGTCTGGCGACAATGCTAGATAATGGGCGTATGGGGGAATGCCATAGGCTCTCAGAGGCGATGAGGACGCGATAAGCTCGAAAAGCTGCGGGGAGTCGGACACACGATATGTCCCAGGTATCCGAATGGGGCAACCCACTATAATCTGAAAGGTATAGTACCTAAGCAAATATGGGGCAAACCCGGTGAACTGCAAACATCTAAGTAGCGGAGGAGAGAAACGAAAAAGTGATCCCGTAAGTAGTGGCGAGCGAGAGAGGCGGATTAGTCCAAACCGATGTTGTTTCGCAATATCGGGGTTGTAGGACGGCGAACAGTTCGAGTGTGCAATGAGAGCAAGAACCCTTTGGAAATAGGGACCGTAGAGGGATAGTCCCCGTAAGAAGCAAGAACATTGATCGATAGCGTATACCTGCAGTAGTGGCGGGGCACGTGAACCCTGTATGAATACCGCGGACAATCCCGCCAAGACTAATACTCCTGAGAGACCGATAGTGAACCAGTACCGTGAGGGAAAGGTGAAAGACTGAACAAGGGAGTGAAAAAGATCCTGAAAGCCATACGCCTACGCAAGCGGCGGAGCCCCTTTCGTGGGTGACGGCCGTGCCTTTGTGCATAATGAGCCTACGAGTTACTTTTACTGGCTAAGGTTAATGCACTTCAGGTGCGCGGATCGCGTACGAAAGCGAGACTGATAAGGGCGCCATAGTCAGTAGTAGTGAGACCGCGAAAACCGTGTGATCTACCATGGGCAGGTTGAAGCTGTTAACACACAGTGGAGACCGAACCGTGAACGTTGAAAAGTCTTGGGATGACTGTGGGTAGGGGTGAAAGGCCAATCAAACTCGGAATAGCTCGTCTCCCCGAATGCATTTAGGTGCAGCGTGAATAGTTTTATTAGAGTTTAGCAGGCCTACTGAATTGGATGCGGGGGCGTTTCACCGCCTACCAAATTCCTGAACAGAACTCCGACTATAAAATGTTTCTGCGCAGTGAAAGGGCATGGGCTGCTAAGGTCCATGTCCGGAGGAAAAGAACGCCAGATCACCAGCTAAGGTCCCCAAGTATATACTAAGTTTGATATAACGTCGGTGGAACTGCATTGACAGCCAGGTGTTTTTGGCTTGGAAGCAGGCCATTCATTTTAAAGAGTGCGTAACAGCTCACTGGTCGAGCGGTCGCATGGATCATAATCGGGCATAAGTATATCACGAAGCTTGTGACTTCCATTATTTGGAGGGTAGGGGAGCATCTGTAGTGCCCGCTGGAAGGCGATCCGTATATCTGGAGGAACTACAAAGAAAAGTTAGGCAAAGTAACGATAATGCGGGCGAGAAACCCGACGCCGAAGAACAGTTTCCCCAGCTATGCTAAGTGTGTTTTCTTTTTTACAGCTGGGGTCAGTCGGGACCTAACGCGAACCCGAAAGGGGTAGTGATGACAACGATTAATATTTCTGTACGCTGCTCACATAAAAGTGAACGGGGATGTGGGCGTTGGTGCGTCTGGACGGAATAGTCACGTTTGGAAGGGGCGGTGCGCCGCGAATAGTATCACCGAGGCTTCCGGCCAAAGTGGTGATAATCCAGCTTATACATCCTCCGAGAAAACCAAGTGAAGCAGCCCCGTACGCAAAACCCGGACACAGGTGGTTGGGTGATGAGTATTTCTAGGCGCTCGAGAGATTCATGGCTAAGGAACTAGGCAAAATAGACCCGTAATCCTTCGGGAGAACGGGTCCCCCCCTTAATGGGGGCCGCAGTGAAGAGGTCCAGGCGACTGTTCATCAAAACACAGGCCTCTGCAAAATCGAGAGAATGAAGTATAGGGGCCTGACACCTGCCGGTGCTGAGGTTAGAAGGAGATGTCATTCGCAGGAGAAGCATGAATTGAAGGCCCCAGTAAACGGCGGCCGTAACTATAACGGTCCGAAAGGTAGCGAAATTCCTTGTCGGGTAGTTCC
>Ga0163217_1018425_pt1 | contig 10054 bp, 10 predicted proteins | sample SynspAceP_FD_185933 | JGI IMG/M metagenome (GOLD analysis project Ga0163217, IMG submission 185933) | Saline lake microbial communities from Ace Lake in Antarctica - Synechococcus sp. Ace-P (PacBio error correction) | ecosystem: Environmental > Aquatic > Non-marine Saline and Alkaline > Saline ...
TGAGGGTTGGGTCAAAAAAACCTTTTTATATGCTCCCAAATTTACCTTTAGTTTTCCAATTTGGTTTTTGAATGGTTTGCAGCCCCTTTCCGGGCCTAGGCATGGTTAATTTTTATTTTATTTTGTGAATGGAACTCTGGGAATTTGCACTTGCTTTGGGGGTATAGGGTACCGTGTTATACGCATTATTGCTTTTACCCGTTGCCTTGGACAGGGGTTTACCCATTATGCAAAAACGGCCTTAAACTAGTATCACTTAATTATCTATTGATATTAATTGCAACATAATGGCATTTTTGCCGCGCTAATAGGAACTATTCCTGACACCAGAAGTAATCCGTCCCCTAAAGGCCAATAAGATGTCGGCTGTGTAAAATGGATAATTGTTTTTGCAGCTGTTTATTGTTTACACCTATGCTCTCCTTTGCCAGTTGTACGGCGAATTGGTTGGTTTTAGTATTATAGGATAGCTTTTTAAAAAAAAGGAAGGCTATCCTTTAATTGGTGATTTCCCTACAAGAACCTGTGCTTCATAGGATAGCGTGGGTATTTCAGGGATTCTATTCGATTTTGCTCATCGTACCGCCCTTTTATGGAACACCTACTCGTAAATGGGCTTTTGTGGCCTCGAATTTTTCTTTCATTTGTTTTAATTCCATTGTTTTTTTTCAAATCGGTATTTTCCAGTATTGGCATTGGCATTCTTCGTTTCTTTTTTGGACCAGAGATAATTAGGAAAAATATTTTTCAAGCATAAAGAACGCGTATCACCAGAAGGAATGAGTTATTTGTGCCTAGGAATAGAGGCTCAAGTTTTGTGGTTGTTTTGTTCATTTATTTTTTAATTCAATTGGGGCCTTCCTGTCCGGCAATTAAATTTCTATAAAGAAAGAAAACGATGTTTTATGGACAGAAGAGGGGCAACCGAATGAGTTGAGATGATGTTGCGAAGTCGCCCGGGTATTACATCGTTTACAAGTGGGTGAGTAGTACTCGACCAAAAAATTCGTTCTTGTAAATTTGATGATTATCCTAACAAGAGCAAAAAAAGTAAAGTTTCCTGCTACCCAGATTTAATTTGGCATTTACCCAACTGGTTTAAAAAGGAATACCAAGAAAGGGCGAGGAAATTTAATTCGGTCGATGTAATTTTGCCACTGGGTAAGGTAAATGGCAAGACCTCACCACGAATATAATAGATTCAGAAATTGGATTTTTGGTGGCGAAGTGTGTCCTGGAGGGTCATTTTTAACACAAATGATGTGGATTTTTACGGTCATGTACCGAAAATAATAACAACACAGGCGTTAAGATAATTTGTGTGTTTAGCTAAAAATCTTTGGCCCTATGATGCTGCGTAAGTTGCCGTAGCGGCATACCCGCGCAAGGGGTCGCGAGGGAGCAATGCACCGAATATGGTCTTCCGTCTGCCTTATTGATTTCCTCTGCGAAACTGCCCTTTGTCCAATAATCTAATTTTATCTTTTTCGGCGTTTTCGAATACAAAACTATTATGAAAGGTGAGGGGGTTTGCTTTTGCCTTAAAATTTGTAATTTCTCATCAAGGTCTATGGTTATAAGTTCCATAATTACGCCGCCCGGTTGAAATTTCAAAAGGTCATAAAAGGAGCTTCCGTGTCACTAACTACCTTTGACCCACATTGGGTACCATACCCAATCCTTTAAATGTCCTTGATGTTTTTTAACATTAAGCTAAGTGTTCAAAACCCATAGATTTTAGAAATTGCGGATTTATATCTAGCTAAATTATGCCTAAATCGAAAAGATTAAGGTTTAATTTGCACGATAAAATTTTAAAAAATGTTGCAGTTACAGGCTATCCGTTGGATAAAGAACAAATTATAGAAGCTTTAAAAAAGCGTAATATAGATGCCCTTCCGCTTATTGAAAACGTAAACTTCAATTGGGATGAAAAAACGGCGTTCCACTGCAAACACGCTTAGAAATAAACCCTGGCAGGAGATGCCAGAATAGTAATCACCAAGGAAATGGAGCCCTTTAATAAAGTGGAAAAAGCGGCAGAAGCCAATGTTTAAAAGAACGTACTGGTAAGTTTAAAGAGGAATCCAGGAATTGAATGAAGATTGACATTCAGCAGCCGGGGAGCTTCAAGCTTATTGTAACCAATCCGCAAATGTACCCATGCTTCAGTTCCGGCGGAACACGAAGAGGATAACGAAGAGATCTTTAGGGAAGGGGACATTCCGTTTTAAGAGGGGGCATTGGCCTCATTGGGGACTTGGCAAGAATTATGATATTATAGATTTTGAATTTAGGGTTAAAATAGCCGGTGCGGATTTCCGGTTTACAAAAAGGAAAGGGCTAGTATTTACAAGGCAATTATCTCTTACTTTTTAGATAGGAATGCTGCGGCAGGATTAATGAGATTCAGGTCCGATTTAGTAATGAGGCCTCTGTTTTACTGGTAAGGTCAGTTGCCCGATAACGAAATGGGGGGGGGGGGGACAGGAGCCGGGGGGGCGAAGATTATCAGTTGGGTGAAGAATGAATCATTTATCTGAAACTTCCTACTGCCGAGGTACGGTAACCAATTCTATAGGATGTTATTTTAAACGAAGGGGGATTTTCCAGTTACCGCATACAGCATATAGCGCTGCTTTAGAAGGGAGCGATGGCCCGGGGCATATGGTGCCCATCCCCAAAAATCTCAATATAAAACAGTGAAAAACATTCAAAAGAAAAAGATAAATCGCACGACAACGGAAGGAGGAGAAAAGAGATCGAGAGATTGGGACCATAGCTCCCGGCCTCCCTTCTAAAGCAAGGCCGTATATGCGGTGATGCGTAACTGGAAATCGCCCATCGTTTAAATAATAACATCCCTAAGATATTGGTTAACCGGTAACCGTCGGCAGTTAAAAAGGAATCAGATAAAGATCATCTTCACCAACGTGATACATCTGCCCCTTCTTTATTTTCGGGGGCCAACTGACCTGTACACATAACCAAGGGCTCTTTACAATGGCCGGCACCTGAATCTCTCAATTATATCTAGGTGCCGCATGCAATTCCTATCTAACAAAGTAAGGATAAGTGCCCGTTGTAATGATAGCTCCTTTTGCCTTTGTAACCGGGGAAAATCCCGCCCGGCTATTTAAACCCCTAATTAAGAATCTATAATATCATTATTTTCTTTGCCAGTCCCCAATGAGGCAATGCCCCCTCCTTTAAAAAAAGAAAAGGAATGGTCCCCTTTAGCCTGTCCCTAAAGATCTCTCTTCGTTATCCTCTTCTGCTGTTGTGCTTCACCTCCCAGCCCCCCCCGGAACTGAAGCATGGGGTACATTTGGCGAGAATTTGGTAGCAATAGCTTTTGAAGCTCTCCGGCTGCTGATGTTCAATTCTTTCATAGTCAAGAATTTCCTGTTGGAGTTCCCTCTTTTAAAAAAATCTACCTAGTTACGTTTCCTTTTAAAACATTGGCCTTTCTGCCGGTCTTTTCCATCTTTTATAATAGGCTCCTATTTCCTTTGGCGGATTCTTTTGGATTCTGCCCAGGGTTGTTATTTTGTGCTATCGATGCGTGTTGGCAGTGAACGCTGAGAAAGGGGGAAGGAAAGAAGGCCTGGTTTTTCAATATGCGGATCACTTATGAGGAGGGGTTGTAGCGGGGGCTGCTTTCAATACATAGGAAGATCGGAAGGGATAGGTGATGAGGGAGACGAGAGCCGGGGGAGGAGGAAAGTCTAGGGTAGGAATACGCTTTTTAAAGCTTCTTAATTGGTTTCTTTATTCTTCACCGTGATAGCCTGTAACTGCAAACATTTTTTTTTAAAATTTTATCGTGCAAGATTTTAGAGAGCCAAGGCTGGAGGGGTAGGGGGAGTTCAGAGTGGGAGAGAGTGATGATGAGGGCATGAAGAATGTTATAGAGGGCCCTGTTAAGAGAGATGAGATAAATAGAGAGAATGGGGGAGGAAGTGAGAAGAGATGAGAGGAAAGGAGTGAGGGAGCGAAGAGAGGGACGAGGGGACGAGGGCTGAGTGAAGGATAGAGTGAGTGGGAGAGTAGAAGTGAGAGAGGGAGCAGGAGGAGGTAGTGTTGTGTGGGTGGATGAAACACTGGGTGAGGGCGGCGATTGAAAGAGCGGATGAGAGAGAGAGGAAGAGAAAGCTGCACGTCAGTGGAAGGAGGGAGGCGCAGAAGAGGGTGGAGAGTGGAAGAAAGGTAGAGGAGGGGAGTGAGAGAGAGAGAGCGAAGCGGAGATAGAAGGGGAGGGGGGTGTGGATGGGAGGACTGGTATAGAAGAAGGAGAGAGGTGAGTGGTTGAGGATGAGTTGGGCGTGGAGCTGATGCGAATGTGGGTCTAAAGGGGTAGTTAGTGGAACAAACGGAAGCCTTCCTTTTATGGCCTTTTTGGAAGATCATCGGGCGCGTAATTATGGAACTGTTACGCATAGACCTGATGAGAAATTACAAATTTAAAGGCAAAGCACCCCCTTCACTTTTCATATAAGCTTTGTATCCGAAAACGCCGAAAACGATAAATTAGATTTATTGGACAATAGGGGCCAGTTTTCGCAGAAGGAAAATCAACAAACGGCAGACGGAAAGCCATTTTGGTGATGCTCCGCGGACGCCTTGGGGTTGCCGCATGCAGAGGCAACTTTGCCATAGGGCCAAGGTTTTTTAGCAAACACAAATCTTAACGCCTTGTTGGTTAATTAATTTCGGTAATGACGGTAAAAGATCCAATCATTGTGTTTAAAAAAAAATGGACTCCAGGACCCTTCCAAAATCAAATTTTCGAAAATCTCTCTACCTAGCTATTAAGTTGTTTTGGTGAGGTTGTGCCCATTGACATTCCCTGGATTTAAAACATAGCCCGAAAATTTTCTCGCCCTTTTCTTGGTATTTTCTTTTTAAACCGTTGGGTAAATGCCCAGATGCGTAAATCTGGGTCAGTATAAGGCAGATGGAGGATGGAAGGACTCGCGTAGTTACTTTGGTGGTTGTGGAGTGGATGACGACATATGGATGAGGATACGTGTAGAGGCGATCCAATGTTTACCGAAGAGAGAAGAGAGAGAGAGACGGTGCGAATTTTTTGGTGGTACTCACTCACCACTTTGAAGACGATGTAATACCCGTGCGACTTCCGCAGATCGATTCTCCAACTCATTCGCGATGCCTCTTCTGTCATAAAACATGTCTTTTATAAATAATGCCGGACAGGAAGGCCAATTTGACGTTAACCAAATAAATGAAAGCAAACAACCCAAAACTAGCTTTCTGTTCTTGTAGGGCACAATACACTTCATCCTACTGAGTAACGGTTTTTTAACGATGGCGTTTGAGAAAATATTTGTTCGCTAATTATCTCTGGGTTCCAGAAAAAGAAATACTGGAGAACTGCCATCGCCCAATACGACGGGGGAAAGATGACGATTTGAAAAAAACAGACAATGGAATCTAAACAAATGAAGAAATATCGAGGGCCCGGACAAAGCCGATTTTTCGAGTAGTGTCTTCCATAAAAGGAGCGGGGAGATGAGCAATCGAATAGAAACCTGAATACCCTCACTATCACTAGGATGAAGCACAAGGTTCCTTGTAGGACAATCAGCACCAATGCTAAAGGGATGCGCTCTTTTTGTTTTTACAATAAGTGACTCTTATAATAGTAAAGATCACCAATTCGCCGTACACACTTGGCAAAGGAAGAAGTCAGGTGTAAACAATAACAGCTGCAAAACAATTCCTTTACACGGGCCGACAGTCTATTGCGCCTTGATAGGCACGGAATTACTTCTGGCTTGCGTCAGGGAAAGTTCCTATTAGCTCGGGCAAAAAGGGGCCATTATTGTTGCAGATTAATATCAATAGATAATCGTCGATTAATTGTAGGCCGTTTTTTTGCTAAGGTAAACCCCTGTCTGCAAAGCAGAAGCGTAAGAAGGCAATAATGGCTAGTAAACGGTATCCGTATAAGCCAAAAGCAATAGCAATTCCCAGGCGTCGTCCATCACAACAAAAGAAAATAAACTAAATAATGCCTAGGCCCCGGAAGGGGCTGCAGACCGCATTCAAAAACCAATGAAAACTAAGGTAATTGGGCGGGTCCTATAAGTTTTTTTTGCTACCCAGACGCCCGTATAATGGCACCGTAGCATTCGGAGACGACCAAGATGCCGAAAAAATATCTAAAATAAGGCAGCGGACTATTATCAGATTTTGCTTAAAAAGAAATGTCCGATCCTAACATTTACTTGGAGTATATGGAAGAGCGGAGGTCTCCCTATCCGTATTCAACTGTGTCTTTAGAGGCATCAACGGAAATCGAACGTTATGTTCATCCCTAATGCGTGTCAATTAATATCTATTTGAATTTTTTTACCCATATAGATCTTGATGCGAAAATCAAAGAAATTATTTCGATACGTTTCGTCTTGCCTTCCACTGTTGGGTTAAAACGATGTTCATTCGAATTCCACAGAAACGCAGGTTTGTCACCCTAAACACTAACGACCACATAGCCACCATTCTTGGTATTAGCTTATACTCTTCGGGAATGGACTCAAATTGGCCCGTAGGAAGTTCTAATTTACGTCCCAAATCCTTTCCCTTTAACACACGGTCCTGCTAAGCATATAATTATAGTCGCTAAATACAGATGTGGGCCGTTTTCCATATCTCCCCCCTCCAAGGCTTTCCTAAATTTTTGTAGGAACTTATCGGAAAGCATCATCGGTCGGCGGCGCCGCGAAATTTCTGGCCGAGTATGTTCCTCTTATTCAACATTCCACGCATTTCCGCAACGCCATTACGGTTCGTATTATATTGCATTCCTGTTCTTTCTTCCAACTCTATGACATCCACTAACCTATTATATTTTCTTTGTCTTTAAATCATTGACCAAAATATCCCTAACAAATTGGGTAGCGGATAACCTAGAATAACTCTGTTGGTAAAAATGGGTGTACAATTACAATAATCTTCACCGTATTTCTTCCATTCATTTTGACTCTTTCATCCTATGGTATCTGCAAGAAGTTGAATAGAGAACACCTTATTGTGAAGCACCCATTCATGGGATGCGGAAAAGAAGTAAGTACATGTAGAATTTTGTTAGATTCAGTACTTTGGCAGTTATTAATGGAGAGCGGTTTTTTCTAGAAATTTTACGGTGACCGACTATGCACCCATCAAAGTGCCGATAGTAATGGCAGTAGGGGGTGCGCTTGTCGGTAATTTGGAGATGCTTTGAACTGTTATCACAAATTGAAATAATAAAACAAACTGTATCTTTGAGTTTGTCTACAGAAACCGCTTGAATGGCTTTGTAAAATTACGTCTTGTTGTTTTCATATCATATTTTTTCCTTTGCTTTGCGGATTTGGCCAAACTAAATATTGCAAAAACCGAGTTCTAGGAGTTAACCGATCCCAGGGGGCAGACGGTAGCTTTGGAATGTGAAAAATGGGCCCCCTTTTTTCATTGCAAAGGATAATTTTTTGTCAATGAACTTAGGTCCACCCAACATCAATAAAGCTTCTAAAATAATAAAATTTTCCTGATGAAAACGGGACTGATTCCGTTTTTGTTGTCCAAAGAGCCTCCAGTTAGATCCCAGCAGAACTTGCCATAGAAAATAAGTCCCCAAATAAAATCTTATACAGGTAAGGGGTTTTAACCAATGCCAAAAGAACAAGGTAAGAATTTAGGTTTTCCAGAATGGTATTCCAAGCATGATTGTCTACGGGGATGAGCAAAAGTGCCACTTTCCTGCAGAACTATCAATTCCGCGATGAATAGCTATGGTGTACAACAGAAAAGGAGCGCCTTTAATGATGAATACTACTTTTACTTTGTGAAAGCCCAACCATCGCAATGGAAAAAAAAAATAGGGCCTCTGCCCTAAAATTGGTGGACGGTCAAGTTCTAAGAAATTTAGCAGTGGCTATCTCTTGCAACTGGGAGTTCTGAATTTTCACGGAGGCACCGTGCAGATGCCCTTAAGCCGCCATTAATGCACGTATACTAGGCAATGAAATTTTTTGAACCGATTTGGGATACAGCTTGGAGATGTAGCCCAATGACGGGGATCTCCTAGTCATCTTGCACTGCATACAACTGAAGTAACCGCGGAGGACCTCTATGAGGGTGCAAATATGCTGCCTAATTTCAGGGTAATACAGAACAACTCTTTAATACTCGTTATAGGAGGTGGTCGGAGAGAACTATGATGTTGGAGATCACTTCTCTGGATGTGTGCCAAAGCGCGAGACGAGAAGGAGTTAACTATTGCCCGGGACTCGGTGAGCTAGCCCGTAGCATAGATTTTACCAGATAGAGAGAGAGCGCGTGGCTCGCATGTCAACAGCCAGACAAGGAGATATTTTTTTGACCTCGACTCTGTGTAACGGATCGGTTGGCCATCGAATAGGGGACATCAATTTTCTGTCGGAGACAACGGCACAGCTTGGTCTTGAAAGTGTTCTGGAGGAGGGTCCACTTAGTCCAGGGGGAGATGAGACCGGTGAAGCGGCACTCGCACAACGTCAATGGATACCTCGCTGCAGGAATCTCAGGCAGCATACAATGTAGCTGCTATAAACGTGACGATTATTTTCATTATTTCCAGCATTTTTCAAATATTGGAAATATCATTAAAACTACCAGTTGTGACAAAGAGATTTCTATTAATAATTCCCCACCCATTATAGTGTCCCCGGTAATTTTCACCATTCCAACAATCTACAGCATTTAAATTAACAGGGATGCAACAGGGGATGTGGATGCTGGCGATATTCTTACCTACAAATTGGGAGCAAATTAATGATGGAATAGTAACCCACAACACCCTTTGGACGCAACTAATCTAAGCGGGGCAATCTTTAGGGTCCGTAAAGCTACGGTAAAACAACCAGATATTTTTCCAATGGCTCAGCAGCATTGGTATCGGTAACTAACTCAAACAATCCAACGTAAACACCAACATGGGAAACGGTTTCCAGTGTAAGAAAGGGAACTGGATTTGCACTTCACAGTTGGGATAATTCCCTAGGGGGGAGGACAAGTAGCTTCGGACCTTATTAAAGGTTACTGTAATAAACAATTGCAGGGCCAATTCGGTCATAACCATCCCAATCCATTAATGTAAATTTATACTGCAGGCACAGCCAAGAGGTTTTTTTGGATAGTAGCCATATCGGACCAAGGTCCTGTGAACACCAAAAAGTAGATATTTAATTTTTTCCGCCAATGGAGGCGCCCCTTTCCCATTAAATTGGCCGATAGCGTACCCAACGGATGGACACAGGATGTATTAATTCCTGGATTTGCTACGCCATCTGGCCGAATAATGGTTCAGTGCACACGACAATATCTTTTTTAGCTGTGAATGCTGTAGATTTTACAATAACCGCCTCAAGACATTGTATTGAATTTTGCCCAATTGCAAACAGAGGTTTGTCAAGGCAATGACTTGAATAGCCCTTTACCTACCAAACATTTAATGGTTTTTTCTGAAGAAGCAACTTTTTCTGCCACTGGAATGCCTCCTGGAATGTCGTTGATTTTTCCCGCTACTCTTGCATAATGCAACGATACTATATTGGACATTACCTTTTCCAATACCGATTTGGTCAATCAGGATAATTAAATCCCCAATCACATATCCCACTTCAGCTACAGTCAGCAAAGAGGTTACTAGATGTCAAAACTCCTGGATAACGCCTTCTCTGATGTAGTACTGCAGTTTGCCCACCCATGATTCACTAATTGCACGTATTGCCTCGTATTGGAGTGGGAGTCCCAATACTTCTTATACTTGGCCTTTGATATTGAGATAGCGGATGAAGCCTCCTTTACCAAAATATTACTTGAGAGACGGGTACGACTAGTGATTTTTTAAGTTTCACATATTTAACCCACGTAATTTGTACGATGCGGAAACCAGCCTAATTCTTATTGGGCGCATTTGTCAGCAGCTAACAAATCTGGTTGTGGTGGAGGTGGAAGCTGTTGGGCGCCCTCGGTAGCATTTAAGCTTTAGCGCAACTTTTAGAAT
>Ga0163217_1063609_pt1 | contig 10054 bp, 13 predicted proteins | sample SynspAceP_FD_185933 | JGI IMG/M metagenome (GOLD analysis project Ga0163217, IMG submission 185933) | Saline lake microbial communities from Ace Lake in Antarctica - Synechococcus sp. Ace-P (PacBio error correction) | ecosystem: Environmental > Aquatic > Non-marine Saline and Alkaline > Saline ...
CTGCCACACCAGTTTGGGGGCGAACCCTATAAGCAGGGCGTGTCGAACGCGGGGTTAGAAGCTGTTACGGGGGACGTTATTATTACGTGACCCCGCCGGAATCTCGACGAAGGGCCCGTGATCAATCGAGACAGGACATCGTTGCTGCGTCTACCACCTGCGTCTGCCGGGTTTTCGCTCGGGGGGTACTCGAAAGTCAGGTTTATGGCGTCGGGCGATCCACGCGCAATATCCACCCGCGCGTGTTGGTGGACAAAGGTTTACGCCGTCGGGTCTTGGCTCTAGGAGGATGTGGTAGACCGAGAGCGTCGGGGGGGCGCCATAGCCGATAAGTCCCTGGACATTTTGATTGCACATGCTCGCCCTGCATCCTTATGTCCAGCCAGATTCGATCAAAGCGCGGATCTGGACCCAAATGTTTGACCTGCCGTTTGAAGGGGAACCTCGCTGAGAGTATGTATGTTGCCTGGATGTCGGAGATGCAGGTATGTCGCCAGCGAGATCGAACACCGCGCCCTCAGGGCGGTGACGTGACGAGCAGGTCATCCAGAATAGCGCCCTGCAACCCGAACCCGATCAGCGCGGGCGTCAGGCCAAAATAAGCCAGCTCGCAGTTCCGTCGGCGGTGAACTTGAAGCTCGGAGCAAGCGGGACATAGTCACGGCCAATCTTTCGTCAGCGTGAAAAACCCGCGTGGTCCGCCGTACAGCAAAAGCGCCTGCATTCGGCGTCCGGTTTGGTGCGTCCGAACACAGCCAGTTACGACACGGCCGAAAAGATCTCACGGTACCAGTCCAACGTTGGTGTCAGCGCGCGCTAAGTCCAGGCCTCCGGGGCGAAGGGTTACATCGCCGCAAGGGCGCGGCGCTCGCGCATCTTCTCAAGATGCGTGACGACCATCGCCAGCTTGCCAGCGGTAGCGTCGTGGTATCCGTCCGTCAGCATCAGACCAGCCCTTGCCTCTTTGAACAGGGCCATCACGAGGGTTTGCGGGCCGCGGCCAATGGGCTGATGACCTCGCCGCGCCAGAATATCGTTTTGTTCCATCTTGCCCGCATGCTCGAGTCAAACGAACCCGTGGCCATATGCACGTTAACAGGAATCCTGCCGCGATTTGCACATCGAGCACCGAGCCGGATTGGCACGGGTGCATACGAAACAATGGCTACGATCCCTTTTCGACGGTGCGAACAAATCTCAACAGCGCTCCTCGCGCGCACTATCAGCGTGACCTCCGTCGCCCGAGCGGGTGCAAGAACCACCAGGGCAAATGCGCCGGCGCGCGTTTTGGGCCAGTAGCTGAGCTCTCCCGGTATCGTACGGTTTCCCAAGGGCCGCGAGTCTCGGCTTCGTTTGCCGAATGACATAGCCAATCCGTTTTCGAGTCAAGCGCAAGTAAAAGTCATCCCCGGTGGCGTTTCCACCCGCAGAAGAGAAATAGCGATCCCGCCATGCTGTCCCCGCCGCGCCGCCCGCCGCCGCTTCGCGGAATGCGGTTTTTGCGCGTCGTGGTCAAAAAGGTAGCCCTCGAGGAACATCAAGCTGGCTTGGACGTCACCGCCTGCGTACGTCCGTCCCGGGGTAAGCCCCGTCGAGATGCAAGATAGGTGTTCAACGAGCGTTCCCACCGGGGTCACAAAGAATCAAATGCAGCGCGAGGTTGGGTTTCTCGCCCTCGGCCACAGGGGCGTTGAAAAAATCGTGGCCGATGAGTCGTGTCATCGCTTTTTGGCATAGAACTGGCCCCAGTTCATCATCGCGGGACCCGCCGATAAAAGGGCCGTGGACAGGCCAAGCGCACCGATGCCCGACGAATTGGTATGCGACCGATCGCCGCCTGGGGTCCTGTCCAGTCGGCTCCTGCATCGTGGCATAAAGGCTTCGCGCGGTCACGCCTACGTTGAGCATGATTGCCTTTTTCGAATGCCGTGTCGTTCAGAACGTGTCAATCTCCGCATGCGAGATCAATCGACAACGGCGGTTGCCAGATGGCAACCACTTTCGTACTGGGTCATTTCGGTTTTGTTCCGCGTCATAGGAGGGCAAAGGTCACGATCCGAAATGATGCAGGTTCTGCACAAAAGGTTTGCGTGCTTTTTTGGCAATGGTTATCGAGCGCCCGTAGCAAGAGATCATTCCAGTGTGGTGCATGGTGTTTGGAGAAATCAACGGGAAATTGTCTTCGATGCGCGCTCTAACCCGCGTCCACGGTTTTTGCCGCGGCGCGATCACGGGCGGAGTTAGTGCGCGCGAGAACGCGAAAGCGATATGCATGTCGACGCGCTTGGGCGGATACTGCCATTACCATCGCTACATGTTCAGCACGACATCTCGCCGTCTTGACGAGCCTCACACCCGGCAGCGAATTGAGAGGCAGGCGCCGCACGGCTTTGTCTGGGGACGAAGTACACCCCCCCGTCATAGTCATCCACCAGAAGCTGGCTGAGCTTCATGTGAACGTTATTTGGCCTTTTGGCTGGAACAGGCCCGATAGATGTTGATATGTTTCGGTCAATCCGTCCAGCCCGAAGTCCAGCAATCTGCTGGTGGATGCTCGACGAATCTCGAACAGGGATTTCGTGGCCTTGTTCACCCCGCCATCCGCGCCTGCGCGCTTCACGCGAACAGCGACCAGCAATTGTATAGACGTTGGTGGAATCCCAGCTCGCCCTTTCGGCTCCGCTCGGCGTTTCTGAAAGCGCGGGTGAACAAACTCGCGGGAGTCGTGGTGATCATCAAGGGTATTATGGCCATGCGCCAAGGTATGCGCGGTGTGTCTGCCCCCTTAGGTGCAAGCGAGTATCGCAGGGCGATTTTCGCCGCGATCCGCTGACGGTACGAATGGTGGCCTGATGCTCTTAGGGCATGTTTCGGGTCCGTCAGCCGCGTGAGCGGGCCCTTTGGCCGGTAGTCTGCGTGCATGACACAAGTACGCCAGACCCCAGCCCCCAGATCACCCGCCCCCGAATGATGCCCCGCCGCCCACCCCACGGGCAGTGCGGACGAGAATTCGAGCGCTGATCGAATTACGGCGTAATGCGGCGGGCGATTGATTTTGAATAGACGCCGCCGCCGATCCGCTGGCGTTGGACGCAGATTGCTAGGCGAAAATGGGCCGATGAGCCGGCCCATTTTCAGCGCTTTTTTTCGGCAAGTGGGTTGGGCCCGTGTCGCCCAAACGCTATCAGGCACATACCTGATGCTGGATCCAACGCCAAATCCTGCGCTGCGCGATCGCTTTACCCCGCGGACACGGCGCAATGAGTCTGGGGCTGCTCCCGGTTCGGGTCGCTTTGCACGAATATATAATTCTGCGATGGAAGAGAGATGAGCCCCGTGTGAGTGTTAGCCCGTAAGTATAGGCGACTTGTTGATAATCGTGTGGGTGGTTCGACAGCCCCTTTGGGCCCTGCCTGGTCATGGGCACGGTCCACGGGGAATATGCGGGCTCGCCTTTTTCGGCAAGAAATGGGCACCGAGACGCCGCGATGGAGGAATTTGGCCCGCCGCTGGCCTGGGGCGCCGTTTTTGCGAAGATCCGGCACTGCTGCAGACCTGGGTGGCAGATTGCATTCGGCGTGCAGGGGGGCGGGGCAGAGAAGGCTCCCGATTGTATCTGATCGGCGCGCCGTTCCAGATCAAAGTGTGGGAGGCGCTGCTGGCGATCCGTGGGCCATGTCACCACCCTATTCCGAGATCGCCCGAAACAATTGGCACGGCCCAAAGCGGGTGCGGGCCGTGCACAGCGGTGGGGCGCACCCGATCAAGCACTTGGCTGATCCCCTGCCACCCGCGCCCTTGCGCAAATCCGGCGGCCTGGGAAGGCTATCACTGGGAGATTGGCCGGTCAAGCGATGTCATGCTTGCGTTTGAATCTGCCCGCGCTGATGCCTGACAAGGCCGTCCGCGGGTTTGCTGCCTATGCAGCTATAGGATCCTGCAGCGAGTTCAACGGGAACAAAGGCTGGTGTAAGGCGTTATGTGAAGATTGCCCGCCGAACGGGGCCCACAACTTAAAGGCAGAATAAGATATGACATTTTCGAAACCTCCATTGCTGTAGCTCTGACAAGCGTTCTGGCGCTGGCTGCTTTGTGAACCGGTCCGATTGGTGGCAACCCCAACGACCCGAACGCCCAACACACGTACGGGTGCGCTGATCGTGCAGGTCCGGTTGCCGTGATCTGGCGCGCTGTCCAAAGGTGGGCACACGCAGCGAGCGATAAGGAAGGGCCGCGTTGGCCGGTTGCCGGTTGCGGGCCGGTGCATTGGGCGCTGGCTATGGCTTTCGCTGGACAAGCAAGAAGGCGCCGATACCTGCGCCAGTCAAGCTGGATTCCGACGTCAATCAATACACCAAACACTGGTGACCGCCTGATTGTGACGCCTGCAACAGGACATTTGTCGCGACAGACAAGCACGCAGGTTCAATCCGGCCATGCAGAAGGCGAGCTTTGGCCGCCTTGGCACTGGCAACGTGAAACGTGTACAGCACATTCCACGCCTGCAAGTCATCGGTCACACCGAACAGCGATGGCCAAGCGTCCTATAACCAGCAAACTGTCCGGAAGGGCGTGCGCGCGCCGTCGCAACGTGCTGGTGTCGAATGGCGTCCAGGCAGCCGAATCCGGTCTGTGGGGGGCCGCGGTGAAAGCCAGCCCGTTGCAAGCAACTTGAACGCAGCCCGAATCAACAAAACGCCGCGTTGAAATCGTGAATTCCTGCAAACGCCCTGGCTAAGCTTTGGCGTCACTCATCTGAAAGGGCCTCGGCATATGCCGGGCCCTTTTGCGTTTTAGTGCGGTGAAAAATGGTGGGACAAGGGCGGTCCAGGGTCAAGATTGGTCTTCGACGCGAACCCGTCCAGGGATGATATACTCGCGGCCCTTCCCAGCATCAGATCAAGCCATGACGTGACGCCACCTTAGGGGCCATGCCGAAGCCGATCTTGAACCCGGCCATTGGCTACGAAATGGCCCGGGCTTATCAGGCAAGCCGCCCAGACATCGGGGCACGACTACGGCTGCGCGGGCGCACACCGCCCCAGCGGGTGATGAACCGGCGCATCGCGTAACAGACGGGCACCGCAAGCCACAAGCGCCCGCAATCACATCATCAAGCTTCGTGCAGATCGGTCTGGCGGGCGTGGTATAGTTCCGCTCGGTGGGTCGACCGCAATGGCGACAGTGGCCGTCCGCTAAATGCGGGATCATATGCAACGCCCCCCTGCAAAAAAGCTGCGGCAGGCCCGCTGCGTCATACCGCAACAGCGCTGCCTGACCTTTGACACCAGCGCCCAAAGGCGCGTGGTGATTGGCGGTCCATCTGCTCTAGCCCGGCGACGCCTGTTGCCCACAGCACCTGTCCGCGATCCGCACCCTCTCGGCTGTACAGTCACGCCCTTGGCCGCACATGCCCGCACCAGCGCGTCACAAGGCGCGGCGGGGGTGGATCAGGCCGCTGAGCGTGTCGTAGATCCAACCAGCCGGTCGGGCTGTCGGCTGGCCATTCTGTATCAGTCGCGCGAGATCACGGACAATGTGGCCTGACCTGCCACAGCGCCTTGGCCGTTTCGGTCCGCGCTGCGCCAATCCAGTGCTGCGTCATCCGCGAACGGGTTTGTAGTCGCCCCTTGCGGCATACCCGCGAGCCAACGCCTCTGGTTTCAACCTCTTGCAGAAGCCTTTCAGCATCAGCAAACTGTCGCGTTGAAAAGGCTTTCTTGGCGTTCCAGTTCTCGGGCACATGCGGGCCAGCGCGCCGGAACGATGCCTGCCGCTGCTGCTGCAGCTGGCCCCGTCGGTCAACGATCTGCATCCGTAGCCCCGCGTTGCACGCAGGCCCATGCCACCGCAGGCCGAATATCCCGCGCGCCGCGTAATCGTGATTTCGGCCATTGCCCAATCCCTTGCCCTTTTTGCGGCAGTGTTCGCAACAGCCCATAGCACCAAGGCCATCTCATGGAGAACCAGACAGCTGAGATTGAATGGAAAGACAGCGGCGTTCGGTGTCCCTCGAATTCGATGTCCGTACTTCAGTCCTTGATTAACGGGGTAGAGGAAAACGCAGCATGTCCTTTCGGGGCAACGATCTGGCGCAACCGGCTTCCGCGACGGGTTTCCCGCATCGCAGAGTTGGGGTTCGGGAACAGGGCTGAATTTTCTCGTGGCCTGGGAACGCATGGGTGCGCACGGCGCGAAGAAGGCGCGCTGCATTTCCCTCGTTCGAAGCCTTCCCGCTGTCGTCGGAGATATGGCGCAAGCGCATAGTCCATTTCCCGATTCGAACGCAAGCGTGACGCGTTGCTTGCCGCCGTGGTCACCCAAGGCGGGAGAAGAATGCGCTTGGCCGAGTGGTGCTGACTGTGGTTATTGGCGATGCGCGACGCGCCGGTGCCGGCCATGGGCGGTCTGGCGGATGCATGGTTCCTGACGGGTTCTCCCCCGCCAAATGAAACCTCCGAGCTGTGGGAGCCGGACCTGCTGCTATGATGTGGCGCGTACACAGGAACCATTCGGGACCGGCTTGCGACCTATACTGCCGCCGGTGCGGTAACGCCCGAGCACTGGAGCGCGGGGCTTCGCGGTGAAACCGCCGACCCGGCCTATGGCCGCAAACCGGCAATATGACCCGCGCCGTGCGCGTATGAGCATGGCAACCAACCGCGGGCGGCTGCGTCGGCGCAGTCGAACAACATCCCGCTTGGCAAATCAACCTGATGGTGATCACGACCTTTGTCTTTGCGGTGGCGGACGGGCTGTCGCGGCATCTTGCGAACTGAATACAATGTGAATGAATGGTCGGTGAATGATCCGCTACTGGTTCTTTTGCGGCCCTTTGTGATTGCGCTGGCCAACGCCCATGCGGGTGGGCTGCGTGGCTGCGGCAACGGACCAGCCAGCCGGTGCTCCCAGATCTTTCGCGGATTGCTGCTGGCGGCAGAGATTTGCGTGATGATTGTTGCCATTCACCATCCTTGGCCTTTGTGGAAAGCCACGCGGTCTTAACCTGCTATCGCGCTGCTGGTGGCCGCATGTCCGGCCCCTCTTGGGCGAGAAGCGTCGGCTGGCCGCAAGGTGGGCGGCGATCGGGGTCTGGCTTTTATCGGGGTTGCTAGGATCATCTTGCAGCCGGGGATGAAGTCTTTGACCTGCGCCGTGATCCCGCTGTTGCCGCTGCGAAATGTTTCGCGCGTCTAACGGGCTGCTGACGCGCTATGTTCGGGCGTAAGGACAAAACCCGTCAACGAAAGCTTTTTTCTGGAACCCAGCGATGGAGTGAATTCGGTGGCGATGACGCACCGCATCTGGTACTTGGGGAAGCCGAGTTGATCGGAAAAAGTGCCTTCCTTGTGCACACGGCCGTCACCGGCGAGCGGGCCTGGCTGATTCCGCTGCTATAGAAGTGCGAGCTGAGCGAGCCGCCGTCCACCGTCTCTTTGCTATCTGCATGGCTGTTGTTTTCTGCCGCGATCATCGAAGTTGAATCTTTGGGCAGAGAAACGGTACGCGATCTCTAATATAGGTCGCCATCGGTGCGGCCTTGAATCGTCGCGGCGGGCTATTCACCTTTTGGCGCGAAAGGCAAAAGGGTCGGCCCCGTTAGCTCCTTTGGTAAAGGGTTGGGGCAGGGAGCCTTTGCCGCCATGCGTGCGCGGGGTAGAGTGCGGGAGGCTTCAATCCGTCCCCGCATCACATAGTTCTGGGTCTGTATAGAAACGGAATCAGCGTCGATCCCGCAGTCTGGTACGACGCTGCGACGATATCAATGTCGGCCCTTCGCGCGGGTCGGCCATAGGTCATCCAGCGCGTCGGGCGCGAGGGCCGGCGTTATAGCGCGGCAGAGACCAATCCAGCGACAATCTCCCCGTTAAATCCGCCTCCGCCATCGCGACAAGGCGTTATTACGGACCCAGTCCAGGCAACACTGAGTTACCCGAACGGAGAGGGCAGCCGTTTGTATTTCCGGGTCGGCCGGTCAAGCCGTCGGTGGGGTGTGTAAGGCGTCTACTATCCAGATCGCGTGGCGGACCCAGGCACTATACCTCTAGCCGTGCGGCAGTAGCAGCTGCGAAAACGTGCGCAGCCACATGGCTTTGCACCACGGGGTCGAATTCACTTCGCGGCCGAGGCAAAAGTGGCACAGTACCATTTTTCAGGTGCGCGAGATCCAGGTCGAGCTTGAGATTCGCTGTATCGCATCAGCGGGATAACACCGGGCATGAGAAAATGCCCCCGCTGAGTAGCCACGCGTTTGGCCGATCCATGACCGCCAAATGCGGCGGCCCACAATCCATTGGCGGCCTGACCCAACAGCGTGGCGTCCTTCGGTGATCAGCTGTCACTGCCAGATGGGTCCAGAAACCGTTCCGCTGTCGACAGCTGCCAAGAGGCTTGCAGCAGCAATCCGGGCCTAAACTGCGAGCTCGAGCCGCGAGCGCGGATGAACGCCAGTCCTGTTCGGGGCGCGGGTCCCCTGCAAGGCTGGTATCAAAACGGCAGGTTGCCGCGTTCTGCGTGCCAAGCAAGCCCATAGAACGCGAAGATGAGAATTTGGCCCCTTAGCGCAGAAATAGGTCTTTGGCGGCCCTTCGGCATCGTCCATGGCCTCAAAAAACGCGCGGTCCATTGCCAATCAGCCTGCGCGCGCGCGGCTGAGCGGATTCTCAACCGCGCCAGCTCTCAAAACGGCCTGAACAATAGGGACCAGTGCCAGCTTTTGATCGCTTGAGGAGCGCTATGGGAGCGATATAGGCCGACAGTCCATGTTTGCACCAAGATCAAGACAACGAGTGCGATCCTTCCGTCGAGAGTGTTTGCGATGCCATCTGAATAGGCGCGGCGCGGGATCAACTCAAGTGCGCATTTCATTGCGGGCAGGGCGCGGCGGCGGTTGGCCCATGCCGCGGGCTGGCCTAGGCCGCCGCGCTTGGGGTGGAAACCTGCGACCAGCATCAAATCCTTGGCGCTGCGCTAAATTCCTTTGCGGATGCGCCACTCGACCGGTCCGGGCTTGCAGACCCCGATCGCTTTTTGCTGGCGGGCAGGGCTTCGATCAAACGCGTTCACGGTCGCCTTCGCGGTTCTGCAACGCAATACGAGTTCAGCCAATGCTGTGTCGCGTCGCTGAACAAGATCGAACATCTGGCGGGCCTCGGCGTGTTTCGCGCTGCCACACGCGCATCTCTCCAGTCTGGCGGCGGTGATGGTCTTGAGCAGGGGCGCCAATGCGCGTCGATGAATTTTGGCCTGTTCCGTTCCCACTCATGGGGAGGGTACGCCAGGCAGTACCAGCCGCGCCCTAGCGCCTCGCCCCGAAACGTCAGCGCGGACCAGTGCGGGCGCCTGGGGCCCAGCACCGCATCGGGGGTCTTGGGGGCCCTTGGTGAACGTAAAGAAATCCAGCACCGATTTGTCGCCTTCGCGTAGGACGGCGTCCTTCGGATTGTCTGTCGCAATAAGCTCGCCCGCCCCAATCGGGGCGGCGCTGAGAAGTCGGTCCACTCGCATAGGTGCCGCGTCCGACCTCAGACGAATGCCATTCGATAATATCTACCGCCACGGCCCGTCGCGCCGCGCGATCAGCGCCGCGTTGTCCAACTGCCGCGAACGCATTGCATCCATCGCCCAGCAAGCGGCGGGGCCGTTCCGCATATGCCGGAACGAGAGGCAAAACCACATCGTCCAGCGTCGCCAAAGGCGCGTCTCATCACTTGCAATTCCTACTGTCAAAGGCTACAGCCTTGCCAACATACGTCACGGCGCGAGGGTTTCAACTCACCTGCCGCTAATCAGCATTGGCGCTTGCTGCAGCAACGCAAGAATAGGAGCGATGCATATGCCTACAAAGGTTCAACTTACCTGCACTCGTCACGCCGTTCACGGACGGGCGCGCTGGATCTGGACCGCCTCAAGAAGCTGGTTGAGTGGCACCATCGCCGAAGGATCGGAACGGGCTGGTGCCTGCGGAACCACAGGTGAATCCGCCCCACCCTGCCATGCCGAGCATGAAACTGTCGTCCAGAAGTTGTTAAAAGCCGCCCGCAGGGCGTATCCC
>Ga0163217_1028539_pt1 | contig 10053 bp, 6 predicted proteins | sample SynspAceP_FD_185933 | JGI IMG/M metagenome (GOLD analysis project Ga0163217, IMG submission 185933) | Saline lake microbial communities from Ace Lake in Antarctica - Synechococcus sp. Ace-P (PacBio error correction) | ecosystem: Environmental > Aquatic > Non-marine Saline and Alkaline > Saline ...
AAGACTGTATGATGCACGAAAAGAACTTTGCGAAAACCCTAAACCTCCGTTCTATCATTGCCGGTGTCGAAAATCCCAGGGTATTCCAAGATAATGGCACGACGACATGACTCCTCGTAAGTACATTGACCTGTTCAAAAATAAAGAGGTTTTCCGATCCAGTGGCTTTCTTTTCAAGCTTGCCAATGACCTTTCACGTTAGAAAGGTGTCAACTAAATATTTTGGCCTTCGGACCTTGATTCGCGCGCTTATGGCACACTTTTTGGAGTGATCAATATCTATATGAAAAGGAAATGAAAAGCTGATCGGATAATAAAAAGTCTATCGGTGAGATTCGGGCTTTAGTAACAATGGAAGATGCGTCGCTTCTCTAATGTGGATGACTTGATGCAGCAAGTAGAATTTTTTCGTGGATACTGTTCGGGATACAAATCAGACTTCTGCCGCTTCCTGAGTTTTTTTCAACGGCGCCACTTTTGGCCGTTCAATGATATGGATCGCGTCAGAAGCTAATTCGAAATTTGGCAGACTACAGATGAAATTGTCAGCCCCGGATGAGTGATCCTGGCAGTATCCTTTATAATGTAAATATTATGCAGGCCTATGCCGAGTTACGAATGGTCAAAAACTTCGGAAATGTAAGCTACTCTGTCGAAGAGATGGTACTCAGGAAATAAACAATACAAATACACTATGCACTCCCTGATGAAGCCTCCTATTGGGAGTCCTTGCAGGGCAGGAAATGGGATAAATGTCTTTGAAAACTGACGGCAGGCAGAATAGGTATTTTGATTCTGCTATGAATGTGGAATTTCCGGAGCTGGGAAAGAAATCTAGCTGAAGCAGGAAATGGATATATTATTTGTCCCATTTTGGACGGATACCAAGAATGCTTCTTACGGTAAATCATGTGCTAGAATCTCGGGCTATCGAAAACGATGCTAATGTGGCAATCACTGGCTCTGTCGGGAATCTTCCTAAAGTGGAGACTATGGATTATTCCAGTATTCTCAGGCTGCATTTCTCGCCATCTGATTTCTTCTTTTTCCTCCTGATGCATGGTGGCTCCAAGCTTCAGAACCTGAAGAAACTATAATATGTGGCAGATGTGGACTTGGATTTACTAACGAAGCAGCGGAAAACAGGAAGTTTTTTTGGGTCGAAATCTCGAGCAACGAAGACTGGAGTCTTATATTCGTATCCAATTGAACAGAAAAAATAATTCCACTTCTTCGCAATGTCCGCGCCCTTGAAATTTTTGAGCGGGCCGGCAAACATTCGGCTTTTCTAATTACGGACATTCGACGTGTGTTAATTGACTGACGGGGGAATCAAATTTTATGTAATTGATGAGCGGGAGAATAGAAATATCAGTCAAAGAACGGGTTGATTGTACCATCAATTGTACGTCGAGAATAGGCTTATGGTGGGGCGATTACGGGTAAGAAATCTCCAGTAGTGGTGAACAGATGCCGAAGGAGCTGAAATTTGATTTCATTACCAATGGCGTCCCAAAAACAAGGGTAAGAATTTCAAGAAGTATCGAACGTTGGAGCTTGAGAGCAAGAAGTAGCTTAATATCGGTGATTGATCCTATTGATTTGCCGACTTAGCTTAGAGTTGGTCCTAGCCTATTGTCCCTCGATGCATAGAATATATCAAACCTTATTGCCACTATGTTTCCAGATTTGCCGGTGGAGAACGGCGTATTCAGAGAGTCGGAGATTTGATCTTGCTGCTCAAGGATTCTAGTCCCGATCATAGAGAAATTAATCTCAAAAGAAGAATGAAAGACAGAACTGATAAAATCTGAAAAATCACTGATTCAGTGATTTTGGGACATAGAGAAGGCCGGTGTTGCTTTTCAGGCCCTTGTTGCGGTCGAACAGTTTGATATTTGTTTGGAGATCGGCACTAAAGTGAAAGCTTGGGCTGAGCAGCATGGGTTTTTCTTATGTCTTCAAGGCTCATTTGGACAAGAGCGAATCGAACCTTCCTCGGGAACTTTCAGAAGTATTGGTAAGTGATAATCACTCGAAGGTGCTCCAACGAGTCGGTAAGGAAGCTTCAAGGTTCCAATTAGTGACAGATATTTCACGAAAGTTACCTAAGCTGCTTGAGGTGGCAGAAAGTGGTTATGTTCCTACAGATTCCAGCTATTCTTTGTAGACAAACCGATTTACCTCCTAGCAGCAGAATACGGGTAAATGAGTAAAATATAAAAGGGGTCAGTTTTCATGCACCTGGAAGACATGCAATATGCTGTGGGTCCAAAGGTGAGGTCAACCGGAAATGAAAACGTCTGTTTGGACTGAGCGTGGTTTTCTTTAGGCTATCAAATTTAAGTAGTAGATATGCGTGGATTGGCAATTATGAGACAATTTTGCCCCAGTGGTTTTTGATTTTAACCCATTCTGTACCAGCCTGGTGGACAGGGAGTTCGAGTGGAGGTTCAGCGGGAGTTGCTTCCATTTTTTCTTGCTCGAGGGCCGGCGGCAGCTACGGGGGTTGATGGGTTTTTTTACTTGAAACACACCCAGAACTGCGAATGGCACTTAGTGATGGCCCCCCAAAAAAATTTGAATCCACTTCACGGTATGGGAGACTTTCCTGGAAATGTAAAGGCGCTGGACTTTAGTAGAAAATTATCAGGATTTTCAAGTCAATAGTATGCAAATTCTCGGTTCGATCCGCTCTAATAATTGTAATTCGTAGGATTGCTTTTCCAAAATGGGTAATTCCTTCTCAATAACTGAATCATTAGGATCGCCTAGAATCAGATCATCCAGGTGAGAAAATTGGAAATTCGAGGGACTTCCCCTTGAAAAGTAATCGACGATAATTCAACAGCTTTATGTCAATCGAAAATTTTGAGGAAATCCTGGTCAAAGATGGATACTTACTGAATAGCCTACTGAAATGCGATTTGAGATTTACAATCCCAATTCCGAATGGTTTAAATCCTAAAGAAACTACATATTGAGCTAATGGAGTTTGTTTTTCTTCACTTTTGAATCCAATAAAAAGTAAGAATTGTAAATAAAATCCGGGAGATGTGGCTGATTTAGACCTGTTGTTGAGTGATGGCGTTTTTTTATATTTAATCACGTCATTTAGAATAAGGGCAAATTGATTCCAGCCTGCATTATAAATCTGATTGGGAAATCACATTTTCAAACTAAAGAAAAGTGACTTCTGGGTGCGCTGCTCCGAAGGTTACAAGGCAGTGATATTCGAAGACAACTCGAAAAACTTCATCCTCCGACTTCGCCATGTACAAAAAGGAAGAGAGTACTGAAGAGCCTTGGATGAGCGACGAAAAGTAGACACCTGATTGGAACGGATCAATATTGATAAAACCATTATTAGGAGAAGAAGGAGCAATTCCGATTTCTGGTGGCTCAGACAACATTAAAATTTTGGGGATATCTGAATGAATTATCCACTAATAAGTGAAAAGCTTTAACGACTCCGACCAATGTGGCTTTGGGATCAAATCCTTTCAAAAAATAATGAATGGAGTCCGATGCGCCATTGGAAGGATGACCGCTCAGCCTTGAACTGCGTCGCCCATCGGATCTGATGATAAAGCTTGCGGTGAACCTAGAGCGGCTAAGATGCTTCCAGATACGGTCAAACTGTGAGTTTATCTAGTTAATAATTGCAAATTTTCAATTGGATTTTTTTTTTGAAGTAATGCAGACACCTTACTCTCAGCCCGAGTGATTGTAGGCAAGCATACCACGAATCTGCCCATCTTCATTCACAAGCAAGAGATGGTTATATCGTTTTTAGTCCCTTACTGGAATCTTCCCTATTCGATCACTAAGAAATGAGATTATGGCCTTCGGTGAGGGAAAACCTCCAACTATCTCATCCAAAAGCAATGGAAGTAGTGAACCAAGTTCAGGAAAGGTAGTGGTCCAAAAACGATCATTGGTCAGCTAAATCATTTCCGTATACGGTTCGGCAAAAGCCTCGAGGAAGTAATTCTTTTTGGGGTAGTGAAATTTATGTTCTCTAATTAAGCATTCCAGTCCCCTATATTCCATGAATACGCCTCACGAAACTATTTGAAAAAGAGGATCGAGCCCTGTCAGGTTGTATTTCGTAATAGAAATCCGGCCGATTGGCTGGCGCTATTAACTTAAAAATGATTTCCCAAAAACTGGAAATTCTATTAAAAATCGATGCGGCTTATGGCTCAGAGTCAAAGAGCAAATCGTAAACTGGGATCGAAATATCTCAGTTTGTAAATCTTTATCTTACTTCCTGGGCAAGACTCATGGGGGATGGTCCTTTCGACGGATATTTATCAGCGAGATGAGGAGGTATAATGGCAACTTCGAAACTAGCGTAATTTTAATAATATGCCGATCCTCTCTTTGGGCAACATATACCAACCACCTAGAAATTTTGTAAATGAATTTTGTCGATTCAATTTATTTAAAATGCCTGAATAGTAATGGGATTACTTCAGAAAAAGGGCTTTTTTTAGCTGTAATCCCAGGAACTGCATGAACTTTTGCCTTAGTTTTACTTTACGCATCAAAAATCCTTTTATGAAATCGAATAATAAACTATTTAGTATAGTTAGCGAGTCATTTTAATTGGTATTGGGGATTTATCTGGTTTTTCAACCATTCGAAGATCTGATCTCAACAGAATGAACTGGAGGCTGACATTACTGGTGAAAAGACTAGTTTTTTGGCTATAGGACCTATTTATAGGAGATTCAAAGTATTTACGCTGATAGGATTATTTGGAGATTTGGCCTTAAAAATGGTCTCTTTCTAAAATTGGTGAGGAGAATGCCCTTGTTTATATTGAGGAATTCGAAATTCGATGGATTAAGCCTAAAGATTATAATCTTATTCAAATCTTATAATAATGTCAACTGATCTGGAGAAAAAGAATAAGAAGTTTCGGAATATGACTCTGATGAAAAGGTGATCTTGAAACTTTTGCTCACACGGTATGGATTTTAATTAGTTCAATGACTTGAAAAGTAAGTAAAATCATCTTCCCTTAGATCCCAACTGAATTTGAAAGAGAAACCAAGCTGGGGAATTTCCTCTGAGATGTTAGCAGAAAAATTGCAAATGGGGAATCTGTAGAGACTACTTTAATCCAAACTAAACCAGTTCAAAGTTGTATGGTCAGGGAAAAAAGGCAATTTGAGAATTTATATGGAAATACAAAAAAAAGACCACTGACATGGACCTACGAGGCAGTTGAAGGGTCTATAGATGTGGGTCAACTTCATGCGGCTATTCCTGCTATTGAAAGCGATGGTCTTTGGAATTTTTATGAAACCCTATGAATTTGGTAGATCCAACAACTTTTGACTCCACCATCTAGTTGGGTTAAAGAATATCAAGGAATCAACGGGATGAATCCAGATGGCCGTGATTGATTCATTTAGTTGTCAGAGTCGCTTCAATAAATCCCCACAAGACTGATTGATATTGCGTCTATCAATATGGGAGCGGCTCAGATGGATGCCTGAGCTTGATTGGGAACAAGAAATGGTATTGTAAACATTGCGAAAATTTACCAGTTGGATTATATGAACAAAATTCTGACAAGCACTTTTTTCAGCAAAAGGTAATTGTTGGTAAAAGAATACACACGAGTCACCGACTTTCAACGCACCGATGAGTACATTGCATTCAGCCCATATGGAATATTCCCTCTTCTATCATGCACGATGAAATAATACCAGCGGTCCAAAAGACCAAAAGTTACTGAGTTCGAAGATATGGAAGTAATATCAGGCGATGAGAACCTTTGAATGTGAAAAATGTGGATTGGAACTTAAAAAAGCGGAGAATTTTCCCCTATTATGATTCGACAAAACCAGGTTGGTGATAATTCCTTAGGTCTGTCAAAATTTTGTTTCCCAACGAATACAATATTAATTTCATTGATACAACCAGCCCGCGGTCTTTTCGATCGTTGAATCCAAGAGCAAATTAAGTCATGTTGTATTCGAATTCCAAAATCCAGCTAAATTCCGCGAAAATCCTTGCTAATGAATCAGTCCTTGACCGATGAAAAATCCAACAAGCCATGCATCAACAAACTGAGGAAGTGGTAAAATTGGATCGAGAATCCCCAGTTTGTGATAGTATATAGACTTTCCTGGGCTGATCAAGATGGTAAAGCAAATTTCAGATCAATGTCTATAATCGGGATGAAGCGCTTTTGAACCGCTCAGCAAGTAAAAACTCAAGCTTTGCTCAGAAATTGATTGCTTCCCCGGTAATTGTTCATCTATCCCAAAATAAAAAGTAGGATCCATCTTTTTATTAGATCCATTAAACTTTCCGATGATAGTTCGGAAGGTAAGCCGGACAACCTAGCTTCTTCCGAGTCTTTTCATTTGGTTTTTTGGCAAAGCCTCATGGCGTAATCTGCTCCGTGATGACAATAGCACGGTTTCTAGCCTGATCCTTAACACCTTTTCCAGTCCATCCAAAGCAAAGAGGTAGGCCATGTTTGCCGATAATAGGTCTCTCCAGTCTTATAAAAACCCAAGCTGCTTTGGAAAGATTCTGGTCGGTTGGAAAATTTGCTTGCCATTAGTCCTCCAGAGTTCCTTCATGAGCTACAACCGAATTTAGAAGGGATTGTCTTTTCACCTGAGGTCAAATTATCCAAACGTCTTCGCTCAGTGGAGGAAGCTGAAATCAATAATTGTAAGCAAGGGAGATTTCAACTTCCTCATCCTTTTTTTGCCAACCTGAGTTAGGCTAATGCAAGATTTTTCTTCAGAAGGTAAATCCCCCTCAGAAATTAATCAATGTCAAAAGTAGATTTTCCAGAAATGGGATCAATTTTCAGTTGGAAATGGGGAATAGCCTCGCTTGAATGAACAGTGGAAAGACTATTTAAGAGAAGTAATACTGATAAGAAGAAAGAGAAAAGTAAACTCATATTAAGCTGATTACCTCCAAGATAAATGCTAAGATTTTTATTTACTAGGACTATAAATTTGAATCCTAGATATCTTTTTGTAAACAAATAAATCTAAATCATGGCAAATTGGAACTTGAATACTAAAGTGGGTTTGGAAGAGTAACGGTATCAACGAATGGCGTGTGCAAATTATTATTCTTGGGTATTTTTGCAAATATAGATCAGGAATATGCCCATTGAATAACAGAGGCTTAATTTCTTTTTAATTGAAAATTTAAAAAATAATTAAACTAAAACATAAAAAAAATAGGGTTCAACCTCCAATGAAAGTATCCGTATTCAGAAAAGAGCAATTTCAAAATGCTGCACATAAGATTAAAATAATCCCTCTTGGAGTGAAGAGAAGAACAGGCGTTTTCGGGAAATGTAACAATCCATTACCATGACACAACTATGCTTTGTTTTGTGGAATTACTTGGGTGAGATTGACGCTGATACCGGTATGTCTATGACATGAAAATCTTGAGTGACCTGATTAAAGGAACACGTATAAATAATTTGGACCCACAAAAAACTTAACTGGATACCGATGATTCAATCAACTTAACCCTTCCGCTGAAAATATTGCAGTGGTTATTTGGGAATATTTTGAGAGAAAAAATTGAATCGAGATTCGAAATTAAAGATTCGACTTTATGAAACAGAAAAGAACTTTGTTGAATACATATGGGAAATTAAGATTTCCAACCTTACTTTTGAGAAATAGGAAAAGAAGAGCACGTAGGGACATCATTTGAAACTCCCTTAGAGAGGATGCATTTGGAAATGGATGATGAACTCAAATTGATTAATTGAAAAGCATTTTTTCCCCGCGAGATCCATGCACATCATGGGGACTGGATCTTACGTGACAGTCCTGCAAGGGCACAACCTCATCGTGTGCTAAAATGTATGTGAAAGAGGTATTAGCGGAAATTAACCCCTAAAAAATAAGCTGCGCAAAAAGCTTTTTGAGAATAAATACAGTACAATGAAATGCTTGTGGAGAAAGGATACACTTTTCCCATACATTGTGAGCATCATTTTGTGCCAATTACATGGTAAAGCTCATGTCCGCTTACCATTTCCAATGGTGAACCGTAATAGGTCTTTCAAAATCAATAGAATTGTCCAATATTATTCGAAAGACCTCAAGTGCAAGAACGTCTTCACCATGCAAATTGGAAAACGAACTTAAGGAAGCCTTGGGTACAGAAGATGTTAGCGTGATCAATGGATGGCCTAACCACATGTTGTGTGAGTTCTCGTGGAGTTTCCAGGATACCAACAGTTTCCACTGTGACTTCGTTTTACTCAGGAAAATTTCACACCGATGAGCAAACTCGATGGAATTCTTGAAATACATCGAACTCAAGAAATAAGAATTAATAAAACTAAGCCAACATAAAACCCGGATTTCCATCCGGTTTTTTTCGGCTATTTCCAACAAAAATCATCACAAACTACTTTCTATGATTGTATGAAAGATAAAAACATTGTAATTATTGGGGGATATTCTGGATTGGAAAAGCCAATAGCCGCTGACTTCTCTAAAGGAGCTAATCTATTTTTATATTCTAAAAGTGGTGAACCAAGGCACCACGCTTGAATGTTTCCTTAGATTTTGATGGTATTCCCCACTCTCCAGAAGTGATTGACGGGGTTGGTTTATTGCCAGGCCAATTAATTTTGAAGCCCTTTTCATCGTATTTCTATTTCAGAATTTTCAAAAAGAAATGGACATTACTTTTTTGGCGCAGTTCGCGTTCTTCAAGCTTGCTGAAGGTTGAAAAAATCCAGATACAGCTTCGGGGTTTTATTTCAGTACTGTAGCTTTCAAGACCCGAATGGGTTCCATGCAGGTTATAGGCTTCAGCTAAGGGGGCTGTTGAAGGATTGTCCCACGATCATTGGCTGCAAGTGGGCTTCCTAGTAAATAAGGTACAATACAAATTGCACCCTTGACCATACACCATTGGCTTTCCAGCCTATTGTCAACCCGGACAAAAAAGACTCTTCAGACAAAAAGACATCCATCTGGGTTCGTGTGGGACACCAGAGGACTTGCCGAAAGCAGCTAGTTTATCTCTTATCGGAAAGATTCCTCTGGATGACAGGTCAAATCCTTCACTTAGACGGAGGAATTGGTCCTCTTTAAAATAATTTGTTTAACAAATGGGCCACGTATTTTTGTATTTAATATGGGTAATGGTCCCGAGAAGAACGAAATGTGATTATGAAGACAACCACCTGAATCATTCTTGTTGTTTAAGGAAGAATTGAGGAAAGCCCAGCTTGAGAAAGATCGATTGAAATTTAGAATACGATCAGAACATTTTCAAGTGAATAAAGAGTTGGCTAGATTAAAAGAGCAATTCAATCTCAGCATGAAATGCTACGAAAACCCTTGAATATGCTCTAATCTTGAGGAGAAACTCACTCAGATCAAAAAAAGATGTAATAAGCTCCAATTCTCCCAAAATAATATCTGTTTTTTAATAAACACATTGGTCATGAATGAAACTCAATTTCAAACTGAAACAAAAGATTTCACACTCAAGCTTTTGAAGTCCGATATCAAAGTATTGGTCCAGTCGCAGCCAACGAATTATTCATTTGCGAATTACTCTCTGATACATTCCCGATGGATGATTTTAAGTAATTATTAAATCAAATTGGAAGAAGTCGTAAAAGCGGGTTTTTATGGAAAATTCATTTTCGATAAGCGTTTTCCCTTTGCGAGCATTTCACGCAACGCAAACCATGGAAATGGTATTTCAATTTCATTGGAAAAAAGATCATGCTTTGAGTATTGGATGACCTAAACAATCGTATAATCTTACCTCCTGCGAAATGGTTTGTTAAATGGTTTGGGGGGCAACCAAAAAGCAAGTGTGTGATGCGGTGGTGAGCGGGGGACACCAAAGTGGCAAAAAAACAGAATATTGTGCCGAAGAGCGACGAGCGACCGGGACGGGGGGGGAGAGATAGACGGAAGGGAGCAAGGGACTGAGTAGAGGGGGCCGGCGGGAGGACGAAGAGATTAGTAGACACAGAGAAAATAAAAAGTGCTAAAAGAAACAGCAAAGCAA
>Ga0163217_1032920_pt1 | contig 10053 bp, 7 predicted proteins | sample SynspAceP_FD_185933 | JGI IMG/M metagenome (GOLD analysis project Ga0163217, IMG submission 185933) | Saline lake microbial communities from Ace Lake in Antarctica - Synechococcus sp. Ace-P (PacBio error correction) | ecosystem: Environmental > Aquatic > Non-marine Saline and Alkaline > Saline ...
ATTTGAAATCTTGACTAGCCGAACGTTTCTATTGTGACTGTTGGTATTCCAAGAGCACTAGAGGGAAAAAAGGGTTGGTGAAGAGGATTGATTCTTCTCTTCTCAAACTATCAAAATCCGGCCCGATTTAAGGCAGGATTTTTTTTATTTTCACTGTATTTAACTGAATTCGTAATGAAATACTTAGATCGTTGTCTAGGTAATAATAGGCAGAGTATGAGCAACGCGCCATATACATCGGATTCCTGAACGGTAATCGTCTAGCGTAAGCAATCCTGCACTTGGGCCAGGGATCGACTGGCTTTTCAATCTGAATTCAAACATAAAGGGCGACTAATTCACCTGATCAAGCCGACCACTTAACATGAATCTGAGTGGAAAGCAGTCAACTATTGGATGAAACTACTTCAATCCGCGAAGGGAAAACATCTGATTTTGTAGATGAGTGGCGATTCCTTTGAAAAATTAAGAATGAAACCGAAAGGAGTGCAAGCAGGGCATAATGGATTAAAAGAATATTGAGGAGTTACTTGGAGGACAGAATTATCCAAGACTTACGGATGGGAATTGGTGATTTCCAAAAAGGCGTCAAGTTGATTTCGTTTTTAGGACGATTTAGACAAATGAAGATTGCCGTATTAGCCAACCATGATGGATAGAAGCAATCGATATGGTTCTTTGCATTTTGACGTTTTGGAATTGAACCGAACTTGAATCAGTTTTAACGATTAGAAACGCCTTTATTTGGACATTTCGATAAAGTCCCATTATTTGAGGCAACTCAGGAACTGATTTATAAAGAAGAGGCGCGAGAGCTTAGGCTCTAAAAGACCCTCTGGCAACCATCGGCTACAAATCGAAAGGTGCCATCCTCCCCAAATCGGGAATAATAGATTGGCTTTCATAAAAAACCTTTTTTATTTCTTTTTGTTTTCTTGGCTGGAATTTATAAGTCCCCCATTCCCAGAGAAAAATTAAATCTCTAGCCATGAGTGCACTTCGAAACCAATTCTATTTCGGATTTCAACCTTCCAAATCAAACCAAAAGGAGCACAGTTCTCCTTGTAATCTAACCTCAAGTTTACTTTTGATTTCAGAGAAGATGGCTCGTGCAAACTTTTTGCAGAGGAAATAGAAGGGAATATCCTACTCGCCGCTATGCAAATCCCAACTCAAGTGAATCTAATCGAGAAATCTGTGCTGCCAGAACGGCACATGAAGAACGGGATCGCTAACTGCTTCAGGGAGGCTTGCAATGTTTGCAGCCATTGCAGATTACTACAGCGGGTGATCACATTCTCGCAGCCGCGCTCCTATTGGTTCTACCCATCAACTCTACCGTGTATTTCCAAATGGGGCATCTCTTCTACCTATGGTGGATATCGCAGACTACCTGAATTGGGAAAATTAGTACAGCCGCAACACTAAAAATGCTCTTTATCGAAAACTCCCTCAAACCAGGTTTAGAAGATTAATCGATTTGGAATGGGCTGAAAATTTGCAAAAAGTAACATGGATTATCTTAGTGGTTGATTAAACTGCTTCGCTACCCCTACCGGGGTCCAAGTCAGCAGCCAATGGGGCGCGGATATCGTCACGCATAGCGCGACGAAGTATAGGGGTGGACAAGGAGGGGTCTTAGAGGGTTTTGATCCTGGAAAGCGATTTAATGAACAAGTTTCCAATTCTTTACCAGGGCAGTGACGGGGAGGGCCACATATTTCACCATTCAATTGGGCCCACAAGATGGAAAAAAAATTTTTCCCCCCCCTTTTTCCCCCCCCCCTTTTCCCCGGGAAAAAAAAGTATGGAGACTTAGCTGTACGAATGGACCGCACTGTCAAATGCATTAAAAATTGCGGACGATTCGAAGGAATTCATCGATAACGTAGTAAAATACCCTTTTCTGAAATCTCATCCCTCATACGATCTGCCGTTACAGCAAATGATCAGGGAGGCGGGATAGTCACTTGGCACTTAACAGGTGGATTTGGAAGAGCACTCGGTTATGACGCGCCTAAAAATGACTCCGTTACAGCCAATCTAGGGGACAGTAGAAGTATCGTAACACATTCCAGCATCAACCACTGCAAACACAACTTACGGGAGAAGAAAGCAGCAAGTGGAAATCACCAACGGCTTGATTCGGCTTTCAGTTGCCTAGAAACATCAGAAGACATTATTAACGACATATCTCAAGCCGCTGAAAGCTCTAGTGAAAATCCCTTCACTTAAACTGGGATCTTTAAGGGCAAAATCGAGAGAATATGTGGTTAAAATCTTGGATGTAAGAAAGAATAAAGTTTTGAGGGCAAAAGATAAAGGTCCAAGTCAGAAGGCTTGAACCTTTATTCTTTACTAATTACTTTGCTTTTCGCTAATGAAACCTTTTGGTGGAGTTCTATCGAGCCACTTGTGCAATTAGCTTTAATTACAAGTGTTTTTGTTTAAGTTTCGGAAAAGCCCGGATGACATCACTTTAAGCTGATCTGACCGATAAGTTTCCCATCCTTTCAACACTGGAAAATCTTCTGATTTTAAGCTTCTAAAACAAATTTCTGCGCTGCATCAAAAAGTGATAATCAGGCGAGAGCGTAATTCATTCTGGTCATATGCTCACTAACCTTTCCCTGGGAACTTTGGCGTGTTTGAATATTTTCCCTTTGATAATTTCTCGAAGGCAATCTACCTCGAAATAATCCCTACCAACATTCTGAACTGTCCACGACCCGAACTCTCCGGAAAAATCTTCTTTTTGGGTCAGTATTTTCCATTACTTGTTCGATCGTATCATCAGGATTAAATGTTCCAAAGCGCTGGCCATGTGATGCCTTTACTAAAATTTGGCTGAACCTGGAGTCTTCTTGTTCTACCACTCGTCACTCCTTGAAATTTTTCACCATATAAAAATAGTTTTTTACGCGAAGAATAATTTACTGAAAAAATGACAGAATAGCAATAAGAATCTATTTTTTAGTCTAACCAGGTAAAAAATATTATTTATTCTATTTATTTCCAAGAATTTTTTTTTTCAGTTTTTTAAGATAATAAAGGGTTTCCCATTTTATTTTGTGGCCTTTTATACAGATTCATTAAATTCAAAACTTCGCCACCACCACATCTGATCTCCATCTAAAATCGAGATTCTCCTTTGGTAATCGTAAGCCAATTTTGAAGTCAATTCCTTCTTGCCAGAACAAAGGGACTAAAATCACCATCCGAATTCTTGTCGGAAATAAATCAAATCCTGTCTGCGGCTTTGTTTTGGGATAGGGGACAAAGCATAGCAAAGAGATCCAAATCCCCATCTCCATCAAAATCAATCTACCTCAAGTCCACGGCCACCATAACATTGGGTAAAACCAACTTTCCTCAAAAGGTTGATTTTCCCGTCCCTTTAAGAATATCCTAACTCCATGATAATTGTTCAGATCTGAGATTGATCCCGCTATCTCCATTGACCAAAATATATATCGTCTAATCCATCGCCGTTCATGTCCTCTAATCTAAAGTCCTCGATGCCAAATGGCCGGATGAAACTTCAAGAAAATCTTCTCCGAAAATCCCTTTTCCATCAATTGATGAAGGCTCGAAATACTTTCCCGCGACTGTGTCATTTGAACTATCAATCTTATCGCCATCCTGATCCATCTCTGGAAATAGTCTTCTAGCTCCTGAAGCTTGATAAAATTTTTTCTGGGTTAGAATTCCGAGTTTAATGAAAGTTTTACCCAAATGATTGCCAAAATTTGGGAAATCACATATTCAGTATCGACTTACCTCCATTCAAATTCTAATTTTCAAGAAATGGTTACCGGACGCATCAGCTACTCCAAGATAGTTTTGGCTACCCATTCCCTCCCCTTTAGATTATACTTGTGATCGAATCCAATGGAATCATTTGCAAGGATCCATAATCCCATGGTCAATAATTCAAATTCAAATCAGAGTTTCCAGGAATCAAACCGGTGCATATTGAAGTAGCAATAGAATCCATTCGTTGCAAACCATTTTTTCGGATTCCAAGAACAAAAACAGTTCGAAAGCGATTGCCAAGCAAAGCTGTCTGTTCTGGATGAATTCGGACATAGGTCAAGATTCGATAGACCAAAATCATATTCCGGCCTGAATCAAGTCGAAGCCTGGGATACCCTTTTAGAAAGTTTTTTACTAACTGAGGAAGTGGTGATTTAGGACATTTTCCTGATAGTCATTGTAATAATCTCTGCCAATCGTTCGCTGAATCAATTGTCTTTAGCGTAAAATCCCTTTGGGCACGCAACATCTCCGTAAATCAACTCCAAAATCCTCTTCCCAAATACAACCAGGCGCTTCCTCATATCTGAAGTACATTTTCACGCCATGTTTTATGGATCCTAAAATCATTGGGATCTGGTTTCAGATGCAACTCCCACCAATAGGCATTTGCCAGCTGTTCCCATTCAAGTTTCAATCCGTAGTGGCAAGTTGTTCTAGCGTTTGTGGGGGTTGTTTACGCTTCCGAGATTGGATACAGCAAGCGCAAAATTTACTCCGAGAAAGAAACAAACTGAAAATTGAAATTTCTATTATCTAAACACTTCTAAAAACTGATTGACTATTTCATGATCGATTCCCAGATATGGCTAAATGGCTACATGGCTCGGAATGAAAATGATTAACCCCTGATGATAAATTGGTTTTTTTGAGAGAATGGTAGTTCTACAGGATGCATGAATCTCTTTCAGAAATCATTTTGATTAGAACCTTCCCATGCTCAGGTTTGGTGCCTCCTCCGGGCATGATACTGATCGATCTTTCGCTTTTTCCCATCATTCTAACAGTTAGGAATTCCTCGCTTACCGAATTCTTACCTCCAGATGTCAAGAATCCGTTTTGAAACTTACACGGCTTAAATGATCGTAATCAATGCATCGATCAATTCGCAATGCATCAAATGCACGATGAAAAGTAACAAGGTTTCCCTCCTGCCGATGCATTAGGATTCCAAGCAATCACATTCACGAACCTGGTAAATCCAAACTCAAAATAACAAATCCATCTGCAAACCTAATCTCTCCAAGAATCTCATGTCGCGGCTTCATGACCATCAGTTCCTTTTGAGAAATAGGCAAAATCTCTCCCTGGTGGATCAGTCACAAAAAATAGAAGGTCGAGTTCCGATTTGAGAATTTAAGCATCGCCGGACTTGGGTTCTCCACCTTCGAAAAAATAGACAGAAGTTCCAGACGGTCCTACCCCAAAAAGAAGCCGCTTGCATGCGCTTCAAACTTAAATACTGGCGATTCTAATAGAAATTTTACTCATGGTTTGTGAAGTGAGAATTGAAATCAATCAACTAACATTTTCCTTTCACTGTAGCTTTTGCAACAAGTTAAATCCGGATAACTGCAAAAGCTTCAGTCAAGCCTTCTTATTTATAGCTAAAAACCGGCTTGAATTATCGGTCGATATTTTTATTTTTTTGAAACAATCCTCTTACTGCCTCTTCGCAAGCTTTCTTGTGGAGTTTCTTCGCTTGACGCATCAATTCCAGACGATCAAAAAGCCTCCCACAAACTTGATAATAGTCTCTCAATCCTGTCGCTGTGGCAAGCCCCAACTTCATTATGCACAATTTAATCCTGCTTTCCAATAATCGGGCTTATCCCTACTCTTCCGTGCATTTTATAAGCAAGACCACTGGTGGTTACAGCTTCCTGCCATAATGCCATCGCATCGATCCCAATCCATGCCATGGTTCGTGATTTCAATATTAATAATCCGGCTTTGTATGGCTAGTTCCTTCATTGATATTCAATGGCAGCCTTTGGACTCAGCACTTCTTCGCTCAAGCGGAATCCCTTCCTGCAAATAGCAAATTGCCTGGCCTCCTTCCCCCAGCGAGCATGACGTGAGGAGTATTTCCATTACCCTTCGTGCTAAGACTATTGATGTTTGATTTTGTCTAAGCGATGCGATAGACCCACAATTCCCGTTCTCCTGTCATAATTCGACCGCAATCTAAAGTCGTGAATCCTTCCTATCCGGCAGACCTTGGAGACCAACAGATAAGTTATCAAGATCAGTTCTGTATCTAACCTCCAGCTTTCCCAGCATCCAAAAACTCCCCCACCAGATTGAGTTGGCTATCGTCAGCTGCATTAGCTGGTGACCATGATTCCAAGTAGAAAGGATCAGGGCAATCCCCGAATTAAGGGTGCCGATTTTGCTCCTTTGGAGTGCAAGAAGCGGAATATGGCAGGAATTAATTAAAAGCAGATCCCACAGGGATTTGTTTGATAAATTTTCTTCTTTGAGCACATAAGGAGTATTGTTTTAGAATCTCGGTTAAATTATTAAAAAAAGGGCCTGAAAATGGCCATTTTACTCAATACATTTCTAAAAAAATAAGCGATGAAGCCATACCTATTAAATAGAGTCAAATTGAAAGATCTCCAATCCACCGTTTTCGATTAGCAGTTTTACCCTGGGGAGCAACAGAGGCTCATAATTATCATCTGCCTATGGTACCGATGTCTATGAGGCTGATGCAGTTGCAGAATTGGCAGAAAAAAGCTTGGATAGGGTGCAATGTAACGATCATGCTACGATACCCTTGGGGTAAATACGGTCAATCTGATATTTATTAGACATCAATCTCAACCCAAGTAACTCAGCTACTTATACTTCAAGATATTTTGGACATGCTGAATTCGCCTAAGGAATCAAGAAATTTGATCATCAATAGCCATGGGCAATGATTTCAAAGACGATGGCTGCGAGATTGGGTTTGGAAGCTTTCCCGGAAATGATGCTTTTCACGTGTAACTGTTTCAGGCCTTGGACAAATCAGCCTATTTTCGAAGATAAGTGGAGATATGCCCCGATGAAATGGAAACTGCTTTGATCATGCAATCTCCATCCAGAACTTGTCCTACCCTTAGAAGAAGAGGAATGGGCAACCGAAAAAAAAATCTAAATGCAAAGGAATTCGAGAGAATGGGCTTGGCAGAGCGCAAAATGGTCAGAAGTCCAGTGGAAGACACTGGATCGGGCAATCCAAAAAAAAGCCTCTCCCTGAGAAAGGAACGGCTTTATTTTGAAGACGTAACGATAAAGTCTCGGATTTGATCGTAGCGATTTGCGAAGCAAAATCCAGGTGAACTTATGGGCTGAATTAGTTCATATCCGTCCACTATCATGGAACTACTATTCCTCCCCCTTGTAATCGACTCAATTTTGTGATTGATTCTGGTATTGCTGGATATGTAATGACCGAAGAAGATTGCGATAGAAATCCAGCTCCATAACTAGTCTCGATTCGTTGTTTTTTCCGTTTTCCCAATTCGATGAGTATTGCCATCGTCTGAGGAGATGATAAATAGACTTAATCCGTCTATTGTGATTTTAATGTCTAAAGAACTTCCTAACGTCCCATTTTGAGAAGCCAAAAAGTGGTGACCTGAAGCAGAGCTAATTTGATTAAAGCTTACCATCTTCCAGGAACAACAAAACATGTTTTGCCAAAATCAAGTTTTAAAAATTTCCATTTCCATCCAAGCAATACGCAACCTATTTGTGGCATCTAGTCTTCCTGTAAAAATTTTCATTGCCGTATCATTCGATCACAAAACCCACAATCCAAAAAACCCAAATCGTCATTGACATCTTGGCTGCCATCCCCATTTCACAGGTCTAGCTGTGCTTCAAATAGGCAAAGCATGGCAACTCAAATCCCATCGCCCCATATTCTTTAAAAAGCAGATTGTATCCGTAATTACCAGTTAAATTAGCGCTCCTTCTTTTTCTGTCTTGGGTAAAGAGATCATTTTTCAGTAACTCAAAGCATAAGACTTGGTAGGCGCTCATATTCTTCTAAAACAATGTGCTTTTGACATATAAGTCGATCCCAAAAATGGCTTGGTAGGAATTATAGTTTCCCAGATCGATCCTGTAATACGCAAAAGTAACGCGGGTCCAACTTCCGTGCCGTAAGTCTTTTGCGATAGGATTTTACAGGTCGTTCTGCCGTAGGATGAATGCGGATTGTTTTTCTGCCTAGATTACCGACTACAAAATCAGTATCTCCATCCTGATCAAAATCACCGGATGTAATCGAATTCCACCAACCTAAATGATCCTCTAGCCTGGTGTTTCCCTAATTTGGTAAATTTTAAGAACCGTCATTTTTAAAAAATGGTAAAACAGCTCACATTCCCCAACAAAACAAACTAAATCATATTTTTTCCATCCTGAATCGATATCAGACCAAATAGCATCGGTTTACCTTCCAATATTCTCAAACCAGGGGCTATTTCCCGGCCAACATCCTGAAGAATTCCTCCATATTTGAGCAAAGAACTTTGTTCTGCTACCGGATATTTCCCCAATCGGACTCGCCCCTCCTACGAATAAATCGAGAAATCCATCTCCGTCAAAGTCCTGCCCCTCTAACCGCTGAACATGCTTTTCATTCCTGAGAAATCTTTATTGATGGTGAAATTACCCTGCCCATCATTCAAGTAGATTCGATCTACATAATCTCACAAGCATGCAGGTAGAACTCACTGCTGCTGATACGAGGTATATAAATCAAGATCCCCATCATTTTCCAATCAAAAAGAAGCATCCCCCATTTCTTCCAAAAGCATTTTGGACTTCACCTTGTAGAAAATCTTTTTCTTCGAAAGTGCATGCTGCTTTTTGCAAGAAATAACTTAGGCGAAAAACCTGAGGAGGAACCATAATCAAAATCTTCAAATTGATCCCCCATTGACATCCCCAGCAAGCTAAGGATGGTCCGAAATTGACTTAGTTTTGAGGAAATTGTACGTTGAATATTAAAGTCAATTTTATCATCCTTTCTTTATGAATGAAACTTAAACCTAGTGAGCAAGAAACTTCCTCATAAATAGCTGCAGCGCTGCCTGTTCAGTCAAGACCGCAAGGTATTTTTTTTCAACTTTTGCCTCTGCATGCTGATCTCAAGAACTTGGTTAGATTGAAGCATCAACGGAGCTTTGGACTCTTTGCCATCCGCCAAATAACGATCAGATTATTTTAACTGAACTTGATTTTCCAAGCAAAGTGAAGAGTAGATTAATGAGGACAATATATCCTCGAACGTCCTGCTGCTCTTGTAAAAGCGATGCCCTTCTGGCAATTTCCAAAGCAATTTTCGCTCCCAAACCATCCGGATTAAGCCAACGTACCCTTTCAAATTTTCACTCCTTAGGAAGTTGGCCTTTTCGGGCGAATCATTGGAGTGTATTTTCAAAAATAAAGGCTGATCATTGATTGTTGCTTCAACTACCATAACCAGATCCCCCATCACCGTCAAGATTCTACAAAATGCTGTGCCCATGGAGGAAAAAGGCTTATTTAAGCCCAAGCCATCTCCTGGAATCTCGAAGGTCAGATCGCTTTATTGCGCATAAAGCATAATTAGGAATTTTGAACGATAGGAATGGATCCAGAAGCTGTCGAATACTGAGCGATATTCCCTACGTCCGCTCGTAAATCTGGCAAAATCTTTATCAGTAATATCTCTTGAAATCCATGGTGAATCAAGCAAGTCACGAAAACCAATCATTGTCTACATCTCCGAAAAGTGGGTGCCCACTCCAATCCGTCTGCATAGCTCCAGCAAGCATACCTATCTCACTAAACGGAACTCCCTGCGCCATTATTCATTTGCAGCATATTTTACGGACATACTGATATTCATTAGCCGCCATTGTTTCATTGCTGATATTCACTTGATATGAATTTTTACCGATCGTGGGTTTTCTTTTTGAAATTATCCTCGCAAGCATATCGTGTGATTAGATCTGGCTTGTATCATTGTTGAAATCCGAAATATCAGAGCCCATGGAAAACTGGCTTGTATGTCAAGTTAAGCTTTTTGGATTGATTTTGAGAAAGTTCCCGTCTTGATCTATTTGATATATAGATGTCATTAGTGACATAATGCATTTACTGACATGGATGTCAGGCAGCATCGTTTTTATTGAGATCCGAACCACTAACCTAATCCAAATTCCTTCAATCGTAATACCTGCTTCGATAGTA
>Ga0163217_1040663_pt1 | contig 10053 bp, 14 predicted proteins | sample SynspAceP_FD_185933 | JGI IMG/M metagenome (GOLD analysis project Ga0163217, IMG submission 185933) | Saline lake microbial communities from Ace Lake in Antarctica - Synechococcus sp. Ace-P (PacBio error correction) | ecosystem: Environmental > Aquatic > Non-marine Saline and Alkaline > Saline ...
TACCACAAAAAAAAAAGGAGGAGACCCACGCGAAAAAGATCCACCTCAACCCGGGGCCAAAAGGGGCCCCCCAGCCCAATGGGGGAAACAGGACAATCACGCGAAATGGCCTTCCCCAGGCAGCCCAAAGGAACCGAAGGCCATGCACCAGGCTTGACAAGGGACCGCCGGCCGCCAACCGTTGCAGGGCTTTGACAGGGGCGTGCTTGCTTCCCGCCTCCCCACCCGTGGCGAACACCGCCAAGCAGGAAACCAGGGTGATGCTGCGGACCTGACGCCGTTAGGCCATGCCACAAAGGGATATGGCCCCAGTTCGTGGAATGCAAAGCATCCGAGACGAAACAGCAGCAAGGCGGGAGCAGGGCCATCAGCCAGAGCCTAGATACCGGATGGGCCTGGCCGCGAAGCGTGCGCCGCTACTGCTTTGGCTTCATAGCTGTTACGGTGGACCCAGGCCCAGATCACGAACCAACTGGCGGTGAAGAATCCTGGCAGGGAATGCCCCGAAATCTTCAACACAACGCCATCCTTGCGCCCACGCGATTCAATCCGCTACTGCCCCAGGGTAAGAGCCTGAAGACGTCAAGCCTATCCTAGAAAAAACTTCCGCCTCATCCTACACCGTGCTCCTCCGTTGCTGAAAATCTGTGGGCCTGCGCGCCGAGCGAAATCCAGGCGGCGGCGGTGGCGGCTCTCGCGTGGATGGCCCTCGAGTGATTGGCCTGTGCCGGTAAACCCCCCGATGGTTTGAATCCGGCGGAGCGCCCCGGCCCTGTTTTGGCTCATGGGCGTGCCAACCCCCACTGCCGCGGGGTGTGCGGTGTTCGCAGACCCGAAGGATCGCGGGATGCTTGATCCGTTTACGCCCCCGAAGCAGGGCGGCCATGCGCTGCTTCAGCTGCAATGCCAGGAAGCCCACGGAGCGATGCGTGCAACCTGTCAACGCCTGCTTGGGCTGTCCCCTCGTGGAAGGCCCTGCGCATCGCCAAGGCCCAGTGGACCTCAACCAGTGCATGCCTAGCAGCGGGTGTGTCGAAGAGCGGTGCTGCTCGATGTCCTGGGTGCCGGGCCAGCTTCGCGGCAGTGCTCGGCGGCATCCCCGCTCGAATGGTTGGATTGCAGGCTTCCGCCCTGGTGCCTGGTTGGCTGGCGGCTGGTATATTCGCCGGAAACGTGGGTGCGGTTCGGAAGCGCGCTGGTCCACCCGGATGGCCTCGGATGCTCCGAGTTCGCTGGAACTTTGCCCCCGGGGACAAGACCCCTCGGCCAGCGGGTCATCCAGCTTGGTGAAGAGCGTACGATAAGGGGGCCGGCCTGGAATTGATGCGAAGCCTCAGAAAGTGGCAGATGTTTGGGCGATGGACCAGGATTGCCCCAATGACCAACACATTCTCACGACGCCCTGCCCGTCGCTCAGCCCTGCCCCTTGACCCTGTTCTTTCGTTCCCGCAGCGCGTGCCCGCTGGTCCTGTTGTGTTTTCCCTGTTATCGGCCAGCGCCCAGGCAATGGCTGCCCGCTGCCAGCTGGTCAACGGAAGCTCCAGTGCGGTGCCGGATTGAGCACAGACCCGTAGCAGCAGATCAAAATCCTGCGCCAGCCATCACGGGCCGACCGGCGTATAGAGGGTGGAAATCGATCAACAGATGAAAGCCGTTGAGCAGGTTCTGCTTATGGCCCTGCGCTGGTTGGAGCTTGTGCGACAGCCTCACTTCCCGGCCACCACACTCAAGTTCCATTGGTAATCGCCCTGCGCCAAATCAGCAGGTCTGGCAGCTTGATCGAAGCGCGCCGAAGAACCAACTTATGTGGTCACAACGGCGAGTTAGACCAGCAATTGATGTTGTTTCGGTGATCCAATCCGGGGAGACGACACATCGCGCAAGCTCAAAATCCCACGTGGACCTGATTGTTCAGGCCTAAGGTGAAGACCCGCCCCAAATGCCGCTGCAATCAAACTTGTGAACTCTTTCTTTTGCCTTCTTGGATTTAATTGTAATTTGTATTTGATCTACCTTTAGTCCTAATAGGTCAGATTCCAAAATGAATAGCAGTCCAAAAAGGTCATAATTCAATCAAATAGGCCGGATTGAAATATTATTTCAAACAGTTTGAACCCTCCAAGCTTCCTCTGCGCTTGAGTGCCAAGAGTAGCAAGACATGAAAAGCCTTCTTTGTTGAAGGAGGCCTGTCATTGCAATAAGGTCTTGCTGGAGCGATTCAAAACCTTTCGACTTCAAAATGCTTCTCGTCAAGAAAGGCTTGCATTGTTTCTTGGATCACTTGCTTATCAGGTGTACAAGCAATCGATTTCCTGTTGGCGCACCAAACTCGAAGAATTCTTGCTTGGACTGAGGTCGTGCGGAAATCTCACGAACCGACGGGAATTTCACCATGGCTGGTTTGGGTCTTTCACACCACGCCACTTCATGCAGTAGTGCTGGGCTTGACCAAAATGCTAAGCCTGCTGGTGAGCAAAAGACGTTCAATCTCATCAGCCAGAATCATGACAGCTTCTCCTGGATGCTGTGGCCTTGAGAACACCCAATCAACAACACGCGCAAAAACTTGGAAAGACCGATCACCCCGATCACCTGGTTGTAATGCCATCCAGCAATTGCCAAGGATGGGTACCAGTGGTGGGAAAGCAGAATCGAATACTGAATCGGTCCTATCGTGTAAACTCATCAGTTTTTTGACATTCAAACCTGGCAATCTTGGTTGCTTGGGTAGCGACCCTTGAATACCTCGTGGAGGTAACGCATACGGGCAACTCCGTTCAGGCGTTCTTCCGTGTTGTGGTCGTTGTCGATATCAATGACCAGGCCTGCGCAACGCATTTCCCGCACTTGCCAGCCACCCTCAAACCTCAACGGTCGAGCTCTCCATCGAGAGATGGGTCCCGGCGATGTTGTCAAATTGGCGAAGAAAGGATACCCCGGAGTTGTTGGAAGGCGCTTTCGCGAAGCGGAAGCGCTCACGGGGCAGGTCCACTCCGGTGTCTTGGCCAGGGAAAAGGGATTGGTCGGAGAGTGGAGGTCACTGGGAAGAAGTTAGAGCGCAGCCAGTGGCGGCATGATGGCAATGATCTTCGACCCTTGGAGTAAGGTTGCTGACGCATAACATCAGGGCTTCAAGCCGCTTGATTCTGCTGCAACAAATGCACGGGCTGTCGACGGAGGCATGGACGGTATCGCTAACCCTCAGAGGGGGTGTCAACCGCACCAAAGCGTCAGGGTGCTGACCCCTAACGCCATTACCACGTCTCCTCGAGCACCATCCGAGGCTGAAGGCTTTCGAGCGCAGCTTTTTGATGTGCAATAAGCCCCCCACTCACGGGGGAAAGGCCTTGCGGGCTGCAATGGCTACTCACGTTGATGATCAAGCCAATCTTTCGCATTGCCGTAAAAATCGGCTAAAACGGCCTGACAGACCTGGAACACGCGGTGAGATGAGCTGGATCAACCAATTTGCCATGCTTGATGGCCATCTCGGCATAGTGATCGCGGTGTAAGCGCTTCCTGCATTGTTGATCCACGACCCTGGCGTTGTGATGCCAAAGTGAAAGCAATCCTGATGGAAACGCCGTAATGGATTCAGGCACGCTGAGATCGCGCGAGACGACCCAACTTGACGACCGCGGATCGCAAAGCGATTCAGCCAGGTCCGTCAAGTTCGAGCTGGAACGGGCCCAAGAGCAAGAAATCCCAGCCAGCACCTGCAAACCGTTCTTGCTGCATATGCATCTACCGATGCCTCCTTGAGGCACCGGTTTGATCAGGGTACATGAGAAACCATCACCGTTTCAAACCAGCCACTTTTCAGACAACGGCTTCAGCCCAAGGTTTTCAGAAATAATCAAACACGTACCGTAAAGAAATTTTAAGTGCTTAGCAAGAATCTGTGGCCTCTGCCTCAAGAAGCGAGCCAACGAACGCGCCGAAACTTGTCGTAGCGCTGCTTCAGCAAACTCCGATTCTGCTCACCGCCTTGAGCTCGGCTCAACTGCTCCACAAGGCCTCACGAGGGTGTTGGCCGCCTGGACCGGTGACGCAGTGGTTGCCTCGCGGAAGGGGTTCAGGCAGCACCAAATCGACGACCCCGGAGCTGAAAAGCAGGTCGGCGGGCGGTGATTTCATGCCGCCGCCGCTGTCCCCGCGGCGCTTGGAGGCAATCATCTCCACAAAAATCGAGGCACAGGCTTCCCGGGCTTGCCCACGGGTAGACACTGTGCTCAAACTATCAACAGGCGGTCGCGACACCGATGCTCGAGGGCGGCCGCCGACCCCCTCGCCGATCACGGGTGGCGAATGAACCGGAACCCGCAGTGCGAAACATCTTCCCGCAGATTGACGGCAATCGCCTCTCCCTGGCCGCGCCCTGCTCCAACACAGCCCGCATAGGCGCCGGAGTAATCGATGAAGCTGAGGATCGTCAGGCGGAACTATCGCATGGTCCATCAGACCGCATGCGGCTGTCGATGCTCTCGCCGCGGTTGAGGCATGCCGAAATTACGGGCCACATTCTCCTTGTGTCCCGTCCTTTTCTGGTGGGCCAGGCAAGCACAACGGGTTGGTCGCCGATTCTGCCGATGCCCCCCACCAGCGCCATGTCATTCAGAGGCCCAACGGCGGTCCCGCCCATGCAATTCAGCCATTCTTCGCTGATGACCTGGATGTAATCGAGCGTCTGGGCCGCTGTGGAAATGGCGGCCACTCTGATCTTCTGGAGGGGCTCAGGGCACTGAAATTTCCTCGCGCCGGCGGTGGCCAGGTTTCGAGTTGGAGGAGTTGCTGAACTGACATCGACCTTCAGAATCCCTTGGCGAGCTGACGGTATCTCTCAAGTCTGCCTCCTGCAAGGCTCCACCAGGGGCTTTTCGAATTTCCAGCAAGGGTTCGTCGAGGCCAGCGGCGAAAGCGTGGGAGTGGGAAACGTCAGGGCGTCCTGTTTTTCAGTGAGCCGTGCTGTGCCAAAGTGGTGAAGAGTCGCCGGATTGAGCCCCCAAGGCTTGAACATGTGGCGCATGAGGCTGGGCCGATGGTTTGCCTCGTTTCCGCTTGAGGCGATCTTGCGGAATTCGAAGGTGTGGCATAGCCAATTCAGCTTGTGGGCGCAACCAGCAATCTCCATCTGACAGCATGCAAACCAATCCGCGCAGGCCTCCATGCGCGCATGGCTTCAAGCCCTTGGGGCTTCAATCCGGCGACTCTTCCCCTTCTGGCCAGCACGGGGCTCAACTGAACAGACGCCCTGTAATCTTTCCCCACTCCCTCTTTTTCGCCGATGGCCGACGACCCTTGCTGAATCGAAAGCCCTGGTGAGCTTGAGGGAGCAGAATTGGCAGATCCGCAGCTCGCCAAGGAATTCTGGAATCGATGTCAGTCAGCAACTCCTCCACACTCGAACCTCTGGCCACCCGCCGGCGCGAGGAAATCTTCCAGTGGCCCTGAGCCCCTCAGAAGATTCAGGTGGCCCGCCATCCACAGCGGCCCAGCACGCTCGATTAACATCCAGGTCATGTCAAGCGAAGAATGGCTGGAAATGCATGGCGACGCGCCGTGGCTCTGATGACCAGCGCTGGTGGGGGCATCGGCAGATATCGCGACCAACCCGTTGTGCTGCTCGGCCACCAGAAAGGACGGGACACCAAGGAGAATGGGCCCTTAATGTCGGCCAAATGGCCTCAGCCGGGGCGGCTTACGTCAAGGCCATTGCGTCTGATGGACCATGCGATGAGGTTCGCGCTGCCGATCCTCAGCTTCATCGATACTCCCGGCGCCTAATGCGGGTGTGTTGGCAGAGGAGCAGGGCCAGGGAGAGCATTGCCGTCAATTCTGCGGAGATGTTTCGCCTGCGGTTCCGTCATCGCCACCGTGATCGGCGAAGGGGGGTCCGGCGGCGCCCTCGCATCGGTGTCGCCTGACCTGCCTGTTGATGTTTTTTGAGCACAGTGTCTTACGACCGTGGCCAGCCCGAAGCCTGTGCTCGATTTGTGGAGAGATTGCCTCCAAAGCGCCGGCAGCGGCGCGTCACTGAAAATCACCGCGCCGACCTGCTTCAGCTCGGGGTCGTCGATTGGTGCTGCTAACCCTCCGGAGGCAACCACGTCACAACCGTCCAGGCCCGGCCAGACAACCCTGCGTGAAGCTTGCTGAGCAGTTTGACCGAGGCTCAAGGCGTTGAGCATCGGAGCTTGCTGAAGCAGCGCTCGACAGTTTTCGGGCGCGTTCGGTCGCTCATTGAGGGCCAGAGGGCTACAGATTCTTCGCTAAGCACTTAAATGTCTTATCGGTACGTGTTTGATTTTCTGAAACCTTGCTGAAGCCGTGTCCTTGAAAGTGTGTTTGAACTGGTGATGCGTTTGGCCTGCTGTTCCTGGATCACCGGTGCCTCAAGGGGGCATCGGTGCTGCTGGCACGCCGAACGTTTTGCAGGTGCTGCTTGGGACTGTTTGCTCGTCTGCCGCGTTTTCCAGTCCGAACTGACGACCTGCTGAATCGCTGCGAACTCTGCGGTCGCAAGTGGGGGTCGTCTCGGCCGATCTCAGCGTGCCTGAATCCTATTCAGCGATCCATCCAGGAATTGTCTTTCTTGTGGCTCACACCAGGGTCGTATCAACATACTGCAGGAGCCTGCTTACACCGGAATTCACTTTGTCCGAGATGTACCTCAAGCAATTGGCAATGGTTGATCCAGCTCAATCTCACCAGCGTGTTCCCAGGTCTGTCAGTCGCGTTTTTGCCGATTTTTACGCAATCGAAAGATGGCTTGAATCATCAAACGGTGAGTAGCCAAGCAGCCCGCAAGGCCTTCCCCGAGTGGGGGGCTTATTGCACATCAAAAGCTGCGGCTCGAAGCCTTCAAGCCATGCCTCTCCGGAGGAGGTAACGTGGTAATGGCGTTTAGGGTCGAGCACCCTGACGCTTGGTGCGGTTGACACCCCTCTGGTGGTACGGATACCGTCCATGCCTCCTTGCGACACCCGGTGCCCATGCTTGCAGCAGATCAAGCGGCTGAAGCCCTGCTGTTTATGGCTCAGCAAGCCTTCTGTCAGAGTGGTCGAAGATCCTGACCCCTCATGCCCCTCACTGGCGCGCTCTAATGACTTTTCCCATGTACCTCCATCTCTACCCGACGCAATCCCTTTCCTGGCCAAGACACTCGGAGGTGGGACCTGCCCCCGTGAGCTCCGCATTCGCGAGCGCCGTCCAAACTCCGGGGTATCCCTTCTTCGCCAATGACAAACAATCGGCGACCTATCTCGCTCGACTCGAGAGCTCGACCAGCTGAGGTTGAGGTTGGCGGCAAGTGGCGGGAAAGCTGCGCAGCCTGGTCATTGATATCGACAACGACACAACACGGAAGAACGGCTGAACGGGTTGCCCGTTATGTAACCGGTCCACGAGGTATTCAAGGTCGCTACACAAGCAACCAAGATTGGCCAGTTTTTCCCGAATGTCAAAAACTGAATGAGATTTACACCGTAGACCGAGTCAGTATTCGTTCTGCTTGTTTCCACCACCTGGTACCTCATCCTTGGCAATGTGCGTTGGATGGCTCAAACCAGGGTGATCGTGGTGATCGTGCTTTCCAAGTTTGCGCGTTTGTTGATTGGGTGTTCTCAAGGCCACACAATCCAGGAAGAAGCTGTCCATGATACTGGCTGAATGAGATTGAACGGTCCTTTGCTCACCGCAGGCTTAGCATTTTGGTCGAAGGCCAGCACTAACTTGCAATGCAAGTGGCGGGTGTGAGAAGAACCCCAAACCAGCATGGTGAATTCCGCGTTCGTGGAGAATTTCCGCCACGACCCTAGTGCCTCAAGCAAGAATCTTCGAGTTGGTGCGCCAACAGAATCGAGGCTGTCCACGCTGATAGCCAAGCTGACTCCAGAAACGAATTCAAGCCTTTCTTGACGAGAGCGATTTTGAAGGCGAAGAGCGGTTCGTTGAAAATCGCCTTCCAAACAAGACCTTAATTGCGAATGACAGGTCTTCCTTCAACAAGGAAGGCTTTTCATGTCTTGCCTAGCTCTTGGCCCTCCAGCGCAGAGGACAGCTTTTAGGGTTCAATACTGTTTTTGAAATATAAATTTTCAATCCGGCCTATTTGATTGAATATGACCCTTTTTGGCCTGCTTATCATTTGTTGATCTGACCTATTAGGACTAGACTGCGTAGACTCAAATACAATTTACAATTAAATCCAGGAAAGGGCCGAAATGAAAGAGTCAAAGTTTGAAGTTGGCAGCCGGCATTAGGGCCGTTCCACCGTTAAGCTGAACAATTCGGTCCCCAGTGGTTTTTGAGCTCTCGCCGCTGTGTCGCTCCCGGATTGGATCACCGGAAACAACCATCATATTTGGCTGTTCTAAATCGGCCGTTGTGGACCACATAGTGGTTTCCTTCGGCGCCTTTCCGATCTAGCTGCCAACCCTGCTGAATCTGGCGCAGGCGATACAATGAACTCTGTGTGGTTGGCCGAAGTGAGGCTGTCCCAGCACGCTCCAACCAGCGCAAGGGCCATAGAGCAGACCTGCTCTAAATCGGCTTTCATCTGTTGATAATGATGATCCCCTCTATCGCTGGTCGGCGCTGCATGGGCCTGGCGCAGGATTTTGATCTGCCTGCTCCGGGTCTGTGCTGCATCCCGGCAACGCACTGGAGGCTTCCTGTTGACCAGCGGCAGCCGGGCAAGCATGCCCTGTGGCGCTGCCGATAACAGGGAACAACAACAGGACCAGCAGGCAACGCGCGTGGGAACGAAAAAACAGGGGTCAAGGCGGCTGAGCGACGGAGGGTCCGTGAGAATGTGGTTGTCATTGGGCAATCGCTGGCTCCCATGCGCCAAACACTGCACTTCTGAGAGCTCGCATCGAATCATGGCCCGCCCCCCTTGACGCTCTTCACCAGGCTATTTCCCGCGCGAGTCCTGGTCCCGGGGCAAGTTCCAGCGGAACGACGACGCATCGACCTCGGGTTGACCGCGCTCAAACCGCCACCCACCGTTTCCGCGAAATACCGCCCGCCAGCCACCAAGGCACCCAGGGCGGAAGCCTGCCAACCCATTCGAAGACCAGGGATCCGCCGCGTCCACGCCGCCGGAAGCTGGCCCCGGCATACCCAGGCATCGAGCAGCAACGCTTCGACCACCTCCGCTGGTAGGCATGCACCTGTGTTTGAGGTCACTGGCTTGGCGAAGCGCAGGGCCTTCCAGAGGGACAGCCAGCAGGTTGACAGTTTGCACGCATTCGCCCGGTGTCTCCGCCGATGCAGCTGAAGCGCGCATGGCCGCCCTGGTCGGGGCGTAACGGATCAAGATCCCCGTCCTCCGCGGTCTGCGACCACGAGATCACCCCGAGCAGTGGGTTGCAACGCCCATGGCCCCCAAACAGGGCCGGCGCTCCGCGGTCATTCATACCAGCGGGGTACCCGCACAGCAATCACCCGAGGGCATCCACCTCGAGAGCCGCCACCGCCGCCGCCTGATCCGCCTCGGGCGCAGGGCCACAGATTTTCAAACGTAGTCAGGCACCGGTGTTGAATGGTAGGCGTAAGTGTTTCTAGTCATGGCCTGGACGTCTTCAGGCTCTAACCTGGCAGTAGCGATTGAATCGGCGTGGGCGAGGATGGTTGCTGGTTGAAAGATTCCGGGCATTCCCACTGAGGATCCACCCCAGTTGGTTTCGTGATCCTGGCTGCCGACGTCAGCTTGTGAGCAGCCGTACGGCGCACGCTTCCGCCGCCAGGCCTCCGTTCCTAGTGGCTCTGCTGATGGCCCTGCTCACCGCCTTGCTTGCTGTTTTGTCTCGGTGCTGCTCCCACGACTGGGCCGATTCCTTTGTGCCATGGCTCTACGGCGTTCAAGGTCGCCGCAGGCATCACCCTGTCCTCTTGCGTGGTCGCCCCGGTGGACGGGAATTGCAGCCCGGCCTGTCAGCGCCTCGCAGGTTGCGGCCGCCGGTCCCCTTTCAGCCCTGGTGCTGGCCTCGGTCCTGCCTGCTGGGCAAGCATTCGGTTGTGTCCCATGCCTGGCCCCTGGCCGGTGAGTGG
>Ga0163217_1041971_pt1 | contig 10053 bp, 7 predicted proteins | sample SynspAceP_FD_185933 | JGI IMG/M metagenome (GOLD analysis project Ga0163217, IMG submission 185933) | Saline lake microbial communities from Ace Lake in Antarctica - Synechococcus sp. Ace-P (PacBio error correction) | ecosystem: Environmental > Aquatic > Non-marine Saline and Alkaline > Saline ...
GAAAAAAAGAAAAAGGGAGGGAAAAAAAAATTTTTTTTTTTTGGGGGGGAAGATTTGGGATAAAAAGGGCCTCCAGGCCCCAAAAAAATAGCAAAAGAAAAGCCCCAAAAAAGGCCTTTTTTATCATTCAAAACAAAACCAAATTTAAAACCCAGAAAAACACCCTGCCAAAAGCGAAAAACCTTGGGGTTTTCCGACCGGGAACCAATCGGCCCCATTTTTGCAGAAAGTCTCTAGCAAGCCTAAAAGTCCAAATGCGACCGATTGGAGTTGGGGGCGCATTGAAACTCTTTTGGATGGCGGGATTAATGAAATGGCCTGAAAGACATCCCTTCGGTCGCCAATGGAAATTGTCCAAAAGAATTTGGACTGATTTTTGGACTATGGTAAGACTTTTAATGTAAAATAATCAAGGAAAACATCAGCGAAAATTCCCCAGGAAAAAGACTCTGTTTTGCTCACTAAAATGGAATTGAATGAATTCCCCTGCTCCATTCCCCATAACAAAGAAATTTAAAATTGGGTTCAAGAATTATTGGAGATGTGGAGATTTGAGAATTGATCCAGTACACGGGATTTTGGAAATCAGTTTTGACCTTCAAGCACCGGATTCAGTTTATGGAGATTGGATAATGACGGAAGAAACTTAGATTTTATCATCAAACAATCTTAAACGATCAAGCATTTAAATCTACCAAAATCTAGCCGTTGACAATAACCTTTGGAAAGCTAACCCTCCAGCTCAATCTTGGGAAAATGCTTCGGCGCAAAAAGGTTACCTGCTTCGCAAATTGGAAAATCCTAATTTCCCCAAGAAATTCCAGCCATCAAGCTTACCTCTCTTAGTGGATCAGACCCGTTTCATTTTGGCTTTGGTGACCAAGTGAAGTTAGATTCTATTCTGTGATTTTGGCCAGACCAACAACTGACCAGAAATGGTTCAATGTCCCAAAACCAATCAAAAAATCAATCCTAAAAAAACGATTGGAATTCCGATGTTCCAAGCTTGCCCTTAATCGAACTAAACCCCTTTCCAACAAGTGAATTTAAAGCCTTCCCTTCTCAAGGTCCAAAAATATGACTTTGCCGACTTCCGATAGAGGATCGACCTCAGAATTTCCTGGATGATCAGCGACGAAGGACCAAAAGTGGCTCAAAGCTGAAATGTGAATGGAAGATGGACTGGAGACCTCTTCAATTCCCGGAGCTATGGGATAACTCCTCCACACTTTTGGATTCAAGGTGAAGACGGGGAATTCCATCGCTTTCCCAACACTGTCCTCTTCGAAAAAAGATAAAAAATCAGCTGATATCGCTGATATTTCTATGATCTAAATGGTGACAGCTTTTCCCAGATTTGGTAGTTTGCCTAGCGGAAGGTATGCGAAATTTCCCATGAATGACCTCGCCTTATCAAGATCGCTTGTATCTGAATGATGGAAAAGGAAATTCTCTGGAACTTCCATCGCCATTTCATACCAAGCCCTACCTAGCCTTATTCTTGGGGAGGATTTGGATCAGGATGGAAGATCTTGAATCTGGTTTCGGGGGTTCGCTCCCAAGTGCCATATGCCCTACGGAGTCCCGGCAGGAGTTGATTTTTTTGGCAAAATGACGCCAAGGAAATTTTAAGCTTATTTCCAAATCACTAGGCGAAAACTTAAAATCCATTGGAATGCTGACCGCACGGTAGCTTTTTCCGATCTAGATGGAGATGGGATTTCCCTGAGCTCATCCTACTTGGTGAGTGGAACACCATTATGATTTGTGGCCTTAGAAAATGGCCAAATTCGTTAATTCGCCGCAGGATTTTGGGGATTCCCTCAAGCAGCTGGACTTTGGAATACGATCTGGTTGAGGTCTGAATGCGAAATGGGCAAACCGATTATCATCGCAGGAAATCGAGGCTTGAATATGAAGGCTTCTAACACAGTTCGGAATGCCTGAACTTCGGATGCTTGTCAATGAACTTTGATCAAAACGTGAAGCTGTGGGAAACAAATTTTTAGTAAGCCAGCAAGCCGAAGGTGCTATTTCCTTGGGTGATGAAGAATACCTTACTCAAAACAAATTCCCCACTTTGCGAAAGCAATTACTGACCTACGCCCTCCTAACCAAAATAAAACCTGGAATGTACTTTTTCCAGAAATCCATTCTTATCAAAATCACAATAACTTTGAAAGTGGTGCAAAAACATTGGCCAACTACACTTTTTGGATAAATGACGGTAAGTGGGAAATTCAAAGAGCAAGCACTTCCGCCTGAAAATTCAGCAAGCTCCCGTTATGCCATTGAAAACAAATCAACTTCTACAGCTGGTAAAATTCAGCTCCTTTTGGGAAGGGAAATCAATCTCGAATCAAAACCTGAGCCTTGGGATCCCAAATGGGAACTATGGATGGTCACTAGCATTGCAAACAAGATGGATCCTTGGGAAAGCCTTGCTTGCTGAGCAAAGTGGGAATCTTATCCAGAGAAATCAGAGATTCCAACAAATTAAAATAAAAAATAAAGCCTATTTACTCACAATACGAATAAAATGAAAACCGATCGCATTTTGAAATCCGCCTTAGTCTTTTCGCTCTTGGATAATAATCCTGCTTAGTTCCTGCAATCGGAAATATGAAAAAATCGAAAGCAGAGAATCGCTTCAGGGAAAAACTTGTCAACGAGTTTTAATTTCTGGGCTTTCCCTCGAATGGCACAAAAAGCAATTCTACGAAACCTGCTGGACTTGAATAAGGAAGGCGCCTCTCCAAATGGTCCCCGGGGAAACTTCGATCGAATATGCCGGTTAAGAATCTTCCATCAGGAAAATCAGCGAAAATGCGCTTTTAATCCAAAAATTTGAGGATGAGAAATCTACATGAATGCAATGGAGTTCTCACTAATGAAGGTTGGGCTCTTTGGATGAAAGAAATGGTCGTAGAAAAACTCCGCCGAGGATGTGCCCGAGCTTATTGGAAGAATGGGTACGGATCCGATTTTTCGAAGTGGCCAATGACGATAAAAGCTGATCGCTTTTGTGAAAATTGACGGGAATCGAGAATCAGGATTTTTCAAAAAAACATGTTCCTAAACCGTGAGGGTTGAGATCGTGGAATCTGAAAAATCCAAAAAACGAACTATGAAAGAAACCCGGCATGAAATCAAAAGCTCCAACTCTTACTCTTCTTAACCTTGCTTTTTGCCTGTGGGAAAAAGAGCTTCCGCCACCCATCCGCTGTTTTGAATCCATTCAGCCTTCGGGAATCCGGTAATTACTTTTAGCAATTGACTGACTTTCGATGAATCATGTCAACATTTTCACGCTATCGGAAATTATTCAAAACGGCGGAGGGTAAGGCAACTGGGTGATGTGAATAACGATGGGCTTACGGATATTATTTCACTGGCTAAACCTTGGGCCCAACCAGCTTAACCTCAACCAAAGGCGATTTCAAATTTGAGTGTCACAGATAAAGCGGCGTAGCAGGAAACTCTGTGCTTGGAGCCACTGGAGTGGCAATGGCAGATGTCAACGGCGATTCACTTTTGGATAATTTACGTCTGCAACTCAGGGATATCTCTGGCGACAACAAGCAAAACGAGCTGTTCATCAACCAATGGAGACGGGACTTTTACGAGCAGGCGGAAGCCTTTTGGCCCTAGCCGATCAAGGGCTTTTTTCTACCCATGCGGTTTCTTTGAACTATGACAAAGACGGAGACCTGGTTCTACCTTGCTCAACAATAGCTAAATCAGGCCACGAAACCGTTCAATAAGATGCAAAATTGAGCGTCCAAAGCGAGATGCTGTGGGCGTGGATAGCTTTTTAGAAAATGACGACAACACATTTACCGATTGTCAGCGAGGAAGCTGGGATCTACGGTCGATCATCGGCTTTTGGCTTAGGAATCACCATTGGCGATGGTCAATCAGGAACCACTTGGCCCGGTATATTCTTTATCTCCAATGAAGTTTTCTTCGAAAGGATACCTCTATATCAATAATCAAGACGGAACCTTTCACTGGAATCGACTGGAATCTTCATGCGCTCGATCTCGGCCGGCATCCATGGGAGCCGATATCGCAGATATCAATGGAGATGGGATTATTGGAATATTTTCGTCCACGGACATGTTGCCGGATCCTCCTACCCGGCTGAAAGCAAGTCACACTTTCGAGATTGGGTACAAGGTCCAATTCAATAAAACCCACGGTTACCATTACCAATTTTCCCGAAATATGCTCCACGTCAACAATTGGCGACGGACATTCAGTGAGAATGGGTCCGATTGTTCAAATGTAAGAGGCAACCGACTGGAGGCTGGGGGAGCATTGCTTTTTGATATGGAACAATGATGGCAAAGCTGGGATCTCTTCATCTCGCCAATGGAATTTATCAAGGAATTTACCGATTTGGATTAAAACTAATATTTCTCGACGAATGACGAGGACCAAGGCAAAATTATTTCTGAATCTGGAGTGAAACTACAAGGCTTTGATTGATCCAATACCGATAATCCAATCCCAAAAATTTCGCTTACCGAAATCTGGCGATCTCCCCAAATTTGAGAATATGGCCCGAGCAATGGGGATTGGGTGAAGCGGATTCATTCCAAATGGTGCCGCTTATGGAGATCTGAATAATGAATGGAAGGCTTGGAATTTGGTAGTCAAGCAATGTGAATAAGCCATGCTTCTAATTTTCAAAAACATGGGACGAACACTGAGTCCTGAAATCATTTTTAATCCAGTTTGGAAAATTAGAAGGAAAAAAGGGCGAATACCGCTGGAATTGTATACAGATCCAAGTGATAGCTGGTGAGGAGCTTTTTCCTATACGCAGAACAAATTCCTAACCGTGGCTTTCAATCTTCGGTAGATTCCCAAAAACTGACCATAGGTTTGGGCAAACCATGCCGTAGTTGAACAAGATCAAATTGCTCTGGGCCGATGGCAAAACTAATCACCTTGCTAGAAGATGTAACCTGCTGATCAGCTTCTCACGATTAAAATGGTCAAAGAAAAAGCATCTGAAATTCCACCTGGAGAATCCTCTTCGAGGGCAAAAAAAGGAAGCGGAGATTCTTCCGAGAAGATTCCCAGACCTCGAATTTTGTACTGAGGGAAAATCAATGTGGAACTTTGACCGTGATCGGTTGACTTATCACATGTACTCCCACCCGAAAGTCCAGCTTTTTTGCAAAGCAATGTCAAGGAGATGGATTGGATGATCTTTTTCTTGCGGAGCGAAGGGTTTTTGAAGCCAAAGCTCTACCTGGAAATTCAAATGGAAAATAATACAATCTTAAGAGCAGGCTGCATTTCCAGCGGATCTGATTTCAGAAGAATAATAGATGCCATTTTCTTCGATGCAAACTCAGGATGGGAAACTTTGACGTTATTTGGTCCTGCTCCCAGGTGGAAAAGGAATCTTCTTAGTTGCCAGATCATCGACCGTCTCTACCTGAATGATGGCAAAGGTAAATTTTCACTAAAACTTGGCGGGATTCGAAACGGTTACCGAGAGCAGCTCAGTGCGGCTAACCCATCGATCTCAATGGAGATGGAGCAATGGATTTGATTGTTGGAGTCGGATTAGTGCCTTTTTGTAATGGTGCGCCAGCTTCAGTAACCCTTTGGATCAATGAACGGGAAAGGGGAATTTCTCCCAATCAGACGGCCGGACTTTGGCTCCTCATTCAAGGAACTGGGAATGATACTGATGGAAAATCACCGATTGGGATGGTGACGGGAAATTGGATTGATCTTTGTGGGCGATTGGACTGCGCCGATTTTCTCCGAAATACAGGTGAGAAATTGAGAAAATCGAAATGCCAGAACTCGCCAATCTCAAAAGGCTGGTACCGCACCTGTGGAGATTGCAAAAGACCTAGATGGAAATGGTTTGCCCCTGATTTTGATTTTTGGGAAATAATGCGGCTGAATCCCAGAATTTAAAGCAAGCTCCGAAACCCCGTCAAAATGTACCTAAATACTTTTTGATCAAACGAATCAATCGAGCAGCCTTTTGGTTCGGGAAGTAGATGGGAATCAAAGTACCCTCTACACGTTAAAGCAATGAGCTGGAGAAGCAGATTCCAAGCAAATCAAAAAGCGCTACATCAAATACTCGACTTAACAACAACAGACATTTCTGAGATTTTCCCGCTCCGACCGTAATCTCCAGTCCCATTGGTCAGCGATTGAAATAATCTGGAATCGGGAAGCCTTAATGAATCTAGGCAAATGAAAGTTTGAATGGAAGCCTTTCCCGAGAATGGCTCAGCGCTCATACATTTTCGCCATTCATTCTGAAGATTTAGATGGGCGATGGGAAATTAGATTGTCTTAGGGGGGGAAAAATCTTTCTCAAGCAAGCCAGAAGTCGGAAAGTACGACGCGAGTTAATGGTGAAAGTACTCCCTTGGAAATGGTGACGAACTTCCGATACTGGCCAATACGCTGAAAATGGAATTGAAGCTTTCTGGGGATATTCGGGCGAATTTCAGATTTTGGCACCAGGCAATTGCTCTTTGTGAAAAATAGTTGCTCAAGCTGATTTGGAAGTTTTGAAACAAAAACCCTTCCCTTAGTCTGGCCATTAGCCTTTCTCTCGCTTTATTCCCTGCAAAACAAGGAGAAAAAGGGTCTACCTTTTCGAATTGAGGGAGGAAGTTGCTTTCGGAGAAACAAACCCTGACCTCCACAATTCCCTGATATTCTGGAATACCTCTACTTCTACAATGGTGGTGGCGTGTCCAATCGGAGATAATCAACGGGAACGGGTCCTATCCCGATCTTACTTGGCAACAAGTCCCAACAAAACTCTACTCAACAATAGCAATTTTCAATTTGAAACATCACCGAAAAGCCGGAGTCACGGGTGATGGAGGTTTGGTCGACAGGCGTCACCATGGCTGAGTCATGGAGACGGAACTCCTGGAATATTATGTCCTGCCAAGTCGGCGACTACAAGCAACGCGGAAAAAATAGCCTTACATCAATCAAAGGCGAACACCTATCGATTTGGCGGAAGCCCTAACGGCGTAGATTTTTTTAGGTTTTAAGCAAACCCAGCAGCCTTTTTCGACTAGACCGGGAATGGAGATTTTGATCTGTATCTTTTGAATCATTCGGTGAAGTCAACCCGAAGTTTCGCCCATGAGCGATCAACCGGGAAAAATCCCCGATGATGAAAGGGAATCGACTGTCAACTTGACGGGATTGTCGATTTCACCGAAGCAACAGGGATTTATTCCAGTATTCCTCGGGTTTGGATTGGGATTGGGGGTGGATGTGTCAATGATGATGGCTTGGCCGGCTCTATGTTTCCAATGGATTTTTTACCGAAAAGACTACCTCTATTTGAACCAAAAGACGGAACATTCAAGAATGCTCGATTCTTTGATTCCAATACCAGTCGTATAGCAATGGGGAACGACCATTGGGATTTGGAATGGAAGGATTCCCCGAGATTTCCACTACGGACATAGCCTGCCCAGGAAAGATCGGGACGAGATGAAATCTGTGGGTGGACAAAGCTGAAAGTGTATCAAATCAAGAAGCAATTTGGCTTGACAACGATCAAATACGTCCGTAATCCACTTACAATTGAATCGAGGTGAAAAAGGCTTTAAGGAGATTGCACTTTATGCCAGACATTTTTGCTTCAGATTGGAGCTGGTCGCCTTTGATTTTTGATATTGGATAATGACGGGGAAGGGACATTCTTCACGAATAGGATCGTAATGCGACCGAATGACTTGGATTTATCCAATACAGTCAGGAAGTCGATCCAAATACAAAATGGGTTACGCAAAAATCAGAATTGATTTACTTCCCGACAGTTAAGCTCGCCATCTGGGGAACAAGGTGTGACTTTCCAATTCTCAAATGAGCAACCTTGGGGATTGGACCAGCCCCAGCTATTCCAAACGGAATCGGCCTATGCAGATGGGCACGCTCGGTCATCAATAATCTAGATCAGCCGGCCTTTCGAAATCACTCGGAAGAAAAAATGGAAATACTTCCCTTCTCAATGATTTAAAGGCAAACTTGTTGAAACCTCATTCGGAAACGGGGCTAAGGTTTCCTTGGTTATGGCGAGAACTCTTGGCATCAATACGTTCGGGAACTCGAGGTTTGGAGGTTCGACCAGCACTTGTTTTTGGGGGAGGTTGGTAAATACAAAAGTAGATTGGTAAGCGTCCCGATGGCTCAGATGGAAATACTAGAGACCTATTCTGGACTGATTTTAGGCCAGAAAACTACTCATACAAGGAACAGGAAACTCTATTTCTGCTAAAATACTCTTTTACCGATTCAGATTTTCCCAACGATCGATTGAAGCTGTCGAGTACAATGAATCGGGGGAAGCGGAAATAACTGATTCCAAAAGTTTTTGCGACAGCCGACCCTGCTTTGGCTATTGGGGCGATGTGAATGGCGATGGATAAGGAGTTTACCTCGGTGGCGCAAAGGAATCAAGCCAGGACCATTTTCTTACAAACTGAAAGCTGGGGAATTCATTTCCAATCCAAGCCCAATTTTCCAAATGCTTGCCAAATGCCGAAAGACGTAGTAGCAGCGTTTTGCGGATTTCAACCGGACGGAAATCTGACCTATAATCGCAGTGGTGGAAATGAGTACGAGGCTGGGAAATCTCTTCAAATTTTGATGGATTATTTGGCGATGGCAAGGAGTGATCAGCTTATCCAAATGCCTTACCTCCAATCCGTGAAAAACACGGCACTATTGCCGTCCATGCTTGATCAAGATGGACTTGATATCTTCGTTGAGCAAGTATTGTCCTCGGGAGATTATGGGCAAGCCCTAAAAACTCAACTGTGAAATCAATCAGGGAAAATGGTCAATTTCAGAGATGAAACCTTAGCCCGATTCGGGCAAAATATCCGATTTGGAATGGTCAAATCCCGCCCTTTGTGGACAAACCTAAAGCGGCGATTTGACCGACCGAATAGTCCTAAACAGGAAGATGCAAGCCATTCGGGTTTTTGAAGTTGCATCTGATGGTAGCTCAAAGAAAGAACTATTCCTGGGCTTGAAAAGTCTGCTGGCTGGACGAAGTTTACAAGCTGCGGATTCACTGGGATGGCCGAATTTGAATTTAATTGAAACAGGGAATCTGGTCCTGATTCAAAAACCCTTTGAAAAAAAAAAAAAAAGCAAAGGTTTGCCCCCCGAAAAACCGATTTGGCTCTTATCATGCAGATTTTGATGGAAATGGTCAAAGCAGACCTACTTTATTTGGGTTTCCATTTGGAAGAGATGATTTGATCAAGCAAATCCCCCCTCAAATGCGGAAGCATAGCTCCTACGCTTGACTATGCGTCAAAAAGCAGCAAACCCGCTGATCTTTTCTCAGCTGATTTTGGCAAAAGCTGCAAGAGGGCCTGCGGTTTGATTTGGGTTATTTCAACGCTTCCTTTCTGTTTTCGCCTTCCCAATTCTTTGCCCCAGTCTAAGCCTAATCCCAAGACTTGGCCCTGGGACGAAATCCAACCATGCGAGTCTTCATGCGGTAACTTTAATGAATTCCGATAATTTAAGGAAAAATTAGGGAATTTCAAGGCTTCGCAATATAAGGATGGGAATTTGTGACTTCCAAAGGTTGAAAATTCGATTCCAAACCAGAACTGAATTCGTCTCAGCTAAAACCAATCAAGTTGAAAAGGAACCCAACTATCAAATTGCCCCGTCAGCAATAACGCGGAGATTCTGGATTAACTTGTTTTGAAGGTTTCAAATGGCTGCTTTTGAACTCTATACTTTCTGAACTGAATAGCCGGATTTAGTCCTAAGCCTGATCATAAATTTGCATTACATATTTCCACTATGGTTAAAATACTTGGTTTCTAATCTGGTATCCTGCTTATTTCTGCCAAAGGCCATGGATTTACTGACTCCCAATGATCACAGATGGGCATTACACCAGATCGAGGTGACTCAAGTAATCATCATGAACATTTTCCTCCACCGGTCAGCCCGGATTTTATTCTTCTAGCTGCATACGGAATTGCCGCTGCGAACAGATCCAGCCTTATC
>Ga0163217_1043245_pt1 | contig 10053 bp, 13 predicted proteins | sample SynspAceP_FD_185933 | JGI IMG/M metagenome (GOLD analysis project Ga0163217, IMG submission 185933) | Saline lake microbial communities from Ace Lake in Antarctica - Synechococcus sp. Ace-P (PacBio error correction) | ecosystem: Environmental > Aquatic > Non-marine Saline and Alkaline > Saline ...
AATAAAAAGAAGAGAATGGGGGGGGGGCCCCATGGCGGGGGGGCCCGTTTTAGTAATTGTTGGTCCCAGCAATGACAGCAAACACGAAAAGGTTGTGCAGCGCGCAGCCTTGTTGGCTCAGCCCCGCAGGCGCTTCGATTAAAGGGGGGGTGTCAGCTGAAATCAGCCATGCGGCAGGGCCTGGGCAGCTGTATTTGCCGTGCGAAAATTATCCCGATCTTGAAGCCCAGGAGTCAATTCACAATTTGCAGCAACGTATCACGCCTGGGAAAGACAGGTTTAGCGCCGATCGCCGTGAGCTATATAACCCTTGCGGTCAACAATCAATAATTGCGAATAGAGCAGTTTCAACGGATGTGGAAATCATCGCCAAGGGCTCCGGGTTCAACAACGCCGAGCTGGCTGCAAGTTTGCCGAGCCGACATAACGGATGTGGATATACGGGCCTTGGTTTTTCAATGATTCAATGTCACGCCTGATGTTGTGCCCCCAGCGCATTTTCCCTGCTCCTGGGTCCCTCACTCTGCACTCCACCTTGTAACGCTGTATCGCAATTCACCCATGCTGGTCGGCGGCGCTGGAATAGAGATACCCAACCTCGCTATCCGCTCTGGCGGGGCGCAGGCTGGTTGAATCCAAAGCTGCCGCTCGATGCCGGCGCATGCACCGGCTGGGATCTCGCCGCTGTCCGAAATCGAGTGCTGGTTACGGCTTCGTGTGAAGAGTACCGGCGCAGCGGGAAAGTCCAGTAAAGTGGAAAACGGTGGAGCAGGGGGGGGTCCGAAAGGCCATTCCGTGGATAAACCCGGAATTTTGGTCATCCAAGGCCGCGGGCGGGCAGTCCCCGCCAGCCGGCAAGCCGTGGGAAGCCGCTAAAATCCCGCCCCAATCGCCTGCGCACAGGGCGCCGCGCCTGGAGGCACCGCTATCGCACACCGGAAAGTGTCCCCACCGCGAAATAGACTCTATGCCGGGTCGTTCAGAAGCCCTCCCGGGGGCGGCCGGAAGGCTAACCGACGGCACCGGTACCCGCGTAAAAGCTTAGTCCATGAAAGGCAGATATCCGGACTGGGCTCCGCCTGAACCGAACAGAGATCGGAAGCTGGAAATCAGATGGGAACGGCAAGACTGCCGCCCATAGCCGCCTCGGCAGAATCCAGGGTAACCGGGACAGCACCAGTGTACAATAGCCAACCCCAGCACAGCGTAGCTCCTTTTTGTATCGAGCCATCATGAACATTGGAATCACGGGCTGCGCCGCCATCACCGGGACCTGCCCGCCTGGCGTGCGGCCTTTTCAAGCGGCAAGCCGTGCTGCGCATGCGCCAACGATATCAAGCGGTTGCTCCGAGTGCGAGCAGTCGGCACTGGCGAGCAACGGGGATTGCGCACCCAGTCGCCAATTCGGGGGGGCTACAGCGGTCCTCTGTAAAGTAGCCCCTGAACCCTCGCCAGCCCTGTCAATAATAGCCTCCTGGCCAGACTCTAACAACCCTCGCATTGACCTGCAGTAGCTCGCCGAGCTGAATATGGCGCGAACAATGGTGCGTCATCTCATACACAGGAGCACACCACACCGAACTCTTGGTCACTTGGACTTGTCCAGGGTAATCCGCGCGAATAAAACTCACGGGAGATAAACCGGTACCAAAATCGGTCAATGGCATCACACACCGGGCTTTTTTCACTTACTGAGGGTGATTCTGGGCAGCGGAAAATACTCCACAAGCCCTTTCTCACCTCCAGCCAAGCTATAGGCTGCAGCTTGGTTAAGCGGCATCAAATTGGTGACCACTCCGACAGTTCGCTGTGCACATTGCACTGACAGGTGACGGCCATGCCAGATCGTGAAACCTCCCACCACTGGGGACTACGGCCGGCAGCCTGCTCCAAAAACCCACCGCCCTAGCCAAACGCGTCGGGCCGGGCCCAAGGAATGAACAGGTCGGTGACCAGCCCCGCTCTGAGTTGCCAGCGAATCAGCGCCTCTAACACCCACGCACCGTTGCGCTAATAGGCTTCACCTGGGGTTGAAACACCAAATAAAACCATCCTGGCCATGCCCGGCGCAGGTCTTCCCAGCCTCGGCGGAAATGCCAATTTCGCTGCCAGCTGCAATTAGAACTGGGTAAACATTACGTGACGCTGCCCTTGGCCAACACAGGCTCCCGCTTCCAGCACTCTCCGCATCATCGGTCCGGGGCAGCGGGAAAATAATGCCGAGGTCGCTCACGGGACGCGTGCCGGGCCCCAGCTCAACGGAACTATCAATCTCAAAGAATCCCAACGGCCGGTAAATAAGGCCCATAAGCCGTCCTGATAAGCGCACATCCCCCTGAGCGCGCCCAAGCTACCGCAGCCGCCCCGGTTGGCCGCAGGCCGGTCGCCTACCGGTGGCCAACCAGCAGCGTCACCTGAGTGAATAGCTAACAGTTCGTTCACTCCTATCCGTCCTCCAAACACAGAGCTCCACACCAGGGCTACGGGCCGTGGGCCACACTGGTCCAGAATCCGCCAAGTGTTCCTGCAACAATCATCGCTTACAAGCCAGTCCATGGCGGTGCTGGCCATACAAAGGAAGGTTGCTTCCGCTTCACGCGGGTCGATGCGTTGCCTCAAAGGAATCCAGCATCGTTGGCCTTTGTTTATCAATCACCAACTCATTTTCCTCCCGCCACATCGGGGGGCACTTGCCGGTTCCGGGTTGATTCTGCTATGTACCGGATAACCGGGCCATGAAACAATACGTATAAATCAGAAAACAGGACAAAAGCCATCGCCAGGCGCGCAGGAGCCAGAGAGGCATATATCAGCGAATCGCTGCAGAGCCCTGGCCGAGGGAGGTCCACGTCAGTCGCAGTCACCGCGAAATCATTAATAGGTGAGCGCCGTGAACTCGAATACTGGGGAGCTTGTCCACCAAAACAGCCGGCGGTGGATAGGGCGAACGGGCGAGTCGTAAGCGCTCTCGCGATAGCCAGGGCGGCCTCACGAGACCATTGACGAAGCGAACCGGGCCTCGTGCTGGGAAACAGACCTCGACCACCTGCATCGCCATTCTCGATCCAGACTGTAACGGCCTGGTGGCCGGTCCCCGACATGCCAAATCGTCCCGCAGTGCGGGCCACAGGAGCTCTTCTGCAGTCGTAAAGTATCTCGCGGCACCGACAACGAGCCCGACCAGCAAATGCCCAAAGCAAACCAACATAAGAATTTGATTGACAACTGTGGCGGCCTCCGGTTTCAAAAGATCTGGCTATCCACCAATTATTTAGAAGCAATCAAAAACCATAATCACCGGGCGTAAGGCAACTTTGCTTTGGCTCCGGCGTTGCCAGTATCGACAAGAAAACATTAACGTCCAAAGGCCACGCATTACTAGCACAACAACACTCCCGACGGCCGCGGGGTGTGAAACTTGCAACAACGGGTATTTTTACCAGCGGAGATCTGCACGGAAGTCCAGGACCAATCACCAAGAAGCTTCAACGACTTGGGACGACATGCGTAATCGATTAATAGGCATGTTCCCATACACGCAGGTCACAGAGGCTGTCACCAACTGATCGGGGGTTGCCTGCCCGATTCGCCAGGCCAGAACCGTCACAACGCTGACCAGCCAGCCCCACCAAGCCAAAGTGCCGATGAGTCTTGCTGGAACCGTCCTTGAACTTGTCAGAACGAGCCAAATCTTGGATGCCTTCAAGCCAAGCTCGGCCATAGCTCACCACCGGCCGGGGCGGGCCTCAGCAAAAGCCAGTAGAAAAGTGTTCCAGACCGTGCTCCTTGTTGAATACCCAACTTGAATTTTATGATCTCTTCCAGTGTCTGCCTCGGAACTCGGGGTACCGTGGTAACCAGTTTGTCAGGTTGTCGACGTAGTCCTTGGGGTGGCTTGTCGGAGAATCCAGCGTCCCATCAGCAGAAATATGTCGCAGGCATTTTCTCGAGGGCAGGCTGGGGGTAAATTCAAAACCATGTTGTACTCTCCACTCCAGTTATCAGGATCCGAAACGGTAATAAAATCGACACGAATCCGGCTTGTGAACGGGCAAGCTGTCACTCTTTCGGTCCAGCAGCCTGAAATACGCCTCTTATGGCGTGGCCCTCCCACGATCGGCGAAGCTTGGATCATAGCACACACGGCGCCTACCCACGCACCAAGCATGGTGGTATAGCGCGCAGAGCGGCTCAAATCAACGCGACCCCATGCGACCGGAGCATCAATGATAGCGACCACCAGCCAATCGCGCCAGTTGGGTTTGTTCACAGGAGCTCCAGCTCCGGGCCCAGGCCACCGCTGAACCACAACACCGGAACCGCTGCTGCACCCCAAGCAAAAGCCGGCTATCCTTGGGCGCCGGATGGCAACCAAATCAGCCACACGGGTCCAGATACACATAAAGGTAGCAAAGTGACCGCCAAGGTAGTCAGATCACACTGGCGCCGCGCGGGAGCGGCGCCACTGGTTTCGGCACTTAAACCCGCTGCCGGGCCAGCCGCGCCGAAGTCCCAGGCAACAATACCTGGAGCACGCGAACAGCACCCGCCCAGCGCGGTAATTCCAGCGCAAGCCGCCTCTTGCAGCACCGCCCCAACCCGATACGCCCTGCCGGGAATCATAGGGTCCGCAAACCATAACACACAAGGGGCGGCGCTCAATGTACCGCGCTTGAACCTCCCAATACAAGGCATTCGCCGCACCGACCCAGAAGCCGCGGCAAAAAAGACCCGGGTAAATAGGGGGGGGTATCAAGCATGGCTTCGGGAATCCCTATGAAAGTTTAGTGCGAATCATTAGCACGCTGGTGACATCTGGATCCCGAATCAATGAAATAAAAAAACAAATAATAGTTTAGTGGAAATATAAATTAATATCGTCTCGATTCAGGAGGATAGGGATGAACATAACTGCCCGGCCGGCGCCGGGTGTTGAACAGCCGGGATCGAACCGCAGCGGCGGCTGGTCTGGGCTCTCCAGTCAGGCGGTTCCCAGCGAAATAAACTCCGAATCGCGCGTGGCGGCGGCCAGTGCTCTCGCACCGCGCGCCTGCACCTACCCACCGGCCAACGCTTGCTCAACCAAACACAGTCGCTTTGTGAACGGACTCTCGGACAAGCGGCCAAAAATTGAATAAGGAGGTGCCAGACACTTGCGCAAGGGCCGAACCCGGGACTGTCTGGCGAACCTGGGCAACTGGCAGTACGCCCGTTGAACAAGGGGTCCTGGCGACTGGGCTGAACCGAGGATCCAGGAATGTGGGGGTGGCGGTGGGCGAGATGCGCCAGGTAATGCCGGCCTGTTGCCCTCCCGGGCCTTTCGGCAGCGCCTCGTGCCGCCGAAATACGTACCGCGTCCCAGGCGGAATCTTGCTGGAGCGCCATTTCCCGCCTCTGGGATAACAGGCCTGCCCCTAGCACCGCATCTGTCTGGCCTACGATCAGTCTGCAACACCTTTCTTGCCGGGCATGCGGGCTACGGCGAATCCCCCTATCACCCCTTGTTCCTCGTCAAGAAGGTTGTGCGCATGCTCGCCGAATGGTTGGGTTGCCCGCGCAACAGATCCGAAGGACGCAAAGCGGCCTGCGGCGAATAATAAAATGTAGTAATATAAGGCAAATTTAAAAAAAGAAAATGGGAATATGGAGTACTCTGTCTAAGTAAACTACAGAGGGAGGTATTGCGCCAGGCGTTAGGTATCGCCTGTAACTGGCACACTGGCGTATGTGTAGTTTCTGCTGTGAACAAACTGACCAAGCTCAACCTGGCACGGCCTGCGCCCAGCATTAACTCGGCTAGCTGATCTGTATTTCCCGAGCCCGGCAGGCTTCGATACAGTGATCGCCCCATCAGCCCAGTCGATGCTGCAATAGCCTTGGCCACGCACGCCATTGACACATGTCACGGCCACACACACCATGCAGTGGACCTCGTAACCGTTGCCGACTCAAATGCGGCAGTCCACACTTTCTTGCCGCGCGGTTCGCGCCTCGCCCCAGACAAAGTTTCTGGCATCCAAGGCGCTGCTGCTATTCAGCCCGGTACCTGCGCCCCACAATTTGAGCAACGCTTGCCACTGCGCAGGCCTGACAAGCCCCGAGTTTTCCACCTGCCGCAAGCGTCGTGGTCAGCGCTGGACCCAAGGAAGAAAATACCCGAATTGTCGATGCCGCGAGTACCTAGGCAGTGCGATAATCATTACCCAGGGAAGGTCACCGCATGCTTTGGTACCGTTCAAAGTCGAATCCGCGCTTGCCAGCAGAACACGGTACGAATCTGTCCCTTTTCCCCTCACTTTACCGCCGTAATTTCAAGCCTTTCCACCGAGGTTTTTTGCCGTGCCGGGAGAAAAGCCGCTGCGCGAGTCGAAACCCACGCCACGGCCGGCGTCGAAGCCTAAGTCTCAGGGTGCGGGCGATACAATCGGCTAAGTATTAACGTCAAATCGACGCCCGACAGATCACAATATTCGGCCGCCTCCGCTGCAGCATGGCGCTTTGGGCACAACAAATACCTCGACTCGCCGGTAATATCTTCACGTAGTCATTGAGTGGCTCAGGCACGCCACTATCATTGGCTGGCTGGTGCCAGAAAGGGCCGCACAGTGGGCTACAGCCCTTGCATGCCTTCAACCTGCATTGGCTTTGACCGGACGCGCAGGGTCGAATACACGCAAGAGCCAAGCCTCACGGCCAGCTTCCAGGGCTGCTGTTACGGGCCGCCAGTACCGCGTGAGCCCTTTGCTGCTTATCGGCAGCAGTGCCGGTGTAACCGTTGGCACCGATATCATCCCATCTCCGCGCATCGCCGCCCCTGTTCGCGTAGTTCCGCCGCAACCACAAAAGCTGAGTGTAACGGCTCAAGGGCGCAGCGCCAACACCGTTGCGGTGCTACTTTGGTACGCTAACAAAGAACAAAAAAAGATGGAATGGTTATGCGATTCTGTCACGCGCGATTGATTTAATTGGCGCCGGTTGCAGTCCAACCTTGGAGCGTGCTTGCAAGTTGTCGTGTTGCGCGCAAACCCGGCGCCCATCAGTGGCTGTTGAACGTCGTGCAAATGTTTGCCGGTGATCTGCTTGATGTGATGGCTCTGCAGCCAGGGCCTGGTTTGATGCCATCGGTCCACTGCGCAGGTGCTGTCGGAACCTGGGCAGTTATCACATTCATGAGCCAACGGCGGGTCAACCGAACACTGATTGCTTGCGGCGCAGCACAGAGCGGATCCCCGCTGTGCACCTGTCCTCGCCGTCAATCATTGATGCCGCGACCAAGTAGGTATATCCGCGAGTACTTCGCCCGCCACGGTTGTTTGACACTACGGGGCCACAAAAATATCTGGCGTATCAGAAGTATTTGCAGCCGGCTCGTCAGGGTTGGAAGATTGCCTGCGGCCACGTCTGGTGATTGGCGCGGGCGACACCCTCCGTTTTCCGCGTTCTCCGCTCCAACCAGAGGCGGTAAGGGCTCGTACGCATCTATCCGGTTCCGTGCGAGAAACCGGTGATCTGACCCATAAGAGAACGCAATCAGGCGATGATGCGGCTTTGCAGCACCGGCCACGCTCTGGGGCGTGGCTTAAACATAGCAACGCACCGGTAGATCTGGCCCCTTCAAAATCATTTCTGTGTAACCTTCTGTCGAATGCCGCCGCCTACACGCCACATGCCGTAATGCGCTGGCCTATGGGCTGCGATGGGAAGCTCAAGGCCACCTACATACCCGGCCGGCCTGAACGCGCTTGTTCCAGTCTGGGCATGGCGTCATGGCACGAGACTTCACCGAATCATGCTGCACGTAATAATCTGGCTATGTGCCCGAGGTGAGACCGCTGAGGTGTTGGCCGGTTGCTGATTGGTTCACAGGTATGCAGCATTAGCGACTATCGCCCGTGATGCGCACTGGGAGTGAGTCCGCTTCTGCCGAGCGGCCGGGTCATAGTTGGGCAGGTTTTGTGGAGCACGTCGCTGCCGGAAGCGATAGCTCCCTGCCCATTAGCTCAGTCGGGGTCGCCCTCGCGCGGTCATGTCAGCCAGAGCGCGAATCCCATTCACGATATCCTCCAGCTGCTGTCCTCCCGGCTGGGTTGTACATGTGCTCCATCCGCACCGTGTCCACTGAGACGCACGACCTCAACACCGACATCTTGTGTGAACGCCCGACGCAGCCGCGGTCATGCATTCAAGCGTATTCGATTGAAATTGTGCTCGGTAAACATGATGCCTCCCTGGTGCTTGGCGAACGGCATGGTTCTGCCAATCGCGCTTGTGGTAAGCAAAGCAGAAGTGTACCAGTTCCTGTATTCAACCCTTATGGGCGCTGTATCATAGGCATTTGGCTCGAAGGTGGACTTGCTCGTATCGGCTGCGATCTGCTGGGCAGACATGCTCCGCCTGCGCGCCTTAAGCCACGTCGGCCGAGTTACAACAAAGCGTGAAGAGAGGCAAGTAGATGAATAGGCTACCAGAATGACGAACCTGCCGAAGTTTCCGGCAACCCGATTATCAATGACCCTTGGCCCGCGCGGATGAATGACCCTTATGTGGTGAATACCGGCCGCAAGCGAATGCGCTCCGAAGGAATCCGTCGGGCCTTTGCGTCCCTGAACTCGTCCTCATCGGGCCATGGCGCCGCTCCTGGCACCTCTGTGCGAGCTGACCCTGGCCTGGTCCGGCTTTCGGCTATGAGTCACCAAAACAGACCATTGCGCCAAGCATTGTCGCCAACGCAAAAAAACATTTTGCTCCGCATCAATGAAGATGCGGCCGGCGCATCAGGAATATTACCGGAAAGGTCCAGCGCCGACGAGTTCGTCTCGTAGGAGGCGGAGCAATCCCGATCCGCGCCGCTGCAGCGGCTTGAGCCAAACTGGCCGAGCTTGACCAAGCAGGTACTATGGCCATACCACCAGCCCTTGAAAGGCCCGCAAGCGCGAGCGGGAACTGTGGGTCCCAGTAGATCAAGCAAACAAAGCGCAAGCCCATAGAACGACAACGGTCCACGCAGCGGAGACAACTCGAGCATCTATCTCGTCCACTGAGGCACGCGCGCGGCGGCTGGAAGGGAAAAAAACCCTGAACGCGCTGAACAGCCGAGTGGGGCAACTGACCCCAGCGGAGCAACAGTTGAAGCGCCAAGAGGCGCGAACTACACGAACCTGGGAAAGAAGCTGCAAGATTCTGCCAACAAGCGTCAAGTCGTAATCTCGATCAGGAACTGCTGGTACTTGCGCTCTGAGCTCGATTCACGCTTGAGCAAAGCACCCAGTATGCACTGCAATCGATCGACAAGCTCCGCGTTCAGCAACCCGCGAATCAATAACGCTGCGCACCAGATGTCCAACTGCAGCAACAGGCACTCTACGCCTGATGAACTACCTGTCGCGCACTCTGTCCCGCCCCAAAGATCCCGACCAGACCTGGGCAACTGCTGTTAATTTTTGGTCAGGTCCGGTGGCGACTAGTCCATTTACCCCATCGGGTGCGTGGGAAGGTATCTGCTGCAACCGGCCGCATAGACTTCCTATATCACCGATGCCCATCCCTGGTGCGCAGGAGCCGTGAGCGCGTCAGCGCCGAGCGCCGTCCGTACGCATCATCCAGATCCGATATGTGTTCTACACCATACCGTGCTAGCCAGAAGACACCAATCAACAGTAACATAATCATGTGAGGAAGACAACATTAAAGCTGCATTTGTTCAATCAGCCCGCTGGGAGTACTTTACTCGCGTATATACTGACAGGCTGCTGCTTGAGCAGGTGCAAGTCAGTGTCAAGCGGCATGGCGGAACAGGACTGGCTTGCTCCATGTTATTGCCGCGCTTGACCAGTTGGTGCACGAGCACTGACAACATCTCTCTGAAAAGCCTCAGCGGCAAGCAATCCGAACTTACCCTGGTTCATGCGCAGTGAGACTGGAACTTGAAATTACGCAGTCTTCGCAGGCCGATTCACATTGCTCTGAACCCTGCGGCCACGGTATCATTGATACTCGCAGAATCATCGGCCCCGCTGAATCTCAGCGCTCGCCGCGACGGCTACGTCTCAGGCG
>Ga0163217_1043466_pt1 | contig 10053 bp, 7 predicted proteins | sample SynspAceP_FD_185933 | JGI IMG/M metagenome (GOLD analysis project Ga0163217, IMG submission 185933) | Saline lake microbial communities from Ace Lake in Antarctica - Synechococcus sp. Ace-P (PacBio error correction) | ecosystem: Environmental > Aquatic > Non-marine Saline and Alkaline > Saline ...
CTCGGCGGCCGAGAGGGACTCCCAAATCCCGCTGTCTCGTGCCGGTTGTTGCCCCCGCTCCTCGGCCTCTTTGTTTCCACACTCCTGCGGCAACGGCTTTCTTTCTCCGCTGTTCCCTGTGGCCCCGCTCATCGTGGCCCCTACACCCTCTTGGCTGCCCGTACGGCCCCCTCGTTCCCGATGTAACGATCATACTCCCTGTGATATTCCTCCTTTTTTCGCCGGTGCCAACTGATGACAGGGGCTTGCCTACCATCCCTGAGTCCCATCCTCGTACCGTTCCTTCGCTTTTTCCGCTATAGTGACTCGCCACAGTGGTGTAGCCTCCACTCCCGCTCCACCCACCCGCCCGCCTTTTGTTCCGTTCCTTTCTGGGGCGTCCACTGCTCGCCCACCTCCACCACTGTTCGCACCTTGGCGTCCGCGTTGCCTGTCCTTTTTCTATTGCGCTTTGCCTGGCGCCTGCCCGCGCCGCTGGCGCTGTGGCCTGGTTTCCACCGTCAACTCACGCAGGCGCGCTGGGACCTCCTCCTCTTCGAGATCCCTGGCTTCCAGCGCGCGGGGTCTTTCCCTTTGCCGCACACATGTGCGGCCATTGCCGGTAAATGGCGGCCACCCCAGCTATGTTCGGACTGCTTTCCGCTCGACAGCAGGTCGATGGTTCCTTCGTGCTGCCCTCTTCACCACTTCGCCCGGGGTTTGTCGCCTCGATCGCGCCAGTGGCTCGACACACTGGCGTACACGCTCTTGGTGCCCCCTCAGTTCACACACTTCCCCGCGGCCTCTCTGCGGCATGACACCCCTATTTGCTGGGTACCCCCAACACGACCGGCGAAATCAGTCTTCACCTTCCCTGTTGACGCAGGGTGATGGCCATGAGTTCCTACCCGCTCACTGTCGCGCACGTGTTTGGGACTCAGCACAAGTCACAACGTGCGTCGCTACAGCCTTGTCGGTTTGACGGTGTGTGGACTTATTTCCTCTCGTCAGGACTCACACACACGCGGGCATTCCGGTTATGCTGGTCCCTTGTTTTCGGGCGCGGCTTTGCCTTTGTCCAGATCACGTGTGGGCGATTACGTCTTCCCTCACACCGTTTAGGGTTTCGGTTACGGATCCGGTATGCCGTTTTACGTAGTGATAGTGGCACACTGCTGTCCTTTTGCGGGCCCTTGGCCCTCATCACAGCCCACTACACTTGGGTGCGAGCGGCCCCTTTCACGCACGCCCAAGGGGACAGTCCTGCGTGTTTTTTATGAGTCCATTCCACTGGCACCGTTGCCGCACATATTTGTCCATGGCACTCTTGTAACAAGCGGTCATGTGCTTTGAGCGAACAAGTGCGCCAAAAGCGCCATTCCGAACTCTCAGGGACATGTGGCGTTGTCTATCTGCCAATAGCGCATAGTTCAAACCTCAGCTCCAAGCAGGAAAAAACGTCTACAAAGCTCTTTTGATGCGCAGCGCATCGCTGAGACGAAGAAGCTTAAGTAAGCGTAAAGCGGTAATTGCTGCAAAGAAGCTAGAGGGCATGGGAGCACCTAGAGCCCTGCCGCTCCTTGACGCCGTAGCGTACGTAGCGCTGAGCGTTTTGCACAGTTCAGCGTCAAAAACGCTTCTGAGGACAATAGACAGGTATCAGTCTTTGGTAGCATACCGTAGACTGCGGCTTTGGATGCGTATGATCGGGTTCGAGAAAAAAGCTTAGACGGCGGGACTCCTCGGCAGACAAGAAAGAACGCAGGGAACGAGGTAAGAATATGTCGTTTAGGGAGAAACGAGTTACGAAGCACGACATCACCCAATTTTCGTTAGAGCAATCACAGGTGCGGCTAGTAAATAGCAAAATATTACAGCTACAAGTGCAGCTAAAAGAGCTGGAAGATCACTGGAGTCATTATCAGTTTTGATCGCTCTGTTCGATGGTGTTGTGATAATGATACTCGGCGTGCACGTTACGACAAATTTGAACTCGCGGACTCCTTTCGCACTTTGCTATCCGAGCACACTGCAGTTTTGAAGCATTGTTATATGTCCCGTTCGCGAGCCTGGCGAAAAGTGAAAGACCGCAAACACAACCGTTATGTTGGATTAAGATTCCTAATCTGCGCGACCTGCGAGAGCTATTTTCATCAGACGCCGTGGTGGTTGGACGGTGTTCCCAATCCTTTCTGACGGACACACTCGACTAGAGCCCTAGAAGATGACGCGGTCGTCTTTATAACTTGCACAGGAAACGCTATCTTGAGTACATATGTCTAAAGCCCTCGCCGCACTGCATGAATCGCTCAGTGAAGAGCCGCGTCCAGCTAGCGGGCAGGCATTGCAGTATTACGGCTCCATTTGGTTTTGCGAACAACAGCCCTGCTGTGAAGCGTCTTAACGGCGCCGTTGCACACGTTTGCGAGATCGGGTGTGATATAACCGCTATTATTTGCACGTGCGTCATTCACTTACCTATTGTTCTACGTCCGGAGCGCGCCGGAGTGCCGCTTAGCGTTCTAGCAATGGTGGCGGCTACTTCGGTTATTCACACGAATCTTAATGCGTTGCCGGCATGCCAGTTTCCTGTAACCTGCAAAGAGGGGCTTGGGGCTTTAATGATATTACTGAACGTGGCCCGGTGCTTCTGCGCTTGCACAGTCGTGCATGAGATTGGCGTGGATGAGATATCCCTAATCTTGCAGGCTCCCATGCGATTCTCTTGAATTATGGTGGCATTTCGTAGTGCTCAAGCGAGTGGTTAAATAAGGCATAGTGATTTCATGACCCAGCATCGAGGAAAAGCATTGCTTATGGGCAGAAGTAGGACAGGCATTTTCACCGTGTCAGCAGTAATGGCAGCCGCGGCCAACTATTCCAAAGATGCGCACCCCCACGGCGCGCAGTAAATCAATGAGTTTATTTATTCGATATCCGCGGATCAATTCCTGCGGTTGCTCAACTGTTTGTTTCTGTCTTCTGTTCATGCAAATAGTCAAATTGTGAGATGCATTCTATGGTCAGCACTGTCATAGAACGAAAAGTATTGCAAAGAACGATAAAGACATTTATTGGGTGTGGTTCTGTTCTTTGGGTTTTTGGTATGCTGTGGTGATCATGGTGGCGATGACATTTTTTAAGAAACACCGTGCGCTAATTTTTACTAACCGCTAGGATTTCAAATGTGAGCAATGTCTTTGGCAACTGATGAAACTTCCTTCGAGTTTTTTCTCTAGACGCCATTTGGACAGATATCGAGTGTATCGATTTGGAGCGCAGGTAAAGCAGAGAGATTCGAAAATCTGAGCAGAGGATTGATTACAGTGGGAGCGGATAGGTATGATTCGAGATAGTTTAGTGTTTAGACGTGATTGTTTTAATCAATGTGATCCTTGAGTTGTTGTGCTGGACTGTCATATTGTGTGGCTACTGACAACTATTTTAAGCTCACGCGTGCATAACGCTATCAAGAACTGTGACTAGAGTCGCTCAGCAGTAGTAGCCGACGTGCGTCCGCATACAGTGTTTGATGGAGAAATGCGCGCGATAGGAGAGTGTCAGAGTACTTTTATTGCCGAGAGTTGCCGCTCTTATACCATGGCGTAAATCGCTACGCTTCGACGAGACTGTGAAGACTCGGAATCGCTCAGTTGCTGCGGTTTTTCATTGGCACCGCGCGAGATGGAGTTCTGGCCAATGCTTGGTGTCGTCAGTGGTAGATGCATTATCTTGAGCTATCTTGCAGCGTGTCCGGTGGTGTTAGGGACGGAAAGCATGCAAGACTCTGGGATTCATGACCGAATTCCTTAGCACTTAAGGCCGAGTGTCTAAGTCCGGTAAGACTCGTTCCATCCGACAAGATTCTCCAGAATCTCGACTTAGTGCGCGCAATTTAGCCGCTTGTCTGATATTCGTACGCGTGAAGATGAGTTAAGAATCTATCGCATCCCCGTCCCATGCCCCGGCACATTGGCGGAGACGGCCCAGAGTGTCATGCATGTAGAGCATACACGTTATATGTCGGGAAGCAATGAGGCTATGATAGAGATCATATGGATCTATAGAATGTTTGAAGAGAGAGGTTGTTGCGCAATCCAGGGAGACTTACTGAAGAGGGCAGAGATCGACACCTAGCTTGAAAATCATGGCGGAGCTTAGTGATTGCATAGACGAGGATCAAGGTGTTAGCGGATCGATGTTTTGTGTATTAAAACGATAGCGTACGCCAAATATCGAGATATGCTGTGCGGTGTATTAGCAGATCACGTCAACTCTTGTCAGGCATGCTACGCACACAGCACTTTGTATACTATATTATCGATATGACTGAGCGATCTAAGTGACGTGCGGCAAAGTGGCAAGGCATTGATGATATTATAGCGTTTGCCTATGGATTTAAGTGATTGTGTGAGAGTGTGACATGAGGTCACTTTGCTCCGCCCGGTCGAGTACCTCCGAAAGCGTGCGGCTGCGAAGAAGTTATTCTTACACGACAAGCCAAGAACTTTATTCGGATATGAAGGCCAACGGACTAACCTTAGAGTCTGGCGGGTCGAGGCAAGACAGGAGGGTCTAGACTTAACACTGAAGCCTCCCGAATTCCATCTAACCCACGCCCCACTACGATATATGGTGTCATAGGGCAAGCCCCGTTGCAAATGGCCCGATAGAGAGTGTTTGTGTTAAAAAATGGGCACGCCTCGCCAGCTCCGAAATGGGAGCCGGTTCCCGAGTTTTAGACGAGGATCGCCGTTAAGTCTTGCTCCTTCTCTTCCACTATGAGTTTTGCAGATCGTGGTCTTGGTCCGTGGTCTGCTTAGTGGCCGGTAAGAATATTGTAATGCCACCTTTAAGCTGTGCGACGTTTTCGCGCGGCCTACCTATACGCAATCGTAGCAGAAAGCACGAGATAACTCACATCCAATACCTGCTTAAGGAGAAACCAGACAGCGTATGGCTCGCAGTAGTGAAGGTTGCGAAACATCTAAACGTTAGGGCTCGACTTGAGTTTCAGGCAACAGCGCCACATCCGCTGACATCCATCGAGCGATGAAGGTATCTTATGGCAGCTTTTATAGCCGTCGAGAGAAGCTCATGGGAGCGAATAGCCACCACAACGAGAATGTCCGAGCACGATCAATCATGCGGGAACTTCAGGAGACGGTGATCGCGCGAACTAAGGCGGCGCTAGTGCCCGTGTATAAGAGCCTTGATTTCCTAGGGAGGCACAAGATTTGCTCGTTGCGATCACAGAAAAATCTCGCACCTGGCTCTGTGTCGAAATCAATGCGGTTCCATGCGAGGTCACAACAAGTGATCAATACATGGTTTGGCCTTTTGTTTTCTTCAGCAAGCAGGCGATAGAGAGTCCGAGATTCTCAGAAAAAATAGCCACTTTAAAGCGTTGGTAACCTTCTAAAAGTTTGTCAGTCATCTTTCCAATAATGCCTCTTTAAGTGCGCGTTCTCTTGTTTCTTACTCTGGCAACTATTGCGAGATAATGGCCAAATTGGCCTTCTGTGGCAACATAAATGTCACGCATCAGGGCTTGTTTGATAGTTGCGAACAGACGCCCATATGCCGTGCAAAAGTATTCGTCGGCGACGGAGAAGTGAGGTGCCTATATCACACGAGACACACCGGGATACGATCAAATCCGAACGAATATAATATCGAACGATAAATCCCTTCCATGATCCCTACAAAGAGCTGGTTTGCGACAAATTCAAGGCCCGATAGTTGATCGAGTCGATAAAGCCAAGCCTGAAAGGGCCAATGGAAGGGTTCCCCACGGAAAAGCTTAGGTGGTTCAGAGCCATCAACGAGAAGAGTGCACACATTATCGACGGCTAATTGTGGTTGACCATTGTTACGTTGGTGGAACTCCGTAGCCAATGATTGACCGAACCGTAATTTATGCAGGCCTTAGATTCATTTCGCGACATCGTGCGCGCCCTCAGTGCCGTGTCCATCGCTTCCCAAATCTGTCTGTGAGGGGTTCATGGTAAGCCTTGCTGGTTCCTTACGGTGCACCGGTATTGAGTAACACTTCGAGTTCTTGGCATCCAGCGGTGTTTATACAGCACACGGTTGTCAGCAAGGGATGCGACGTCAATCGTCAATGTAGAAGTAGAATCTTGTCCGCCATCACCGGTCTCGTTGTTTGGCATTCATCAAAATGGGCGCCACGGTCACCGATTGAAAAATACAGAACCCGTCACGGTCCAAAGACATGCGGCTGCCGTAATGAGCTGACCACAGATTAGTATCATTCTTACGCCTTTGTAAAGGACCTCTTTGTCTAAATTAAGCGTATCGCCTTGTAATCTGGCGCGCATAGAACCGCTGTATGGACTACCCTCGCCTGGCCTTCGGGCTTGAATAGCTGATAGTTAATATCAAAGCGTTCTGAGCATAAGCTTAGGGTTAAGACAGCAACTAAACAAGCGCAAGTCCGTTTACAATGGAAACTATCAACGAAAAGGACACCGCCGTGAATAGTAATGCGCTTCAGGGTCTTGCCAATCAAACGGAAGCGTATTAAAGGCTCGCACAGAACGATTCACGCTTACCCACCTCCCACCATCCTCGCCCCCATGTCCCCGTCCGTAACCCATGCCAATTCCCCCCAAGAATATCGATGCCTTCAAGACTTTTCTCTACCTTTAGAAATCCGAGTGCGGGCTGCTCCAGCGCGAAGACAGTGCGCCAAAGGGAAAGGGAAGGAGTGCAGCTGTAAAGGAAGTTAGCGTTAGGGGTTCTCAATGTCATTTTTCTGTCCTGAGTAGTCGTGATAAGCGTTCTAATTGTATGAAATCTCGTAGTTAAGAGCAGCAATTAAGCGCGTGAACTAAACGAGTTAAAAGCGTTTGGGCTGATAAAATGGCTGTTAAGGTTGTCCCTACTAAGCAATTGTCCAGGCGCGCGATCCTCTATGGTGCCTGCTACCTATATGTGGGAAAAAAGAAAGGCAAATTGCGTTTGCTTTTGCTAGCGGCTTCGGAACCGTGAAGGGTTGCCTTACGTACAAAAACAGTCCCAACCCCGCGGCTGCGACTGCTTCTTGAAGTCCTAAGAGCGATTTGATAGCAGCGTTCCGTTCTGACAGCCGCTACCGCGGCTACATTGCCAGAAGATTGCCTGGGGACCTAAGGACGTCAAACACCTCTTTGCCTATACATTTTTGTCTGTGGCACTTTCCCCTGGCAGCATGGATTGAGTCAAAATATCACTGTCCATGGCGAGTGTCAGAATGCTGTTCGTATAGGGGAAGGGAAGTCTTTTGGGGGTGCGATTGTGATAGGCGACCTCTCCGATGGCGGAACGAGTATGCGCTCTTATACGGCAACTCTCGCCGATGGCTCACTAGGCCAAATAATGCCTAAGGTTTTGCTTTATGAGGCGCGAACCAAACGGGAATGGGTTGCCGCTAGAGCCAGTCGCAACTGCGGGCATAGGCATCGCATTGATGAGATCGCGAGACGTGGCAAGCACTAGGGCTCATGGCCAATCGGCAACCGCATCATTACCAATACTTCAGAGGTAATTGGGTGACGTGGAATATTGTGCGAATCGGGTACCTCGAAATCGATCCATGACAACCCACTCCGAACAGCTGATGAGCTTGAGAGTTGGTAATTGGTAAAAATCAAAGGGTTGGTGTGTCCAAGAGGCGGTGTTGCCATCTGTCTCGCATAAACAGGCGGAGAAGAAAAGGTGTGAAGAGGCGATTTCGGCAATGAAGTTTGCCTCTTGCTCTATTGTGGACTTCATCAAAAGCACCAGAGCTTGTGGTCGTGTATAGAGAATCGAGAGTACTTGCGATTGTTTTCTTGGGTGGAACTCATTGGCTAACGACTCGTTGTTTTGCTGAGTGCAGTACTGGCACATTTCATGGTCGGAGATGCTCTAGCCAGATGAATTGGCAAATTGCCGAGTGACTATAATTATCGCAGGGGTTCATAGTGAGAGGCCTGTTATAAAGGATACTAAATGGTGATAAGGCGCGAGACAAACATGTCGCAGGAACATAGCGCATTTAGCTTAGCAAAGAGAGTGATGGGCGGGTCACCTGAGCAAACACAGAGCACCCATTAAAAAAAGCGTGCACTGAGCATCTCCGCAATGGGCGACGAAATTATAGATGCTAGAGGACTAGTCATGAAAAAAGTAACAAGTATTTCCAATGATTAATTGGCGGTCGTGTTGGCTTTAGGCGGTACAAATGTCAGCATTGTGCCACACGCACCTAGAGATAGAGTTCTCCTAAAAGCGATGAAAACGGTCTCACACAATGCGTCATGATGTTGACTTATGGTGACGACGTATCGACAGTGAGCGAGTCTTGAGAGGTGGGGGCAGTGCGCGGCCCATAGTCGAGATATATGACGGTCCAGCTGGCCGCTCGCAAGGCAAGGCCGCTTCACTCACATTGCCAAATGGCCATTCATGGGCGGCAGCAGTATGTTTGTCATCATGGACAGCGATTGTGATCGATGGACACACAGATAAGCGATGCTTTATTTACTATGTTGACCCTAGTGGCGACCTGCGCAGAGAATCGCGAGATATGGTGATCCCATAGCCCATGGCGGTGGGTGAAGAGCCGTCACCATTAATTAATATGGCACTCGACCTCTGGCACTGCAATATTGCTGATAAGCTCATCGGCTATTACAGCTTCCGCCAGCCTTACCGGTGGTTTTTTTCGTCATTGGTACTCAATGAGACACTCAAAACGCTAAAGAAACCTTAATTCTGGCGTTTTTTGAGTTATTCCAACTCCTCCTCTTTTGAACAACGCTTTACTGCCCTTTCTGCTGAGCATAGTATCTCGGCTTGGTCTTGTCTGTGTCCGTGTGTGTTCTGCGCCTCCTGTGAGCATGCGGGGAATTAACCAAAATGGCATCCCTGGATGTTTTGACTGGCTCATGACAGACTATATCGTGTTGCAGAGAAGCGGTGGAACTGGCGTGGGTTAAAGGCCGCATTTTGTGTTGTTTATATGCCTCACCTAACGCCTCCTGAGAGGCAAGTCAACAAAGCACGAGAGTCAAGTGCACGCTGTCAAAGGCATAAACTCTTTTGAGCTGCGGTGCTAGCCATAGCATAACACTTCTAAGCCTGTGGGTTCTCAGAATGGGTCCCTCTCTCCATACAGAATTCACTCGCAGAACGATCGAGAATTGGCAAACACGCACGGCCTCGTGGGTGAGTTGCAGGAATCGGAAACCCGGCGGCGAGATTTGCGAGTCAAACGCCTCGGCGGGCCGTTTCGGACATCCTCTGGGGATTATAGGCCGCGATCACACCACGGCTACCCCAGCGTCTGTCGCCGAAGCCCTGACAATTGAATTTGGGTTGCTTCGCCGCGAAGCCGAGTACTAGTTAGCTAAGCTCGGTTAGTGGGAACACCGAACGAGGGCTGTCGGTAGATCGTTCGAATTAGGCCCCCAAGTGCAGTTTTGGCATCAAGCCGCCAGCGGATCACCGTCGATAAGGATTGAGGGATCCAGAGTGAACACGCGCGTAAAATAAATAACTATGGAATTCGGTATGGATATTGAGGAAGATCGTTATATGTCGAGTGATTTTGGATTGGTCGCGGATGAGTAACAAATTATTATTTTCGATTCAACATGCTGGACAAATATTTTTTCTTTTTGAAAGGGATAACATAGTCGAAGAAAATGGAAAGTGAGAATCGCGGCGATCAAATAAAATCGCGGGGGGTCCCATGGCGGATGGTCGATGAGGTTAAATCCGATAAAAACGGAAACTGACACACGACGAGAACAAGGGAAGCGAGCGAGGCGGCCTTCAATTAGCTCGATGCGGCGTTGTTTGTGCTAACCAACGTCGAGGCGGAGTATACGCTGGCTCGGTTTATTTTATCTTTTCCAAATTAATCGACCACGCCGGCGAGAAAATACTTCCATGGAGCCGATGGTATGAGCAAAGTATTTAATCACTCGTTAAAACCGGCAAGAAGAATGGATACGGATTATTTTTTTAATGATAAAATAATTAAAAAATTTTTATTTAGTGGCCGATAAGTACCACGAAATGTTG
>Ga0163217_1053592_pt1 | contig 10053 bp, 14 predicted proteins | sample SynspAceP_FD_185933 | JGI IMG/M metagenome (GOLD analysis project Ga0163217, IMG submission 185933) | Saline lake microbial communities from Ace Lake in Antarctica - Synechococcus sp. Ace-P (PacBio error correction) | ecosystem: Environmental > Aquatic > Non-marine Saline and Alkaline > Saline ...
GAGAGATGACGCGGAAAGTCGCTTCCACCCTGTCCGATACATTTGTGTCCGATCGGCACCGGGGCAAGAATTTCTCGCCTGATTCGATGATGGCAAAGATTTGAAATATCCTGTTTTCGCCAATTGAGCGGAAATCAAAATGGGAAAATGGCTGAGCCGGAAGACACGAAGATTTTGATGCTTGGCGTTGCCCCGCAAACGCTGCCCAAAAGTCCGAAACGCCCTGAATTTTGTGGACAGCGCAGCCGAAAAAGGGGCCGGAATCGCCGGGTTTTCGTGGGACGGCCAAAGACCCAACTGGGCCGTTGCTTGCTTGGAACCGTTTTTTGATCATGAACGTTGATACGAACCGGTGCCCGCGCGACCTTGGTTCCCCGCCGCCGTTTTTCCCTGAGCGGCTATATCGAAGAGCCGCCCGATGGCAAGAAAAATGTCCCCCTGACCCATTGGTGCCGGTCGCCGCAGCAGGAAGTGATTTCCATTAATGGCGCCCGCCGGAACGGATCCTGCGGGCATTGGTTTATAAGCCCGGCCTCGGCTGATTCAGCCTTTCATTTTGGAACAGCTTTCCGGTTCCCTCCGACCAAAGCCCCATTCCAGATGACCGCAGGCATAACTGCCCGAGGATCATCGGAATGCCGACGATCAGCTCCAACCCATTCGGCAGCATAGGTGGCGAGATAGCCCGAACGGCCCGCTGGGCGAACGCCCGGACGGCCTATCAGCAAGGTCCAGCGCCCATCCCGTTGGACCCGGCGCGTCGAGCAGTTTGAACAGGAAAATTGGCTTTCACCCCGAAGCAATAAGCGAGCGCCACCATCAGCGGCCGCCCGCGACAGCCGCAGCCTGGAAACAAATGGCCCCAAGTCCAGAATAGATGCCAAATTTCTGGATGAAGGCGACGCTGAAGCGCGCCTGCAAACATGCAGCATCGATAAGCGAGATCAGCAGGTTTTTGCGGTGGCGCGCGAATATAAACAAGGCAGATTTTCGCTGACACAGGCGGTTTGGCGGCCACCGGGCTTCGAGCGGCGAGCAGAAATGCCAGCGCGCACGTCCCGCCGACGAAACCCGGCCCCGAACCAGTCCCCATTCACGGCTTCGCCCTGGGGAATTCGCCAGGGCCAGCGCAATGCCGATCTGTGCAAGCAATGATCCGTAACGCGACCTGGCTGACCCTGGCTGGCAAATGCTTTCCAGATCCCCGCCTCGAGATTTGCGGTGAAATGGACCGGGGCCGAGAAAATCGGATCGAAGCTGGGTTTTAAGCTTTTGCCGGCAGCTCGCCCAACCTGCTGTCGATATAATAGATACCGAACGATCGCTGGCGACGCAAAACAGACCCGAGGAATTCGCCAGACTCCAGTCGGTGGCGCGAGCCCCATCGGCAAGCATCGGCCGGCGGCGAGCGGCAATGTTGCCCGGGCGATTTTTCGCCAAATTTTCAAGCGGCTCCGGTCGCCAGCCGTGGCGGCAGGCCATAGCTTTTTGAACAGTGGCCAGAGCGATGCAGCAGCCGCCGCGATCATCGACACGACATAGGAAAGGATCAGCGCTCCCCGGCGAAATAATAAGAGAAGAGGAAAAGCGGCGATGCTGATGGTCCAGGGCTCTACAATCGACGCGGGCGCGCCAATCCGTCGAGGCAATGTCGTAACGATAGGCGAGAGCAAGCCCAGAGCAAATTATCGGCACCGACGAACGTAAATGAACGAAGCGGCAAAAAACCGGTCCGAGTCGTTGATTTACACTATTGGGAAACATGAATGAAGGGAAAAGCGATCAAATGCCCGCTGCGACTTGCGGAATGCCAGAAAGCTGACCAGCAGACCGTCCCCAGACCACATGGACATGGGGCGCTGGGTCTTGCTCAACTTGCCGCCAATCGCGTTTGAGACCGAGGGTTGCGAGCTGGGCGGCAAAATTCCCACCAAAACCAAATATCGCATAGGCCAAAGCGGCCCTAGCGCCTCGCGCCCATAGATACGCCAGCGAATGAAACAGAAACGGCCAAAGCGCGCAGCCATGACGCAGCAGAAGCCGAATATATTGGTCCGTCCGCCTTTGGCTCAAGCGCGGCAATTATCATCCTTGCTCTTGTCCAGCGGGCGGTGTCGCCATCAATTGGCCCGCTTGCAACCAAGCCGTGCCTGATGGTTCAGGACTGTTCAAAATCGCTCTCGCGGCTTGGCCCGCCCAGAAAAGCAGTCTATAGCATTTCGAGGAATTTGTCATCATCCATGCCTGCCCGGTCTATCTGCGTTCAGAGACCAGCGGCCCTTTTTCATCAATGCTGGGTGACCCACAGAACTGAAACATACCGCTGTGGCCCAGCCAGCAAAGCCAAGACTGCCATCACGGATCGGCAATGTCGACCTGACGCGCCTTTGCATCCTGCTGAAGCACGGGTGCTGTGGAGGCGCCCTCGGCAACCGTTGTCCGCGATCCCGATAAAAGGGATTCGGCCGCTGGCCTCTCCCAATCCCCTGCCGAGTGAAAAAATTGCGGCGAACTGGTCGAGGAATCAAGTCAGCACGAGATCGCCGAGGCCGCACAGGCCGACAAGGTTCCGCCCTGGCACCGCGGGTCGCGCCATAGCGGAGCATCTTCGGCAAAGCCGCGACTGATCAAGGCGATGCGCGGGCAATTTTGACCGAGACCGGCCCCGTCGACGACGCCGCAGCCGATTCGCCAGCACATTTTTGACCGCCCCGCCCAAATTTCAGCGCCGATCACAATCGTCGAATACATAGGGCCGGAAAGCTTGCTTTTGCGATCAGCGGATATTGAGTCGGTCCCACAAGGCCTCGCTTTCGCAAGCCAGCGTCAAGGCGGTCGGTGGCCTGCGCCGACTTCGTGGGCAAAGTCGGGCCGGATAAAATCGCGAGGGGATTATTGGCCGCACTAATCTTTGCAACTTCCGCTCAACAGCAATCGGCTTCGCGCCTCGATGCCCTTGCAGCATAATTAGCAGCGCCGCATCGCTGTCCGGCAGCGCTTGAAAGGGTGGCGCGCAGATGTTGCGCCGGCGTGAACCAGCAGCAGCATACGCAAAGCGCGATTGCATCCCATATCCCGGGGTCGCGTGGATATTGTCGCGGGAGTCGATGGCCCGGGAAAAAGGATTATTTTCGTGGTCCGGTTTGATCTGGTCCGATAACCTCAGGTCGCGGCCCACAGCGCAATTTCATTCTTGTCCTCGGACAGAACCTGCGCCAGGCCGTGCCACAGGCCCTCCGGCAACGCGATCACGCCAATTTGGCAGTCGCCTGGTCATGCTTTCACCCCCGCCACCGCGCGCTTTTTTCAGCCGCAAGAGGATCCCAGCGGCCAGCGCGGCCCGGGCGAACGACAAAATCCAGTGATCGGTGAGCCGGCTGCGAAAACGCTCGGCACCCGCCCAGGCGATCATAAGCCCGCATTGTCGTTGCACAGCCTTGCGGTGGCGGCGGGTAAAGGACCAGTCATTCCTCCTCCGCGAACCTGTTCGAGGCATGGCGCGAATCGGGCGTTTGGCGGCGACCCCGCCCCGCCAACCACAAGATGCGCGCAGCTTCCCTGTTCCGTATCGCTTTTTTCCCAGCCGGTCCCGCCGCAGTCGACCAACCGCTGCTGAAAGGATGCGCCTATATCTCGGGGCCTGTGCGCGCCGCTTTGATGGACGCGAACCACCGCGCTTTTTCAGCCCGGCCGAAAAGAAAAATGCGGTTCGGCAGACCGTAGCAACGGGCGGGGCAGGGGAACCGGCAGCCGGATCGCCCTGCCGGGCAAGGCTTCGATTCGACCTGGGGGCCGCCCGGATAAAAGCCGAGGCCCAATATTTTCGCGTCTTGTCGAAACGCTTCACACGCGGCCGGCCCATCATCAATCGTGTCGCCAGCCCGCCGATATTGCCAACGCCCTTCGACGCGCCAATATCTGGGCAATGAACCACCGACACCAGCATCAGCAAAATAGGGAAAAGGCCAGAATCCGGATTGACCGTCCCCCGCGGCGACAGCGGCGTGCCCTTCGAGATGTTGACGGCGATCAAGCGCTTGCCGGCGGGCCATCGCCAGCGCCTTTGCCGGTGAACCACGACGACCCATCACCCGCCAATCGCCGGGGCGGCGGTGGGCGGCGATCAGCATCGACATCCATCCAGCGATTTCCGCTTCCGTCCAGTGCAGCAGCAATCAGCGGTGTCCAATCTCCGGCATGGGCGCCGGGCAGCAATTTCGGGGACCAGCCGAGCCATAAGGGGCAATAGTTCCGCTTCCTGGCCAGCCAGTTTGTGCGCCAAAACTCCGATCAGACGTGACTAGCGCGGCCGCTGTTTTCTCGCAAGCTGGAATTCAATTCCCAAGATCAGGCCTCATTGGACTCTTTTACTTTAGGCGCTCAAGCCATTAAGAACAAGCGCTATCATGAGCGAAAACGCCAAAAAAAAAAGAGATTCTCGCCGGACTGGAACCGAGCCGATTGGCGTATCGGTACGCGCCAATCGCCGCTGCCTTGGCGCAGGCCATATGGCCGCCAACACAGCTGTTTGTCGGTGCATGGCCTGCGGCCGGATCAGGTTCGACTTGGTGCCGATGATCGCCAAGTGGCCGACAAGATACTCGATCGTTCGCTGGCAGAAATTGGGTGCAAGGCGCTGTGGGCACCAAGGAACTGGAATCGCGCGCTCGCGATGGCGAGATTGACTGTGCGGTGCATCAGCCATAAGGATGTCGAAGACATTATCCGGCCGAGCAATTCATCCTCGCGGCGATGCTTGGACGGCCGATTATCCATGACCGGTTGGTCGGCGCGGAGTCGATCGACGGCCTTGGCGCTAGCGCGCCCATCGTCGGTACCGCGTCGCCCGCGCCGCAGGGCCAAACAGGCCTTTTGCGCAAAAGAAGCGATTCGATTATCCGGCCTGATTCGGCGGCAATGTGCAGACCCGGTTGCAAAGAAAATTACAAGACGGTGAATATGAACGCGACTTCTGCTCGCCGCCGCCGGTCTGAACCGGCTGAAAATATGGGAGGATGTCGCACTACATATCCGACGAGATCATGCCTGTCCCGCGCCGGCCGCAGGGCGCAACGGAATCGAAGTGCGGTTCTCGAAGGATCTTCGCATTGTCCGCCGGCTGATGCACGCGATATCCATCGGCAAATACATTTTCGCGCGGTTATGGCCGGACGTCTTGTTTCTGAACAGTTGCTCGCGGATTGTCATGCCCGGTTTGCCGCTCTGGCCACGATTTGATGGTGCCATCGTTCATCTGCGGGCCCGAAAATTTGCTGCCCGACGGATCGGAGTGGCGTCGCTGGCCATCCAGCTTTTGACACCGGCCGATGTTTCCGCGCCCGGATGTTTGGCCAACACGGGCTGCTCGGCCCAGGACAAGCATTGACTCTGAAGGCCCGTATTTGGCCGATGGAAGCCCCTGCCGCTGCTATATCTTCGGCCGCTGGCAGAGCGTTGTCATAACCGAGCAACGGCAGCAGGAAATTGGGGTTGCAGACGGTTGTTGATCCGCTGGTTCACAGTCGAGTCGATTGCATGGTCTGGTCCCACAAGCGCAGGATTTTGATCGCCTTGCGCTGACCAGTGGCAATGCCGTGTCTCAAATGGGCGGAGCCCGCTGACGCCTATAAAATGCTGCCGTTTCTGCGTAGGCCCACAACAGCAAGAAGCCGCAGAAAATGGCGGGATTTCATATCGCCAAAACCGGTGAGTCCGCGGCCGAAGCAAATTGCTTAATCAGCTTGCCGGCGGATCGATATCGCAAGCATTTTGGTGGCCTTGGCCGCGAGCAGCTTTAGTCTGCTCGATTTCGGGTGAACGGCAATTGCATAAATTGTCCCGGTATAACCGCTCTCTAGCGAGTCCGATTCGCTCTGGGCGAGAAAGGCCGCGGCCTGCCCCTGCAAGCGGGAAACGATCATCTTGCTGCCACTCGGCGCGCGCCAAGCGAGGCATCTCTTGTTCGGAACCTCGACGCCCCTGCAAATAGAGCGCGATCGCCAATCATGCTGTGGCTTCCTCCGCCCAAAGTGGCCAGAAGCTTGCAGGGCAGGATGGAGAAAGCGTGCAAATGGCGACCAATACCGGACGAACGAGTCTTTACGTCTCTGGCGACCACGACTATGTCCAGAACGAAATAGAATATTTTGGTTCGCACATAATGGCCCGGGCCGGGAAGAAACCGAATGAGCCGCGATATGAAAGCGCCTGTCGCCATCCGACTGGCATAGAGCAATTTGACGCCGCAATATTACTGATTTTGATGGTGTTGGCCCTTCCATCGGCGGGGTGATCCTGACCAGGATTGGAATATTTGGTCCCGTTATAATCCGTTTGATAGCGCTTCGGATCACGGAGAGCCGTCGCGGTTGCCCCAATAGCAGTGGCGCAAAAGCCAAAGCCGAACCCGAGGCGACCGCCCTTTGCCAACCGAAATCGATGCCGATGGCAGCGTTTTGCCAGCAGTCATCTCCAAGCGCAGCCAGCAAGAGCGGCCCCGGCAACGACCCTGACCCCCCGATCTGGACGCGCGCTTGCCGGTTTCGCGCTTGCCGATCTGGAGGAACCGTTTTGTCGCGGAATACAATGTGCCAGGCGCAGGCGGCATTCGGGCAACTCTCTGCTCGGGCGGAGGGCCTGTCTGATCGCCTTGCCGCGCGCCGTGCGCTGGATCGCGATTCGCCGCTTGGCTATAATTGAATCCCCCAGTTGCGGCTTCGTTTTCGGCGATGCGCAGCTCCAAGGCCAGTGGACGACGATTGTCAACGCCATCGCGCCAAGCCGGTGACCGCTGGAAGAAGCTGTCAGCGGGACTGGAATGGATTTGGGGCCTGGCGTTGATTGACCGGCCTCGAGGGTGCAAGGCTTTTCTGGGCCCGAACTTTCAGCGGGAGCTGTCGGAAACTGTTTTCGTCATCCGCCGCCAAGGGCACGCCATCGCCGGCCCCGCAACAGCAGCCTGATTCGTGCGAAACGCTTTGTCGAAACCGGCAATGTCGATGCCTGCCATCGCAGAAGTCGAGAAGCTGGCCGGCGTGGAAAAAGGAACGATGATGCCTTGCCAATGGATGGAAAAAGGCGCGACTGCTATAACGAAGCGCGGCGGGCGCTGGACGTCCATTGAAACCGCGGCGAATACTGGGCCGCAACAATTGGGCGGACTGCCGAGGGGGAACGGTAGACAAACCCTCACGCTGGCTCCGTCACCGCGATAACCCGCCGCCTTAATCTCCGCAGGAACACTGCGCGAGAAACCCAGCGGGCAAAACGCCGAACCGGCCGTCCGCTGGCCCGACTCGGATAATCGCCCAGTTGGTTTTCGCGGTGACCTTGATCTTGGCCATCGACCCCCGGTGAAACTGACATTGCGCCAGAAAACGTGCGCCCCTGGGCGGTTCTGAATCCAGGTGCGCCCGGTCACGGGTCTCGCCGGCCCCCGACCATTGCCGCGATAGTCCCAATCTCGTGCCGGGTCACGACCCGATATAGCGATCAATGGCGTCCTGCTGTGGCGCGACCGCCGCAGTGCGCCGTTTGCCGAATCCTGAAACCACAGCACCCAGACCGCATTTATTGACATGACCGAGTTTCATCTATGTCTTCCGGTTGCGCGGTGATCGTGAGGGTGAATCCAGTTTCCCCTCTCCCAGGGAAAGAGGGCGCATCACTCAAATGCGGCCAGCCCATCTGCCACAAGGAAGAAAGGCGATTCCTCGCCCGTTTCCTTCAGCGAGTTCCACCGCCCGACCTTGCCGCCATGGGAACAGCGACCATATTTGGTCTTGAGCAGCAGCAGTATGGTCGTCGGTCCTTGGTCGCGCGCAGCTTGGCCGTCCCATTTCGCCGGTTCCCAATAGGTGACGCGGGATCGTTGATCCCGCCGGTGATCAGCATCGGTGGATATCCTGTGCGGTCACATTGTCATAAAGGCGCATAGCTGCGGATATATTCAACGCCCGTCTTGTCGGTGATCGGATTGCCCATCCGGCCATTCGCCCGGGGGTCAGCGGCATACTCTCGTCCTGCATCGTGGGTTGAGACGTCGACAAAGGGAAACATGGGCTATACGATGGCGCCCCAGAGGTCCGGATCGCTGTTGACAATCGGCGCTCCAATCAAGCTCGCCGCCTGCCGAGCCGCGAAGGCGGAGATCCGGCCCTGCTCGTATACCTTTTGGCAATCAGTCTTTGCGACATCGACACAATCGTTGAACGTAATTGGTCCGCTTGGTCAGCTGCCATCAAGAATAACCAGTTGCGGCCCAGATCATCGCCGCCGTCGGATATGGGCAATGGCATAGATCGAAGCCTGCGTCCACACAGACCTGAGCCGCGAAGTCGAGAAGCCTGGGCGGCACGGCATAGCCATAGGCACCGTAGGAATAGAGATGCAGAGCGGGCGCGCTGCCATCGCTTTTTTATATCCTTGCGAATAGATCGCAGCGAATCCGGCACCATCGTGGCCGTCCCCGCGGGACCTCTGATCATTAGCCGCTCGGTCTTATATTGGCTGTGACCGTCATAGCCAGACACGAATTTCCCGTACCCTTGAGCGTTTCGAAGCGATTGTCGGCGAAGATGATAGTCCATAGACCGTGTCGCGTGACCATAGAATCATAGCTGAGCGCGCACTGTCGACATCATATTCGGAAATGTCGTCCAAACCGGCGCTAAGCTTAGGCCTCGGGAAAGGTGTGCGCTCGACCTTGTTGGATCATCATATTGGACCGGATTGCGAATGCTGATGTCGAGGGCCATTTTTCGCGGCCCTTCGGTCACGTAGAAAATTCTGGGTGCAGACGTCCATCAAGGTAAAATTCAATCCGATCCGGCAATCAAAATGTCGTCCAATTATCGGGTCGTGGCGACCGGCGCCGTCGCCAAGCCGGAAATTCACAACTGGTCGTCATGGTCAGGATAATAGAGCCTGTCGCCAATGCTCCTCGACTTCCATATTCGCGCCGGTCTGGCGCGACTGGACACCAATATCGGTTTGGCCAGCGGGATTTGTCGGTGGGCACCAGCCGTAATTTTCGCTGGTTTCGTGATCGCCGGTCGAAATGGCGATATATTTTTAATCCGAATGGGTGAGGCCATTGCCGACCGCGGAAGCTTCGTCAATCCTCGTGATAAAGCTCGACATCATCGCAATAATCGCTGCCCAGGACAATGCAGTCGGGCATTGTCGTACGAAGACCTTGTTTCAATCTGGCGAGACCAAGGCAGCATAGGGAATCGGCGGACCAGACCAGACTCGACAGGTGCCGGGGATGATATCGGTCTAACAGAATCGCCCGCTGTCAATCCTTGAACCCCTCAAAACGCTTCACGACCCATTGTCGTCAAAAGCATAAGCCAAGCAAGTGGCCATCGGGCGATACTTGACGGGGCCGCGCACTAGTCCGAAATATTCCTTGCCACTTTTCGCCAGTATATTTCTCGTCCAGCATCAGCTGGTCTTTTTCCGCCCGATACCGCTTTGCGCCAATGCCTGATGAATTGCATGCCCACTGAACTTGCTCCAGTAAAGAGCCGCCGCCATCCTTTTGCGGGGACCCGAACTGTCAATCTTCCTTGAATGCGCCTTCATCTCCTGAACAGCGACCTGGGTCAGCGCCTTGCGATCCCGCCCTATATTCTGGTTCACCACTGATTTCCTGCCTTGAGATTGGCAAAGCACTCTCGTACTGTTTCGACCATGCCGGATATCGCGCATCTTTTCAGCTTGACAAGGTTCTTCCGTTGGCCCCACTGGGACGCACTAGGGGGTCTGCAAAGGGCGGACGACGAAGTCAGCTTTTTTGGTCCAATTCTCTTATCACGAGCGGAATTTTAAGGTGGTGAATTTGGGGCTGGAACCCCTATGTGTGTCACTATAAGCTATTCAAGGAGTTTGCTCCCAGCGATGTTGATGTCTAACCTATGAAGCCCAGCTGCATGCGCTGCGGGAAAAATGCAAAAAAGATGGCCTCGAGGGCTTGTCCGTACCGATTTGTGACGAGCAAATATGAGCGAATATGTTGCGATTATGCGCAGTCGGCTGGCCTGGTTGACA
>Ga0163217_1105588_pt1 | contig 10053 bp, 14 predicted proteins | sample SynspAceP_FD_185933 | JGI IMG/M metagenome (GOLD analysis project Ga0163217, IMG submission 185933) | Saline lake microbial communities from Ace Lake in Antarctica - Synechococcus sp. Ace-P (PacBio error correction) | ecosystem: Environmental > Aquatic > Non-marine Saline and Alkaline > Saline ...
AAGTGAACGTACGGTGTTGCTTGGCCCCCAGCATATGCGTCTCACTGTGTGCTGACCTGGTAGGGTCACTATGTGTTGCTGCTCCCAGCGTCAGGGCGAGGTCGTAGGTGAAGTCACACGTGTCTGTGCCTCGTGTTGGTCGGTTCGTTGGACGGTGCGTCGTAGCATCTGGCGTTGAAGGCTGACGACCTTCCCTGCTACTGCTTACTTGCAAGCCCTTGGCCGCGATCCGTGTCGCTTGGCACGTGAATCCGCGCGGTAGAATTTCGGTCAGCCGTAGCCCGGCAGGCTCGTTAGGTGATTATGCTGGTATTCGGTTTTCGGCATCGCTCGGATCACTGCGACTGCCGGGTTCGCGGTGTACGCGCATACACGGTGTCGGCTCGGAGAGGCGATCGTTTTGTTTGCAACCCTGACGACCGACTGAGCATCCCGCGAACGCTGGGGTGTGCAGTGTTTGCTCCTTGGTATCGGTGAGCTGATCTTGTACCGGCTTTGTCTCTATCTCAACGTGACGCTCTGGAGGTGTCGAGGCAGGAGACGTCGCCGCCCCAGGCGTCGTCAGATGCCAAGTCTTGCCCGACGTTGTTGGGGTCGCGGACCTTGAAGTTGTTTCCGGCTGCGTCGTCATTCATAGTGGTGCTTGCCCAAAGATGTCGAATGCTTTGGATGGTGCGTCGCCGGCATCGGTGAGGCTGCTTGGCGGATCATCCGCCAATCCGCGTTGACGCTCTGCGAGACGCAGCCACGTACTGTATGCGGTACGAACTAGATGGATCCGGTTTGGTAACGTGCAACGTTGCAGTTCCAGGTGAATCAGGTTCACTACTGTCATCGGAGCATGCCGTTCAGACGAGCGGGCTGCACTGCCGCATCGGAGATGTGAGAAGCGGAATTCCCCCTCGGATTGAGAGATCGAGCGCGGCGAGCCCGGTGCATGCATCGAACGAAACGCCCAGAGCGCCACAATTGGCGGTGGTGTCGGCGAGTTTTGGTGATGCGTCCGTGAAGGGAGACGGCGGTGCTACCGATCAGCGGGGAGGCTCCGTAGCATTGTCCCAACCAACACCCATCTGTCAATCATCGAGTCGTAGAGAAACGTCGGTGAGGCCATCGGCGGCTGACGACGCTGCCGAGATCTCGGGATCGCGATCGTTGGCATGACCGTGCCTCACGACAACACAGCCAGGTGTGCCGAGCGACAGGGCTCACGGCCATCGTATTGGTGGTCGTTCTACGCGAGGGAGAGTCACGGGGTCATCGGAGTGAAGCGTATGAGGAGGAGCTAGTCTCGAGGCGACCTTGGGGTGCATTGGATTTCGAGCCCGTCGCAGACGTCTTTTCCCGCTGATTCGAGCGCGTTCGCCGAGCGGATTTTCGGCTGGCGGGACTTGGCCGCAGCAGTCTTCCGTAATGAGTTTTCAAACTTGGTTGGCGGAAGGCAGTCCCGTTCGATCTGACGACCGAGTAGTCGTAAATAAATGACTCAGTGACCCGCATCGTGTGCGATCTTGGTTGCGTGCGTGACCAGTAAAGCCGTGTGATGGGCCAAAACAAGCAGGGCCACCCAATTCTTGTCGGAGCTGTGACTCAGGTCGCAGCTGAATTGTGTTATCCCTGCGTTTCCGGCAGTCGATTCCTCCTCGCTTCCGTCGACCCGCCAAGCTCTTGGAAAACAGCCGATCGCAGCGCGAGCAGGTGCCTCCGCTCACTCCCTGATTTCGCTATCGGCCAATGAAGCGAGTCCGCTTAGTCCCGAAGACAAGGCCTGAGCGATCTCTGGCTGCCCCACCAAGCCAGCCCTGTCGCAGCGGAATCGCTCCTGAGCGAGACTCTCGGGCGTGCTGCGGCTTCGCTGAACACCCGCCGAATTAACGCACCCACGTCACACCAGCAGGAGGATGAGACCTGAGATCCGGCTCAGGATCGTGCCAAGTGCTCGGGGAATCTTGCCCACTTTGTCTGGTTGCATTGGCGGCCCGCCAATCAGCAACTCAAGATAACCGGGCTAACGAAGACTGCGAGAATCCGTGAACTTGCAGCGGTCGACCCGGAGTCTTCCAAACAGGGCCGACCGCTCTGCTGTTCCGTCAAATTTCGATCGGCCTCATCCAACCCGCGTCTTTGGCGCGCGACGGCGACTCCGCTGCCCAGCGTGCGTGCCTGGGCCGGCGTTCGATCCATCTCGCTCACCGAGGTCGCGATGCGATCCCTTCGCCCGTGAGTTCGCTGGTCTCGGGGGTTTCCGGCGATCGCCGCACGACATCGGATTGAGGTCAACGTAGGCGGCACAGGCCAGCAGGCTGGCTTCATCGGTAAAATTTGAAGTTTAAAACGCCCTTCCCAAATCTGTCCGGTGCATACTTCATCCGACTCACTGTTGGCACCGATCGAGGCAAATGATTCAGCCACCGCAACGACAATCCACGTCCCTCCACAACGCTCAGGCCGCGAACGTCTCTCAGCAAAGCACCAGAATCGGGCTGATTGACGATGAATCCGCACTCAGCTTGCTCGGCTCTTCGGACGTCCCGGCCTTCTTGGCGGTCACGGGAAAGAGCCCTCAGCCCTCGCCGGGCGAACTTCCTCATCGCTCCACTGGGCAAACCCACCAAGAAACATCCCCCACACGTTTTGTTTACGTGTTCCTCGCTGAGGGACCCAGCATGTCGCTTACTTGCAAACAGTATAGTCAGCAGTCGATGTGCGAAGTCGATATGCCAGAAACGTGCCAGGCGACTCGCGATATGCAGCCTCTCTGATGCCATGAAGAACTGCCCGAATGTGGGCATCTTCCCCGCAAGCAGCCCCGACGACCACGCATACGCTGAAACAAACTGAAAAAACCTGCACCGCGTCGGGTCCGGTCAATTTTCGCTCTTGGCTTTTCGTGCATGATCGCCGTCCTTCATGGGGGTGAACTTGAGTGATTTTCGTCAAGTAAGCACTATCGCCACCTGCTTCGCCAAAGATGGGTGGCCCACTTTTGCGCCAAAGAGAAACGGCAGCCTATCGCTACCGTTTGGAAATTCCCGAAATCCCGAGCCTGACCCACGCGAAGCGTCACTCCACGCGAAGCGTCCCCACCTTTTTCACAGTATAGGTGAGCAGTCGTGGCGAAGACGAGTGCCCAGAAACTCCAGGCGACTGCCGAATCCAGCCTCTGCGATGGCCATAAAGAACGACTCGCCCCGAATGTGGATCTTCCCCGCAAAGCCAGGCCCGACGCACGCATCGCGAACGCATAAGAAAACCTGTCACCGAAGTTGGGCGTCGGTAGTGTTCGCATCTTGGCTTTCCGTGGCATGCACCGCGCTCCTTCATGGGGTGAAGCTGGGCGAAATTTTCGTCAAGTAAGACACATCGCGCGCTTCGCCAATAGATGGTGCCCACTTTGCCGCAACGAAACGGCAGCCCTAGTCGCTACGTTTGAATCCCGAATCCCGAGCCTGACCCACGCGAAGCGTCACTGACCAAATGCACTGTGGTTTACTTACACAGTAATTAGGTCACTCGATTGGCGAAAATCGAGGCCAGAAAACTCCAGGCGACCGGCAATCCAGCCTCTGCGATGCCATGTAAGATACCTGCCCGAATCCTGGATCTTTCCCCCATGCAAAGCAGGCCCGCGCACGCATTCGCTTGAACAAATGAAATAGAGCCTGCCACCGAGTGTGGTCGGTAAATTCGCATCTTGGCTTGCGTGCATGATCGCCTCTCATGGGGGGTGAACTGAGCTTTAGTTTTCGTCGAGATATGCCATTCGCTCGCCTGATCTCTCGCGAATAGTGGGGATGCCAGCTTTTGCCGCCAAAGAGAAAACGGAGTCTATCGCTACCCGGTTTGAATCCGAATCCGAGCCTGACCCACGCGAAGCGCAGCCTTCCTGGGCAGCGATCTGCCGGCGCCACAGCGCCCCGATGCGTTCCATGCGTCGCGTCCCATCGTGATTCAACTCTCGGTGCAAGGCCATGGGAGGACACCGGCCAGCCTGGTTCCCTCGTCATTTGGTGCCGCAAATCACTTGAGTCAGCGGGTCGCCCTGAGTTTTTGACAGTGTGTGGCGCGCGATCTCTTCAAGAAAGAACGACTAATAGCTCCACAGTCGAAGTTTTCCCATCGTACTGAGAACCGCGTGACATTTATCAAGTCTACAAAGGGTCGGACTTGTTGCCTAAACCAAGATTCGGCTGACTCGCGATCCATTAGTCGGCTTGCACCGATTCCAAGACTCAAGCCCTCTGAGCGCGACTCGACAAGTACACCCGAGCGGTTCGATCGCACGGGATGTTAACAAGTGCGAAAGAAAGTTCTCGAATTCCTGCCTCGCTGGAGTTGTGGACAAACTGCTGAAAGCCACCAATTCTCTACGAGTCACAGAAACAAATTTGTATACCGTGCAAAGAGTTGCTCTTGCCAGAGCGGAGCCTGCATCGCGAGAGGTAAGTAGATACTCGATTTCCTAACGAAGAACTGTCCGGTCGCACGTTCAGAATTGCTCATTTAACATTGTTCCTCAGAAAATAACTAGGGCGTCTGCACCAGGAGATTAGTTAATCCTGGCCATTACGAATATCGTCAGGGAGCCACCTGGATTCCTTGGCGGAATTGGCTTCCAACCATTTCAGGAACTGGATCGCTATCTTTGAACTGTAATCGGTACGGGCTACCACCGAGAAACAGGCCTGTGGTCGTCTCACACGGATTCTTCCTGGTGGCATTCCCATGATTGTATCTATCAAATGGTCCAAGCTATTTGCTTCCCACCTGCTCCAGAGCCCCGCTATGGCTTTAGTCATGTTAGGATTGCCCATTACCCCCCGTCCGGACAAGCCTTAGGAGCGATCTTAGCGGGCAGTCCCCGCCCCCCCCCCCCCTATTTTTGTGGCGGAAATAAAAAACCAAAGAAAGAAAAAAAAAAAAGCCATCCAGAAATGCTCTTGCCGAATTTTCTTTATTGATCGCAGCTAAGTCACTTGAGTTTTCGATTGATATTTTGGACGTGATCATTCCATTTTTCCCCGAGGATCTCTGTCTGACTTATGTATGCAAGTGGCCACACGCCAAGCGGCCCTAGTTCACTGGTAAAATCAGATCCAATAAGAACTGTTTTCCCGCTAACTCCTAGCCGCGTCGAAAACCGTCTGAACATTTCCGTTTAATTGAGGCAGCAAGCATTAGCAAACCAATGCTGTTTTGCTTAGCGCCTGACGGATCGCAGTCGATATTGCAAAATAGCTCCGTAGTTGAGAATATCCATCCAATAACCCAACTCGGAATCGCGAGACACACAAACAGACCATCTCAAAGACAAATACATCGGGGGCGCGATAGTGCATATGCAGATCAAGATCGTGATCAACACTCAAACCGCGCACCGTGTCGTGTACCGTTTGTCGGCTCGAAGAAGTCGCAACACTTGGGCATCATAACGTATCAACACCCAACCGTATCCGAGTAGCCGTATCCGCTCAACAACGCTCCCAGAGCCATTGTCAATGCCCACCACACATGGTCACTGTTGGCCGCGGATGCGGATACCTGTTTCCCGCGTTGAGGCCCTCATGACGAGGTTTCGTCGATGTAGGCTGGCGTCAAGGCGTGTTGTACGTTGGGCTGGCCCTGGCGGTGCCCGAGGTGTTGTCCGCGATCGTCTGAATGGCCGGACTGCATCGATACAGTGTTGGTTTGTGCCATCGTCCCTCGTCCAACTTCGGCGTCCCAGGGCGGTCCCATTGGTAGGATGACGTCAGCAACCGCGTCGTGGTCGTGTCCCGCTGATGATCCAGCTTGTTTTCTCAAATCCCACTGAAGCAGAGAGGGGGAGACGTTTGAGAGGGGGCGAGACACGGAGTGCTGCGGGGGTTGGAGGTTGTGGTTGCCTTCGCGTCGTGCGTGATCGTTTGACCTGCCGGGCGTGAAGCAGTTCGTGCGCCGGGCCGTGTGCGTGACTGGGTCTGGCGTTTTTCCGGTCGACATGGCTGGAAGTCGAATATGTGTCCCAGATGACGTCGTTCACGGCCGGGGCAGGGGCTTGGTTCCAATCGCGCGACGAGTGACAAATTTCCAGGCTGGTCCAGGGTTATTCGTTCGTCGCGATTCCACAGACACGCGGCGATCCTCGTCGCCGAGCCGCTGGTGCCGACATCGCGAACCACGTATGCCGTTCCTACACGGCTGTGGAGCCCCTCGCCACGTTTTGTTTTTGTCGCGTCCCAATGGTAAGCTCGAGAATTGCCGATCGGGGGCGCCGGTGAATTGATGCTGCGGAGGCGTGTTGTCGTCATTGTAAGCGCTCGTGTTTTCGCCTGAAACGCCGCTATGTAGGTGTTACTCACCGGCTGCCTTCACGAGCACCAATGGCTCACGCCAAGCACCTCGCGCGACCGCCAATCGAATTGCTCCGAGAAGGAGGAGAGGAGACGGGCCGCCGCGGATTGGGTTGCAAGGTGGACTAGCGTACCGTGTCTCGGTTCGTCGTGCCGGGTTTTCCCCTTGGGCTCGACGCCGTAGGAACTCGAATCGATGTGCGTCAAGTGGGTGTCGCAGAGTCCAGAGCCCGAAAAGCGCGCCACTGCACCATCAGCAATCACTTCGACCCTCACGAGGAAAACCGCCAAGAGGGCGAGAGGACGCGCCGCGTCTCTCCGCAAGCGAAGAGAAGGCACTGCAAGGTCTCTGGGCACGACGGCGACGAGACTCTCACGCCGCCCTCTATGCCAATATATGGCTACACTCCTGCCCCGTGGGATCGAGGACTGTAGCGCACACCCACCATCACTGCGCGAAACAGGCTCGGACGCCCGGTTAGGGTCTGAATCCCAGATTTCTCCTATCCTCCGCTACGGCAAGGGCTGCACATACGCCCAGTGACCCGCGGCGCACGCGGAAGAAATGGCATTCGGGGGTTTGGGGTATTCTTAAGCCCTCCCGCGAAAGGTGAGGGTTCTTCTTTTACCTTTACCTCCGCCTTGCCGCGTGATCTTGGTCAATTCTCTTACTCTATTCCCTCCTCTCGTAATGCCTCGGCATTGGCATTCTCCGTTTTTCTACACAGTCGTGTAACGACTCCTCATTATCCCATTTTGGTGGGCAGCGCGCGCATCCGGCCCCGGCGCGGGCGGGACGGGGGCTGGGTACGACTTCGTGTGCCTGCAATTGCAAGATGTTGCCGTCCGTCAGCGAGATGCCTGCCGCTGGGATGTGCAGACCCGGCACTGGCCCCAACAGCAATACCGATCTCGCCCATGGGGACTGTGGGGGGGGGGGGGGGGGGGGATGGGGATCGAGTTCGATCCGGATCGGACGGCGTCGGATCACTGTCGTATTCTTTATTCGATCCCGCGCACCCGGGCGACCGGCACCTCGATCCGGGGCTCTCCAGCGGGGAGTGGTCCGCCGAGTGCCTGCCTCCGAGATCAGTCCACGTGATCGACCCCGGTTGAAGCGGGGTTCAATGTCCGGGCGGGATCTCAAGGCTGGGCCCGCCATCGTGAAACTGTTTCCTAGCTTGACCAGGTAACGGTAGACGACTGCTTGAGCTGTATGTATGTATATATACGCGCGGCATGAGTCTCGTTCACCTTTCGCGCCCGAGAAACGCCACGAGAACCGCACTCGCACTCGAGATGGAATGACGGGCCCCCGCCGATTTTTGAGATACAGCTCCGCGGTCCTAGGAGGCGGCTGGATCGGCGAGGATCGTCACCATCGGCCCAGCCTGCGCGAATATGCGGGTCGACCTATCGAGCCATTATACCGGACGCTCTCTGTCATTGAAGTGGAATCTCGTGCAGCACTGCGATTCGGTCCTAGGAAACCCCCCACAAGCTAATTACGATCGCATGAATGGTGGATAGGGCAACTTCTCCGAACTCGCAGCCTGGGCCGCTGTTTTGATCGTGTCCCGCCAGCCTCGCGTTCGGCACCTCTGTAGACATTCCGGCTCATGGCTCCTATGCAGCTTTGCCTGGCCAGTTCTATCGCGCGCTGGTGTGGAACGCTGCCGTGCTGTCGGGTGCGCTGTCCCTGACCGGGCTATGAGGCCCAACCGCGCAGGCTCCACTTGCCGCCGACCTGGCTGCCCACAAAATGGGATTGGGTCGAGTCCGCTGAAAGATAGCCAATGCCGAATTACCCCAGATCGAGGCGGGGCTTAAATCCCGCCCCAAGCCATCGCCGAGCGGCGGCTATGACGCCGAGCGGTGGATCGTGAGATGCCGCACGAAACGGAGGACGCCGCGAAAGCGACGCTGGACCTTCGACTTCCGCCGCCCCCGGCTCACACGCGCACAAGGCGAAGTTCAGTACGTGCCCGCCCGAGGGGGAGGATGACCATCGGAACAGACGAGGCCGATGACGCGGAAAGCACAGACAACGCATGCCAACCTTCAGAAGACCAGAAAGATAGGAAGGACCTCTAAGCTTGAGCAGGCGCACCCCCGGCAGACGCGCGAGGGCCCTTCAGCGGTCGGACAAGTAACCAGTCGCAGTGCATCACGCGCGGCGGCGGCTTTCGCGGCAGCGATCAACAGATGCTGGGGGGCAAAAACCCAAAGCCGTCGATGCGATAAGAGCTCTAGAGCTGGCGCCGACATCATCGGCCTCCTCCAGCACCCACAGCCTCGGCTCGCATAACCAGAACCGTCGAGCGCCGCGCAATATCTGAGCGTTCAAGGCCATAGCCGCGCTCAAGCACCGTCAGACCCAGTTCGCACTAGAACCTCGCGGGCTCGGAACAAATCCAGGCCTCAGCTTTCCGCTTGAGTTGATCAATGACGTCCCGCAAGCATGCGCCTGTCTAGCGTCATCCTGCACGAGGAAGCGTACCAGCACATTGGGGTTAATCGAGGCGATCAACCGCTTCAGGGCCCGCGCCGTCACGGCCTGCCTCTGCGACGGCCGTTCGTCCATCGCAATCGAGCGAGACCGGCGCTGCGCCTCGGCCGCGCCAACCAGACCTTTGAGGTCCTTTACGGAGCCAGGCTTTTCACGATCCGCACTTCGCCGTCGAGGGATAACGTAAGCGCACCCGTGTCCCCGCCTCAATGAGGCCAAAGGGGGAACCGGACATCCCGAGGGTAGCGTCGTTTGGCCTTTGACTCGTCCTGTTTGATGTCCCGCACGGGCGAGACTCCCTTACTTTTTATAGATACCTCCTTACTATGCCCGACCAGATGAAATGCAAAGATAAGCGAGGACCTGAAGATGCTGCACGCAATGGATCGCCGACGCGCTTTCAACACGCCGTTGCTGGTCGAGCCTCTAAAGGCCATGCGTTCCTGGCGTGGTCTCGGCCGCGTGTCTTGGGGCGGCGGGTCCGAGTTTTTAACCGAGAGCATCGACTGCCCTGAAAAAGGCGTCCGACACTCTGCCGCGCGGCGCGCCAGCTTTTGGCGGACGGGATGCTGGATCGATTACCACCAGCATGCGAGGCCTCCATCATCCGCTGGTGGGATTGGCATCGCTGTGATCGAGATGCTCAGGCGTGCTGATTCCATCGGGTTCCTGGATCGGGCAGTCGTCCGGGACCAAGAAAACCAGCTATGAAGGGGATTGCCGCCCAGATCGAGGCGGCTGCGCGCGACCCGGCAAGTGCGTGCGTCCGCGTCTCGAGATCGCAGCTTTCTGGCGGCGAGGTCGCTGGCCGTCCCTTCTATCTTGGCGACCGCATTCCGCGCGCATTGCGCCCAGAACGACAAGCCGGTCTTGGGCCTTTGTTTTGCAGAAGCACGCTTCCTCGCGCTGGTAACGCTCTCGCTTCTCAAGGCCGCACCGTATCCTGCTTCCCCCGCACAGGCGCGGTGGGCAGTATCGGCGTGGTGGTGATGACGTGCCGAAACTCAGCGGCAGCTCGATCAGGACCGGCGTGCCGCCGTTAGAACGCTGATCCATTCGGGCCGCCCACAAGGTTTGACGGCACTCCTTAACGAAGCCGCTCGGCCGAGGTGCGCGGTGACATCCAAGCGCGAGATCGACGTGCCCTGCGCTTCCTCTTTGCGAGAACCGTCCGCCGCCGACGCGCCGCGACGCTCACGCAAGACGCCGCACTTG
>Ga0163217_1018859_pt1 | contig 10052 bp, 15 predicted proteins | sample SynspAceP_FD_185933 | JGI IMG/M metagenome (GOLD analysis project Ga0163217, IMG submission 185933) | Saline lake microbial communities from Ace Lake in Antarctica - Synechococcus sp. Ace-P (PacBio error correction) | ecosystem: Environmental > Aquatic > Non-marine Saline and Alkaline > Saline ...
GATGCCAACCAGGTTCACTGATCATCTCTCAACAACAACAACGGTATTTCCATCCCGGGCGTGGCGCGCGCTCCCGGTCGCGTGGTCGCGCTGCAGGGCGGGCGAGAGGCCAGCCTTGGACAGGGAGAGATCAGAGAGAAGTAGATGATTTCTACGGCGGCCCACGTTAGCCGAGCGTGAAATTCCGTGAGTGTCTATCGAGGGCGAGAAGGTGTCCTCCTTTGTTGTGGTCCGCCCCATCCGCCGCTCCCCACACCAATACACGTTGCGATGCCTGCAGCGTGCCTAGATGACTCCGTCCGCCGGATCGGTGAAACACCCACCAGGTGCAACCCTGAAAGATCAACTTAGGTTGAGCAGATCAACACGGAAGTTGTCTAGTGCACCCCTGAGTGCAACGGCACCAGTCGGAAAACTCGCGCGCGCAGTAGGTGCCCCCGTAGGAGGGGCTCCAGCTGGACAAACAAATCCTCTCCAAGTAGGGCGGCCGCTGAACAGGGTGCGCCGCCCCTGATAGCTGCCCCGGGCCGTCCTTGTTCCCCCTCAGGGGCAGGGCGAAGCGATAACTGTGTCCGCCATCCACCCAGAATCGAGGTAGGAGCCTTCGGCGCCTGGGGAGCGAGACAGATCGGCGATTGCTCGCGGAGGGCGCGCGGCGGCGGTCGGGATAAGGCCCCAGTCACCTATTACTTGGAGCAGAGGCGCACTCGGGCCGTCGTGTGTGGCGTCTCTATCACATGTGCCGGTTGATGTCACCCAACAGGCGGCCAGGGGGAAGCCCATGGTGGCCAGTCGGCCTACGGAGTGTGCCAGATCACCATCCCTGCAGCACGGCGTCGCCTTTGAGCGAGTGCCTCTTTGAAACTGATGACATCTGTGGACAAGAGCGCCTAGGGTCCGGTCGTCTATCACTCGCGCTCGCACAGCGCGTGCGTGCACCCCTCAGGTTTGCGAGTCGCAATCGGAGTCTCCACCCACTATTATCCCCTCATGGGCCAGGCTAAGACCGTCTGCACTGTGAGGACATCGAGGTCTGCCCAGGCGGGTGCACCAGCGCTATCATCGCCGCGAGCCGTAGTCATTTGCCAGTTCCTTCTGCTCCGCGCCTTGGGTCTGGCGATGTGACGCGGGAATGCATCTGACGCCCTAGACGAGGTAGCTTGCTGTGGAACTTCAGGAATCTGGACGCGCCCCATCGTGAGAACGGCTTCTGGGCGTTCTTCGAGTGAGTCGTCGCGGTTTTCGACGAGAGGGTATTCTTTAGCAGGTGGGTCTCGCTCGCCTCAGCAGCTGACTTCACCCTTGCTCGCGTGGCGTCCGAAAGGGTCCACAAAAGGTCGGCCTTCAGTACCACGAAAATGGTAACGAAGCAAAGCGGCACGGCTCCAAGTGGCTTCGATTACGAGCTTCGGGCTCCGAAGAGGGCCCACCGTCGTGGCCACATTCCACTAGAGATGATTCGGTCAGAGCCCGCGGAGAATTTGCCCACGCGGATTTTGTCCCGCCTTGCGATCCCCCAGCCTTGGAGCGGCATTGCACAGCGATGGCGGCTGGGAGCTCGCTTGCACGCTCTCGACCATGGCTCCGCTCGATGGCCAACCGAGGTTAACGATCCGTAAAGGGGCTTATCGGACCCGCCGGGCGCCTGGCGATCAAGCGTCTTGCAGGTGCTCGAGTGCGGAGCGGCCCAAGGGATCTTCAAAGATGGAAGCGCCAACAGTGGTCCTTAAAACAGGCACGTGCTGCCCCAGGCTTTCAGCGATCAGGAGTGTCGTTGGCGCAACCCCATCACTATCGCCTTGCGGCGAATCAGCGTTTGTTTTGCGCGGCTCGCGCGGCGCTGTGGGCTGGCGCCCGAGCCCTCGATGAGTGTCAGGGGTGGGTGCGCGAGAACGCCAAGGGACGTTCGGTGTTTTTGGCCCGCAGCCTCAGCTCGGACCAGGCCGACTCCTCATACGGTGCTAGGCCGACTGCTCTAGTAGTCCTGGCGCGGGTGAGCGCGCCGTGCAGGGCCGGCGACGGCGTTCTATCATCCATGCGTGGGGCACGGGCGGGGCGCCGCTTCAGCCGGCGGCCGAGCGTGCGCTGGCTGGCTGGCCCTGCGTCGATGAAATCCACCTGATTTGTCTAGTGCGGCCTGAGCCGCGTGCTGTGATCCGGTCTGTCGACGAGCGTGAACGCGCCTCAGCCGCGGCCATCGCCTCAGCGCCGACACGGTGAACACGATCCGACAGCGCGAGTCAACCTATGGACCACCTGGCGGCCGGCCGGCGTGCAGGTGGAACGCAAGAGCATGCGAGCTTGACACCTGGATCCAACAGCCGCTGCAACGGGGCTGCCTGGGGAGTTTGTCGGCCAGCCCGATTCCAACGAGCTGTTTTTGATGAGGCTCGTTTGACCTGGTCGAGTCGCCCCACGTTGAATCCAAGGACGGCTCGACGAACGCTTTTCCTTGCCCTGCGCCGGAAGTGGCTCAGCACGGGTGATGCGCTCCACCAGCGCTAATGTGCCCCTGGTGGCGCACGCCGAGGCGCCGAGTCCCGACCCGCTGGCCCTTGAGCGCACGGCCACAACTGCTGCCCCGCCTTCCTCTGCATCGGCCGGGCACGAGGAGCCGAGGCACTCAAGTCCTATCGGTGCACCGAGAGCGGCACATACGAAACGGGTGCTCAAGGGCCCCGCTTGACCGATGCGAGCAGGCTTCTTCGCTGAGAGCCGTGCGCAAGATGGATACGAGGCCATGCCCCTAGCGCCGCAACGCCGCTTGCAGCTGGCCAGCGCACCTCGCCGAAGGTTTTGGGGGCAGCCTGCCTGGAGCGGGCCGAGCGACTGGAGTGGCTGGCTGGGTTCTGCTAACGAAGCATCTCGCCCTGGCGGAGCCCGAACTTGGCCAGGCTGAGTTCACGGCGGGCCGCCCAAGCCTCTTGCATAGCACGTACACTCGCTCAGCCCGAAATGGAGTGGTCGAATTCCCAGAACTTCCAGGCGGGAGGCCGAAGAGCCAAATACCCAATGCTGGCTGAAGGCGAATCCCGCCGGTGGCCCTGGCCCGTGCTGGATGCATTAACCTCCGCGGGAGCACGGGGATGCCTTACCCAGCTCCGAGGCCGGCGCCCGTCGTCGCGCTTGCCGAGCGGCTTTTGAGTTGTTTGCTCAGTGGTCTATTGCAAGGGTGATCGCCCAAGTGGCTCTCCATCCCTACGCCTGCGGCGGGCAGAAACGTGCTGGTTTGCAGAATTCTCTGGAGCGGGGCTGGGCCCTGGCTCTGATCGCGGTGTTGCGTCCGGCCACCGTGCAATGGCAGCAAGCTGTATGCCGGCGCTGGGGAATCGAGCCGCGGCCCTGGCCAGGAGCTGGCTGAATTTCTAGACGGTTGCGGCTGATCAGCTTGCTCGAGGAGCGCGGGGTTTTGACGCCGCTTGTCCCCAGGCCGTGGCCGGACAAGCAGCGTGAGCGGCCGACGCGCCATGCTGGGCTGACCCTGCCGATAGCCCGCCAGCGGGTGGAACTGCTTGGCCAGCTCCGGGCCAGCGGGGCCCCCTGGCGCCAGTGCAAAGGCCGTGGGTGCAAGGCGGGCCCACTCGCCTGGCCGAGCAGGCAAGATCTGGCGCAGGAATCCCGCCCTGCGGGATGTGGTCGACCCCAGCTGTTTCAGCGCCACAGTGAGGCGAGGGGCCATGCTGACGGTCCTTTGCTCAGACCCGGCCAGCCCCTGGTGGTCCAAATAAGCTCAAGGCTACGAAGCTCCTGGCTTCCAGCCTGGACGCCTTCAGGATCAGGACCACTGGATCGGCCTTCTCTCGAATGGCGAACCGCAGCGTGATGGTGATGGCGAGAACCCGCCAGCCGCGAGCAACTACGGACCCACCTCAACCTGCTGGCCCTGCGCCAACCAGGCCCTGGTGCTGCGATTTCAGCCAACTGGCCACAAAGCCGGCAATTTGAAGCCGGCTTTGCTGGCCAGTTGCTAGGGCTGCTCGCCAGGCCGGTTCGCGGCACCCTGTTTGGTCATGTCCACGGCTGATCCGGCTTTTGAATGGCGGCAGCGGAGTTGCCGTGGCAGTGGGAGTGCACTCCCGGGGTCGGGAGAACAGCTCTGCCCGGGTGGCTGTGCCCCGTTCAGCGCCATTGAGAATGGAGCCGCTGAGGCAAGTGACACATCTCCTCCTCGTTCTGACCGTCTGTGGCACGGTTTAACCCTGGGGAGCGAGGGCCGTTGCCCACGCAGATAACGGGAAGCGAAAGGTGAGCAGCGTCAGCTTTGAATCTGCGCCAGGATTCCATCATCACCACACCGCTTTGGTAGAGGTAGCTGTCGAAGGTGAGGCTTGAACATCCTTGTCATCGCACATCTCGACGAAAGGACTTCTCTGGCGGCGTCCGTTGGCGATAAAAGTTCTGGAGAATTTCCAACACCTTGTAGGTGGCGCCGTACTGGCGATCCAACTCTTGATATAAACCTTGAGATCTTTCTCCGTAGGGATTGTGTTGCCGTTTGGCGCTTGGCTCGCTAACGGATAACTGCTCGGCGCACAGTGGCCGCCCACTCTCTAGCGCGAAATAAAATGCTTCCCGGGCTCTTGGACGTAACGGCGCATCGCACAATACCCATACGCATCCGGCCCACCAACACGCGCCGCGGACAGGGAGAATGCTCAGGCCAGAAAATCGGGTGCGCTTATCCACCGTGATTCTCTCACCGATCGCAGCCCTGGGCGAAGCAACACGGTCGCTGGCCCCTGGCGCGAAAACGCCCTTCCTTGCAGCCCTTGAAATCAGGGACTGGTTCTTTTTCTTGCATCGTGCCGGTACCCACGGCCCGTGGTCGTATCTTGGGGATGACTACCCAAGCCGTTAAGAAATCAGGGACACATCGGTGCCGTGCCCACATACTGTTCCGAGGTCCTCGAAAGTAGCCTGCGTCTCCTCCTTGGAACCGACCAGATGGTGGCCTCCTCTGAAGGCATCGCCACTGTTGTGATAACACCCTAAGGGCGTCCGATCCACGGAAGCCGCGTTGGGCCATCCGGCTGATTTGAGCCCCGTCGGCGCCGCACAAGTGAACAGAGTCCACCTCTCCAGGGATTTTATCTCGCCGGTGCTGGGTCTCACAGCGGAATAATCGGCGCTAATGAGAAGGGAGTGTAAGGACCAACTGGCGATTCTTGCCGGGTCCGTGGCTCTGCACCAAATCGTTGGACCGAAGCTTAGGTTCCCAGGCTGACGGCGCGGGTCGCGCAGGAAGCCATTCCATGACTTCGCGCCAGAGACAATGCCGAATTATTCGTTTGATTGCCGAGAATGAATATCACTGGATGAGCGATTGGAGGAGGATCCATTCGCATGTTTTGCGACCTTCCGGTCAGATGTCGACTCGGGAAGATCGAACTCAATCGACCATCAAAGCGGAATGGCCCACCGCAAGCTTGGCATTGATCCGAGCTTCGCCGCTAGCAAACAGCGCAGGTCCTGAATGCCGGCCTTGGCCAGCACCTCCCGCAGCACAGGATTCCGCTCGGCCGCCACCCACACCAGTTGAAAAAGGAAATATAACCGACCAAAACACGACGGAGCTCGCAACATCTTGAAACTGCTCCGCTGAACGATCTGAGCCCGAAAGCTAACACCGTTAGAGCCTCTGCGTGATACCTTCGCCAGGGCGCCTCTACGATTGTTTCGAAGCTTGTTGGCAGAGGCTGCGTGCAACCGCGAGTGCCGCCCCGTTCACTGTTCCGCGGACTCGACAAAGGAGATCCCCGATGACATCCCGCTCGCCGCCGCAGGCCCGGCCAGCCTGTGTCCTCGCGCGCTGGCCGTTCACTGCCTCGCTAGCTGCCCTAGGCCTGGCCACGCTGACGCGGGTGCTGGCCCTCTCCTTTTCCCCAGGTCCTTGTCACGCAGCACGGACCCCCTGGCCGGCCATCAGAGCGCGCCCCCCAGCCCCGATGGCCGGCTGTCTGGGGATTACCCCTATCTCGAAGCGACGCCGGGAGAGATTGGTCAGCGTCCGCGCCCCCGATGCGGTTGCATGTCGATGCGGCCGAATCCCTGCTGGCCGATGAAGCGCGATTGCCGCGCCGCCGCGTTTGATCTGCGGCTGCCTGCAGTGCCATTCCGTGACGTGAGATTGCAGAAAGCCATCTATCTTTGAGGTGAAAAAGTCAAGCAGCGCAATCAAGCGCCTTCAGGCGGGCCAAGGGGAAGCGCTCCACCTGGATTGTCGGAGGCACAGCACGGGCTTTGCGGTGGATCTGTGATGCGCCGGCCCGGAAACGACCTGAAAGACCGTCTTCGATCGCATCACCGGCCTTTCTCTTGGCTGGAGCGCAACGCAACCGTTATCACTTGTCAAACTCTCCTTCCCGCAAGGCAACGACCACGGTCAGCTATGAGCCGTGGCACTGGCGCTTTCGAGGATTCAGCCGAAGCTCTCAAGCTGTTTGAACGACCCGGCAAGCGGGGCGGCTGAGATAAGGTGATCAATTGCCCGGCCGCTGTATGAGCGCCCCAGCTAAAGCGCGCACCGATTCGCATATCGCGATCATTGCCCCAACGTTGACCAACGGCAAAACAACTCTGGGTCGATGCCCCTGTTTGCAGCGTCGGGCATCTTCCGTGACGGTGAGGCCGTTCCCACCAGCTGATGGACTCAACGACTGAAGCGGGAGCGGGGGATCACCATCCTCTCCAAGAACACGGCCCGTCACCTACGGCGATACGCGATCATACTCGTTGACACCCCTGGTCACTCTGACTTCCGGCCGGAGAAGTGGGAAGCGGGTCACTCGCATGGTCGATGGGGCCCTGTTTGATCGTCGATGCAACGAGGGGCCGATGCCCAACCCGCTCGTGGCTGCGCAAAGGCCCTGGAGCAAAGGCTGCGGCCGATTGTGTCATCACAAGATCGATCGGGCCGCGGGTCGACCTCCGAGAGCAGGCCGGTGACAAGGTTCTCGATCTCTTTCTGGACTCGCGCCGACGACGTGACCAGGCGACCTTCCCTATCTGTTCGGCAGCGGCATGGCGGTTCGCCAAGCCGGACATGGCGACTGAAAGCGACAAACATGAAGCCGCTGTTCGACGCGCCCTCCTGCAGCCATGTGCCGCCCCCGGTTGGGGAATGTGGACAAGCCCACTGTCAGCTGCAGGTTCACCAACCTCACTACTCCGATTTTCTCCGGTCGCATCGTCCATCGGCCGCGTCCCATAACGTGTGATCCGCTCTGCCAGACCGCCCTCCACTGATTCGGGAAGATCGGCAGCATCAAAAGCGCTGCCGATCATCCATGCTGCTGGGCTTCGAAGGCCTGCAACGGGTCGATCGCCCGAAGCCAGCCCGGTGATTGTGCTGGGGCCGCTTTGACGAGGTCACATCGGCGAAAGCGGTCGCTTCCTGCCCCTACCCACCCGAAGCTGCCGTTGATTCCGGGTGGACGAACCCACCCTGCAGATGACCTTTGTCATCAAGATTTCACACCGTTTGCCGGTTAAGAAGGCAAATTCGTGACCAGCCCCGTCAGTGCGGCGACAGGCTCCAGCGGGAAGCTGCTCACCAAACGTGGCCCCTCGGTGAAGACACCGCTCCCCGGATCGCTTCGCCGTCATGGCCGCGGTGAACTTCACCTGGGCATCCTGATCGAAACGATGCGGCCGAAGGCTTTCGAGTCCATGGTGTCCCAGCCCCAAGGTGATCTTCCGCACCATCGATGCACCCCTGCGAACGGTCGAAACCCTGTGATGGAACTGTGCCTGAGGCCGCCTGTAGGCAACTGCATTCGAGAAGCTCGGCATGCGCAAGGGCGAGATGCAGAACATGGAAACAGGCGCCGACGGCCCGAACCCAGCGAAATTGTCGTGCCCGGCCCCGTGTCCTATGGCTTCCGTGGTGAGTTTCGTGCGGCCACCCGCGTGACGGGAAATCATGAGCCACTTTCTTTGATACCGTCCGATGCAGCCGAGTTCGAAACCCGCCCGCAATGGCGTGCTGATCGCCTACGAAGGAAGGAACCGCCACCGTTTCTATGCCTCAAGGGCGCCGAAGACGGGCAGGTTCTTCATCACCCCTGGCCACAGGTGTACAAGGGAATGATCGTCGGGCGAGCACAGCCGCCGCCCGACCTCGAACTCAATGTTGCAAGGCCAAGCAGGTCACCAACCATCCGCTCGCTGGCGCTGAAGTCTCGACCGCTGCAATCTCCAATCCCAGATGACCCCTGGAGCGCGCCCTGATACATCGGCCCCGACGAATTGCTCGAGGTACCCCCCGAGTCGAATCCGGCTGCGCAAGCTTGGCCATGAGAAGCCAGCCCAAGCGATGAGCATGGAACTGGGAGCTGATCCCGTTTTCCTTGCCGCTGTGGCCCTCTTCAACTCCGGCGATTGGTATCCCCTGCCATGGACCGGTTCGAGGAGGCTCTGGCACCAAGACCCTCGGCCCCGACGGATGCTCTCTGCAGAAGCTTTCTGCAAAGATCGCCGTCGCCCACCTACACCTCGAGCGCTGGCAACGCCGCGGGGCACCTTGTTACTGGGAGAGGGGCTCGGTCGCCTGGCCCTTTCCCCGCTGTTTGCCCCGGTCTCAAACCTCGCCCCCGCTGCGGGATCGGTTTCGTGACCGCTTGCAGTTGCCTGCAGGGCAACGGAAAAGCCCCCAAGACCTGCCCCTGGCCGCAAGTTGCGCCAATCACATCCCTGGGTGGGTGAAGGTACGGCTGTGATCTGTAGATTGGTCCTGTCTGGGGCGGCGCTTGGGCCTGGCCGCGGATCACCAGCACACCCCTGCTTCCCAGTTTTTGCCCCCTTCATAGCGGAACCCTGAGCGGACCATCCGGCTCAGATGACCCGCTGGCCAAGCGCCGCGCAGCTTGCCCTTTGCACTGCCACTGGCCTGTGCTGCCTCGCCGCCTCTCGCCTCCGTCCCGGCCAGGGGCCCAGACCCTGGCGTGCGACCGCGGCCGCCAGCGGCTGCCCCCACCGGCCTGCTCCGATTGAATCGACAGCCAGAAGGCCAACAACGTCCACAGGGGTGATCACGGCGATCGTGGCATGGTGCGGATTCTTCTTTATCCCGATCGGCGCTGGTGGCCGACCTCCCTGCCCGGCCCAATACTTCACCAAGAAAGGTCGCATCGTGCTGAGCGGCGATGTGATGTGGTGCAGGAAGGCGGAAAATCTGCTGCGGGCTGAAACGGGTGAATCTACATGAGGTTCGACAGACAGCAGTGCTGGCCCAGCCCAGCAATGGTCAACATGTTCAGTCCAACTGGCCTCCAGGAGACCCTGCCGGCGGCTGCCCCCTCCCTGCCGCGATGAGCCTCCGCTCGAAGACGTGGCCCTCGCCTGGCGGGCGCCCCTGGTCAAAAGGTGTGAGCCTGAGCTCAATCCCGGCGAAGTGGGTGGGGCTGCTTGGGCCAATGGCGCCGTGTAAACCACCACCTTTAAAAATTTGGGTTACAGGCCAGCTGAAACCCGATCGGGCAGGTCCGTTCTCGATGGCAAGACATCGTGGAAGACTGGCCCTCGCCGCAGCGGGCGCGCCCCGGGCGATCGGCTAGCCTGCCCCCAAAGACCAGCGCTTTCGCCAGCTCACGGTCGACAGAACCTGACTGGCCTCCATAACTGGAGGGGGGGAAAGCCGGGGCACCGATGGCCCCGCGCCGGAGCGCCTGGACCCCGCCTCGCATGCGATCGACCTCCCACCCCCTCGCGCCCCCTTCCAGCAAACCGGCAGGGTGGTGTGGTTCCTAGTTTAGCAGAGTAGGCCTATCCGGCCTTATCCGGCGAGAGCGTCGCCGCTGGTGAGGCTGGCCAGAGCCCTGGCGGTGGTCCCCAGAGGGCCGACCAGCTACCTGCTTGCGTGGCCTGGAAGACAAGTCCTTGGCTGCGTTCTATAACTCCGCTGCCAGTCACATGTGTGCCACGCGATCTGCAGGCGTTGTATTTTAATATCAGAACAAAGTCGTGACACGGAACGATGGGCGGGATGAGTAAGTGCTGCATCCCACGCAGTAACAAACAAAGCATCTGCGAAACCCTGGCGATCACCGATCGGG
>Ga0163217_1026897_pt1 | contig 10052 bp, 12 predicted proteins | sample SynspAceP_FD_185933 | JGI IMG/M metagenome (GOLD analysis project Ga0163217, IMG submission 185933) | Saline lake microbial communities from Ace Lake in Antarctica - Synechococcus sp. Ace-P (PacBio error correction) | ecosystem: Environmental > Aquatic > Non-marine Saline and Alkaline > Saline ...
CCATGCGAGGCCCTTTCTCAGGCGCGCACCATGAGCGGCACTTATTACTGCGGCCAGTGGCCGCTGCGCGGTGATACGACGAGACGCATTCCTACAAGCCGCATCCAGCAGATCCCAGCGAGCAGGAACAGCAGCAAGTGAGGGGAGCGCTTTGCGGGCAGGCCCAGTCCGCGGCCGCGTCACACTCCAGCATCAGGGGCCCATCCCCGCAAGACGCACGGGCGCCAGGCTGAAGCCACCGGGCGTTGCCGGCGAGCTGCCCATATGGGCCTACGGGTTGTAAATCAGCGATTGACAGCGGTTGCCTGGCGCGCGCTTCAGCAAGCAGCTCCCAAACTTGCGGTCCTGTTCCTGCAGCACTCCAGGCAAAATGTGCAGCGGACACGCCCAGCACGGAAGCGCTAGGCCAGGGAGGTCAACAGAACAGCCCCGTTTGCAGAACTCCAGAGGGCGCGCACTGCAGCAGGAGCAGGAAGCAACAACCGTTTGGCCTTTGCCTTCTCTGAAGCAAGAACCTTGTCCTCCACATTGCAGATTGAGGACGAGCTCAGCACCGCTTCCGGCGTCACCGGGACGATGGCGGAACCGGTGTTGGTGGATCGCGTGTCTCCAGCAGTTTCCTGCCGCAGCGATGCAGTCCGCCGCCTGCCCATAAACAGCCCCCAGGCTTTGGTGTTTGCCGTTGCCCATCACCACCCAACCTTTGTCTGGCGTCGTTACGACGCGCCGGCTGGCAGGCTTTGACCACGGACCAGCTCCGCCAGCCGCCACCGAGGGGGATCGGCCTCCAAAAAGCAGCAAACCTGGCCGTGGGACATCCAATCAGGTGAAAACCGGGATCCACCTCACTTTCAGCGCCAAAGACGTCAGGACGATCTGGCATTGGACATGATTCCGCTGAGCCTTACCGGCTCCACATCCGGTTGGCCCGAACAACAAGGCGCCAGCCAGTGCCGTCGTCAGGCAGTTTCGACGAGCTGGTTTTCCTGTCAGACCGTGACGCCTGCACCAGTGGCAATCACGATAGGGAAAGTTGTTTCGTGCGCTACCAACCGCAGTGGAGCCTTGACGGTCAGCCGTAACAGAGCTGCACAGCTTCGCCTCATTCCTTGCGTCGTCGACCGCACAGCAGGAATCAGCGGTATCTGCTTCTTAACCACCCAGCTTGATCTCGAATTATCATAACGACAGGCTTGGAGAGTCACACGTAGGGCTGTGTAGCCTTGCACACCAGCAAAATTCCGTGAACTGAATTTTTGGCGGTGTAGCTGAAACTGCGCCCACCCTGCCGGCGGTCCATTATGCTAGATGGCCTAATCGACAAACTGAGGCCGTTTGGCCTCCAGCCAGGGCCTCGTAGAATAGGGAGAGTTTTCAGGCGCTCACTTGCCATCGTTTCTTGGTGGCTCACGTAACCGGGCAGCTGCAACCAGATCAGATTTTGGAGCCATCTCCAAGTTTCTTTGACTTTTTGGGCGAGCAGATCAGATTCCAACAAGGGCCATCGATGTAGGAGCAAGAAATGGGAACCACATTAGCAAGATGGAAAAGAGGGTTTTTTGGCGTAAAATTGGTGCCCGCAGCCGTCATCGAGAGAGGCGCAAGACTTTCGCAGGCTTCCCCCATCGCGTTGCACATCGCGATAGCTCTGTGCCCAGCTGGGCGCAGCCAGTTCCTGGCCAGGGCCATAGGAGCCGGATCTCGCTGCCAAGCGATAGCGGCGGCCGCCCAGGAACGGATCTGGCAATCAGCAGCAGATCCCGATGATCTTCTACTGGGCGTCGGAAAGTCCCAGGGCCTGGGTTGATTCCGCCAGGCACCTTCCACACCCCATATGCGGCGCCGGTTTGCCTCTGAGAATTCGGCATCGAGATTAGGCCTTGCTTGCGTCGGCAAAATGGTCCCAGGACTCCGATATCCAAAGGCTCAATCACCCGTCTTCCACCATCTGCCAAGTTCAAAGTTGACCTCCCCGTCACTTCGGGCCACGGTTGCGGCAACGCGATCACGGTCTGAGAAAGGAGGTTCACCTTGCCTGCTCGATCTTCAACCGGTCTCTGCAGATAGCTGCGGGCTCTGATTCGCCATAAGGGAGCCTGTGACCAATCCTTCGGGCGCATCAATGCAGGCCAGCCGCACCGTGATCCGCTGCTCGACCCTGTTGAACGCGGATGGTGTCGCCAATCACCGATCGAGAGCAGGCGTGGCGGAAGCACTTGTTGGTTGGGCCCTGCGCGGTTGTCGCGGTAGAAAAACGTGCCCACCCGCAGGCGGATGAACGGCAAGCGGCGACCGAATCAGCAGCCACCTGATCAAAGGCGAGCACAAGGGGTTCGATCTGCTCCAGCATGCGCTTGGCAATTGCTCGCTCAACGTGATTCCACACTCCTCTTCGAGGTCCACTCGTCATAAAGCAATTGATGAGTACGGTCCCGCATCCCCGGCCGACTCCCGGCGCAGGGTATATAGGTCCCCTTGGCTCGATCACAGGAATGGGCGTCCCGCTCAAAGCCAAAAAACAGCCAGGAACGGCTGGCTTGAAGATTTTAAGCGGCGGCGAATACAAAATCCACCGCGGCAGTGCAACGTGTCTTCCAAAAGCAGCATCAGGGCGATGCGCTCCAGCAGACCCGTGCGGCGGGCGGCAGATCCACCAGGAGATCCCAGGTCAAAATGTCGGCTCCCTGCCTGAATCACGGGCCACCGAGCAAGACGCCGCCACATTGCTGGGCGTGCGGTGTGCCGTCGCAAATCTCCCGTGATCCTTGGAGCCGAAGCCACAGGTCGTCGAGGCGCTGGCAACTCAGGAAGCCGTGGGGTCAGACTAAGAGAGACAGCTCAGCTCGGCACGTCTACGCATGGCCTTGGTCAGGGCCTAACTCAAGTTCCCCAAAAAAAAGAGAAGGGGCGCCCCGTGTCAGAGCGCACCTAAACCTGCTTTTCGCGCAAGAAGCCAAGGGAACGGGCCGTTGGCAGGCTTGGTGAAGGTTCCTCTGAACAGTTCTTCGATGGGGCTGATGAAAAGCCCCGTTGCGCGTTCTCGGAAAGCCGAGCTGGGAGTCCAGCCGCCGTGACACATCGAAAGGCAGCCGATCTGCCGCTACTCCGATCGATCGGTGTCAGCCGGAAAGGCTGGTTGACACGGAACGGCCAAGCCGCACGGTCCCCTCGAATGATCGCCAGTGGTGGAGGCCCTCCACGGTCTAGCCAACCCCGAAGGGAGGGATCGGCCGAGAGGCTGGCGAGCTCGCCCTTCCGGGGGGATCAATGCCGGGATGCGGGTCTGGCCGGCTTCCGGTGTGAATGGAGATCCTGCTAGGGCAAGAGCCATGTATGAGCGGCCAAAAAACTCGTGGTGCTGAAGCACACGCGGCGGCCTGCTGGGGGTTGCACACCACTCGAAAGATGGCGCACTGTTCCGGGAACGGCAGGCCTTTGCTGGCAGGGGTGTTGCCCCAGAAATCAATGCAACAGGCCAGAAACGCCGGCGAAGCCCTGAATCGGCAAACACCGCTCCTGGAGGGCGGCACTAGGCCCTCTCTCGAAGGATTATCGGCGTGTCGGAGGATGAAAAGAAACTGATCCATCGTGGCGTCAAGGCTTGCCGTACCAGCTGCGATAACCACTTGCCGGGGACATTTGCTTGGATTTCATCGCATCTGCACCCGCAGCAATGGCCTGCTGCAATCAAAACTGGACGTAGCTCCGGGTGCCTGGCCTGTTGTGCCTGAGGCCCATTGACCGCCATCAATGCACGCCATGTTGATAGGTGGGGCTCATCCTGTTCGATGAAGGCGCGATCGGAAGTCCAGGGGGCGGGTGCCCATCAAAGGGCGGTCAGGTTCGTAACCCCTATGTTGCCCATGAATCCCCTCGCCATTCCCATTCCCATAGGCCCCATCCCGCCCTGCCAGCCCCCAGCTCGAGCCAAGGCCCCCTAGGGCGACACCCCCTGGCCGTACCAGTCTCCTGGTACCAAGGCGCGCATCTGGGCGTTCTCCACTTGGTCTGACTGGCCTTGATGCTCTTTGCGAGGGCCTTGATCTCAGCCTGCGTGACTTCGTGGAGCGAAGAATCAAGCGCAGGCGGATCGCCCCCGTCGTGAGGTTGCGGGATGCAATCATCACGATGAACTGCTGATCGTGAGTAGCCCATCCCCATCTGGCCAGCGTTCCCCCATGCCTCTGCCAGTAAACCAGGCATGCCAGAAACTACCACCTGCTCTGAAGACCACCGACCGGGCAACGCCTGTCTTGCGTCGCAGGGTCAAGGTAGAAGGCCCCCTGCAGTGGGCAAAGGCCAGAGGGCCCGGTCTCCGCAGGGGGGAAGGCCTCTGGTTCCTGTTTTTGGAATCGTTTTGCGCATCTAGCTGCACCTTCGTCTTGAACCTCTGGCTTTCAAGCTCGGCGCACGCACAGGGACGGTGACGCTGATCAGGTGAGAAGGTTCACTCTTTGTGCTTCAGCCCAGCGATGGCGGAGCTTCAACATGAGAAGAGACACGTTCCGGAACGCAATACGCTTGAGGCCAAACAAGAGATCTGTCCGTGATGGCGGCGCACAATGCCGCCAAACGAATCGAAGAGTCCAAAGGCCGGGTGCCGCCCTGACGACGGGAGCGACCTGGATCACTCGCGAAAAGAAACGAATTCGGGAAAAGATGCGTCGTTGTGATCCGGCCGGGGTGATGCCAATACCGCTGTCGGCTGGGTACTTGTGGCAGCAAGCCCATTGGCTTCCCTCTCGCCTCACTCTCAGAAACCACTTCTCCACCCCCGTGGCCGTGGTACTGAATTGGCGTTGAGAGCAAGTTGGATACGAGCCGATAGAGATCAGGCTCACTCACCAGGCCACGTAAAGTCCCGTCTGCACACCCCCAGGTGCAGCTCTGCAACGCCTTTGCCGCCGCCGCCGCCTCGTCTGGTCTCCCTCCACCAGGTCCGGCCGCGCGATCCTGCGCCAATGGAACGGCCCTGGCGGCGCCCCGAAGCTGCCCTCAGGTCCATCGAGCCGGGCGAGGATAGCAGAAGGTCGCTGGGATCAAATGCGGCTCAGCCGTTGCCCCCCTGCCCGTGGACCACGGCCAGCGTCTGAATCCAGTCTCTGGTTAACTGGCGGACCGGGTCAGCTGAAAACTGCTGCGACCTGTGGGCGTCCGACCGCCACGGCCAGCAAGGTTGTCAGAGGTGCGCCGTAGTTTCAGTGGGCGCATCTGGCGTGCCACTGCTCCGTGCTGCCGGTAGGCCCGCCAGCAAGCGGCCGGCATCGCCGGCCGGCAACCACCAGCTGGCCGGGTCTGCCACCAGCAGGGGCCACACACCACCAGATCGGTTTTTGGGCCGGGAACCAACCACAGCCGTGTCCCCCGCTCCCGCATCGAGCCCCCGCGCAAGCTGCGCCCGATCTGGCAGATACCCCCAATCCCATTTCCTTCTGGAATGCTGTGCCCTGGTCTGCCCTGGCGTGTCGGAGGCGGTTGCAGATGGATCGAAATACTGCAGGAAGCGTTCCCCTGCTTGTTCCTCCACCACGGTCCAGGTGGGGCCAGGGGCTTGCCCCCCCTTGGCTTTTTTGGTGATCCAGGGGAGTGAAGCGAATCAGAACGCCACGGGGGAATCAAAAGCAGAACGAGGTTAGAAAGCGCTCCGATCAGTGATGCCCTCAACGGCATGGGCGCCGGGCAGCAGCGAAAGGCGGGTGCCAGACAGGGATCACCCAACCCAGGCAAAGACCGGGGAGAACCGCGGCGTAGCTCGGGAGAGGGCCTGGCATTCTGCAGGCAGCAACGGCTTGAGGCTGTCCATGCCAAGGTCCGGCCAAGACAGTTTTCCACCTCGCTCTCGAGGGGCGAACCAGTTGGCGGCGCATCAACAGTGTCCATAAACATCCGTAACCGCGCCAATAGAGGTCACCCCGATCACCAACCCAGGTAGGCACCGGCCCAAGCCTCAGACGACTGCGGAATGGGAACCAAAAGCTTCGAGCCATGGGGCGCTTTCCTCGCTAGGGCTCCGGATCGAAAGCGATAGCCCTTCGAGGGCAACGGTGTCCGATCGAGAGGGGCCAGCCCGTGACTTGGCGATCTTGCGCCGGCAGCAGGCCCGCCACCTGGCAGCGACACCACATTGGCTGCTCGAATCCTGCATCGAGCGACCCCAGAGCTGGGGCGCAAACAAGCGTGATCCCGGGGAATGATTTCCCGGGCGATGCTCCATGAGTAAGCCATCAGCTGGAGGTTCCTTGGCAGACAAACGCGATCGTCGGCTGGTTCCAAGCGCCTCCTCGACGCCCTGAAGGCAGCCTTCAGCCTGGATCGAGAACGTAAGAACCAGCGGCGGGACACAGGCTCCGCGGTAACTGGGCTGGGCGCCGAATGCAGCGCCCTGATCCTTGCCAGTTAGTTCCTCCATCGCAAACGCTGCTTCAAGTGTAGTCGTCGGCGCCCGGCATCGAGGCCCTGGAACCCGGTGCTTGTGTCGGCCAGGGCCGTGAGCTCAGCACCGGCAGATCGGGAGTCCCGCCCCACGCAGGCGCCGGCAGAGGTCAACTCCCGTCAGACCCGGCAGCATTCCCAATCAACGATCGCCAGGTTGTCGTGGCTAGATCGCTGCGGAAGCAAACCTCCATGCCCCACGCTAGCCCTTCAGCACGTGATGCAACCACTGCCCGCTCGCCCACTGAGGCACGGCCTGGATTGCCAGCCGCCAGCTGCGGCTCGTCGCTCTGACCAACAGGATGCGCAAGGGGGCAATGGCCTGGGTCATGGGCCGGCGGGTGACGCTGATACCTAGTGAGAACAGGGCGTTCACCTGTTTTTTTCATCCCACCTGCGGCATCCTCGGCGAGTTCGCGCTTGCGCTGCCCTTGTTTGCGGGCAGCAAAGGCAGCATGCCACGCAATTACTCATGCCTGGCAAAGCCTCAGCCCTTGAACGCTGGCCTCCTCGGCATGGCGTCAGCCCCGGCCCTGGCCCATGTGGGCATGGCGATGAGTTTGCAGGCAGAAACGGGGGACGTGCGCCAGGTGAAGGCGAGCACGGAGAATCGGATTCGGCGCGGGAATCACCACCGCAGCAGCCACAGAGTGCTGGGTGGTGTTGTCACCATCTGCCACCCCCCCCCGTACGCCGCCGTGGGGATGCGGTGGCAAGCCGCTGGTGTTCGTGAAAGTACGGCTCCATAAAGCTATGACCCGGTTTCTTCATTCAGACAGGTTGCAGGTCAGCGGCGATCAGATTCGCAGTGGACATGGAACGGCGGTGACCAGGTTGGTCGGAGAAAGCGTGGTGAACACGGGTTGCACTCTCTCTCTACGCCCGAGTCGCCAAGAAGAAGCGCAGAACGCGCAGGCAGTCAAGCCAGCGATGAAGGATGGGAGCCACAACGGCAAGCGGCATACCCCAAGTGGCCGCCACCGCGCAGAAAGCGGCTGGTTTCTCAACCGCCTTGGTGAGTGCCGGTGCCGCAGTGCTGTGGTTGGCGGGGTGGTGGTCGGCCGCTCGGCGCACTGGGCAATAAAGAACTGGACCCCCGAACCCCTCGTTCCTCTGCCACCTGCTCCTCACTCGATTCATGCTCAACGCTGCTCAACAGACGTGCGGAACCTGCGATCACCAGGAATGGTTGGTTGTTGTTTGCCGCCATCTTCTGATCACGGCCTCTGGGGCCCATTCCATCCGTGAGCCCGGATTCCCCTCGATGTCTTTCCCCAGTTTGCCCAACAGGTGGATGTGCAGACCAAAACAGCCGATGGTCTCCGGCGCCGAGGAAGTGGAGTCACGCATTCACCCGTGCCCGGGGGTAGTCGAAATCGGGTCCGTCAGATGGGTCTGCCGGGGGGTGTGAAAACGTGTGCGCTGCGTTCTTCCAAGGTCGGACTCTCCAATGGTGCAGGTGGTGCTATTTGATCAGGACGCCGGGATATCAACCGGGCTCGTCAATTCGGTGCGGGAGGCGGCGGCCTTGGGCCAGATCTCCTCGGTACTTCCAGCCAACGCCGGCAAGCCGGAAAATCTCTCCCGCTGCTTTCCCCTCTGTCGGGCACGGTATATCCTGCAGTACGCCTTCCAGCCCGTCAGCGAAGGACGGCTCCGAACCCAACGGTGCGCCGTCGGAGCTCCATCGCCCTGGTAGTCAGGGACCTTTCGCAACCAGATTCCTGTCCATTCCAAGGGTGGCCCCAGGTCATGCTTTTACGGCGGCGATGACCCAGCAAACAATGTGCCTGATTGGATTCGCAGAGGAGCTGCATGCGTCGCCAGATTTCGCTCAGGCCGTTGCCTGATGGTGTGGCCTGGGCGCCAGCTGCCATCAACCCCCGGCGGTTTCCCTCGTCGGCGGAGGCCCAGGAAAGGCTGATCCCGACCGTTTCGGCCAGGCCACCGGATAGCAAGATTGTCGAGCGCGGTGGTTGTTGACCAGACAGGCAAGAAGCGTGCCACTTGACGGCTGATGGCCGAGGGTACGGCGGTGCCCCCGTGCTCTCAAAGGCGCGGAGACGGCAGCTTCAACGGCAAGCCGGCGTTAGTGCTGATGATCATACCAACAGGCCCGACATCGACACTAGCCCAAAGGTCACCCCGTGGAAGGTGGAGGAGGCGAATCGCCGCCCTCAGCCAGACCCTGGCCGAGTGACATTCAGGTTCAAGCGGCAACCTTCCGTCCAGGGCCAGCTTCAATGTGATACAGGCGATCAAATTAACGTCAGTGGGTTCGCTTGATCGAAGGCATCGCTGATCGTCTTCGGTGGTGATGGTGCTGTCCTGGATGAACTGGCGTAGCCGCCGTCATCACCCCTCAGTTGCCATCCCCCTGTCTTTGTTGATCGGCTTGGATGCGGAATGCGTGCCTTCGGGCTGGGAGTCAACACATGACCTCGGTTGGGGTTGGTGTGGCGAATCGGCTCGGTGGTCGTACGGACGCCATTTGTCGACGATGGAGCTGCTACAGCGGCTTGCGCCGCAACCATGGCCCGCCGGTCGGGCCCGCAATCCCCTGACAGGTGGTGTTTTGGACCAGCGTCGGTGCAAAACGTGCGCCAGCCGGTAATTTCTCTCCACCGTGATCAATGTAGGTGGTCTTCGCGGCCGGATCTTTCAAGGCCTGTCGGGGGTGGGAAGGCGGGGATTTCGCGTCGGCCGGATGGGCCTGGCCTATCTGTTCTCAGATCGTGGCCCATCTCACCCTGGTTGGCGATCAAAACGCGCTCAGAACGCGCTTGCCGTCTCTGCGCGATTCTCCCTTGGCGCAGGGCCCAGCTTCCCTTAGCGGGAGAAACACCTTGATTGGCGGGACCGGGGGCGAGGCTGGGCTCTACCGGCCCGCTGCTGGAGATCGCATTGGTTTCACCCAAAGCGGTTGCTGCTCCGTTGCCCGGTGGCCGGTCGTGGTGGCCTCACCATCCTTGTCCAGCCCTTGGGGCCGGTCTTTCCTGCAGGGGAAGTTTGCCGCGAAAAAAGTCCCTGGTGAATTCGGTATGGTGCTCGTACCCCGCGGCGTGTCGCTGAGAATGAACCAACCACCCGCCGCCGGCCTTCGCACTTCCAACAACGACTCTGATGGCGCAGTCCCCCTGTTCGAGTTGGTGCAGGTGCGGGATTGGCCGGGCCCCGTTGATGGCCGACGGTTGGCTGGGGTGGAATTGCCTGTGCTGCAGTGGATGTGGAGCTAGAGTGTGCGAGGACCATGAACAACCGTGAGGAGAGCATCAGACCAGCTGCGTTGAAGCATTCCTGAAGAGCTGCCTGGGGTAGCCCCAAACATCGGTGGCTTTAATTCCCACCGTATGGATGAAGTGCTCCTCGGGTGTGGCGCAGTGCGATCGCCATCAAGATTCTATCGGCCCCCGATCTCGGCGAGCTCGCGCAAGGATCGGCGAGCTAGGTGGCGTGACGCATTGACCGATTTGAGGGGGTGGTGGATCCTGCAGCTTTGAGCCGCAAACTGCCTAATCGAGCAGTGTGCAGATCCGCTTTCGAACCGCCAGCGGCAGCGGTGCTGGTCTGAATGTTCAAACAGCTCTCTGAGGCCTTGAAGATTGCCCTCAACGGCATGG
>Ga0163217_1102343_pt1 | contig 10052 bp, 4 predicted proteins | sample SynspAceP_FD_185933 | JGI IMG/M metagenome (GOLD analysis project Ga0163217, IMG submission 185933) | Saline lake microbial communities from Ace Lake in Antarctica - Synechococcus sp. Ace-P (PacBio error correction) | ecosystem: Environmental > Aquatic > Non-marine Saline and Alkaline > Saline ...
GCGGATCAAGATCGGTAAATAAACTCCATATAGAACAGGGCAATCTAACGAGCGAGCACTGCCACTACGCCCCCTGGAACCAACAGGCATATTGTTATCACTCTTTGCTCCATTGAATAAATTCATGACAATCAAGAAATAAACCAGGGGAAACCGCATTTGGTTAAAACTTTGAGCTCTATTTTAAGACGCTCATCGTAACTCTGCATCGTTTTTCTTTGCGCTCATCTTCATCGGCAGAGATAGTATATTGGGCTATAACGCTCGCCTAATACCTTCTTCAAGACTTTAACTAGGAAGTCTTCCGTGCTCATATCACCAGTGGTGGAAACTGGCGGTAAAAAGTACTCACCTAAGGTAGTCTCAACGTTGGCCAGCGTTTAGCTATTTCAAACGGTGTTATGTATGTGCTGAGGGAATGTCTTTAAACACTCGGTCATTTCTTCAAGCACTAACGCAAATATTGCTTGTTCGCTAAGCTTTTTAGGGCGACGTTTTGCTGTCTAGGGTATAAACCTTTCACTGATACAAACAGACACGCAACCTCATGCGGTTCAATCAACCTTCAGGTTCAATTAAAAGCCCAAAACAAAAAAAAAAACTTTTTTTTCCCCAAAAAAAAAAAAATTCGTTGGCAAACTCCGGCAAGTTCAATTCTGAGCAGCCCACTGCAACAGCACGGTGATGTAATCTTCTTCAACCATCGGACCGTGGCGCATTAACTCAACGTAAAAATTATTGAAAATGCTTGCTGAAAAAATGGCGGTTGATATTTTTGGGCAATATCTTGCACTATTTTTAGTCAGCTGCAATACCCAAATCGCCCGCTAAAGCACCGGATAAAACAATCATCTTCGGCGTATTTTCACAAGCATCTTGGCGCACTACACTTTGTGTTGAACGTGCCTTGCCTTATAAAGCTCTGGAAATGAATTTCGGTAATGTTTTATAGCCTTGAATATTTTTAGCAATCAAGGTTAAGCGTGTTATTTCATCAGGAAACTGCGCAGACCAACAAACCAATAATACACCGATAATGGGTTTTCACACCAATACTGAAGGCCGCCGAGTAGAAAATTTCACTAGCCACACATATTCATCATCAGATCGGTGATCGCAATTGTGGCTTTCATGGGATTTAGTTTTTGGCTAAAATCGGCTTTACTTTGTTCAAAGCCGTCTTGGCATTGAATAATCGCTTATGCACTGTCGTAAGTGTACAAAATTGGGCTGACACCTTATTTTGACCTCGTCCCTGTAACTTCGCCTGCACAAAGCTAAAAACGCTCTGTACGGCTTAAAAAAACTTTGTCTGATAACATGCAGTGGGCCATGCTCTTGTAATGCTGCTTTACGTGGCGCTTTAGTCCGGCAATAACCTTTGGTGCGCTGCAAATCCATATTGTGGATACTGTTTGTCTACGGCAACATCAATTTTTCAGCTGTCCCTTGCGACTTTGGCATAAATAGAAGCGCCCTGAATTTGTGCAAATAAGGCATCACTTTGACCACCGCATGACTGCTATATGTCAAATTGGGCAACGATTTCCGTCCACTAGCACGTGTTTCAGGTTTGAACTTTAGCCCTTCAACAGCGCGCTGCATAGCTAACATAGTTGCTGCCAGGTATGTTGAGTTGAATCAATATTTCTAATACGCTCGCCGTCCTAGCTCCATGATAACGCGTTTTTGCTTAATCAGTACTGCTAATTCATTACGTTTTTTTCTCAGAAATAATTTTTTTTTTTGAATCGGCTAATCCTGCAATTGGCTTTTTGGGAATCAAGTATGACGGCAGCCGTAACGACAAAATCACCCCGCTAATGGCCCACGCCCAACTTCATCAACACGCAACCAATGAGTAGCGCTGATTGCAATTTAATAGCATTCTACCCGTGCGTATTTAACTCATAGGTGTTTTAGTCATCACTGGTAGTACGATTCATAAATAATATGTACTGATTGATAATGCTGATTCATAAGGAGCCCAACAACAAACTTGAATCGCTTTTGCCGCTTGCTCATCCGCGGTTATTGCAAACGTTTTATGCATTGCGTGAACGCGATATTAGTGCATGTGACCACTTTTTCCAGCATAGGTTCTTAACCTTAATCCGCCATAAATTCTGCGGATTAACCTCTTCTTTGCAACAATTCGGGAATAATTCTTCAATTCGCCAAAATATGGGACATGAAAAGAAATCGGTTTAATATAAGCGCTGCATAATGATATATGTCATTTTCGACATTTTATAGGCCAACGACCATTGGTTTTATTTTGCCTAGCAATGGCTTCTAAGCCGGTTTGCTGTGCGCCTGATGCTAATAAAACAGCTCGGCGGCTATCATGACATCGCGAGCGGATAGTTGTGTTACACGCACATGACACCAGCGGCTTAAGCTCTTTTTAAATAATAACTTAATTTGAATTCCCTAACGCGTCATTTGCCTCAAGGTATAAGCACTTTTTAAGGCAGGCAGATTCAGCGTCAGTAACTCAGCTGTTTTTATGAAGTTCAGGCAACAAAGTGTCGACTTCCTCGCGAACGATTCCGGCAACAAAAGCGAGCACTTTGTCTGTCCATTTTTCCACTCAAGAGTTGTCTTTTTTGCTTTGTTGATCAGGGATTATGCATCCATCAGCATCGTGTGACCAAACATTTGAATAAGGCAGCGTTGTATTTTTATAAATACCGGCTTCGAACGAAATATACCTAGCAGCTTAAATAGTCGCTTTGGGCTATTTTATGAAATACGGGATTCACGCCAAGCCCATACAGTTGGACTAACGTGTGGACAGTTTTCACACCCGCTTTTTTCAGTCTTGTTTCCACGCAAGGTTAAATCAGGCGCGTCAACGCCAATGAATATATCAGGGCGGATTGTTCAGAAAGTGGCTTAATAATAGTTTTGGGCGAATGTGCAGTAAAACGAGGCAAATGTTTTAGTACTTCAAACTAAACCCATTTACCAGATAAATTCTTCCATATCAAATAGAGAATTTTTAAGGCCAGGGCGGTAAGGTGTTTACCACCAATACCCTCAAAGGTAGCGTTTGGATACATCTCTTTGAGGAGGCAACAAAACCAGCGGCAAGAACTCACAGATGCTTCACCTGCTACAATACAATTCGAAGTGGCTTAATCATTTGTTATTAGATTATCGGTAACTGGCTAGTAAGTCATTCGTATTATCGTGACTCATTAGTAGTCAATTCGAATTTAGCGAACAATGCCACGTTTCCGACGATGGCGAACAAGTCAGCTAAAGAATTTTTACGTCCAAGGCTCTATATCTGTCCATTGCATTGAGCGTGGAAGTGCTTGGTCGTTGGTAATTGTCCATTGGCGGTAAATGACTTTATATAGCGCGTTAATTGGCCATATACAGACGCGTAAAACCTCTGCGCTTTCACACCCTCACTATTGTCCCCTGAGGAATATGTTTAGTACCACTGACCATTATGTAGGGAGGAATATCTTTTAATACAATACACCAACCACCGGTAAATGAATGCGCGCATATGACAAAATTGATGAACTGCGGTCATGGCGCCAAGAATAACTTGATGCAACATGAACCATGACCAGCTATCGTGCAGTTGTTTGCAAATATATTGTCATCCCCAAACATGCAGTCGTGTGCAAATATGCGTGTTAACCATGAAATAAGTTACGATAACCAATGCGGTGGACATTTTCATTTGAAATAGTAACCCGATGAATGGTGCATGTTCGCGAAATATATGTCGTCACCAATTTCAAGATAAGTTGTTTACACAAGCATAATTTTTTATCTTGGCAAGTCCTTCACCGATTGAAACAAACTGAAAAACACACGTTGTTTGTGCCAAATTTTTTGATAATGCCCCTTTGACACAAACAATATGTGAAGTAAATACCAGTTATCACCAAATGCTGAACATTATCGCCGATGATGCAAAATGGGCCAATTTGAACGTTTTTACCAATTTTAAGCCGTTTTTGCTTATTTATGCGATGAAGGATGGATCATATTACATATCCTCTCATCTGCACACATAAAGTCCGGCTGTTGCAAACATCTGCACCATCGACCGAAGCAACGCAGAAAACTTCCAATAACCGCGAACGTTTTTTAATAAGCTGAACTGATCTCTAACTTATCTCCGGGTCCGCATGGACGCTAAAAGTCTAGCTTAATCAATCCCGCATAAGATATAACTGGTCCACTGTTGCCCATGGTCTTAAAACCAAGGACACTGGGCTTGAGCAAACCTTAAGGATTAAATACACCAGGAAAGATAGGTTGCCGCCCTGGAACGTGGCCGGTAAAACAAAGGTTCGTTGAAGGTAATGTTTTTATAACGCTTCATGACTTAACCGAGTTCATAATCAGTGACACGGTTCATTAACAAAAATGGATACCTATGGGGTAGTAATTCATTATTTCTTTAATGTAGATAACTCTTTTGTGAATGCTGCCAAAATTTTCCTTTGGCGGTCTAAAGCGAATGGATTTTCGCTTAGCCATCACTCTATATTTTTGTCCTACAACATGGAAGTATAAGATACACTTTTGAGGAGCAAAACAAATCAGACCAAGCCGCTTGGTTGGCTGATATTCGTCAAGAATTGACGATATTCCAATCCGTTATAACGACTGGTGATGTTATATTTGTTTTACTGACCTTTGCTTAACTTGCTTCAATACGTCTGGAATATCAAACTCAGCCTCACAAAGCGTGTTGCGTTTGCGGGTTTAAAACCAAATCATACTTACCGTCAGCGCATTTTTTTCAACAGCCCTGCATTACAACCAATGAGTTTTCTTTGCTCTTCTTCTTGACGACGCTGAATCTTTCTTGCAGTGGACCGGTTTTCGTTTGCATACTTGTTGCAGCGCAATTAATTTGGGTCTTCTAAAATTTTGTTTTTCTCATCTTGCACTCATCGTTGCACTTTCACGCTGAAGCTTTTGAATTAAGAATTTAATATTCTTCGTTGAGTATTAAAACTTCTTGAATTGGTCCTTGAATCAGCGGTCACCGTTTTCCAATTTCAGCAAACTGTGGCAATGAACGTGTAATACCTTGTACATCAACAACACCGATTTTGGAATCTGCTGCTTGTGCAGCTGTAGTCAAACAATGCAGAGCAAGCATAGCGCCAGCGTTAGCTGTTTTAGTAAAATGTTTTCAATGGAAACTTCCTTTAATCTGTTCCGTTTTAATGTTGGGCGTCTTGGCACCCAACTATTATGAACTTTAATTTTGGTTTATATGATACTACGTTAACAAGTCTTTAAGAAAGTTGAGCCAATGTTAAACGTAAAGAATTTAAGGATTCACCAATAATCTTGAACTAATTTCTTTTAGAGAAACTAAAGACGCAGTGTACCATTGGTGAAATCCATTGAAACGGATATACCGGCTGAACTTCTAAACTCCACTCCATCGCTATAATGCACCTTAGCGTGAGGGCTGACCCTTCTCCCGGTTCTTCGACACTGTCAGATCTTTGTATTCGTCATAATTAAATTCAGTATCCCAAACGTTACCAACATCGCGGAAGAAAGAGAGTACGCACTGAGCTGTCAAATTCCAGTTCCTGCAACAAAAGGGGTCGGTAACGATTAATTCCTAACCACCTATCGCCATTGCATACCGACCCTAGCTTCGCGTGAAACGCCGATGCTGTTCAGTATCAGGATACAAAAATGGGCGTAACCAAATGGTGTAGTTCCAATTTGTGAAGAAATTCGTTTGAAGCACACCGCGAGGCCTGTCGACGGTTGTTATCTTCAAAACCACGGCAATGTGTTGCAGCCAACCTGCAGTAAAGTTTTTCGGTAAATGGCATATTTGGTCCCACTACCATTCTTATTAACCCTAACGTTACCGTAGCCCTAACGCATTCTAGCAGCACGACCCACGCTGATTATCGCTAAGTGCGTAATAAAACTTAGTGTCTGCAATAAATTTGACAACATAGTTTTACATCAGAATTCGGGGTTTGTTATAAACTAAATGATCCACGTTGAGATGAAGCCATCTGTAGGAAACAAACCTCTTATTTAAGCGTTGGAACGCGTCCCAACTCGCCGATGCTAAGTAGTTTCATAGCGAATTCCCTGACCAGTCTGGATTATCTAAGGAATCTGAATTGATCGTAAGAACGTGCCGTTTGTTTTCAAAGATGTGTTATCGCTTGAAATAGCTGACATTAGCATAAGTTAAACCAAAAGCTAATACGGTTTACTTCATTAATAGGGGTAAACCAACATTCACGCCTAACCTGATAACGTTCACTGTCATATTGAAACAACACCAAAATTACCACCGTCAAATTTGCTATAACCACTGCCACCCAGCTAATGCGTCGATAGTGAAGTAAGGGTCAGTGTGTTTAAACTGCACTGATTGCTGGTAGGACCACGGGTAGACAAATTCAATCCGATATTACGTTTGCCCCGTTCCTAGAAGTTGTCTTGTGAATACTGCATTTTAAACTTAGCCTTGGTGTTATCACCATAACCAAAGTACCGGCGTTTGGAACGCCCAGGATGCTTGCTCTTTAACTTACATTCAACGTCAACTTTTATCATCTTTTCGCCAGGCACACGGATTGTTTCAAAGTCAACCGTCTTCCATGTAAGTCAATCGAGATAAAGATGATTTCGAACTCTCTAATAACTGGTTCTGATTAAACCAAGTCGCTTCAAGCTGACTGAGATTTTTGACGCAGCACTTCATCTGAAGTGATGCACGTTTCCTTGGAAGTTTATACGACGAACATAAATACGTTTTACCAGGGTCGACAGACAGAGCAACTTGACCGTTTTATCTCATCATTGATATCTGGAATCGGGTAGTTATGTTTGGATAAGCGTAACCAATCGACCAGGTAACTTACTAATTTAAATTTCTTCGTGTAAAGTCACTGTTGCTTGGTTGTACAACTCACCAGCAGAAAAGCGGTAAACTTGATTTAAAGAAAAATCTCAAAAACCTAAGAGGTCACCTACTAATTAACTCAGAGATAGTGGTAATTGCCTCGCACTCTTCTAAGTTTTCATGCCAATATAAATACCGTCTTTTTCTTGGGCGTCATGATACTGAGTTGACTAAAATAGCAAGCGTAATTAGCCTCCGTCTTTATAGTAACTAGTGATTATTTTCTAGATCGCCCGACAATGTTTGTTGTTGATAACGTGTCTCTGAAGGTGAAATCCACCATGGGGCACCAAATTTCAAACTCCATTATTTTGACAGTGTTTCGTCATCAAAAAGTCATTACCCGCAATATTAACTTGTTTTAATTTCAGCGGCGGTCCCTTCTTGCAAACAACAATTTCAAGTCAACACGATTTCCGGGTAATGGTGTTACAATAGCAGCGTCAGCATGTATTTACCATACTATAGAAAAAAGTCTTTCAAACCATTTTCGATGGAAGTCAGCACTGTTCTATCTGTGGCTCACCAATACGATAACTGAGTTTTCCAAACTATCTTGCTCCGCTGCTATCTTTAATATCATCATTACCTTCGAACACGATATTACTAATTGTAGGGCGCTCAGAAACGCGCACATTAACACACCGCATCGCGCAATATTTTCACTTTTAAAGTGCGTGGGAAAGAATCAAGAGAACGTATTAGTTTGCTAATACGGGAAGGAGTTAATTGATCGCCTACCTGCACTGGAAGGTAAGTAAGCGCGGCACACTAAGGCGAACACGCTTGCAAACCTCAACGCGAAATATCTTCTTTCACAAATTCAGATTTACTCTGTGCATGAGAACGACGTAAAATGCATCAATGGCGAATAAGAAACTAACTGTTTACACTTCATTTACTAATTTCTTCAAAACATGTTTTTTATAAAACTATTATTATGTGATCGTTGATGTCGTTAAAAAATACAACCGCCATTTAGCATGATAACAATAAGCCCGCTATCCTAAACCCAATTTCCTGTATTCATCGGGGACTGGCTTTCCTGTTATCCATTCGGCTATAAAAGTAACATTAGTGTCGCCGTCGAGCAAATAGGTATCGGTAACAAATTTCATGATGCCAAAGATTAAACTGATTAACGCTAAAACCTAAAAATACAATATCCCTAACTTGCATCAATTCCAGCGCCTTGGAAGCCAGATAGAAAATAGGCCCACTCAGGTTTTTTGACGCGCAACATCTCCATTGATAATTTGGCCTAACATTTCGACAGTTAAGGTCATTAATCGGCCATGTATTTGTGTTCCTTGACTAAGCATCAAAAGGGCCCGATTTGTCGTGACAAATAATAAGCTCAAGGGTATGCTCCACCTGAAAAGAAAATACCCAATCTTACCTGTACTACTTTATTCCGTTTTTTGATTTCACGCCTAAAGGTGGAAACTGAAAACACTTTAGATTCAACCATTGCGCAGCACTTCAACTTCAATCGTTTCGTTTGCTCTTTGACGCTACTGTCCACTATTGTTCCCAATTCATCCATGAAGGTTTCCATTTGTTTTAGTATTTCATCTTTCTTGCAAGCCTGCTTGCGCTGAAGGTCGCGTCAGCTACAACTAGTGCAATGATTTTACTAGGCTTTGTTTTCTGAATGGTTCAAAACCAACTGACGTAAACATAATTGTCTAATTCAGGATCAAACGCCAATTAGGCATCCTTCAATTTGGTAAGAAACAGCTTGGCCATTTGGTTTCTCACAGTCAACGAATAATTGGTCAACCACCATAAAGCGCATCATTCCTATCGTTTGACCGCTTTGCCACGTTTTTGGTGTAGCACATTCGATTGCAAATAATTTGATCGCCCACTTCAATTCCAGTTGTGGCATAATACGACCTCAGGCCGTTATTTCGCCTATGTAAGGTTTTGCTTGTCTTGCCCACTCATGGCCACGATCAAATCAAAATAAAAATAGGGCGAATAAGAAAGTTTAATGCCGTCCGCGGCGGCAAAACGATCGCAAAATCGTTTCCAAACAGGTTGTATATCAAAAGAATTGCGTAATTTTATTCTTGCTCTGGGAACATCATATCTGCTATCTAACATCCTTACGTAGGCCACCGAGCGGAATTGGCGGCAATGACAAACTCCATGCGGTTGAATGTGATGCGTTTATATAGCGGTTTCCGAAACCAATAGAAAAGCGCAGTAACTTTTACGCCGCACTTTCTAAGCAATATAAAAGTGTCCCCATTCATGCAACAGCCACTAAAATGCTAACGCGATGACAAAGGCACCAATGTTTTCGAATAATTTCAAACACTAATTCACTTCCGCTTACTAATTCTCGGGCTAAATTCGGCTTTCTTCTCATGTTCTATGACATGTACAATAGAAGTGAGTTTCAATTGAAACTGTTTGTTGCAGCCACTTCTCGTTAAGCTTAGCAATGTCGTAAATTTAATTTGCCCGCTTAAATAACGCTTTCAACTGCCACTTTATTAGCTGGCATTCATTGCAGTTTTGGTTGCCGGCTTGTCTTGCCTACAGGCTTCATTTGCTTGATACAAGTTAGGATATCGATTTTTTATCCCATGGGTTGGAAAAACCTAAAGTCGCTTAACTGAAAATCGACAGCGGCTACCCCAGAAAGTATTCGCTCAGGAAAAACTTAACCGAACGCGATGGGCGTGCGCATATCAGGATTGCCCAACTGGGCAATGACCGAGCCATCAACGTAACTGAACATCGAATGGATAGTGCTTTTGTGGGTTGCAGCACTACCTCTATGTCGTCTTCCGTGCAGACCAAAAAGCCATTTGGCTCATAAATTCAAGCCTTTGTTCATCATAGAAGCAGAATCACAGAATTTTTCGCTCCATACTCCAAGTAGGATGAGCACAAGCTTGGTCTGGGCGTTAATAGAATCAAACGACTCAGTGGCTAAGGTTTCTTAAAAGGGCGCCCTTAAACGATAAGCCGAGGCCTGGTTTTAGTAACACTTTGGCGATACCTGATTTGTCTAAATTAACCGTATTCAATCATGTGTTAAACATGAAAATAGCATTGTGTTCACTGTCAATCGGCAGTAATTGAGCCTTGTGCTCGCGCACGT
>Ga0163217_1117641_pt1 | contig 10052 bp, 13 predicted proteins | sample SynspAceP_FD_185933 | JGI IMG/M metagenome (GOLD analysis project Ga0163217, IMG submission 185933) | Saline lake microbial communities from Ace Lake in Antarctica - Synechococcus sp. Ace-P (PacBio error correction) | ecosystem: Environmental > Aquatic > Non-marine Saline and Alkaline > Saline ...
TAGACCCGCGTGCCCCGGTTGTCGAGCGCTCCCGGAGCTGGTTTGCCTCCCCTCGTCATGGCCGGAGGTGGGTGCATCGCACGACGCGTCCCCGCACCTGTGGTTCATCTGAGGGCCCGCTTCGTTCGGGCGGTCTTATGCTCCTCTGCGGCATATGGCTCAAGGCTTCCCGTTTAGTGCAGCTCTCGCCCGCGCCGTCAGTGTTTGCACTTGGGTCAGGTTGCTCCACCCTGCACCCCTGATAATTTCCCTGCGGCGCTGCCCCGGCGGGTTTTGCCCCGAACGGCGCTGGTTCCTTTCAGCAAAGCGTGAGCTCTTGGGTCGCCTTCTCCCTTTGGGGGCTGGACTGTCCGCGGTTGGCTTGCGCGGCTGGCCTGTCCCGCCGCTTCCTCGTTCACCCCATCTGAACGGGGGTCCCCCGCGCGCCGGGGTCGGCGGTCCCCCGCGGTTTTGATCTGCCGGTTTATTTTTGCGCCGCGCCGGCTCCCCCCGACCGCGGCACATCCGACCCGGGCCGCTGCGCCCCGCCGTGCCCGCGCTATCGGCTTGGTGTTGGCCCCCGTCTCGCCCCCCGCCCCCGCACGGCTCGCTGGGCCACGCTTTGCCGTCAGAGCCGTGGCGGGGGCCTGCCCCGTGCGGGCCGGGCCGGGGCGGGGTTTTCTCGTCTGTTGGGCCTGCCCATCGCACGTTTTGCCGGTGCACCCTGCCGCCGCCGGCGGCCCGTTGGTGCGCCGTCCTCGCTTGCTCAGCGCGCGTCTTGTGCGCGGGCACTGGTGTCCTGGCCTCTCTGCGCCTGGCGCTCAGGCGGGCTGCGTGCCTTTGCCCCGGTGGTTGCACTGTTTCGTTCGGTTCCGCCGCGCTTTTGCCCCCGGCGTGTGCCGCGTTTTTTCCCGCGGCACCCTGTGTGTTTCTCCTCGCCCCTCGCGGTTCTTTCCGCGTCCACCCCCGTATTCCCGTCCCCGGCCGCCTCTCTGCCGTTTTCCGCGGCGCTCGCGTCCCTGCAGTTTTCGCCGTTCGCGTCCGCCGCTCTGTTTCCAGTTGCCCACGCTCCCCCATGCCCCCGCCCTGCGCCTGTTTCTTGGCGCGTTGTTGTTGTGCCTTCGGGTCTTGGGTGGTTTTCGCGCTTGTACTCCGCTGCGTTTGGGGCGTTCGCGCATCGGCGGCGCTTCTGGGGTTATGTGCTGCCGGCGCTGCCCGCGGTGTCGCCCTCTGGTGTCCGCTTCTCGCGCTGTTGGCCTCCCCGCCTTCGGCCCCGGTGACGTTTGATTCTGCCGCCTGACTTTCATCTCGCTGCTGCTCGCGTTTTCGGGTGTTCCGTGGGCTTCTGCCTGTCGCGGGCCTGTTCGGTTCTCTGCCCCGCTCCTCGGCGCGCGCGGTCTTTGGTCTGTGTCGGTTTCGGCATCCTCTCCCCGGCATGTGGCCTTCCGTACTGACGGGTCGTGCGCTTGGGCCGCCGCTCTCTCATTCGGCCTCTGCTGGTGCCTTTGCGGCAATCACTTTTTTTACGCCCGTCGCGCTGTTCTGGGCCGCGCCGGTTTCGCGCCCACAGTGGCTGCACCTGGTGGGCGTGCTGCCGTCTGTCCTCGTCGGCTTGCTTTCCGCGGTCTGGCCGCGTTCATGTGGCTTGATCCGGCTGCACACCCGGCTCCACCCCACCCGCGCCTCTCACCTGCTTGGCGTTTGCTTATGCCGGGCCCGCGCCCTGCACTCCCTCTGGTGGGCTCTTTCCCTATTTCAATCGACTCCGCCCCCGCCTGGCCGCATCGCACCACCTGCGCGCGCCCGTGGCCATGCCTGCGCCGCGGCGCAGCCGTGCCCCTCCGCCTTCACTGCGCGTGCTTCAGCCAGCGCTCGCGTCCCCCGCTGAACCCTCGTGCTTGGCTCGCGCGCTTTCTGACCCAGCTCCCTCCCCCTTCGGCCCCGCTTCCGTCCGCGCCGTCTTCCGCCCACCTCTATCCACCTCTTGGCGCTCCAGCAGCGCTTTCGGCCCAACGCGTCCCGTTTGCGGGCCCCCATGCCTGACCTCCTTCCGCTCTCCTCGCTCTCCGCATCTGCTTGCCGATCTCCAACCTGGCGCCCCCCCTTTTCGCTACACGGTCGCTGTTGGCCGCGGTCGCGCGCTGCCGTTTTCCGGGCTTGGCGCCGGGCCCGGCCGTCCCCGCTTCACTGTGCCCGCGGCCGTCTTGCTGTGCTGGCCGCCCGTGGGCGCTGTTGCCGCTCCTGCTCCTCTGGTGAGGCACGCGCTCCCGTTGCCAGCCCTCTTCCTGCGGGCCTGCCGTCCGCCGGGGCGATCGGCTTCGCTCTCGCACGGTAGCGGACCGGCTGCCTCTGGGCTGGCGCACCAACCGACTGCTTGGAACTCCCTCTTTCAAGGCCTTTCCCCAGCTTGCCCCGCCCCGGTCGCAGGTGGCCCGGGGCTGGGGCTTGCGCTCTGTCACGCTGGCGTTGCCGGCTGGTGCGCTCTCTCTGTCTCCCGCCCGGTGGCCCGGGCCCGGCCGTTCTCGGTCTTTTTCCCGCACTACGTCTGGTCCGCACCGGCGTCCGTCTTTTGCCCGTGCGCGTGCTCCGAAGCGCGCTCCTTTCGCGTTTCGCCGCCCCCCCCTCGGCCGCCGGCGCTGCTGCGGCCCTTGGTTGTTTGTGCCGCGCCGCCCCTAGCGTTTCCAGCCGGGGCCCGCCGGACCGGCACGCTGCACCCGCGCGCCGCGCACCGCTGAACGCTGCTGGGCCGGTGGGCGTGTTCACCTGCACGGCGGCGCCGCCCGCCCACGGCGGCGCTCCACCCCGCTGACCGCCGGCGGTCGCGGGCCCTGCCTCCGGGCGTGCGTGCCCGGGGCGTGCTGCGGCGGCGGGCCATGCTCCGCCATCGCCGGCGCTCCAAGCCAGCCCCGCCGCCTGATCGGCGCTGCCCGGTCCCGCCCGCCGCCCCGCGTTCCACAGGCTCCGTTTTCCGCCGCGGTTCCGCCGCTCGCTGTCGCCCGCTCAGGGTTCCGCGTCGCCGCTCCACCCTGCTGCCGAGCGCCAAGCCCTCCCGGGCGACTCGCACCACCGCCCCGCGCGCTCCGCTGCTCGCCGCTCGCCTTTTGGTGCCGGGCCCGCCTCTCTCCGCCTAGCTGCGTGGACATCCCGGCTTGGTTGGGCCGTCCCGACCCGCGCACCGCCCGCTGGGCCCGCGCCCGTTGGGCCCCCCCCCCCCCGCGTATCCGTGCCCGGCTGCGCCCGTTCCCGCGGTCCCTCGCGCTCCAGGGCGCCCACCGACCCCGCCCAGCTCGGCGTTCCCCGCCCGGGCCAGTGCGCCCCCCGCACCAGCCGCATGCGCGGTCCGCCTCGCGACCATCAGCCATCGCCGCCCCCACCGCACAGCCCCTCGGGCGGGCTGCGACTGCCACGGCACCTACCGCCGCCCGGCGTCTCCTCCAGTCCCTCTCACGCCTTTGGTCGTGCGCGTGGTTGCGCCCGCTCCTGTGTATGGTCGTGGGTGTGCTCTGGCGTGCGCCTGTTGTGCGCTACCCAGCGCCCAGCGCCCCCTTGGGTGCCCGTTGGCGCACCCCTGCGCGTCCTTCCGGCGCCTCGGCGCCGCACTTTCGGGCGTGCTTTCGCGCCGCCCTCCGTTCAGGCACCCCCCCGCTCCGAGGCGCCCTCCCCCTGCCACTCGTGGCTGACCCTCCCTACCGGCGCACGCCCATCTGGGCGCCTCTCTTCGCTCTGGCGGTCACACGCGGCAGCGCTGCTGATCCCGCCCTGCGTCCGCTTTTCGATCGCCTGCGGCTCTGGGGCTTTGTTCCGCCGCGCGCGCGCCCCCGGCCGTTTGGCCTGCCCGCCCGCCGCGCTGGTCTCTTTGCTTTTTCGCCAGGTCGGTCCCCCGCCTGCCGCCCGGCTGCGCCCCGGTCTCCTGCGGCTGCCGCACACGGGGCCAGGTTCCTGCCCCGCGCAGCCGTCCAACGCGCCGCGTCGCACTCGTCTGCAGCTTTTTGCGGCACTGCCGCTGCCGCCCCTCCGCGCCCGGGTGCTTGTGCCGCAGCCGGTTTCCGCGCGCCCATGCCGGGCGCGACAGCCGGCTGGACTTGCCGCTCGTTGGGAGCCGACGCTGGTGCGCCTCTCGGCCTTTCCGGCAAATGTCGACGTCGCGCCGCCCCGTTTGCCGCCCTGCGCCGGTCACGGTTTGGGTGGCGTACAGGCTCCTCCGGCGGCCTGTTTCTGCGACGCGACCCGGCCCTTGGGCCTCGATCACCTGTGCGTTTCCCACTCTGGACCCCGCCGCGCGGGCCGCGTCGCCCACCACGCCCTGCGTCCCGCTTTCGCTTTGCGCCCGCTTGGCCGCCTGCGGCCCGATCACACCAGGCGCGTGGTGGTCCCCTCGACCCATGGCTCCGCGGTAACTCAGGGCATTCAGCGCCTCGCTCCGGTGCGCACGTCCGGCCTTTCCCGCACTCCCTGCGCGCTCAGCGCAAGGGGGCCTGCGCGCCGCCTTTCGGCGGCGCTGGCCCCGACTGTCCTGGCCCCGGGCGGGTGTCGGCCGCCCGTTTTCACACCGCGGCGCACGGGGTCCATCTTTCGTCGAGGCGGCCCGCCCTCTGCGGCGGCCAATCGCGTGTGACACCAGGCCCGGCTCATGCGTTTCGCCTCCGGTCGCCATATTTGCCTTCCGTCGCAGGGTTCGGCTCATTGGATCTGTTATCCGCCGTGTGCTTACTCACGGTCTCGTCTCACTTTTCTGGCGCCTTTTTCTGCGCCGTTGCTTTGCACCACCTCCTTTTTGTCTGCCGGGCCTGGCCCGCCGAGTCCCCGCGTCGCAACACCGCCTCGCGCTCCGGTTGAATTCGTTGGTTGTCTATGGTGTGCAGGGGGCCGGCCAGCCCGCTCTGACCACACACTGACCGCCGGCGCGTGCCCCCAGCTCTGCCAACTGCGCCCACCCGACGCCCCTCTGGCGCAAGGCTGATCTGGTGTCTGGGTCCGGGCGTCGCTGAACTCGCTTGGCTGGAGGGGGCCTTTGGGTCGTCTGGCCGGAATGCCCGCGCCTGACCCTGCACGGAAATGTGGACGCATCCGCCCTGTTGCCACCGCAGGGTGTTGCGTCGAGGCCCTGAATAACGAAAACGATGAAGCGGGGCATGAGATCATGACCGCCCCGAAGGTCATGACGACCATGATGATCAGAGGGAGACATAGCGGCGATGACCGTGGCGACGATAAAGACCACGCTGATCATGAAGGCACTGACGCGCCGAAGGGCCATCACGCGGCGGGCGCATTGGACCGCATATGTGGCTCGACCCGCAGAAATGCGGATCGGTCTGGCTGATCAGATGCGGCCATGCTGTCCAAGCAAGACCCTGAAAATGCAGCGATTTATGGAATATGCGCACAGGCGCAAGCCGTCTGGCGGATTTTACAACCGATCTACAAGGCAGAGTTGGGCGCGTTGCCGGGGCAGAATGTTCATTGTTTTCCACGATGCCTATCACTATTCGACCCGCTTTGGCGTAGAGGCAGCGCGGTCGTCTCCTGAGCGATGGGGCGGCCAGTGCTGCAACGTGGCCGACGTGCGCGATGTGGTGAAGAGAAACAGTGAAGCGCGCGTGTTCACAGAGCCGCCAGTTTCAACGCGGGCCCTGATCGAGGGCCCTGCAAGACGGCGCACCCTAAGTCCTGCTCGCTTGCCGATCGGCGCAGCTGGCACGGGGTCGAGATGTTATCATCCTGCTGCGCGATCTGACGGCGGCTTTTCGCACAGCTTGTCTGGCAAAAAGTAACGACAGCTTTGGGTGTTACAGTGATACCCAAAGTGGAACGCAGCCCGAACACAAACGACCTGTCACGCGATCGTTATAGCGCAAAGAAGGGCGTTTGACCAGCGCCCAAACAGCGATGGCCGCGGGCAGGAAGTGGACCCGCCTGCGACGAAACGCGAGCCCCGGCACCGGGTTGCCATGGCCTTGACCAAGCACCCGCCCCCCCCCCCCCTACCCCCCCCCCCCCCCCCCCCACCCCCCCCCCGCAACGGCAGCGCGCTAGCCGGTTCGGAGATAGGCGGTACCCCGACAATGTCGCGACCGATTGGTACGATTTCGGTTGCGCCAGAAGCGCAGAGTCACCAGCTTGCGGGTCCAAGCCAGCAATGAGGCTTCTCGGCAAGAACGCAGCGGCCAGCATTTGGTCAGGAACAAGTGGTCTTAAGGCTTCGCGCAGAAATTTTTGCCACCGCGTGTCGTCGTGCAAAGGCCAGACGCGGCTATGGGGCGCGCGCACGTTTGACGCCGCAGCCGCCATTGCCGACCCGTCGCGTAACGGGTCTGCCAAGGCGCCAGCGCGCGACAAGGCGTGCACGAGGTCCCTCCAAGATGCCGAGCCCCGGCTGGCAAGGGTTTTTGGCGATGGCAACTTGCCCCATAAGCCAGTGGTGAGCAATGAACATCGTCGGGTCCTGCACAGGCCGACGCCAGCCAAAAGCATGCAGCGGATAGGGGAACCATCGGCAGAAGCGCCGCGAGCAACGGGATCAACCCGCAAGAACAGAACGGGCGACAGCCCGCCCGCACGGTGCGACGGGATCATAGGCGGGCGATCCGGTAAAGCGGTGCAATCAACCGTCGGCCCTGTTGCGTGGCGTAGGCAAGCGAGACGATGACAGAGTAGAAACGCGCACATCGATCAGGTTGCGGAATTGTGGAAACTGCAGCTGCTGGCCCCCAGCGGTGCGTCGACCAAAAGACACGCCAGCAGCCGGCAAAGGCCAGCCATACACGTACGGTCCAGATGGTGATGCCCCGCGTCGGCAAAGGCACTGCGGGAGGGTGGAGATCGGTTCATGCGCGGCTCCTTATTGAAGCGAAACGCGGTGCAGAAGTTCCGAGGTCAGAACCGAAAGGTTGCGCGCAATGGCGTCGAAGTCCACGGGGGTTTGACGAGCTCGCCCGTCGCGCTGGATAATCAGCCGGCATCGACAAGCGCCCAGATGGTGCGCAGAGTGAGGCGGCGGCGTTTCAGTGTGAGCCCGATTTCCCGTCAGCGCGTCGTCTCGGCGCGCACAAGAAGGCAAAGATCAGGCGGGTGTCGTGGCCAAGGCCGGCGGCGCGCGGGCGGTTTTTTGATGTGCTGTACTGGACTGAGATATAACTATAAAACTAGTTGTAAAGATGATTCGGGCGATGGCACTGGCTACAGGCCGTCAAATCCCAGCCAGCCAGATGATCGGACTGCCCCCTTGAACTTAGATGCCGCGATTATCTAAGCCAAGGTTTTCGCGGGTATGGTCGCGAACGGCCAAATCGGCAGGCTTTAAACGATCCAACGATACATATATGAACACGCTGTTCCCTATGGTGGTTGAACAGACCAGCCCGGGGCGAACGTGGCGTACGACATTTTCTCGCGTCTGCTGAAAAGAGCGGATCATTTTTCCTGAACGGGCCTTCCATGCGGTATGTCTCGCTATCGTTGCAACAGCTGTTTGCCCTCGAGGCAAGAGACCCTAAAAAAATTCTATGTAATACATAGCCCAGGCGTGTTTGGACCTCGGTCTGTCGATCTTACGACACGATGCAGGTATATCAAACGAGGTATCGACGCTGGTCATCGGGAAGCGGCGTCCATGGGGTCGTTGTTGTTGCAAGCGGGTGAAAGGGCTGCGATTCTCGTTGCCACACCGCGTCATGGTCCACAGCCGTCGGCGGGTTTCAGGGCAGGCGAGACATCATGATTTCAGCGCAGGAACGCGAAAAGTTTGAAAACGCGCCCTGAACGAGATTTAATGTCAACACACCGGTCAGCCGCTGAAAAAGTCGAACAAGCACTTTTGAGCGGAACAAACTTTATGTTTCCGAGGAAGCCAAGATGGGGCTGAATCGACGAGATCGTCGAAAATGCGTGCAGATGGATGCTCCTCGACGCGCCAAAGCTGGCACAAAAAGGCAGTAAATAAAAGGCGTGCGTGGCCCGTTTTTTAACGATTGTGGCAATGCCCGCTGGCTAAGCTGGCACCGAGCAAAAAAAATATAGATGGTTGCGTATGGGGGCACGATAAACGACAGACCTGTAGGGTTGAATGGTATACTTCGAGCGGGAGAAGAAAAACACACTTTATGCAACTTGTGGAAAAGTCGCAATGGGTGGCAAGCTGATTGCAGGTCGACCGTCTCTCATTTGTGACGAATGCGTTGAACTTTGCATGGATATCATCCGCGAGGAAACCAAAAGCTCGGGGCTGAAAGCACCGATGGCGTGCCGACGCCAAGACATCTGTGATTTCTGGACGATTCGTGATCGGGCAGGAATGGCCAGCGGGGTTTTATCGGTGCCGTCCAGCAACCACTATAGCGTCTGACACGCCAGAGGGTGGGACATTGAGCTGGCGATCCAACATTCTGCTTGATCGACCCGACGTTGTGGTAAAGGGCGCTGCTGGCGCAACGCTTGCCGTATTCTGGATGTGCGTTCTCCATGGCCCGATGCGACGACACTGGACCGAAGCGGCTATGTCGCGAAGATGTTGAAAACATATCCTCAAGCTGTTGCAGGTCGTTCGGAATATCAGTTGAACGCGCACAGCGCGGGGATGGTCTATATGAAGAAGTGATAAATTTACGCGCAAGTCCGAAAGACCCAGCTATCACCGTGAGTCTCGGGCGAGGGCGTGCAGCGGCATTGCTGAACTGATGAAGGCACCGTCGCCTTGTTCGCCCAGGGTGGCGCAAGCTCCCAGCAGTGAATTCCTGCAAGTGGAATACCACGAGACTCCTGTTCTCTGTGGGTGGGTGCTTTTGCGGTCTGGACGGATCATTGAGCGCGCGGCAAGGGTTCATGGGCTTTGGTGTCGATGTGCGTGACAAGGATTCCCGCGGTATCGGCGGATTTTACGACTTGAACCCGAGATTGCTGAAATTCGGCCTGAAATTCGGATTCGTTGGGTTTTGCGGTTCTGGAACGCTCGGGATTGGACGAGGATGCGCGGTCACAAATTCTGACCGAACCGAAAACGCTTGGTCAACAGTACCAACGTCTGTTCGAGATTCGAGGAACGGCAGCTGACTTTTACGATGAGCGCTTTCGGCAATTGCGCACGTGCTATCTACGCAAACCGGTGCACGTGGTCTGCGCTCTTTCGAGATATCCTGCTGAACACATGTTTCGTCTGCCGCATGGACAGGGTGACGAAGTGGTTGTCACGAGAGGCGTAAACTCTGACGCGGCACGCTGATGATAGCACGCCGATGCCGAGAAAGGCCGTACCGAGGCTAATATGATGGCATAATTTCCGATAAGGGCGCAGAGTGGTGCGATTTTCACATCCGCCCGCGGTTCCGCTTTGGCCGCTTGACCTTTGGCGGGCAAGCGCTTTGACAGAGGCGTAGCAATGACAGCAAGAGGCCGCATATGACAGACGTATTTTTTTCGGGCGGTGAATTTGGGCAGATCGGTATTGCGCGCCGTGTGGCGGGGGCTTTGGTTATGGTGGCGGGCACGTGGGGCCAGGGGATACTGTGCCCGACCATGCGGCCGCCTTGCGACATGAGGGGCCGGGAGGCAGGCTGACCCTGGCCGATGTGGGTTGCGTGAATTACTACTGCCAGATTCGCGCCCGAATTTGCCCTGCTGGCCGATCCTGTAGAGGTTTTTGGGTGCGCCACAGCGGACCATGACGAATGTGCCTGATCGATGACAAATACCGATCGAAATGGAAGTCACGCGCTGGCTAACGGGCTAAAACGCGGCTATGCGCCCGAGCCGCTAGACTTCTGCGCGGCTTGGTGCTTATCCATCAAACTTCAGGGACATATGATTCTCAAATCTCTTTTGCGGCGGGTGACGTGGTGGCGGCCAGACGCTGGACACCAGTGTTCAGTGAGCGCAAGGGCATCAAGGTCGGCGAAAGCGAGGGCAATGTGTTTACGGCAACGCGACAGCAGCAACGCTTGGTCATTTCAACGGCGGATTCGAGCGACCCGCGTGATGCTGACTGAAACGGCTGGCTTGCCAATTGTGTAAACGCAAATCGCCCGCCTGGTACATACGAACGTGGGATAAAGCCCCATCCAAGAGAACCTGACCGGCAC
>Ga0163217_1034951_pt1 | contig 10051 bp, 4 predicted proteins | sample SynspAceP_FD_185933 | JGI IMG/M metagenome (GOLD analysis project Ga0163217, IMG submission 185933) | Saline lake microbial communities from Ace Lake in Antarctica - Synechococcus sp. Ace-P (PacBio error correction) | ecosystem: Environmental > Aquatic > Non-marine Saline and Alkaline > Saline ...
TGCAGTCCGGAGCGCCCGCATGTACTTGGGTAAGGTTTCTGTTAAATTAAATAATAGCGCTTTTTTAAACTTATTTCAGGGCAATAGTACTTAACGATTTACTTGGTCTTTGGTCGCCATACTGTCCAGGCCACCTCCACTATGGCAAAGTGCCAAAATCAAAGAATGTTCCTTAAATGTAATACGGGTGGTACAAGACCAATACCACACAAATCCCACAAAATCATGAGGATAATTGAAATACTTTTATTTAAATATGCCTTTTAATAGTGGGTAGCTTCTTTCATATTTCGTGTTGAAATTCCTTTACCAGTTTTAATGGTGGCACTGCTTAAAAATAGTAATGAAACTATAACTTCGTAAAAGATAAATTAGATATGTATATTTAAAGAACCAAACAAATGTAACTTTCTTTCCTTTATTTTGAATTAAAGCAGATATGGATAACAGGTAAACTTTAGTTGGCTTTTAATTTTATAATAAAATAGATCATGAAAAAAATAATTTTTTAGTAGGATGCTTTGCTGATGCTTGCACAATTTGTAGTGCCCCAAAGAATCGGATAACGCCGGTTTATACAGAAGGTTACCGGTAATAATCAAAGCATTAAGGAGGTAGCCGCCTCAAGCCGATGCTGCTTTAGAATAACCAACTAGTTTTGATGTTATTTGATGCATCGCGAAAAATGGAAAGGTGGTCAATAAAGGGATTGGTGTGGAAAATTGCCAGAAGTGATAAATATGGTTAGGTTCTAGTGGCATTTCACACCACTCCCGATAAAATTCATTTGGTAGCTGCCAATTCACGGTAGGGGCTAATTTTTGCCACCTTAATAACGAAGCAAATATCCAGAAAAATATCAAAAACCAATCCAAATGCAGAAATTCTAAAAGCTTAAAAGACTAGGCGTGAGCTTTTTTTGTTGCGTACAAGCGGCCCACTTCACAAATAATATCAAGAAGATTTGAATTCTAAACCCGAAATGGCGCTTCATTCAGCAATGAAGGTATTAGCAAATTAAATCAGGCTAAAAGGAATAATGCTTTAATGCCGTAAACCCTTTATGTGTGGTTGCAACGGGAAACCTAACATACTAACCATAGTGTGGCCTAAAATCCAGGTTCTAAAAGAAACGAGAGTGGGTTTCGTATAAGCGTTAATTGAAAATAGTGTGACGATACTCTTTTGCCTAGCTTCACTTAAAAAAAAACATAAAAAAAAAGGCTAGGCCCAATGTTTTACCCCAAAAAAGCGAATTTAAGTTTGATGTTAAAAAAAAACCCAATAATTTTGCGCAGCTTTGTACATTTTAATATAAGTAAATTTTAGTTAGTATCCTTGTCCCCCGAGAAATACTCAAAAAACTTAAGGATCAAACTGGCAGTTTAAAGCCCACAAAAAATTTTTTAAGTTATTAAAAACCATCCTTAAAGTATTTTTTATCTCTTGGAACTGGATTGTTTTTTTAATCTTTTTTTGTGTTTTGATTAATTTGGAGCTTTTGGTAAGTTACCTGACGAAGGATATTTAAAGCAGTTCTAAAAAAAACCTATACCCCTCTACATTATATACTTCCAATAACGAACTATGGTATTATTTACTGTCAAAATAGAATTCCAATATAGACAGCACGCAATTAACGGAAAGGTTAAAAAATGCCCTCGCTGTGCAACAGAAGATAGTCCGGTTTAAACTCGGCAGTAAGGGCATTGAATACCGCAGCTATGGTCCGTGTTTTGTAAAATCCTATCTATGGGTCCAAAATGCAGGCGGTGGTAGTACTGGTAACCCAGCAAGGGCCAAAATATATTTGGCAAGCAAAACAATTTTTTTTTACAACCCCTAGTTAATAAAATCGAGAGAGTTATATTGCAAGACGTTAGAAAGTATTTATTCTAAGAAGATATCTGATGTTAGATTTTAATACGTATCCTTCAGAAAATTTATACGGCCTAGAAAAAACATCCTATCGTTTTTTTTAATAAAAAGCTCCGAGGCGTTAACCCTCGACGGAGAAGTGCCACTTAGTGGGCTATATTAAAAGCTCCGTCGTTTTATAACCAAGAACAAATCCAGAAAGGCAGCTTTTTGAGGCGAAATGTTTGTTCTTGGCAGTCAAATGGAAAAATACGTTTTTTTTAACGGTCAGAGGAAAAACAAGTCTGCTATTTTATCCTTTAAATAGATTAGTCAAAGCGCCTCAAAAGACATCTACGTTTCTTCTTAACTTTAAAGACTTAGTGGCCGAAGAAATTTTCGAAATGGCGGAAGACAACTCGACGATGGGCATATTTACTCGGATTTAGAAAGCCGACCGGTTAAGTAATTTCATACGACCTTAAACACAACTATTCAAAACTAGCAGAAAACGGGCTTAAACCGTTCAAATTGAAAGCTTACAGAAGCTGATGGACCAAATTATTGGAAATTGCGGCAACCATTGAAGATGAGAAAAGATCTTTACTCCAAAATTAGTGGATCAAAACCTAGAGCGTTCAAAAAACCTAACAAAAGGAAAGACCAAAAAGAAACGATGTTTTTTGCAACAAGAAAAAGAACAGAAAATTTCTTTGATCGTGCGGTGAAGGGTATAAAAATCAAACTTCAATCTTAAGAAATCTATTGCAAAAAGTACAACGATTACACGCCAGTGTTTTGGTATTGAAGCAGTACATCGGGCAGATAGTTATGGGTTATGTGGGCGGTATATGATTATGGTTTTGAGCAGGTTTGACCATATCAAACACCACCGACAGTAGGTCCTACTTTTAAGCCTATTACTTATTTAGCAGCCTAGAGCAGGTCAGACCCTGTGAATACTACGATAATCGATTTGCTAACCATGCCCCGCCTACAAAAAAAATCATTAAGTGATGCAAACCCCGAAATGCAGGCGGAAGGTTATGGGAGGTAGCTATAGTATGCCATAGAGCTTTAGCAAATACTATAATACAGTTTTCTGTGGCAAATACAGCCCGAACGGCATAGAAAGAGTATTGGCACAAGCCATAAAAAATGGTAATTTGGAAAACAGAATGCCGTGCGCGGTAAAACCATCGATTTTTTTAGTACAGCGGATATTATTTACTCGAAAATGGTAACGGCGTATGCCAGCATGCAAATGGGGGTAGTAAAATTAAAACCCCTATGCTATTTGAACTTATTGAAGACGAACAGTTTAAAACTGTACTTACATGAGCCCAAACCAGCATATTAATGGGCGTGTGGCAGAGTAATCCAGCATACTAAAGAACGTCCCAAAAAAATTGATGGAGGCTGTGGTGAGTTCGGGCACGTGCTTCACGTATGGGCGGGCTAATGCGATACCCTAATAACTTAAATAGGGAAAACTGCACACTCAAATAATGGAGACGTTTGGTTATTGGTCATCGCCAGAATGTGGTTGGTTTCTTGGGTAGGGTACTTTTGATAAAAGAGTAACAATTCCAGGTACCACAATGGGTTCTGGCAACAGCCTACCTATGTCGCCAGTCTATTTTAAACATTTGAGCTATTCGGAAACGACCTATTTAAACCAAAATTATACTTCAAGTTAGTCTTGATATTTTCCATGTCCGCCTTTTTTTCTAGAATCGATGGCTCCAGGAGGCTACGAAATTTGCAACAAGCAGATACCTTAAACCTAAAAAACTTACGAATTAAGAGATTCTTAGAAGTTTTTTATCAAAAATGCCAAGTGCCTATCGACTCTATGTCACGGCATTGTCTACCAAGGTTGTAAAAACAGATACTATTCCTGTTGAATAGTCTCAAAAATAAGCCTAAAACCAGCCAGAGCTGTAAAACCTATGCTAGACTCAATTGAAGAAGAATATTGCACTGCCTGCTATATTATCTATTTTTTTAGCTTTTTGGAATTTCCCTTCTAAAGCTAAGGTATTTCGATGGTTCAAGGCTACTAGAAGTAATCAAAAAAGCTCTGTGCAGCATAAGGCTTACATATCTAAGTAAAGCAAAAATCACAGCCTATAACGCACTATTTATAGTTTTACTAAGAATGGCATTTATGATCATGGAGCGTGAATCCTGGAATTCAATAAACCACTTGTTGGTTCCATACCGCGCCACAAATAACACCGCCAATAAAGAGTTTTCGACTAATTTGTTCCATGTATCAGGATGGTACGTAGGTAGTTTTGTCGTCTGTCGAAAGTGTAATGCCTAATTTATTTAAAAAACGCAAAATTGGTTTAATAGCCAATCAAGGCCAAGACAAAATCGTTTGGCAAATGTAACTTTTTTACCTTCTTCCTGTAGTCTATATTTCCCGTTGCTGTTAATTTCAGTAAGTGAGCCTGTAGTAACCTAAAAAATTGTAAACCTCTCCCCCCCCCTTTCCTTTTAAATATTTACGGTTATAATATCAGGCGAACCCAAATTACACGGTTGACCTCTACTTCTTCTCCGCCAGAATAATTAAAGTTACTTCTCGGCACCTTTTCTATGCGACAAGTGCACAAATCATGGCAGAATACTAGCACCCACCGACAGCCTAATTCTTTCTTATGTGCTATAAAAATGGGGTCGATGTAGTAATGCTTAACTTTTTCTAATTCCTCACCGAATATTAGTGCGGTTGTATAAGTCATAAAAAACCCGTAGCGATCACAACATGCCCTCGCAGTATAGGCATCTAAGAAGGTTTAAAAACAAAAGTTAGTTTTTTCCTATGTTTCTAGGAGTCAACCGTTTCAAAAAAGATGAGTTGAATTTATTGCTGGTCAACAATTCGCGGTAGTACTCTAAAAGCTTTCGTTCTCGTTTGGCTGCTTCGTACGATAAACGGTATTTTACAATCTTCTAGTTCTCAGAAAAGAAAAAAATTGCATTTAATGGGGTAGGTAAAGTGAATTACGAGTAGCCCCTTTCTCTATAATGAGACATAGCTAAGTCCCTTTTGTGCCTCAATCCACAGGCAATCCTAGGGGCCACCACCTACGATAACAACAAAATACATTATCTGTAATTCCTTAATTGTGAAATCGTCGCTGTTGGTTTTTCTGTAAACAAACAAACTAGCTAACGCGGCGACCAAAAATATCTGCGCCAGCATCGACTAAGCTTTTGCATTTTTCAAGAAGAAACACCACCACATTTCAATTAGCGTATTGGGCGCCGTATTTTTTTTAAAAATTAGTGCTTCAAAGCTTTTAATTTTATCGTAGCTATTTTCATAAACGCATTGTCCCCTGCCCAAAAACGGATATTAACACTCATTAAACAAAACGACATCAAATAGCATTGATCGTGTCCTTCTAAATAAACAAATAATGGTAGCGGAATTAAGCCCGCAAACACCCCTTTCATGCCTTCCGCTTTTATGCTTGTAAATGTTCGGGCAAGTGGGTACACCGCTTCATAATGAACACTTAAAACAGCCCGCACCTAAAATCAGCCAAGAGTTTGTAAGCGATCTGTCCCAATCATAAAAATGTACATCTAAAGCTTGTAGCGTGTTTTTGGCGAAGGCCTTTACACTGCATCCCGTACAGATATTAAGGCAAACACCCATGGGGGCAAAACACCATCCATAATTCCGATATGATGCCATCAGCCAATCGCTAGTGGTTCAACAGTTACATCGCGTTGTAAAATTCCCGAAATGCGGCAAGCTAGTAAGTGACGGAGCTATTTTTGTTTCGAGCTCATAGTTAAGAAAGACTTATTAGGCTACAAAATACAAAATAGAAATTTTAGGCTATAACCGATTTTTTGATTATAATTAAGGTTAATGCCTACAGGCCAATAAGGAATAGTTGTCTGTAGTTCCCTAAGAATTAAAAAAAATACCCAATAATAAAAGGAACTAGACTTCGGGAAGCTTAAGTATGGCTAGTGCGGCACTTGTTTTTATAGATTAACTGTCGAATCCTTCTATAAAACAATGCGCCACCGCTCCGATACATTTTAAACTCGAATAGTTCGCTGTACAGGGTATTTTATATACTTGTCTCAGTTTTTTTGATAATGTCTTCGGTAAACCAACCGATTCTTTCCGAATATAAAACATCCCTCGTCAAAGGAATTTCCCAATGTGTTTTTACCATGATCGAAAAATAAACCAAATTCTATCCTGATTGTGGTTCATAAAATCTCCTATGCTTCATAAATAGTAAGCGAAGGTATTGCCAATAATCTTAAAGCTGCCACGTTTTTTACGCCGTTTTCACGAGCTAACTCAAAGCCAAAGGGCTTTACTAGATGTATGACACCAGAGCTAAAACTAGTCCTAACGATATTCCGTATATTAGGTAATTTCAGGTTCAATAATATACAAAGGTTTTTATCTCTATATATCTTAAATAGACTTGTAATATAAGAATGGCTCACTTTCACGACCCAACGGGTTTTCTTACAAAAATTTATATATATCTTTGATTTTTATGGTTGGTTGCTTTTGAAAACAATTGATGATTTATTTGCAAAGACAACTCTTTCCAGCCGTATTTTTCATAGCTAGAAATTCGAGCATGATCAGCGAAGTTTTTACACCGTGAAGTGGATTGTTGGGCTGTTCTTGTTTTTGGTTACTTGCATTGTCTAGTTGCAAGAGTTTCTTGTAAAAGTTTTTTAAAAAATTAAAAAACTCCGGACATGCGCCGGAGTTTATTCAATTCAAATCAAAAAACGAACAGTCATGAATAACTGTTGTTAAATGTCCACAAAATTAACGATTATTCCGTAATTTTCCCAATATGAACAAAAGAATAATTGAAATCAGCTTGGTTCTTATCCAAGATATTTTTTAAAAATTTTACTTCAGAGGTGTGCTTTGAACCTGCGAAATCGCTTTTCTTTTATCTGACGTACCGCGCTCTCTGGTTAGGCTTCGAGGTTTCACCAATTTTCTTCCTAAAGTCATCGAATGTTGCCCCTGCCAAACCAAAGTATAGGAGCGAAATAACATCTGCCTTTCACGTGAGTTAATGTTCTAAAGCTCTTCGATTCCAAGTGTCGTAAAGATTCAAGAGCAACAATTCCTCTTAATCAGGGTTTGGAGACTCACCACTAACGTAATAACGTCCGTACAGGTTAGAACTTCCACCAATCAATTAAAGGAGCATCCCATCGATACGTGGCAGCGACCAAAGAGTATTTTTCAAGGATTGCTTTACACTTTCAACCGTCATGGTCTTAAATTTCTTTTGCAAATTTCTTATCAAGGAGACGCTGGGCGGCTCATGTGCTGTGCTCCAAGAGAGGCGAAAGATTTATTAATCTTGTTAATAGATTCCAATTTTGTTCAACGCAAAACGAACAATACGTGACTGTTCTGCTAAGTTGTAAAAATAGATTTGACGAATCCACCATAACGGCATAGGAATATAATTTAACCACCCGTTTCGTCAAAACGTTGTGCAGCTTAAATAAGACCTTAAGTTACCTTCGTAATTAACGGGTAAGGTTAAACCTTGAATTTGGTTTGTTTTTGCAAAACAGATACCGACGAATCTTAAATTGGCTTTGGTTAATTTTCCCAAACGGCTTGAATCACCAGCTTTATCGCTGAGCTAATTCTAACTTCTTCATGCAGTAATTCAAAATCGTACTTTAAAACCAAATTTCCTGTAAATAATTGTCTAACGAAGCGTTTCCCTGTTGGTTACCTGTGTTTGGTAATCTTTAGCTGTCCTCATCTAAATATTCCTTTCTAATTAAGCTGTTGTGCATAGGTTGCATTAAGTTAAACCGTAGAAAAAAGAAAATGTTACATCTCCGCATGTCTTTTTTGTAAAAAAGCATAAAAAAAGGGCCCCTAAATTTGAATTTAGGGCCTTTACTATTTGAAAAAGAGCTCTTAGTCTCTTCTTGGTTTTCGATCTCTATTGTCTCTGCTACCGGCTATTGCGATCATTCACCTTCATCGTGCTGATCGTCTTGGTGTCTGGCGTACTAACCTTCCTGGTTTTTCTAACAAAGCCTTTACGAGAAAGCTGTTTCTTTGCGCGCTTTTTTGGAAGTCTAGCTCCTAAAATATTTTCGACTTCAAAAACATCTACCCATATTAAAACTCACAAGTCAAGAACATTTTCCAGTGCGTTCCCAGTTCCTATCAGACACTGTAATAAAACTCGTTGGCCTGGACATCTAAATATTCAACTAGCAGCAACCAAGAATCGTACATCTTGATCACTTTACTTGTGTACGAGTTACCCAGCAGTAGGTTGAATAATCAAGAGGTCAATTTTTTGTCATAACAGCATCAATACCGTCGCTCGCTACCAACACCCTTAAAATGTTGCGAACAATACCTCTTCTGAATAGGGTCTTCGTATCAACTGAATAGTAAAGATTTCGTAGTTTTTTTGAAGTTTGCTGGAATTCACCTTTTGTTTAGCCACCTGGTCCGAAGTAATGCAGCCAATGAAGTTCGTTAGAATACGACGCGTATCATGTTAGGGACATGTCCTTGTAACATCTGCTATTTGAGGCAGCAATTGGTTTACGACTAATTTCTTTCTAAAAAGTATTGTCAACGCGTCCACAACGGAGCTGCTTTATAAAAGCCATTTACCACAAAATTCATAAATACTACCTTTTACCTTAATGTCCTACTATTGGGGCAAGTCCCGTAATTACCGTCCTGCAGTATCGCGTTTACTTCTATCTGAAATCCGAATCTTCCTAATGTGACTTCAATCACCCTGAAAATAGTCAAGATTAATACAGCGATGTTCGGTCCAGTATGCATCTATCAGAAATTAATGACCATAGTCTGAAAGGCCAGAAACGGTTTTTTCAATTGAACACCCTGCAATCCATTTAAAAGGCCATGTTCCTCTGCAACAAACCTGGTTTGCCATTGGTATGAAGAACCGTAGATTTCCGATACCTTCAGAAACAACAAGCTGAACTGTGTGTAAGTGGCCAATCAGCATGGGACCATACTTTTAAGGCACGTTGTTTGCTAAGTTACTCAGTGACCTCACTTCTCTACGTGATGTTCCATCGAATATGCTTGCTTCACCTGCTTTGAAAATGTAGGTGAAAGCGTATAAATGGCAAAAATAAAAAACGTCCTTCACCTTTCCAATATGAGGGCATATTCTATTATGTTGCCTTCTCTTGAAGTCCCTAACAGTTACTGTGGGCTAAAGCTGGTGTTGATCTCTACGTACGTGTACAAAATAGAAGAATTCATGTGTTGATGGTAGGTAATCTAGCCTCCACCAAATAAGGGTCTAATTTCATTCGTTTACGACCATTCTAAACGTAACCTTCATTTAAAGTTAGATCTAGCGAACATGCCGGGCTTTCGCACTACAGTTTCATCTGCGGTCCGCCCTTTGTTTTTCCGGACCAGGCTTCCCGCGCTACTTTCACCTGCCCATTGTCCCTTTAATGCTTCGCGCAAATTTAATAGCCTCTGCATTTTCATCTTCTTCATAAATTCATCACATTTCACCTCACCATCCTAGATACAGAACAGCAGATAGCACCAATCATCCATATCGATGTCGATTCTATAGCTGAGCTCTGTTGGGTTGAGGGGGTCGAAATAAATTTTCCGTCAATAACGACCAACTCTTGCCTTCACCAGAGATAAGCAAGCAATTCAAATGGAACATCTGATAAATTGTATCGCTTGCTGGATGCGGCTAGAACCAGCCATTGCATCTGGCATAACAATCGTCCCAATCGATGGTAGACATCAGACTCAATATCAGCACATTGTGTGTTCAGGAAGTGATATGGCTTTTTGGGAAAAGCGGGATCGTATATAACATTCGAATTCCAGCTTAAACGTGCATCGTCTAGATACTGTGAACTCTGGCCATACAGCTGTTGGTCTTTTGTCTTCTGTTGGCTTGAATGGTAGACGAACCGCGAGATTTTCATCTTAAATGCTGATGCCGTGTTATAAGGTAAAAAAAATCTACGCATTCCAGCTTTCGTTTTGGTAATTAGGTAATGATATCTAACGTAGAGTAAGCAATATATAGAGGAGAAAGAACGTATTGAACTATACATTGTTCCTGATTTGTACACATACCGAACCATAGCTGTTTCTGCTATATTTTCCACGGTA
>Ga0163217_1063805_pt1 | contig 10051 bp, 5 predicted proteins | sample SynspAceP_FD_185933 | JGI IMG/M metagenome (GOLD analysis project Ga0163217, IMG submission 185933) | Saline lake microbial communities from Ace Lake in Antarctica - Synechococcus sp. Ace-P (PacBio error correction) | ecosystem: Environmental > Aquatic > Non-marine Saline and Alkaline > Saline ...
GCACACACATTCGCAAGCACGTTCTGGCGCAGCTACTGGTGATATCAAAGTGTGGCGTGATGTTCTGGCGGGCACTGCAGCCTGAGCACGAAATCCACGAGACGCCAGTCATCCAACGTCACGCCATGTGAGAAGGTCTGAGCACGCGGCAGAAAACATGAGTGTCAAATAATTTGCTGGGAGAAGCACCGCCGAGTGAATACCGCGAAGCCCGTCTCCAACTGCTGGCGCAACACCGCGTACAGGATTGAGTCCAGGATTGATCTGATTCAGCGTTTCAGTAAAAGGCATTGATCGGAGATCCTCGTAATTGCTAGAACGTCCGTAGCAAAGTGCCACTGCCGGCCTGTTGAGCACACTGAAAACCCAAAGGAATCGCATAAAGCCCAGAATCAACGCAGCAACGCCAGCTGACGCCACGATGGGCCAGCATCTGGGCATTGTCTTCTTAAAGGCGAAAAACGGAAAATCATCAAATAGCGAGAATCGCCGCGACGATAAACATCGCCAGAACCGTTAGGTAAAGAAAAGTATGTGGTAAATTGCTAAGATTGCCGGCCCCCAACGGGCAAACTAAATTCATGCAAGAACCGGGATGGAATCACATAAAAGTGTCTGAATTCTGGTAATTGGGATTCCAGTCGGCTATAGCCTGCTGTTCATGGTGCTCGATGTCACTCGGGCAAATGGTCAACTTGACAGATGGTCCAGAGGGCGTCTACCGAAATCCAGCTACGAGCAATGCCTTTTGTCAGCAAATTCTAAGCTCTCCGTTGGCTCGAGGCGTTACCCTGAGCAGCGGCCTGTCGTGTTGACAAGCCAACACTTGCAAGCTGGGGCACGAGAAGCCAAGCCCTCTAAAGCCAAACCGCTCACAGATTAGGTTAGTGCAATATCCTCCGCACACCTCAGGAGCGTGTCGGCCCGGGCTTGACAGAGCAGAGTGGCATGAACCACACCCCGGTCATGCGCCAGATTGAACGCCCCGCCGATTGAACGGTAGCTGAAGGCGCCCAAGGTGTAGCGTCACGGCCGTACTTTTCTGACAGCGAAGGGCATGGCAACTCGGTGCGGAAGGTGCTGGTTTTCAAGTTGCTGAGCGCACCGTGTTAATCTCCACGGGAATTCCGTAATTTTCACTTGGGAGACGACCCTTTAACAGACCACAGGAGATGTGGATTAGCAACCTGACTTCTCTTCTTGCAACGCCGCGAAAGCAAGCCAGCCCATGCGAGATCAAACTTTCATCACCTATCCCAGTGAATCTTGGGCCCAATCACGCCCATATCGAAGCGGCAAAAAGAGACGTGCACGGGTGGCAAGTTTTAATTAGCCTGGGGTGGCTCCGCCTCAATCAGACAGAGAACGGCTGCCACGACGGCACCGTTGTTCTCACGATCCACGACCGGCTGCACACAGACGGCCCGGCCAGGCGTTCTTCGCCAAGGTAGGCATCATGCCGCTGCTACCTGTCCTACTGAGGACATAAGACGCCATCAACGTTCTTGTCATGCCTGCAGATGAGAGTGTCTGAAGCAACATGGCGTTCGCGGTAGTTCACACCGACAATGAACGCCTCAAGCTAGTAGGAGATTCCTTCTTGGCTTGGCCCGACGAGTAGAAGCAAGGAACAGGTGTCAGAGGTTCACTTTGTGCCTCCCAAGATGGTAAGCGGCCGTGAGTGGCTGAGTGACGACAGCGTTCCGGCAGTCTGGATAGCGGCTTGTGGCGCCTGCAAATATGAAGCCGTACTCCTTGCCCCTCACAACGTGGGCAACGCAACCCACTCCCCAGCCAGCCGCGCCTGTTCCAGGCAACTTCGACATTTGCTCGGTTCCGTAGAGCTCAGTAAACTGTGGGACAGCGACAGCTGGCCTGTGAACTGATCCGATTATAGCCAATGGCCAGTGACGACTGGTTATATCGTACCAGCCTAGTCCCAAAAGGGCTGCCGCGAGCTTGCCTGCCAATCAGAAAAGCCTTGATGACCCCACTGACCACCTGGTTCTTGCTCCTGGAGCGGTTCTTGGAAACCCGTCAATTTATGTCGTCAGATTTCAATCTCTCGATCGAAGCCGATCAACTCCGATCGAGCATCCATCGTCTGTTGCTATGATCACATGATTTTCGCTAACTGTAACTGACCGAGGCCGTTCGTTGGCCCCCTGGCTGGAAATTCCTGACTGGCCTGCCTGCCGATGGCAGCGTATGATGCCATTGCTGGCCTGTTTCGCGTTCGCCGCCCATTTCCAAGCCGAAACGCACAAAGCCTGCTTTCGATGACCTTATTGATGTCACGTTCCCTGTTGATTGTGACAACCAAATCGGCCGCCAACTCGTCTGGTGACACTTATCGGCGCTCAGTCTGAGGGCCAGCGGCTGTGAAGCGTATCGGAATTTTTGTATTGGCTTCCTATTGAAGGAGAAATGATCTTGGGCCACTTGGCAATGTCGTCAATACCCTTGTTCCCTATGGGCTGCTGTGGTCGCGGTGATCTATGTGCGAGGGGTGTCGATCTTGGCTGACGCTCAGCCGGGTTTGCTGCTTGGTGCGATTGGCTTCTTGTTTGGGTTCGGTGCTTTCGTTGATGCAGCGATTGCGGTCATGCAATCGCTATGGTCCGCGGTCCAAGCGTAAGATCGCTTTGGTTGGTTTTCTTTTGGGTGTGAATCAACGCGATACCTCAGTACCCCTGGTCAAGGGGACAGTATGCTTTTTCCGCACAAACACAAGAAAGCTGGGACCTCTACCGAGACCTTTCGGCGCTGTGAGCAGGTGAACTTCTCCTAAGGATGACCCCTTTCCAGCAAGGATTTCTAATCATAATTCCTTCGCCACTTGATGCTTCCGGATTCTTCTGAGTTGTGTGATCGAAGCAGAGAGCTGGGCTGCCGTTTCTGTCTGGGCTTGTTTCACTTCGCGGCCATGCCATGGCTTTCTTGAAAGCGAATCCGCAGGCAGCCTGAACTCGAATTGGACTAGTACAAGCCTATGTATTGATAGAGATCCATTCTTGAGTTTCAGTATCTCGTCCTCAACAATATCTGCGTCGTTGCCAGCTGGATCAATGCTCTCGTACGCTTTGGTTGGTGCAGGTCTGTTCCTGGGAGCTTGTATTCGGTCTCGTGATGCCTGCTCAGTCAGCCCTGGTCATCGTGTATCCTTTTTCTGTTCAGCCAATTTCGAGGGCTCCTACGGCCGATCGAACATGACGAGCCTGAGATTTGTGACTTGGAGCCATCTGATGGCAACTAAGGTCTCATGCGCCTGCAGCCATTCCTCAATTGGTTCACCCAGCAGATATTGGCTATCACATGGACATCCACGGCGAATCGTTCTGGTTCGCGGAATTGTCCCGAATTAACCATTCTCTCAGCCGCCTTGGCCATTCAACGGCATGGATGCGCGTTCTTCGGTGTTAAGACCGCGGAGCCACCTCACCCTGATCGGTGCGTCAGATCCCGGAGTGCTTTTGCCTCAAGTCCGCCTCTTGGGATCGGAGGCATCTGGACAGCTGCAAGTCGTTGAACAGGTTTCCAAAGGCGGCCCATGGCTTTAGCGCTCTCGCGCGCAGTTCAACCTTCGGGCCCTAGCTGGGGGCCTGAGCGGCATGATTCTCCGTTCTCACGAGCGTTGAGCTTGTGTATATGGTGGGGTGGAAGCTAACTGGAGTGCCAGGGGGCGTGAGCGGGTATGGCGGAGTTGCTGGTCGGAGGCTGTCTTGCCGCTTTGAAAACCAGCAGCCTGTGATGGCAGATTTTTGGATTGGTTCTGGGTTTCATTGTGCTTGAAGTGAAGTAAAAGAAATAGGAACAGCAACATCCATGTCCGCTTGACTTGCTCATTGAGGAGTGACCAAGGATAAGTTGTGAGCTTGCTTGAGAGGTCTGAGACGCTGCCTGCCTGAGGCAAGCTTGCCCTACAAAGACAAACTTCTTTGGGCTGACGGTCTGTGTGCTGAAAGCGGAGTCACCAGAGAGGGGCGATCAACAAAAATACGCACCGCTTGCGGATCTGATTCACCAAGAGTTTTGCTTTTCATTCTTCAATCTTCAGTCCTGTTAAGTTGGCCTCCGCTGGAAGATTATTACTAACTCAAGCTTTATGTTTGTTTGAAAGCAATGTGGTTACTATACTGTCAAATAGAGTCGATCCTCAATGAGTGCTACTCTCAAAGGTTGGTTAATCGTTCTTCACAGAGTCCCCTCGCCGCATTCGAGGCCAAAAAAATACCTGGGTCGAAATCCCATAGAAGGGTGCTTCTTTGAGCTTCAATACTGTTATATTGTCCCGGTCAATGCTAGGCCGAAAGCCGAGAGTTTGAACAGTTGACGTGGTTTGGCATGGAATAACCAGCTCGCCCCTTATAGGGATTCGAACAACCGCCCCGATCAAGGTATTCCTATTTACTGAACGCCCTTGCTGACGCTCGAGTCAGTTGCCGGGGATGGGACAGCGATCTGCTTCCTTTTGAACTGTGGTCCACTGCTGTAGTGTGTGGATGGGCGGCGTGGTGACTCTCAGGTCCGAGCCGATAGATGAACCTCCTCCTGTCTGGGTGTCGTACCTCGTCTCTCCATCCCACCCAAGCTGAGCCGTCATGCTGGGCGATTAGAGGGCATAACCAGCCGGCCCAGGGCCGCGAAGCCGCCGCTGTTTGCTCGGTAGTCCTCAGAGAGCTCTGCTTTGATCCGCTGCGTTCCTCACCACCTAGATCGAAGTAATGGGCACCACCTTTTTCCTTTGCCAGCAATTGTCGCGGGTTCCTTGTGGTCTACGGGTCTCTAACCGAGGGATCCATGCTACGTGTCTGTCGGGCGGCAGGTTAGTAACGGTGTGGTGTGATGGTAATGGTTTCGGAGCACCTCCACAGGAGCACTGGGTCCTGCAGAGCAGCTCACGCGCCAAGATGGGCCCGTCGACACCCACAATTGGGAGTGGTGCATAGACAGACGGCACGTCCGGGGAGGCCGAGTGGGGTAGTCGTGCGCCTTTCTTGCACGGCCTGGGATGCCGGCGATTATTTGGCCTCTCATCATTGTACGGACAATCTTCCACCATGGCTCTATCAACCCTCCGATCGATATCGCTGCGTCTCGATCGCGCCCTTGGCCCCGTGCTCGTCATGAACGGCCTGATTACACCCCGTGCACTTGCGAGCTGTGCTGCTGTTGGCCTGGGCCCAGGGTAGTTTGGTGACCAGCTTTTATCTTTCACGCTGGCCCAGCTTCGGTAAATGCTGCCGATGCTGCCGTGGCGGTGCTCGTTTCTCGAACGTGCACTTGGCGTGGTGGATTCCACCGGTCGTCGCAACACGGGTTGGAAAAAGGACATAAGTGCTTGTAGATACGTGTTTTTTTTTCCCTCAGCTGCGAGATTCATTATATATCAATTGTCTTTTCCGATCATTAGTAAACGAGCACAGCGGGCTGGGCCCCGCCCGCTTGCGGGCGGTTCCACCTCGTCGGCGGAATGCGGTGCGCTTGCTCCCCCGCTTCGCCGCCAAGGCGGTTTGGTCTCGCAGCAGGAGAAAAACGGGATTCGACTTGTGTGCGTTACCTTGATGATAACAGATCCGGTGCCTATGATCCAAAAGCCATGAGCACAATCGAGGTTTCACACAAACAGTTAATGCCAGATCTGTCGCTTTAGGTCCGATTGGCAGCGATCGCCGAGAACACCGTCGCGCGAATTTAGAAACGGGGCTTTCACAAAGCCCTCAGATGAGTGTCAAGGCCTCAGCAAGGTCCTCCATTCGCGGGGGTTTAATGCACACACAGAGCGATTATGAGTGAGTGACATTGGCGTACGACGGCATCAAGCATCGCTTACCGACGTAAGTCGAGGAACGAGAAAAAGGAAGACGATAGCTACCTTTTGGGACTCCTGCCGCAGCAGCCCGTTCGGTAGTTTTCATTCGACCAGCGTTGCCTAGGGCTATGCGTCGTCGAAGAAGATCCTCAGGCCTGTGTCTGATAATGCGTGAGTTGTAGCGTACGCCACTTACCTGTTTTTGTGGCCACTCCTCCGAGCGCGCCTGACGCCCCAGTCCAGGGATCTAGCAGGTCTGAGCAGAGAGAGCGTGTCGTTCCGTCTGCAGAGGCGAGTGTATCTTACGGCGCAGAACTCGGCCTCATGCTGCCAATGTCGTTCAGTTTGGGAGGCGCGTTCTGATTCGTGCTGGTTTCCGCATGGCGCCTGGCACCTAGGCGGCTCAGAACCGCGCCCTGCAGCAGCAGAGTGAAGCTTGAGACTCTGGGATCTGTTGCGCTCCAACAGAGCGTATCCCCGATGCTGCAACCTCTAAAGCCCGCTACTGAAGGTCGCCTTCCAACCTCCGAATGCTGCTATTCGTCAACCTCGGCCGCGCTGGAAAGCGCCATGACCTCCGGTGAGGAAGTTCTCTTGCCGCTTCCGGCCTTCTGGTCGCCTTGACCGCAGAACGACACGTAGGCGGCACGCCCATCTGCGCGAGCACGACAGCGACCAAAGTTCCGTTTCAACGCACTCACGCCCCTGAACAAGAGAGCCTGATAATCGCCTCATGAGAGATCCGCCTACCGGAGCGCACTCATCACGAAAATCCCGCAAGTACGGAGCCGTTCAGATCTGCTCCGGCCTCCAGAGCAATACAGATTCTTCTCTGAACAAAAAAAACACCGCGGAGAGTACCGTTTGCGGTAGGGAGACAAGAGGACAAGAGGACACGTACCCTGTGAGGCACTCCGGATGGGAGTCGAACGAACCTGTGTGGGCCTCCGTATCGTTTTTCCTCATGACGCGGCGTCGACACGATCTCTCAGAGGCCGATCTATCAGGCTCTCTATTTCAGGGCGTGGACCGTTGAAACGGGACTTGATCGCGTGCCTGCGCAACTGGGCGTGCCACGTGTTCCTCGCGCAGGCGCACAAGCGCAAGCGCAAGAACTTCCTCACCCCGGAGGTATGATTTCCCAGCGCCGCCGGAGGTTGACGATCGCGCCATTCCGGGCATTGGAAGCGACCTCATCGTGGGCTCCCAGTTCAACGATTGGAACGTCGTGGACGACACGACCCGATTCACGCTGGCTGAAACTGAACCTAGCAGCCTGCCCGCAAGCAGGCATGGCAGAACACGGATCAAGAACGCCCCCACTGACCGACATGTGCATGAGTCGGTTTCGCTGATGCGCGCACTCGTAAGACTTGCACGATCGACACGCTCCTGCTCAAGCTTGCGCAAGATCCCTGACTGGGACCCAAGCAGCCTGAGAATGGACAACACTCCAACTCCGCATCGACACAGGCCTGAGGATATTTTCTGCACCCGCCATAGCCCCTGGCAAGCGGTCCAAACTTGAGAAACACCTACCACGTCTTCTCGCTTGAAGCTATTACTTTCCAAAAGGTGAACTCGATTTCGTCGCCGACAGTTCCCGTCAAACGTAGCTTGACTGACGTCGCCGCGCACCGTCGAATACACGCGCCACCCCATACACCACATCGATGGACGTGAGCCCTGGAGGCCCTTGTAAATTCAATCTGAAGGGGTGAAATCCACTTTCTAATTCGCGACGGCGCGTGTCTCGCGCATCGCTGCATCGGACCTCAGCGACAGATTGGCATACCTGTCTCCTGAAACCCTGTGCATAACTGGCTTTTGGGATCCATAGGCCACGTCTATTGAAACGATTCATCAGTGAGCCGTGATCCATTTTTCCCTCTGAACAACCGCCTGGCGGCAAGCGGCGATCAGCCAACGATGCGAACGAAGTTGGACACCGCCGCGCAAGCGCGGGGCCCATCCGCTTGCTGCCTGTACTAACGATCCGAAAAGAACATTTAAAAATGATGCACTGAGAAAACCCGTATCTAACAAGCGCTTATCTCCTCTTTCCACGCGGGTGCGACACCGGTGGAATCCACCCAGCCGAGGAATGCCGCCAGAAAAGCAGAGGCGCGGCCTCATTGAAGCACGCAATTCCACGCGCGTGCCCGCGAAGAACACGCTGGTCGAGCACACTTCCTGGCCCCGAGCCAACAAGATTACAGCAACGGAGCGAATCGAGCCGTCAAAGCATCAAGTTCCCGGGCTCGGACAGAGCGCCGACCCAGAGACCACGACGTATACCGGAGCGGAGCGGTGTATGGAGCATGGTTGGAGGCAATTGTCTCTATCGAGCCCCGGGCCCAAGAGGGAGGCAACACCAGGCGTAAAGGCCCTGCCCGACACCCCCCGGCCCTCGGCTGCGTTCCGCCACTCCCCATGTGCTGTTGCGGCCCTCGGTGAGCTGCTCTGAGAGACCCAGCTGTCCTGCGTGCTTCGAAACCTTCCATCCACCCACCTATCCTCTGCGCCCACCCGTAGCACGGGATCGAGCTTGAGCCCGGCCCGGCACGCAGCTCTGCGAATAGCAAAGGGTGGCCCTTACTTCGATCTGGTGAGGTGGGACGCAAGCGGATCAACGAGCTTCTCTGGCACTCCTACCCCCGACCAACAGCGCCTTCGCGGCCCTGGCCGGCTGTTATGCCCTCTATCCAGCCCCAGATGGACGGCTGCTGGTGTATGGGACGGGTACGACCCCAGCAAGGGGCTTCTATGCGGCTGATCACCAACACCGTCACGCCGTTCAAGGAGATCCGCTCCACCCGGAACTAATCTTAGAGCGCAACGGTTAGTATGGACTTTGTTCGGCCGTAGATCCTAGGGGGGCTCTCGATTTTCTCTCCCTCCAAACCACGTCAACACTGCTTAACAGCTAAATGCGCGATTCACCATAGTAAGGCCGGCACAGCCTTGTTGGGAGCTTAGCAACTGCATTGACCAAGTACTTCAAAGAGCACCCTCGAGATGCGGTTTCGCGCGTCCAGGTTTCGACGATCGTTCTGACTTGTGCCCATCTTCATGGATGCCAGAGTCCGGAGACCTCAGGCCGTCACAGGGGTCCGGGTCGGCGTATTCGGTGGATGAGACGTCCAACTTTGAAGTAGCACTACTTCTGAGTGAAGCACCTCAAATTGGACAAGAGTGTTCTATCCGCTTGAAGTAGAAACTTCTACTAGCTATCTCAAACAAACCTAAACTTGTCTCGCGGAGGTAAGAATCCACTTCCAGAGGCCACTAAACCTGAAGATCTGAAACTTGAGAGCGAAAGGAAGGCAAGCCTACTCGAGTGAAGCGAACTCGCGCGGCTTGGTTAATTTTTTTGTTTGATGATTGGGCATAACTTGGTGTCCCTGAGTGCTCCGCTTCAGCACCAGTCAACCAAAAAGTTGTTTGTAGAAGAAGCTTGCCCCTCCAGGCGGCACGTTCCTCAAACCCTCAACAAGCTCACGCTTCTTTGGTCACTCTCAATGACGTCACGGATGGAATTTGCTGTCCTTTTCTTTTTCCCCAAAAAAGACCATGAAAGACCAAGACCAAATCAATCTCATCGCCACGCCTGGTTTCAGCGCAAACCGGCTCGAGCCAATCGCCCCGATCACCCCTGGCGTAGCTTCCACCCACATCAAGTCAGCCTTGAACGATTCTGGGCTCGGCCCCACTGGGCGATTTGCTGCGCGCGCAAAGCCTGGCCCTGACTGCTCAACGGAATTTGCATGCTTCTCAGTCTCCAGATCCCAGAGATGAAAGCAACACGCAATCCGGAATCTGACGCCGTCAAGAGTGGCTGCGGCTCCGGTTAACAAGGACGCATTGCGTGATAGGCAGCGCGGAGGGATTCCGGATCGCTCGCGAACAACTCGGGGATTTTGATAGCCAATATCTCTGTAACCAATTGAGTCGGTGCAGACGCAGCAGACACGTCCCATCAGGCTAAGTCACAATCAAGCCTCTTGTTTCAATGCTAGACCCGAATCGGCGCAACAAAAAAATACAGATGAACAGGGCTGCTTAGGACAGCCATCCAAGACGATACAGCTCCAGAAACACCCGCACTCAAAACTGCAGTAAGAGGATGATCACTGGCCAACGGGACCAGCTATGTGGCTCTGAGCTGTCTGGCCATGTTACAATCCTAAACCACATAGCCTGCACAATAGAGCAGCGCCCGAGCCTTTAAGATGGAGA
>Ga0163217_1066951_pt1 | contig 10051 bp, 11 predicted proteins | sample SynspAceP_FD_185933 | JGI IMG/M metagenome (GOLD analysis project Ga0163217, IMG submission 185933) | Saline lake microbial communities from Ace Lake in Antarctica - Synechococcus sp. Ace-P (PacBio error correction) | ecosystem: Environmental > Aquatic > Non-marine Saline and Alkaline > Saline ...
CAGGTTCTCCGACACAGGCTGCGCTTGTCCATTACCTGCTTGACGCTGCAGACCCATCTCGGTGCCCGCCTTCACCGCGGCACGCACATTGTCGCCAAGTGAATATTTGCGGAATGCGTAATGCTTGCAGATGACTGTGAACTGAGTGCCTTTTTGCCTGCGGCCAGGCGCGCCCCAACAGGATAACTCGCATAAATAGACCTCCTAAAAAAGATACCGTTAAACCCGGGCCGCCTGGCGAATGAACTCGTAGGCTGGCAGAGCCAACTGTCACGCTTGGCGCAAAAAAAGCTGTCGCATTCTTGGGGTATGCGAAAAGGTGCGTTTCAACATACACTTACAACAAACCGCACAGGGACCAAAGTAGAAGCCGGCTGGCGCGGCAATGGACGGCCTAACCGGTAATTGCGCAATGCCCCGCCTGCAATGCCTGCCACTGTCACCAACAGTGCGCGTTCCAGATCAGGATCGATCCTGCTCACCCGCGCCGCGGGTCCGGCCGCAAGCAGCTCGGCTTGCAGCAGATTGAGCGATCGGTATAGGGATTGCGAATGGCCACCAGATCGCCAGGGCCAGGTTGTGAGGAGTAAACGATCAGTCTGACGCAAGGCCAAGTATCACATCCATCGCTGCTGCAGCGACTCCCGCTCAAGCGCCGCCAATGGCAGAGTGCGGGATCTGCAGGCGCTGCTCATGAGAACTTGTGGGCGAGATGCCGCCATCGGCCTTGGCCAGGACCATCTCAAGCATCTCGATGCGCCGCCAGACAGAACGGCCACTTGACCGCATCATGTCGCGCCAACTGATCCTGCTCCCGGCGCTGCCATGGACTCATGGCAGCGCTGCCCCGCGCCAACCAGGCCGGGCGCATTCCAGACGGCGTTTCGTCGCAGGCGAAGATCCATGGGATTGCCCGCAGGGTTTTCAATGCCTGCCGCTGGCTGCGCGCTTGGCTGGCCGGCTGCCGAGATGAGACAAGCGTGCCAATTCCTGCTCAGGTGTCGCCTGAACGGAAAGTATTCCCAAACCTGCGGTTCGTCACGCACCACGCCGCGATATGACATCACCGAGCGCGCCGCCAGACGTTTCGCATCAGCTCGCGCCAAGCGGGCTCGGTGCCGGCGGCGGTAACAGCGTGGTTCCAGCACAGCCTGACGTAAAGCTGCAGGCTCTTGTACGGGCAATATCCGGCAAGCCGTATTTGGAAGCGAATCATCTCGCCCTGGTTTCAGTAACCCGAAACTGCCCCTGCACCGAACCCGGCCGGTTGCGACAGAATCGGCCATATGCGCCCGGCGCCCACCGCCGCGCACTACGTGCCGCCACGGCATGGAACAGCAGCAGGCGGACGCCGCGCTCGACGGCACACCGCCACAGTTGCTTCCTGCGCCCGATATTGCGCCCATCCAGCGGCCAGGGGTGCCAACATCCTTGCAGAAATCGGACTAGCCGATCATCACCTCCTTTGCACATCCCAACCAGCTCGCAGATAGGTTCCGCGCCAGCAAGGCATCGATAGCCGGCGCGGCATTGTTCAGATCATCCCAGGCGTCTCGACAGGGGTGCCTACGCGCATCGGCCAGGCAACGCGACTCCTTGAGCACCAACTTGACGGCCAGCCATCGTCCGACGGACTGCGAGGCATGGAGACTCACATAGGAGCCCAGCAATTCCGCGCGGCTGCGGCTGCGACGACGCGGCAGGTTATCCAGCACCTCGGCGACCTCGGCGCTAGGCTGGCCAGCTGGCGGCAACAGCGGCCGGCCGGTTATGCCAGTTCTGCAGCAGAAAGTCGGCAGCGCTGCTGTTCCATCCCCAATCGCATAGCTCCCGTCCTGCCGCGCAGCCTGAAGTAGTCAGTCAGCTCGGCCAGCACATCCGTATGCCGCTGGGCCATCCTGACGAATGTTCCAGGCGGAACCAGCCCCGGCGCGAAGGCATTGACCCGTGCGCAAGGTGTCCAGCGGGGCCGTTTTGGCAATCAGCGTCATGCCGTTTTTCCAACAGGGATCTCGCAATAATTCCAGGGGCTGACGCAGATCATCGCAGGTGCTGCAAGACGGCCGCCGGCGCGGGCCCACATCCGCCTTGAAACCGCTTCGCGCAGCCCAATCCCGCGGTCGCCTGAAGGCGGCTCGCGCACTTGCCTTGAGCAACGCTCGTAGGGCTTCGTCCCGACGGGCCGGTCAACTCGATGAATCGCTTCACCTGGCCCGCTGCATCGACAGCTCCTTCGCCAGCCCTTCGATTGCGGCAAATACAGATCGGCAGCCAATCCAGCGCTCCCCAGCAGCAGCACTTCGCGGGTCACCGTGGTGCGTCACATTCGGATTGCCATCTTCGGTCGCCGCCCATCCAGGAAGGCGATACTGGACGCGTGCACCAGCACGGCTTATCGCATGACGCTGACCGGTGGCACTGTAGAGTCATCATCAAGGCGCCGCAAAAAGCGCGCAAGGCTTTGCCAGAGCGAAGTGCTTCTATAACCCGCAAATCCCCATTTAGCCTCATCTACCGGGGTTCGGCCGGTCACGACGAATCTCATCGTATGCCAGGCCCCGCTGATCAAGCCGCGCCCAGATCGGTCGCGAATCTGTTGCCGCTCCAGAGAGCCTGAGGTGCGTCGTGGTCCACGCCGCGCCAAAGCCAGGGCAAATGGCAATCGTTTTCTGAATCAGGGTCGCGCCGCGTGACTTCGGTCGGGTGGCGCGTCAAGCACCAATTCGATTATCACGCGCAGCGACCTGATCAACGGATACTCTTGCGTATTATGTCCGGCCAGCCAGCAGGCGTTGCAGCAACTCGCCCAATGCACGCTCTTCGAAAGAACAACGGCTCGTCCTCCCGGCCGCCGGCCGATACGATGGTACTGCTCGGCAATATTGGCCAGGTTCAGAAACTGGTTGAACGCACGGCAGACCGGCACAACTGATCATCCGGAAGATCGTGCAACGCTGAACAGCAGGCGCGTCATGTGCGGCTTGATCGGTCTGACGCCCTGTTTGGCGCCAAACCGGATACGCTCGATACGCTGCAGAAAAGCGAATCGCCCAGGTGCACATGCGAATGGTTTTTCCCCAGCAACTCGCCCAGTTTCAATGTACATCCTCGCGCAGCGCGCTCGATTTCCGTCATGGCCTCTTAGCCCTCCTGACACCAAAGTCGATCCACTGGTGCTCAACAGAATGCGTTGACCAGCGCCTTCTGACAACCCCAGTGAGAACAACGGAACGAGTTGCCCGTTTGTCGGAATCGAAAGATCAAGCGGTGGTCTAAAATCAAATCAAGTCCGTGGGCCACTGTGGACGTATCAACCAGGCAAGGGGGAAAGTATGAAGATCCGTGAACTGACTCAGGAGTGGGAGCCCATAGAGCGCCAAGGGCCGGGTAACCCAGAATGAACTATCAGGTTCGCTCTGCCCCTGGAGGACGCCGCGCGAACTGGCGCAAACTGGCAATGAGGAATGTATCCGAAACGCGGTGCGGTTGAAGAATCCTTGTCACCGATCTACTCGGCGCCGGGCTGGAAGAGCTGGAAGCCAGCCTGCCTTACCAGGCCGGTTGAGGAAGTGATCGCGTTGAATGAATGGGTGTCCACTCTACGGCGACACAGGCCCGACGCCCCGAATACCTGGAATTGAGTCGCAACCACCCTGCCAACAACTGATCAGCCAGCAGAAAGAACCTCACACTGACGGCTCATTCGTCCAAGATTGGCTTTAACCGTGAAGCTTCCCAGAATTCTTGGAGCTTTTCAGAAGACCTTCGTCTTGGCAGCTCCCAGAAGCTGGTCAAGCCGAAATCGAGACCGGCTTGCCTCTAGCGAATGCACCCGCGCGGCAATGTGCGCTCGATAAAGCGAAGCGCCGCTTCGAACTTGCTCGTTGCCCTGACGCAAAGCTTTCTTCTTCGCATCCACGTGGCAGGCGCGCCAGATTTGACCATGGCGAAAAACAAGATCGCCCCAATTTTTCCTCGGCAACGCCTTGTATGACCCCGGCGGCCAAGAGCTTCAACGGACTTCATCCAGCTCTTCGGCGACCTTGTCGATGGACCGGTGCCCCGCGTGCATTCCCAATCCAAAGCCTGCCTGCGACGCACGCTTCTGCAGGCTTCCTGCGCACGACCTCAATGCAGAGCAAGCCGCAGCGCGGCACTCAATCCAGCAGGGACAGCTGTTCCGGGCGGCGATCTCCTCCGCGCGCTCCTCGGCCTTGATCTCTTTCCCAGCGCCTGCTTCACCTGCTCGGGGATCAATGCTCAGGCCTGCCCGGCGGCCGTGCGCAGATTACAGTCGGGAAATACATGCGGATGTCGGCGTACCAAAGTTTGCGGGTGATGCCATGACCAACATCGGACCAGGCAAAATGCCCGCCTCTGGCCCAGTTGCGCGTAGTAGACGAACCTGAAACGCAAGATCGCCCATTCGCCACTCAGTTTGCGGGAAATCCTTTTCGCAATCGCGTCGGCAACCTCGGTAAGCCTCTTCCAGGTAATGCGGCACAAATGCTTGTCGAATGATTGCCTCCAAATGCCCAGGGGCAGCCATGCTCCGGGGTCGCGCAAACGCTGCATGAGGTACAACAGGTCCTCGAGCTGATAAACTCCGTACCTGGCTTTCGCTTGCGATTGCGCCGCGCTCCATCACGTTCGCAACTGGCTGATTCGCGCCCAGCAGGCGGCCGAGCATGTTTGGAGTATTGGGCACCTCAAAACTGTCAGCAACATGGCCGCGTAATTATCATCCCTTGTTGGGTCCCGGGTATGACTTCCAGAACGTTGAATCTTTGTATTGGCGGAGCATCTGCGAGACGTCACGGCACAAACAGGCCCGGAAGCGGTCGTAGGCCTTGATATAGATTTCCGCACCGGGTAGGTCTGAAATGCGCTTCGCCACCGCAGCTCACCTCGACAACCGGTCAGAATCGCGATCCCTGCAGCTGCTATTGCGTGGCACAATCCCGCCCGTGTACCCGTGACGCGCGCGCCCCAGGGGTGATATAGCCGATGATGCGATCGCCCGGAACCGGCCCTGGCAAAGCAGCCGGCCAGTTGGGTGAGAAGATTGCCAACCGCCTGAATTAAAGACATCGCCTCGGCGCGCGGGTTTTTGGGTCGGCCCCGGCGCCGGATCAGCTCAAGCTGTTCACTGTGCGGTCAGGCCTCGATCATTTTGCTGCCGCCACATTGACCACGTGCATCAGCCGCACTCGCAAGAACCGACCGCCGCGGCAAACAAGGTTTCTGAAACTTTTTTCGGATGGCCAGTTTGTGCGATCAAGGTGCGCAAATAGTCAGCGCGTTCAATGCCAGGCGCGTCAGCTCACGATCCAGCATCAACTTGCCAGCCCGGGACGTTCTGCTCGCGCGGCCCTGCCTGCTTGAACCCAATGCTGTACCTTGGCCCGAGCGCGCGAGGTAATTGACGTAACCCAGGTTGGCATTCAACCAGTCGGCTCGGGCTGCTGTGGCTTGCCGCGTGATGATTTCGCCCTGCTCACGGTCTGCAGAATATAATTTGAGCGCAACTATCCCGCCGTTTAACCTTGGCCCCGCGGCAGACTGTGGCCGATCTCCGGTGTGTACCCGATAGGCAAAGTCCAGCGGAGTAGCGCCCTTGGGCAACATCAGTAGCTGGACCGTCAGGAGTGAACAGGTAATGCCGGTCCGGCTCGAGATCGACGCCGCAACTGATCAGCCAATTCCGCCGATATCGCCCCTTTCCTCATCATGCCATTCAGAGCAACCTGGCGCAAACGTCAGGCGATCTTGTCCTTCATAGACCGCAATTCGACCGACACGCTCTTGGCAAATCGGTACCCTTGTAGCGCCAATTGGGCGCAGACGCCCAGTCTCCGCTTCCTCGTGCATCGCCTGGGTTTAAAACGGAAATCTGCCACCTCAAGCACCTTGGCCACTGGGCCGACTACCGCGTATGAAGGGAGCGGTAGCCGTTTCCTTGGGGATTGGCGATGTGTCATCGAATTCATTGGGATATGCCGCCACAGGCTTATGGACCTATGCCCAGCGAGGTATAGAATCACGGACTGGCGGCACAGTACACGCACGGACGCGGCGTCGTAGACCTGGCTGAAAGTCGATCCCTTGCGCGCATCTTGCCGCCCAGAATGGAATAGATTATGTTTTGCCCGGCCGCTGATCTCGGCATGGATCCCCGCCTCTTCCAGCTCAAATGGCGCAACTGGCTCATGACGTCGTCGATATATTCCTGACGATCCAAGCCGGCGCCTCATCCAGCAAGTTTGGCCGATCTGCTTGTATTGAACCAGGCTGAGATAATCGGAAGACAGATCCCTCACCAGTTCCCATTTTGATATGGCCGATGCCGAGGCGGTGCGCCAAGGGGCGCGTAAATATCCGAAACACTCTCGCGTGCTTACCCGTAGCGCTTTCTTTTCCCGGTGCATCCTTTGACGGCCGCGAATGGCAGAAAAGCAGGTACGCTCGGCCAGCTTGATCAGTGCGACGGCGCACATTCATCGACCATTGGTAACCAGCATCTTGCGTAGATTTATCGACCTGAGTCTTGAGCGCAGAATGCCGCGGGCTGCGGTATTCTGTGACACGCTGATCGCCGCCATGCGCTGCACGCCGTCGACCCAGGCCCCCGCTACAGTGGGCCCAAAAGCGGGCGCTCGACCCTCGGCCAGATCAGTCCTTGGCGTTCGCGCACTGCACGGTTACACGACGGCCGCGACCAGCGATCCCTGATCGAGTTTGAGTCACGAGAATTTCGGCCATTTCGCAAGGCGGTAAAGCGTAACTGCTGGCACCTCGGCCCAGATGTTTTCGGCGGCATGGCCCTTTTTGCCCTGCGCCCTTTTTCAAGCTCCAGCGGCCACTCACGAGGCTTGCTGCAGAACCGCTGGCGCGGTCAACGGCACGCGCTGGCGCCATGCGCGCTATCCCGGCACTATTTAAAACGCTGCCATCCTGATTGGGTCGGATGCAAAAAGCTCCTGACCTGTACCATTCCCAGAGCAAAACCCGACTGTGCTGCGCGATGCTAGACCTTAGACTGCTAGACACGACATCTTCTTACTTGAATCCTGCCGGTGGCAAATGCGCAGGCGTTCGGCAACCCGCTACAGCCGGTTTGACCTTTGCCTCCCGGCGACAAACAAACGCCATGGCTCCAACGGTGCGCAGTCTGCGGGAACATATCCATAATGCCTGCCTGCACCAGGGATACCCCCACGGGCGGCAAGCAACCTGCCACCGCGCCAGCAGTGGCCGGGTTGCCATGAAACATACGAATCAGACCCCACGGCCTTGTCAGCCAAACTTGCTTGCACCAGTTTGCTCTGCCCCTCGCGCGGCGGGTCCAGCAGAGCCGCATCACAGGGTTTGGCAAGCCAGTCTGCGATCCAGGGTTTTTGGGGACAGGTCTGGCCTGTAAAAAGTGCAGCGACTCCCAACCTGATTATTCCCGTGCATTACGCTGCGCCCGCTTCGACCATATCAGCACTGGCCCTCTACCGCTGTGACTGAGCGCCCGCGCGGGCCCAGGGGAGAGCAAAATTGCCTTACACCACAAAACAGATCAAGCACCGCGCTCACCGGGTTGTATGTCCAACATTGCAGCGCCTGGATTAACCATCATTGATTTTGTCGCGCATTCACCTGATGAAATCGCTCAGGCATGAATTCAAGCGCAAGCGCCTGGTCGGCCAGCAGATAAGCCGGTAGATTCCCAGCGCTTGCCCATCAAAGCGGTGGCAGGCTGTCCGGCTCCCCCCGGCTGGCAACCACAGACTCGCGCCATGCTGTTCCGCACGCCTGCAACGCTTGCAGATCATTGGCAAGACAATGGTGCAATATGCCGCACCACCGCAGCACCGGCTTTTCGGCCGCAATCAATTCCACATGCCAAGGTCCGTATGCATCCAGCGACTTGAAAAGCAGTGTACCACGCCTGCACCAGTGCTTCCAGCGCTGGCACCAGGACGGGGCACTCATGCACCTCGACCAGGTCACTGCTGCTCGCGCTTCGCCGATAACCCACCATTCCAGCACAACCAAGACGGTTTGTCCACAGCGCAATGACCGCAGGCGAGTGCGCTGGCGGTAACCATGAGGACCGGACCAACAGGGCTTGGCAATCCCTTGCTCCGGCTCCGACCGGCGAAATGCTGCAATTGCTGGGCCAGCGCCTGCTGCTTGGACCTTTTAGCTTGAGCAGCTTCCGCCATGGTGCTGGCAAACTGCAACCGCCACATAGATCGATGTGCGCGCAACGGGGCGTCTGGCGCTCGGGCTGGCCTGTAACAACTTTGTCTACACGGTTTTCAATCAGTTTGCTTGCGCGCCTTGAGCACCCGTGCCAAGCACGCGCTCGCCACAGGTACCCGCCATCCGACGAAGCAATCCGTCCCGCCAGCGGCCGATACCTCGCCGTCATGCGCAAGGCGTTCCAGATCCAGCTCAATGCGCCATGGCCTATCGCAGCCGGTGCATCAGGGGTTTGACGGGCACGTCCAACGGAATCCTTTCATGGTTTGCGTCGTAAAACTCCCGGTGGACAGGTAGCGGTCCACCCGGTCCACAGATGATGGCGACAATAACCGCATTCTCGACCTTCGGCGGACAAAACGCAATGCTGCGCCCGCCACCGACCCGCCGACGAGAACTCCGCAGAATAATGCCCCTCCTCGGAAGCCAGTCGCGCATGGTCACTTCCGCCTCGTCCTGGCCCATATCGACCAATGCGGATCGACTCGCTCGGGCGGAAATACCGCGGGCATGTAAGCCTGCGGCCGCGCCCTGATACCCGGAATGGAGCGGCCCTCAATGGGCTGCAAACCGATTAATCTCGATCTGCGGATTTTGTTCCTTGAGGTAACGCGAGGGTACCTGATGGTTCCCGTGGTACCATAGAGCTGATGAAGTTGCCGTAACCCGTCATGGGTATCACGCCATAAAATATGATCTGCAGGCCCGGTAGTTACGCGTAGTGCGCCTCGGCATTATCATGGTTGCGAACTGATCAGGACCTTTGCCCCCGCCTTCGCGCTGCATTTTTTTGCCCGCGCAGGTCGCGCGCGCCTTCGCCATGCCTGTCTCGGCGCTGAACGCAGAATCAGCTCGGCGCCATAGGGCGCGTCATGCGCCGCCTTGCGTTCGGAGCTCAATGTTGTCCGGCATGATCAGAATCATCCGGTAAACCCTTGATCGCGGCACCATGGCCAATGCGAATTGCCGGTATTACCCGAGGTCGCCTCGATCAGCGTATCACCTCGGCTTGGATTTCACCGGCGCAGCTCGGCGTGCTCGATTTCATCGACAATGCAGGCCGATCCTTCACCGAGCCTGCCGGGTTATTACCTTCCGCTTGGGCCAGCCAAGAATGTTAGCTGTGTTGGCGGGTAACCGTTGCAGGCGACCAAGCGGCGTATTACCGACAAAGTCGGCAATGGTCGGGAAACCTGTCAGCTGGAAAAAATCATTGCTTGAAAAAATCGTTAGTCATCATTCCCATCAAGGGGCTTGGGCCCAGGTCGATAGGGCGCTGAATGCTGTGCTTTTTGGTTCAGTCGGGCTATGATACCGGCAACAGAGTAAGGGATACATACCAATGAGCGAGATTGGGCTTAAGGCGCGCATCTGCTGATGACAACTGGGCACCACTGGCCCTGCTGCCATCGCACTGGGTAGCTACTTTATCTGGGCAGGCTTGCCAATGACCTGCGCCAGCAACTGCTGGATACGCGGGATTTCTGACCGTTGAGCACATGCAGATTCCGGCAAGCCCAGGCACTGCTCCAAGGCCAGCCTCGCAAACTGTTCACGATGCGTTTTGGTTCGAGGCCCCTGAATCGCGCGATGTGGCGGGCGGTCCACCCTCTATGAATAGCGAGCGCAATCCACTGGAGGCATAGCGTCCGACATGCTGGCTACGTCAGGCGCAACTTGGGTGTTTGAAACGCTGGGTGGCGGGGAGCGGAACTTCAGGTTGGCGAAACGGTCGCCAGCAGCCCGCTTCTCCTGCCACTGCTGGCCAGCCCCGAGCTGATGCAAGGCGCACAGAGAA
>Ga0163217_1032411_pt1 | contig 10050 bp, 11 predicted proteins | sample SynspAceP_FD_185933 | JGI IMG/M metagenome (GOLD analysis project Ga0163217, IMG submission 185933) | Saline lake microbial communities from Ace Lake in Antarctica - Synechococcus sp. Ace-P (PacBio error correction) | ecosystem: Environmental > Aquatic > Non-marine Saline and Alkaline > Saline ...
AAATTAAATGGCGAGCCTTGAGCTTTTGGGCTTTTCCGCAACAACGGTCTCTCCCAGTGCACCAATAGAATACGATGCTGGGGCGTTTGGGTCACATGAATCACATAGGAAGTTGGAAAAGAAATAAGATTGGAGATAGAGAAAATTCATTGAATTGCTGATGAAGGGGTTCCTTACGTTTATCTCCACGCAGCAATAGGCAGTCATAACCCCGTGCTTTCGACAATGTACCCTCTGACGCTTACCATCCAGTCGTCCCGGAAAATGTAGTTCCCGTATCAGAAGTAGACTCCCTACAGCGGCAAAAAAATTGTCTCAAAAAGATCCGCTCCTTATTTTTCTCGTGGCTGGCCAACTCCCCGGGGCGCTCGCAAGAAAACATGTTCGGTCCGACCTCTTCTCCCTGGTAGGTGGTTGGGTGAGGGGGGAGACACTCGCTATTAGATAATAAAAAGAATAAGGTCACATAATCCATCTATGGAAGAAAGTTTATTTTTCCCCACCTCAATCTCGCAGCTGTACAAAACCCACTTACAGACGATTGATCCACCTGTTATAATGTATTCTAATTTGTAATTTTTATTATTAAATTTCATTGGGGTGCCCTGGAGAGGCGGGGGGATGGGGTTGAGTCCAACCGAGCAGGGCGCAGCTCTCGTTTTCAAAAGATTTCATTTCAATCTGGAGCATTTGGGTGCCCCATAATATTAGAAAATCTGGGGCCGGGAAAAACCGCCCTTTTTCCGGCAAGAATACGATCAGTCGCGTACCATGCCACGTGCCCGGGGCCAGACTCTCCTCCCAAAACAGTTACCGTCTCTTCCGCCCCGCCTCCCCTGCCGTACCATACAATATAGAAAAGAAACGAATCAGGTTTATAACACTATGTAGTCCTGAGGCGCTTCCTTTTTTTTTTATGTATCTTATTCTGTTTAGTATCCCCCCCCCACCCCCCCCACCCGCTTTCCCTTTTGTGGGGTTGGGCGGTTTGTTGGAGCGGTGCCCGAGCGATATGATCGTAAGCTGAAAGCATAGCGGCGAATCGCAGCTAGCCGCCACCCGATCTGTCTGTGCGAATGAGACTGGCTTGTTTCGTGACAGAGGCGCGGGTAGGTATGGGGGCTGCCCTTCTTTTCCGCCTGGAACCGCCCCGTTCTGGCGCCCGTGGATCCTGCCCGCGTGTATCAGAGAACCAAATGACGCAGGGAAAAATAAGCAGGATCGAAGGAAGGGGGGAGGACTATAAGTGGAGTTTGTTCCGTTCAAAAGACTTTTTTTGGGGCCCGGGAACAATTGTTTATTGGGAGGTTTCCCGCCAGGGGCTCAAAGATCACCCCCCGGGCCCAAAATTCCACCGGCAAAAACGGGCCGGGTTTTTTTGTTCCCAGGGACCGAAAAGAAAAAGGAGCCCCAAAAATGAGCCCCCCCCCCCGCGGGGGCCACCCTTTTTGGTTTTCAACGAAAACAATCCCCCAAGTTTTTCTCAAAATAATTCCACGCTTTTACAAGACCAGGATAAATCCCGCCGGGTGGGGGAGGGGGGCGGCTAGTCCCCCTTTATGCCCCCGGAAATCCGGTGGTCGCCTTTCTGTTCATATTACCGAGCGCGCCCCCGTATTATCCGGACTTATGGCGAGACCAATACACTCTGCCTATGATGACTCTATCACACCAGTTATTCCCTGGCACCGGAGACAATTGGAGCGTAGGCTCATCACAGCCGGCAAAGATCACCAACAAAGACGGTGTCGGTCTCAGGTAGGGCGAAGAAGGGCAGTTTCCTCCCGCCCTTGTCACGAAATCAATCCAGTCCTCATTCGCTTTATCTATTGACAGATTTCCTCCCCGCGCCCCCTGGCGCTCTTGTGCCTTAGCCTGCGCGCCGATCCCCCGCCCCACCGCCCCCCTCGCCGCCCCACTATTGCCCACCTCTATGCTCTCATACAAATTAGGCCCCCCCTACAAAGAACGGAGCCCAATACGGGTAGTTCCCCCAATGCTTCCGCTTCGCCCCCAAGCCCCCGCGGAAAATCCGTCTTTTTCCCTCCCAAGCGCCCCCCCCCCTCTAGCTCCAACCGTGGTGGGGCGCGGGCAATTGGAACAAAAAAATTTTCCACCGATTAGCCTGCACTCGGTTCCCCGGGTTTTTGTTTGTTCCCCACGCCAAGAAAAAAACAAACCGCCCGCTTGCGCGATTCTAACCGCCCCCCCCGTTGTTTGGCCCGCCCCCCGGGGCCAAAAAAAAAAAAGAAGCCACTAATCCAAAGCGACAGAAGCAATGAAAAAAAAAATGGGCCCCCCACCCCCCTGGGGGAGTGAAATTAAAAAACAGTAATGCTAACGTAAACAAAAAAAAAAAAAAGCCCCAAAGGGAAAAGCCCCGTATTCACCCCGCCCCTTACCTATTTGGGGGCAAAAATCCGCTGCTTTTCCAATAGCCAACCGCCCGGGCAAAACAAGCAAGAACACAGAAAAAAAAAAAATGAAGCACAACAACTGAATTTTCGCCCGCTTGAGCCTAAGCAGTTCCGCCTACCGCGGAAATGACGGGCATCGCCCCTTCTATCTCTCTCCCCTTAAACAATGGAAGAAGAAATAAAACATCCGGCACAGCTTTTTTGTGTCAAAACGGGAAAAAAAAATCCCAGCCCAAAGGCACACCGAGGCTCTCTATGTAAGGACAAAGAGAAAAAAAAAAGAAAAATAAAAGCCCCTGGGAACCTTTTTGTGTCGGAAAAGCGGGAGCCCACACCCCCCCGGGGGTTAAAACAAAAACAAAGCGGAAGCCTCCAGGGCCCCCTCTTAAACTGCTAGACTCCAGGCAGCCTGCGGCTACCCCGCAGCGCCCCCCCCCCCGCCCCCGCAGGTTTTTTTTCGTATGTTCAGTCCTTCTTATTGGCCCCCCGGAAGCCCCTACAGGGCCCGCCCCCTCCCCAAAAAACCGCCGCCCCGTTCCCCAAAATGGGCCCCCCAAAAGGGGGGTCAGTGTTTTTTTGTGTTTCGATTCTCCAGGGCCTTTTGCCCCCGTTAACTTTCCCCGAGCCGTCCCACGCCCCTCACCGCCGGCCCCGCCCCACCCGTCCGCCCGGGAAAGTCGGCGCTCCTCCCGCCGCCCCCCCGGGGGAATGGCCGCGGTTTTGAGCCCTCCGGGAAATTGCGGGCGGGTGGGCAAAAGCCCCCTTCCTATGCTCCTTCTGTTTCGTTATTGTTCGCGACCGGGTGCGCGATCCCCCCGTTCGCCGCCACCCCCAAAAGTGGGAAAAAGGTTTGGGCGGTGGGGCGGGGGTGCACCGTCTCTGTTTTTGGGTGGGGCCTCCCAGCTGGGGGGAGGGTCCCCGGGAAGAGAAAAAGATATCCCTCGCGTTGGGGTGCCCTCCCTCTCCGCGCCTGCCCCCCCCCCTTCGGGTTGGATTTGTTTTGGGGGGGTGGCCCCCGGAGGTCGGGGGGTTATACGTTTTTTTTGTTCCCTGACCGCCCCCCGCCCCCCCACCCGTGCCTTGGTTACATCGCGCCGCCGATCGCTGGGCGCGGGGGGGGGGGTACCCCCCCCCCCCCCGGTTTTGTGGAGGCCCCCCCTCCCGAAAAAAGGCCCCCCCTGGAAAAAGCTTAGACCTGAGTCGGCAAAACTTTCGGCCCCGCCCAGGTCGGCCCCCCATTCTCCACGGGGCGGAGGGGGCGGGCCGGGGGTTTTTTTGCCCCCAAAAGCTTTGCCTCGCACCCGCAACCAAGAGAGGTAGTTTTTCTTGGAATCTTTGGTTGACCTTCCCCAGCCCTTTTGGCGCGAGGGGGGGGCAAGGCCCGCCCCCCGCCCCCAGCCCGCGTTCCCCTTGCAGCCCCTGCCCAGCCGGGAGAGGGCCCCTCTCCCCCCCTGGCCAAAGGGGGAAAGAAAAATCCGGGAAAAAATCAAAAGGGTCCCCGGCCCCCCTTCAAAGGCCTAACCGGGCCCCCCCCCCGGGGCCCCCCCCGGCCCCCCCCTCCGCCCACGGCACCCCCCTCCTCGAAGAGAGGAAAAAATAACGCGGGTTCCCCGCAACCCCCACCCCCCCCAAGAAGTACCGGGGGTTTTTGAAAACAATTAGCCGCGAAAATCTTTCCCCATTTCCAAACCCCCGGGTTTCCCCCGGCCCCCCCCCTTTTCGAGCCGGCGCGCCCGAACCGCGTTTTCTCAACGACACGCCCTCAACATGAAAATAGAAGATAACACCCTTCCGTCCCTCCATTTCTTTGCACCCGCCCCCCTCCCTCGCCTTTAACTGCGGCGCCAGGGCTACCCCAACGCGACCCCTTTACTTGGGGCGGCTTTGGGCGGGGGCTCCGCCCCCCCTTCCACGTGCCCCCCCCCCCCAAGGGAAAAGGCCCCCCGCGCGCAGGGCCCCTTCGCGCGAACAAGGCCGCATATAGTGCGTGGCGCGCTTGCGCGGTTGGGTAAAAAGAAAAGGCCGGAGCCTAACTCCCGGTCCTGGGCGCGCAGGAGAGAGCACGGCTAATAAAACAGAAAAGCCCAGCCCCCCCCTTCCGCCTGCCACGGTCCAGTCTTCCCCCCCGGAACAAAATTCCCGCGGAGGGTGGGGGGTGGGGGGCGTTGGGGAATCTCGCGCTCCGCGACTGAGCCACAGCAAAAAAAACGCCCCGGGCGCCCCCCCGTCTGGCGGGAGGAAAAGCACGATGTGCGTTAGTTTCCTGTCCCTCGGCACCAAAAATATTTTGCACGCCCGGGCCGGGGCGGGTCACACGAATCCGGGTCCCCCAGAGGCGGAGCCCCGGGGGGGGCGTCTTCTGTGTTGTTATAACCCGCCCTTGCCCTCCAAACGGAGTGCAGGATACCGGTTTTTTTTTTTTATTGGAGGGGGGTTTGGGGAGCCAGGCGGGTTGGAGTGCCGTGTTGGCCGCAAGGCCACGGCGCCGCCGGTCAAGTTCTCCCATTCATCAAAGGCCCCCCGAGCTCGTTTTAGGGGGGGGAGTGGTGGGCGGCCCCCCGGAATCAGCAATAGAGGGCCTACGCCCCATGCGCAGAGCACCAGCAAAGGCCGCCGGTAACACCCACCGCGCCCCTTTTGGCCCCCGCGCCTTGATTGGAAAAAAACAGAGACAACCGCGAGCCCCCCCCCTTTTCTATTGTTCTGCCCCGGAGGGGGTCAGTTAAAACAGCCTCCGCCCCCCCGTGGTCCCCCCGCGCCTTCCGACTTCCCGGGGGCCCCCCCCGCCGAAAAAAGGCCCCCTTTTTCCGGGAAGTATTGCCAGCTTTTTTTTCTTGTACGCGGCTTTTGTCTCGGCCCCCACCCCCCATTTGGGCCCCCGCGCTCCCGCTTTTTTGGGGGGAAGGGAAAATTTTGCCGCCCCCCAAACTGTTTTTCGGTCTGCCTCCCCCGCCCCCCCCCCAGCTCCGGCGAGTGCAGCCTCCTCGCTTGCCCCCTCCCCCCTACCTTTGCTGCACTGGGGGTTCCAGCCATCCCCCGCCCCGCGCCACCCAAAGTGGGCGGACGGGGTGGTCCCGCCCCTTCTCTCCCCCCCCCGCCCCCTTTTCCCAAAACGTGCGCCCCCCTTTTTTATTTGCGCGGCGTTGAAAAGGCCCCCCCAAAAAAATTGCCCCCCGCCCGCCCCTCGGGAAAAAAACCCCAAATGGTTTGGTTTCCGCTCCAAAGCTCCGGTCCGTTTCCCCCCTCCCTCACACCTTTTCGTGTCTTGCGTTTTTGTTTGTCCGAACGCCCCTTTTATCAACGTTTTTTTGGGTCGCGGGCCGTAAAAAAAGGATGACCAATTTGAGGATTCCAGGGTCGGTGCCCTTTTTGGACAAAAAAAAAAGAGGCCCTCGGGTTGGGGAAAAAAAGGAGGCCCCACCCACAGAGGCCCCCCAAAAGGGGGTTGCCCGTCCCCCCGGCGCCCGATACAAGAAGTGTGACTACCCGGGCCGAGCGTTTCTTTGAGTCTGTTGAGTCCCCCACCGCCTCCTGCCAAGCGGCCGGCGCCCAGGCCGCCCCCCCAGCCCCCACCCAGCCCCCCCTTCCTTTCGGGGGGGCGGGGAGGTGGGCCCCCGCCTCCTCCCTACCCACGCCCGGGCCAGCCCCACTGCCCCCCCCAGGCCAGCCCTCCCCCCGCAAAAACGCGCGGGATTTTTTTTGCTTTTTTGCGCGGGGAACAATTGCGCTGTTCCCAACAAACTGGCGGCGAAACTTTCTGGGGGGCAGTCACCCCCTTTCAACGGGACTTGGCCCACAAGCTCCCCGCCCCGGCCTCTTCCCCCCTTATTATTGTGAGGCCTCCCCCTTTTTGACGGAGGGTGTTCCGGGTGGGGGGCCGGTCCATCCTTGTTCAGTTTTTCTATGTTTTCCGCGCTTTCCCCCCCCTAGCCTTCCCCGCTCCCCGCGGGCGCTGGTCCGCCGGGGGCCCATTTCCCCTTCCCACTATGTATATCAATAATCACGCTTGGGGCCCACAGGGGTTTCCCCCCGGCCCGCCCCCGCGCCCCCCCAGCGGCGCCCCCCTTATGTCCCCATCCCCCAAAAAGGTTCTTGGTGTTTGAAAAAACCTACGGGAATCAGAAGAATGCCTCCCGAGGGGGCGCCCGTCCCCCCACCCCCCCCACCCGGCCCCCTCCCCCCCCCCCCGTAGGAGGTGCTTAAGAGAAAAAAAAACGGATTTTGGGCCCCCCTCCCCCCGGAAAGGAACCCCCCCGGCCAGAGTGGCTCCGCGCGGGGGGGGAAATCCCATAAACCGGGGGGTCCCTCAACCCCCGGTTTATCCCCAAATGCGCCCCCGGGAAAAAAAAAGCCAGTAAAGGAGCCCCCCCGGGGGGGGCAACGGACACCAGAACCAAAAGTGAGATCAAATTGTGCCAAAAAGTCAGGTCGATATCCCCCGCCCCGGGCGAAAGGGGCTTCCACGACCCCGTGTGTTCGCGCGGGGGGGGATTCGGTACTGGCCGAAAAAACAAGAAAAAAAAAATTCATGTGCGGGTATTTTCTTTGACCCATGAGGAGCGATTATTTGGCGCACATTACTTCGACTGGGGGATGAGCGAGAGATGGGAGAGTCCGCACCGACCTCTCCCCTCTGTCCCCCCTATTTGCTCTTGGCACAACACGGCCAGATTTGTTCTTGATACTTTTTCACGCCACACCTCCCTCGGAACAGCCGGGGTTTTGGAAAAAACCACTTACGACAAAACAGAAATTTGAATTCCCCCGGCCGATTTGTCATTTTTGAGCGGGTTAGGGAACCCATGTGCGTCTCGGGATGGGGGGAGCATACAACATTCCTTTTCAGGGCCGGGGGAGCGTTTCCTCGGCACCTGGGGAGTGACAGGAGGCGCCAGTGGCCAGGGATACACTGGTGGTATCATAACGGCTCGATCGGGTTTGAGGGGGGGGCCAAGAAGCAAGACAGGAGGAGAGAGAAAAAAATTGTTTGGCCCCGGGCCCCCCTTGGGGGGGGGGGGGCCCCCCCTTTGGGACGGCCCAGTATACGGAAAAAATTTGGCCCCCCAACTCGCGATAGGCGGGGCCAGAAGGGGGCGCCCCCAAAAAATAATTTTTGGGCAAAACAGAGAAGGCGTGGGGGTTGGCTTTGGCTGGAAGGGACATAAATGAGCAAAAAAAAAAATTTTTGCCCCCCCCCCACAACCCCCGGGTTTGTGGGGGGGCGGAGGGGCAGGGCCCCGAGAATAATGTGGTTTTTTCCCTGCGAACACCCTGAAAACCCTCTCGCCCGCCAAATTTCCCCCCCGCCACCTTTCTATGGGGAATAGAAAGGAGCCCAAAAAATGGGCCCTTTTTTTTCAAAAATCCCCCCCCTTGTTTAAAGACAGCGTGGGGTCGCCGGACGCCCCCACCCCCCACGAGTTCCGTTTGCTTTTGGAGCCCATTTTTTTGGCCGGCGTGCCCCGACACCATTTCATCTACCGTTGGCGGCCCCACATCCCCCCACCCCCACAAGCGGCCCAAAGCCCCCCCAAAACATACAGTTTCTGTGCCTGCATTTCGACCTCTTTTTCGCCCGCCAACAAAGGAAAAAGAACCTGGGGCACGGCGGGGGACCAAAAAAAAAAGACAGACAAAGAAACACCAACACAGCCCCCCGATTTTCCGGCCCCCCCCGGCCAAAAGCCCCCAATCCCCCCCTCCCCCCCCCACGCACGTCTCTCTCCTCCCCGCCGCGCAACCCCAAACCACCTTTAGGAAGTACTTGGGGAAACAAAAGCGAAAAATGCGGGCGCGCGCCCCCCCGCAGGCCGCCCCCCACCGGCCCCCCGGTGGGGACATGGCCCCCCCGCCTCCTTATCCCCCCCACGGCCCCGCCCAAAACCGCACCAAACCCTTGGGGGTTTTTTTTTTGGAGCCCCCCCTGGTGATCATTTCCGTCCCCCCGAGGCCCCCGCCCGGTAAGGGAGGAACCCGCACACGCCTCCAAAGGCCAGGGCCCCCGCCCCGCCCCCCGACAACACCACACGGTTGCCCCCCTGTTTCCCGGCCCCCCAGCCCACAACGCCCCCCACCCGCGCTTGAGTCTTTCTTTACCCCTCATATTATGCCTAGGGGGGAACAGCCTCCGGCGTTACGGGGGTTTTCGGGGCCCCCCCCTGGGGGCTCCTTTTGTCGGTGGCCCCCGCCCGCCCTGCCCTTCTGGATCGGACTGGGGGTCGCGCCCCCCGGGTTTTCCCCCCCTGGGGGGGCCCCCCCCCCCCCCTTGCTTTCGTGGGGTGGCTCCCCAAGTGGACACGCCGGTTCCAAAAAAAACGCCGGCCCCCGGCCCCCAACGAGCGCCCTCCCTGTTGTTGTTGTATTTCTTCTTCATGCCCCCGAAAAAAACGAGACCCCGGGGAAAAAAAATACAAAAAAACTCTGAACCCCCAGCGCGCGCCAAACCACCCCCCGCACCCCCCCTCTGGCGGCCACCCCACCCCCGAGGGGCCGACAGGGAGTCGTGCACCCCCAACCCCCCCTTGGCCCCCCCCCGGGGGGGGGGGGTTTTTTCTTATTTGGTTCCCCAAACCAAAGGCACCCGACGCCCCCTGGGCGACCCGCGGAAAAGAACTTGAAAAAGACAGCGAGAGAAGCCCTGGCCACCGGTTTTTGCCCCGCCAAGCGGGGGGGGTTTCTGCTCCAAAATGCCTTTTTTCCCCCCCCCCCCAAAAAAAAAAGTTAGCATACCCCCGCCCACGCAGAAAGGAAGCCCGGGGGGTGAAGACGCTTCTGCGGGGTCTGCGGAGGGGGGTTTGGGCGTCCCACATTTTTTGGGAAAATAACAAGAGGCCCCTCCCCCCCACCTTTCCTTAAAAAGCAGTTTTGGTCTGGGGTGGTAGTAAAGGGCCCCCCATGGGGGGCCCACCCCCAGAAGTATATGCTTTTTTTTTTTATTGGGGGCGTGGGTGGGCAAAGGTTTTTATGGTTACTCCAAGCGCCGGGCTCCCCCCGCATGTTGTTGCCCCCCCCGCCCCACCCCTTGGAAGGGGAAGAAGAGTACAAACCGCAAGCCCGGAGGCACCCCGACCCTTCCAGACAACATAAAAATAAAAGACCAACCGCCCCCCCCGGGGAGACAATAGACCGGGATGAAAGCCCAACCGTTTCGCGCCACGGGAAACGAAAAGGGCCCCCCCCGGGTTGGGGGGGGTTGGGAGGCCCCGGGCAGCGACCGCCCCAGAGGGGACCCCCTATTCTTTGGAAGAAAAAAAAAAAAGAAAAAAAACAAAGGGCTCCCCCCGGGAAGAATGGAACACACAAACGGGCCCCCCAGGCCATAGGCCCCCGAGCCGTTTTTTTCTCCCGGGAAAAAGAGTAAACGGCGAGACGGGAGTAACCCCCCCGGGCCCCCCCCGGCAAAGCCCCCCCCCCTTTTTTTTTCCCGCAGTTCCGGGAAGCAAGACGGCGGTTCTGCCCCGAGGAAATCGAGTAAACGGCCCGCAACCCCGCCCCAGGGGGACCGAGAATTGCGCAGGTCCCCTTTCTTCTCCGCCCGCCCCACGCCCTCCCCCGCACCTGGTTTGCGTTTTTCACCCCCCCGGTCCCACCGCAAAAAACCCCCCGCCCCCGGCACCCTGAGCTCGTTTATCCT
>Ga0163217_1106580_pt1 | contig 10050 bp, 9 predicted proteins | sample SynspAceP_FD_185933 | JGI IMG/M metagenome (GOLD analysis project Ga0163217, IMG submission 185933) | Saline lake microbial communities from Ace Lake in Antarctica - Synechococcus sp. Ace-P (PacBio error correction) | ecosystem: Environmental > Aquatic > Non-marine Saline and Alkaline > Saline ...
TTTCCCCCAAAAAAATAAGTCCACTGTTATGAGAAGAGGAAATAAGTTTTTTTTTCTTAACCGTGCTCCTTAGAGAGGTGGAAATAAGAGAAATTATAAATTCCGGAATAAAATTCCTTACTTCGAGCTGTTGTTTTCATTAAAAATTCGGAATTATCAAAATAAGAATTGGCGGGGATTTAGATTAATTTTTCCAGAAATTCCTCGATAGTTTAAATCTTGGGATTTTGGACTGGGTGAATTTCCCCTGGTTAAAGCCCCTCGAAATGCAATTAAATTTTCCTAATATCCCATAACCCATTTGGGATTTGGCCTCATATCCAGAACCCTTGTTCTCAATCTAAGAAACTGAATTTTTGGCAAAATCCATAAGGTTTGATAATGTAGAACAAGATGCAATCTCTGCTTAGGTTAAAAATTCTACACGAAGCAAATAAAAGAATGAACCCCACTATCCATGCGAACTAATCCTCTTTTCACAGGAAATAGAGCAGGGATTTTTAGGCCGTAAAAGGAACGTCTTACCTTGTTTCTAATTTTCCAATCTTAACTACCCGTCACGCCTGCTCTCACCTCGAATTCGGCATGCTCATCTTCCATATGTCTGGACTATTTGGCTCAATATCCCTTTCAAAGAAGTTTACGGGTTAGGTAAGCAGAATTCCTTTCCCTTGCCATGTAACGATTCGTAGATTCTTTATTCAAGCATATAACCTTCAATCGATTAAATGTCCCTGAAGCAAGGCGAAAAGTAATCTCCTCTCCTCTCTTCCCTCTGAGATCAAGATTCCATGGAGAAATCCATCATTTTTCATTCCGTGTTGAAATCCCGCGAACACCGATTTGCCTTTTTTTTCTTTTTCACTTCACCCTGTGAGATCCGCATCCAATCGAGACAATTGTCACAATTGGATTTTGTAGCTCGCCGTATTGATATTGTTCACTTCTTTTGGATTCAATTGAACAGTATCATCACACCGGAGGAATGGCGGTAAACCATTATTCCTTTCAATCGTAACCCAATCCTCCTATCTTAATTTTCGCGCAAGGGCAAACACTACTATCGAAGGAGCTTTCACCTTTAAACTTTTTCCTGGCGCTTTACTTTTTCTTTAAAGCTTCAAAGTTCCTGCTGACCAGCCTTTTGTACTTTCCTTTCGCTTTCCCTTCCTTGATCTGAACCGAATTCGTGAGATTCAAGTTTCTTATGTTGCTTGAATCCAAAGCGATTAGCCTTCCTCTTTGGCTTTCTAGATGATATTCTGTTATTATGTTCGTTTTCCTAGTGTTTTCTTCAGTTCTTTATACTCTTGAAAGTCCGAGGTTTTCAATAGCGGTCCTTTAGAATTCACCTCTGCCAACATTCGCTGTAATTGATTTTTCTGCATTTTCTAATTGGGTAATAATCGGAATCGTAGCGAACTCTGTCTTGCAACCAATCTTGGCTTTTGGCATAACGCCAAATATATCCTTCGAAATCCCAGATCTTAGAAAGCGGAATCTCTAAGGCAAATGATGATAGCCGGCGCCTTTTCCCGATTTCTAACTCGAATATACAGGTCGGCTCTAGTGTTGTGGTCGCATCATCCGTTAGCGGCATCGCACCATCACAAGTCCTTGATTCTCTTGCTCTGCCACGTTGTTTCAAAAATAATCCGTAGTTGTGTGGTTAAGCACAACCGAAGCGTCCCATCTATAAGTGCCGAGAAAGAATGGATATCGGCAATTGCCCCCCCGAACTGTGGCCGGTACCATGTTTCCAGATCAGGTCGATGAAAAGAAATGGTTTTTCCGATCAGCAAATTTGAATACTTCATACTGTCATCAGGTTGTGAGGCTTATGGTTCTTAGGGTGTCCCAATTTTCCCCAGAATTTTTGCTCATCGCCAATGTCTATGAACAGAGAATTATCAAACAAGGCTTTACTCTTTGAATCTGCTCAAACGGATAATCAAAAGTCCACATTGGAGCATGTATGGAGTAAAAGCATCAGTTTTTCAAGTCACTGGATTTACCACCGGCATTTGGTCAGAAATCACCAAAAGCCGCTCATGACCGCTAAGTTTTGATCTGCAAAACGGAACGACTTTTTCCCCCTGAGCTTTCAAAAGCCATCTCCAGTAGGCGGAATGCCTGGCATTTTCGCCAAATCAGTTGTCGATCTTTTGTAATTTGCCGGGTCGGGCACTATTCGTTTTTTGAAGCAAATTTTGCTTTTGCCCCGAATGAAATCGATCAGCCTAAGAAATTTGGTCGCCTTTCTGCAAAGCGGAATTAGCAGGTCGCAAGCTCGGTCTGTAAGCTGTGTAAGAATCTTTGAATGACATCCCCCGACGGCTTCCATAGTACTTAGAATCCGCGAATTTCCCAATTATGATATCCAAAGCCTCCTCAGGCTCGATAAATACCGTCTGCCCAGTGGCGGAACTCATCATGGATAAATCCTCTCATTACGCTTATTCTCTAGCGCACGGGATCACCAAACGGGCCAGAATCGCAACAGTCATTTGTGCATCCCTCAGCAGGAAGTCCCAATCCTTTTTAAGCACGTGGCTCTTTGAACACGCGGCTCCAATCACTTTACGTCAAGCGTCCCTCCTCATAGATGATCTGACTAACGAATCAATTGAAGTTTTTTCTCAACGCTTGGCATTGCTTAACATTGCCCTTCTTCATCGAGATCAGTACCGCAATCAATTGACTGAAGAAGGGAAAGATCCAATCAAATAAGCCAAACTAATAAATTGACTTAATACGGGGTAAACCTCCTCATTTTTTTAAAAAGAATGAGACGCAAGTTCGAATCGTTGGAAGCGAAAGCTTTACTTCATGAAATCAGTAGCATCCAAAAAAGAAATTTCAAGTTTGCCCTTATTTCGAGATAGGGATCAGATTTCGTGGAAATTAGAGTAGGAAAAGCCTCAACCCCGAAACCAAAAAATCTGCCGAAACTCTTCCGTTGATCTAACAATCGAACGACCAATTTCAGTCTGAAGAAAAGGAGACTTTGTCCACAAAATCCATCCCCAAGAAGGGGGGGCTGGGGGAGCTCCAGCTCCTGAACTTTAGTGAATTTCTTTTGATGTTTTTGAATTTATTTTTTTCTGCGTCGAGGATTAGAAGAAGGGTATAGCAATTAATTCCTGTTTGAGGTCCTAGGGCATTTTTCAGTGATTGTTCTTAAACTTAAATGGAATCTACGTACGCGCGCATAGAATGGCAAATCTTTTTACTTGATATTGAAGGTAAGTAGATCATAACTATGAGTGAAAACCTGAATCTTCCACCCTCATGTTTTAAAAAAAACTTCGCGCTAAAAAGTACCTGAAGAGGAATCATACAAAGAGAATCGGGCATAGCGCCGGCAATATCCTTCTGTCAATTGGATTATCTAATCAAAACCTCAACCATCTTTATCCTCTGGAAGTATTCCCTTTAGGCTGCTTTTCAGAAGCACATCCCACCGAGCAGGAGGGTCAAAAAAACTAAAGAGTAAGTAAATACTAATCTTCTCACGGTCAAAAATTAGCGTTTTTTAACCACAGAAAAATCTGCCTCAAGCCCTTTATGTAAGGGAATTTTAATAATTCTGGCAGAGTACCCAATACAACTTAGTCGATTCAATAACTCTCCGGATGTAAAGAACTTATTCAGTAAGCTTAGAAAATACGAAATTATGATTCGGCAAGTGGCTTAAAAACCAGCGTTACACTCCAAGGTGAAATATCAGTCCATATAATTTAAAGCCTCAGACTTAGATATTTTGACTGAATGTTATATCGCCCCTCAGCCAAAGTGAACGGAGATGGAATCGGTAACGAACCAATCGAATATGGATAAGTTTCTGCAAGGTCATGGGACCTTCGATCAAAACTTTATTCGAAAGACAAAAGAATCATATCGGTGTCACCCCTTTTTCCTCTTAGAAATATACAGAGGAACTAAAGATATCGGTCAAGAGGGAAATCGGAAAAATCGAAGCCCAGCAGGGTAAAGCATTAGTATGCGAAGGAGTACATTACACTTGCTTGCAAGTATCTTTGATGGAAGCCAGGTTGGATTGAGATGTCTATTCGGATCAAAAAAAGAAAAATTGATTTTGCCTGCCAAAAGGCCGCAAAACAAGGTTGTGAAGATGAAGTCAAGGTAATTATTTTTGAGCTACCAAAACAAAATCCATTGAAAACAGATCATGAATGGCCTATTTACCTGATGCGGCTCAACCTGCTCAAAAACAGGGCAGTAGTAGTGGTAATCTCCGATTTTAAATCGACTCCGATTATGAACGCCCTTTCCGGGCGCATTGCCGAACGCATGGACTTGCGTGGCGATTCAGTTGACAAGAATACCACGTGAAATCCAATTGCCCTTCGCTGTGGAATTATTCCTGTTTATGATAAAGAAAAAGGAAAACCACATGGGTAAAGTAACAGCTTTTGTTGGAAAGTTTTTCAAAGAAGAATAGCAGATGACCTTTACCAACTGAGAGATTACATCTTCAGGAATGTTGTAAGAAAAATCAATCACTACCTCTCGATTTGACACTACCACAAGACATTCCGTACTTCCCCTGATAGAGCTCTTTAAGTATAGAAATAAAAGCATGAAAACCGTGGCTAAAACTGCTCTTTAATCATAATATTTTCAGTCCTTTTCGATTGCTGCAAAAGGACAAGAAGGTGGTCCGTTTCGGCTATTTCCAATGCAGGATTCCCGCAAAAAATTGGGCGAGCGTGTAGGCTATGGTCTTAAAGCTACCTATCCAGAATCCAAGCGAATTACAATCTTTCCAGATTCCGTCTATAATTTGGAGAACCAGTTCTTTTTAGAAAAGCAAACCTTCAATGCTCGCAAAACCGCAGAGGGCGTCACTTAGAATACTCAATAATCTACTATTCTTGTTCAGATTCTCCCTCGAACCGAGCATCTTCCTTCGACTCCAGTTAATGAATTTGGGCAACTGCTATGATAGTGTGAACGTATTTCCCCTTAAGAGGGACGAGTTGAAATGGCTGGAAATTGACTCTGGCAGGCAGTATCCCCTGAGCAACCTGTCCTTTAGGAAAATAATATCTATCAACACGCCTGAATACACAACCGATGGCATTGGATTCGTGGACTAGTATCCTGAATCGGGCAGGAAATTCTCCTCTATTAGCTGTGCTCTATTTCTTTTCAATAAGAAGATGCTGGCTTTTTTACTCAATAATCAGAGAAAAGACGATGGAAGAAGTTTGAGAAAACATGGAAGTTCCTGACTGCAGACTCTCTAAAAAATCCTTCCAATCGAGCTTGCTGACGAGGTAAATCGCTTCTATGGAAGGTTTATGCTAGAAAGTATTACCTGAAGTGCAGCCAAATCAGGATGACTCTTTCAGGTCGGAAATCGGCCGTGAAAACCTATCGAGGACACTGCCAAAATCTTCAAACTCACTACGAGCTATTGATATGATCATCTACGCAAGGTGGTGAATCTTCTAAAGAGCGAGAAGCTTCTGCTTACCTATTTGAAGTCGCAAAAGGAAAAATTTGATGATAAAAAATAAGCAAGAATCCAATCAGATTCGAACAGCTGTCCTGAGTTTTTTAGCTGGTCTGTTTTTGGCCGAGACCTTATAAATCCCTAACTGAATGGAAACCCGTTGACTTAAACTTGATCTGATCACCCTCTTTTATGTTGAATTCGAAGTTTGTAAAGTTTCCTTAAAGAAATCCGGTACTTCGAACTTTCATTACCGAAAACTGTCTCAAAGGAACAATCCTGGATTATCTCAGACTGATCCTACAGCATTTTTCTTCTGTTTTTCTAGTAATTGAGTGGTGATGCGCAAATTGGCAGCGGGCTCCAAAGCGCCGAGAGCAAATGAGCGTGCTTAGACAGTCGACTTGAGGGAATTTGACTATAATCATTGGACTGGTAATGTGATATCATCAGAATCGATGGACCCTACTACAGATTTCAGTCCAAATCGACTGGAAGCTTCCAAAGCAACAGCTGATTAGTAATTCATCAAATGGGCGATTTGTGAAGATCGAAATTGGAATGGTTTGTTTTTGCAGGAAAGGCCGTAAAGCATTGTGCAGCCTTTCGGACACCAGTGATTTAGCAAGAGCTTTTTGACAGAAGACTGAATCTCGGGGAGGATATACTTTTACATACTGACTGGAGCCCAAAGGGACCGCGCAATTTGGTTTTCTGCATTTAGCTCTCGTGCCACGAACCGTATGAAAGATTCCGAATCGGTATCCCAAGGTGATGATCCTAACTTAGAGATGGTGAAAGTAATGCCGGGAAATGTAGATTCCAGTTATTTGAGCCCAACTTGCCTCGCTTTGAAATCAAGATTTAACGATTGCTTGTAGGCAAAAAGATGGAGAATGGTTCCGTATGGCACTCTATTCTAGAAGCTTCTTGGGTCGACCACAAATGGTCGAAAGCTATCTGGATGAGACCAACCTTACGGGAAATTGCGAAAAATCGGAAAATTGGGAATTTGTTAGGGCTGCAGATGGAGTACACTAGCTGGCATTTTTGAGCGGAGTCGATAGTTGGAGAACTAACTGCGAATCCACGAAGAGAATCGATACAAAGAACTTCCGATCACTAACAGGAACTTACATGTTTTTGGGGATTGTATCTTACGTTTCACTTGGGATGCTCTTGAAAGAGGCTCCTTCCTAAACAACTTTCCTGCTGGAGCTAGGCGACTCTCCGAAAGTTCGCTTTTTCCAATGCGCTAATCTCGGAATCCATGACGGCAAACCGCACAAGAGGAGGAACAGAGGCTAGAATGATGCATGGCAGAATAACCTGCCGGATAAGCTGTGGACTTTTCATCATAAGAATTTAATACCTTGATAGCGCTTATGAAGCAGTTCGCGCCTGTGATGATCAGAATAGTCGCTTGCAATTGAAAGAGTAAAAAATACTAACGAACCTAACGGCAATTGCCAAGAGGAAATGACGATACTCGCTCGTAAGTCCCTGATTCCAATTTCTTTCCGCTCCATCCCGTAATGCTCGAGGTAGTTAACCATTCCAAGAAGCGAAAAACCAAAGATTTGAGCTACAAAAAACAAAGGAGACCTCCCAACAAGCCGATATATAGCACTGAGAAAATCAGAAAAGCAAGCCCCATAAAAAAGCAAAGGGCAAGATTGACAAATTGAATCCATCTGGTTTTTTAAAGACCAAAATGGAAATTCCCTATTTTTGGAAAGGTCGCTCTACGCTCCAAGTCCCATGCACTTTGAAAAGCCAGACTACTGATGGCGATACCCAAAAGAATAAAAGCTCTCTGCCTATTCTACTCGTAGGCCGGATCATCCGGCGTGGCTACACGAACGTGGTGCCCTCGATTGTGCTCGATAAAAAAATGCATGTAGGATACGTCAACAAAACATTTTTTAGAATAACAATTGTTTCCAACAGCGCATCGTTTCTTATGCCGCGCCAGTTCGTGGGCTACAGTGATCCCAAATCCTCCCGTGATTAACGCCATTCCACTTGAAAAGCCCAAGAATTCCCAACCAGGAAAAGTCCACTCACACTTACGGGTGATGAAAATCCCAAATTAATATCAAACTGTAACGTACACCCACAAGAAGTGAACCAGCTTGTAAAAGTCTCGCTGAGTAACTGACTGACTGACTCTTTGGGGTATTTTTTTTGAATCTTTGCCTGATTAGAAATCCATAATTGGAACCAACAAATGGAAAAACAAAGCAATGATCCAAAGACAAGTTTTGATCCCACCAAATACACACCGAGGAATCAAATAGCGGTAACGAATTAGGGCCGCTGAAAAACCGATTTCTTAAGACTGGCATTTGATTTGAATTAAGCTACTCAAGTTAAAGCTAGAAATCTTGAATCGTGAAAAACTGACACTAATTTTTTTTATGGTCTAGCTGATTTATGTCAGGTTTTGAACTGGTTTTGTATCACAGCTGCATTAAAGGAAATATGGAGTTTTAGAAAAATAAAAAATATCATGTCGAGTTATTCTTTCGCACTTCTGATCAAGAAATAATAAAAGCCCAGCCCAAGATATACTTTCCTACGCCTTCCCGTTCCCTTTGGGAAAACAACCTCATTGCTCCAGACTTGGGGGGATTTGGTTTCGGCCTGGCTTTTCAGGCAACTTTGGGTCCCAAAGAGGAATAAATCACTTACATTCATTTGCCTTTTTTGTGAAAGTCTTTGCACCTATTGTAGCCTTTGTACGAAACGAATTACCAAAAACCATTCTGTCGAAAGAAGCTACATTGAGACGCCTGTCCTCACGGAATGGAATAAAATACTTAGCTCTCTTGACAAAAAGCCAAGCTCGCTGAATTCATATCTTGGCGGAGGCACGCCGACTTTTTTCGCTCCTGAAGCCTTACACAATTTGCCTCAGTTCGATCATTTTCTAGTTTCGGGTCTTGATCATGCAGAATTCAGCTTCGAAGGTCATCCGAACAGACACTTACCGGCAGAACACTTATCGGGATTAGGCTAAGTTCTAGGCTTTGATCGAGTAGTTTACGGAATTCAAAGATTTTGACGAAGCAAGTTCACAAAGCATCCAATCGAATCCACCCGTAGAAAAAGTAACGCGAAGCAACAGAAAAGCCAGAAAATATGGATACAGCTCGATTATTTCGATCTAATCTATGGCTTTGCCTCATCAAGACTATTGCACTATGAAAGCTACTTTTGAGAGTAGCAAAATTGGGCTCCAGATCGAATTGCATTCTACAGCTATGCAACATTACCGACTGCATTTCTGCGCAGAAAAGTTTTGAGAACCATCTGCCTAATCGGAATGAGAAAAGGGCTTATAGAGTTTGGGAAAAAATCCCTGCTCACTTAGGCTATGAGGATATTGGAATGATCATTTTGCGAAGCTTAGTGATCCCTTCTGCATCAAGCAAAAAGAGAGGGAAACTCCCATCGGAATTCATGGGCTATAACGACCTTACCTGCTAAAAAAGCTGATAGGTCTAGGAGCAAGTTTAGCATGCAAAGTGTACATTCATTGGGCTACGCCCAAAACGAAAAAAAATATCAATATTTATCAGGAATCCTTGTCAAGAGCCAATGGCCGATTACCAAGGACATGTGTTGACGGAGGAAGATTTTAAGCGGTAAATGGATTGTATCTTGACTTGATCTGTAGCTATGAAACTTGATGCCTATTCACTTTGGGAAACGACCTCGGAACAAAAACTCTGGAATTTTGAAAAGATGTGAATGTGACGGTTTGGTGAAAAATGCAGGAAATAGGATTTCGGTAACCAGATCAGGGAATTGGGCTAGTCCGAAATATTTGTAGTGCAACTTGATTTGGGCGACTTATGGAAAATCAAGCCTCTTTCCAATCCGATTTAGTAATGCCATTTTAGCGGCACATACGTGATTTTCATTTGCTCAGCTCCCATAATTAAAGACTGCAAATCTGGGCTGAATCCATGGATACCTAAACACAAGCCCTCGAAAAATAAAGTAGAATCCCGATCACTAAGCCTAGATATGGTATTGCTCGCTGGAAAGTCTGGCGATAGATACGGGAATCAAGTTGCCCGACCACATCAAAGCAAGCCAGAACGTGGAATGGTTCCCTATTTCCAAAAAAAGAACAAGAAAGTCGCTCCAACCATGGATCTTGAAGTGCCATCGCCTGCGACTAAAGCCCAATGTAAACCATTCCGCATGGCAGAAGTCCCAATTAGCTAATCCGTGTAGCAAAAAAGCCAGCCTTCCCTCCTGCTTTGGAAGGAATTTGCCGAAGAGCTTTTCTTTAATTGAATTCCCTAATTGAGAGAAAAAAGGAATATTCGAAAATTTGCGAAGTTCTTTGTAGCTTCAAAGCGAGAATCAAATCACAATCCCATTCCAATATGACAAGCCTTGGTTGAATCCCGGCTAGCGAGAGCGAAAACCCCAGCTCCTACAATCAGACCAAAGTGCAAAGCATAGTACGCTTCTGCCTAGATTGTAATAGAAATTTTATTTGATGCATAAGAACTTTTCCTTCCCTCCTGCCACTGCCAAGGGCAATAGGG
>Ga0163217_1113932_pt1 | contig 10050 bp, 13 predicted proteins | sample SynspAceP_FD_185933 | JGI IMG/M metagenome (GOLD analysis project Ga0163217, IMG submission 185933) | Saline lake microbial communities from Ace Lake in Antarctica - Synechococcus sp. Ace-P (PacBio error correction) | ecosystem: Environmental > Aquatic > Non-marine Saline and Alkaline > Saline ...
CACAACACTACCAAAGGGGAAAGGAGAGATTCCCCAGCCCGCCTTCCTCTTTTTCCCCCAAGAGGGCTTGCGCAAGGATCCCACGGAAAACCCCCGCTCCGGGGGCGCCCTGCCCGCACCCCGGGCCAGTTTACCGCCGGATTGGCTTTGGTGGCCCACCTTCCAGCAGAAGCTGTTCCAACTTGTGCCCCAGAGTTGGCACTCGCGGCATACGTAAACTTGAGTAGAGCGGGGGTTCCCCGTCTTCGTCGGGGATTGGGTGCTTGGAAAGATCTTCGAGGCCGCCGTTTGGAGCTGTTGGCAGGTGCCCCCCACACCCCGCTCCGGTAGAGCCAGAAAGGGCGCACGACTGTTCCCTGACCGGGCAGTCGCGAAGAGGGTGAATCCCGCATCGCGAACCCCGAGCTCGGCGAAGAACGTAGTGCCGGCCAGGGCCGACGACGTGTTTTCAGGTCCAGTGGGTTGGCAATCGAGGGATCAGGGGGCACCAGAGCGGCAACCCAGTTCACGCACTTCAAAATGCAAGAAAGCTCCGATGCGATCGGACCGAGCGCCTGAATAGAGAGCCCAGGCCTCGGTTTTATAGCGCAAAAACATTTTCAACGGTTGGCTCGAAATCAAACCGCTTGAATCCATCGGGTGCGGGCCTGGGGCCAGAAAGGGAGCCCAATCTGCCGGGGTTTGTTTTGGCGCGCTCCATGCCGCAGCAATCTTCCGGGTTCTGGATCGAGTCGGTGATCAGAGCAGCGACCTGGCGGCTGGCCATCGCCTCGGTGAGTTTTGACGAAAACGCTCAATGAATCTTCCGCCAGCATGCCGGCCGCTACAGCCACAGCCAGCCTCCTGAACCCCTTTCCGAGCTCATGGATGGAGCCTCGCCACTGGGCTTGGCCCTGGAAGCTTCCATCATGGTCATGTCGACCGCCCACCTGCCAGGACCTCTTGAAGCATCTAAGTTTCTTGAAATCAAGTGCTGAAGGCCCGCTCCGCTCAGACTGCTGCTGGCCATGCTGCTGTTGCCAGCGGCGGTTACGCCGGGCCGCGGAGGAGGCCCCCGCCAGGCTCCATCTCCTACGCGCGCTTCATGGCGGGGGCGGGACTGGGCAAACCACAGTTCGGCCCCAAGGCCCCTGTCAGGGGCTTGGAGCACCCCTGGGGGGATGGCCTGGTTGCCGGATGGTTCCGTGCCTGATCACCGAGCGTCCCGGCCGCCTGCGCCTCGTGCGCGATGGGGTGCTCGATCCAAGCCGATTTTCGGGTGCCCCGAGGTGCTGGCCCAGGGGCAACGGGGGGCTGCTGGATGTGGCAGTGGATCCCGATTTCCGAGCGCAACCGGTTTTCATTAATCTGAGCTACGCGGCAGGCGAGCGTGGCGCCAACGGCAACCCGGGTGGCGCGCGCTCACGCTTTCAACGGCAGTCTCTGGAGTGATCTGAGGTGACTATGCGGTGCCACAGAACAAGCCCGGATGCCCGATTTCGGCTCCCGCCTGCCTGGCTCCCGACGGCAGCCTGCTGGCTGTCGATCGGCCGATGGCGGCAATCCGCGCCGCAACTCGAAGGTGCGCTGATCGCCGCCAGCCGAGAAACGCGCAGAGTGCCCTGGGCAGCTGTTTGCGCATCACCCGGGAATGAGCCCCCAGCTCCGTGGCAATCCCTTTGCCACGGCCAGGGCGATAGCGCCCAAGGTCTGAGCTAACGACAGCCGCAATGTGCCAGGGTCTGGCCCTTGGACCCGGCTTCAACGGGCGGGTCTTGGGTGAGCGACACTGGCGCCCGCGCGGGCGATTGGCTCACTTGGTGGAGGTCCGGCGCGAACTAACGGCTGGCCTGTGGTACCCAATAGCCGCTAGTATTTCGGTCCCGACCGATCTCTGCGGCTCCAATCAGCAACCAGGACTGGTGGATCCAGGCGGCGGTCTGGACCCCCGTCGATTGCCCCCTCCGGTCCTGGCCGACGACCGTGGCGAATCGTATCCAGGCTGGAGTGGCAATCTTGTTCGCCGGTGGGCTGGTACTCGCGCGTATGTGCGCAGGATAGCCTGCAGGCCGAGTGGAACGTGCGTTCTGAGGAAGACCATTTCCAATCGGGGCGCGGGTTCAGGGATGTGCGCCAGGGGCCCGATGAGCTATCTCTACGTGCTCCCGGATTCGCCAGATGACGGGCCAGTTGCTACGGCCTGGAGCCGGCTTCTGCCCCGCCGCCCTCTGTGCAACCGATGACCGTGCGGTGGCCCTGGCCGATGCCTGGAGCGAGCATCGTCTATCCAAGGCATTGGGGATTGTTTGGCGGCCACCTGGAAGCCAACGAAGACGCCGGAGGCAGGCCCTGCGCCTTGAGCTGAAAGGAAGAAATCAACGGGGAGATCCAGGAGCTCCCCTCTGGTTCAGCATCACGACAGCCAGCGAAGCGCCTATTTCTTCCGCGCGGCCCTGCCGTGCCCATAGAAGCGCTGGAAGCTGCTGGAGGTCAGGCACATGGTGCTCGCTTCGCTCAACGAGATGGCCGCAGCGGGGCGATCTGCACCCCCAGGCTGCGATCATCCACGTCCCCGTGGCCCCCCTCGCTTGCGCAGGGCCCATGCCGAACTGGAGCCTGGAGCAAAGTGGCCTGGCTTCCGCTGGGAATGTCCGCCCTGGCTGCTGCAAGCGGTGAGGATTGCTCGGTTTCGTAGTGGACGCGACAGCGCAAACTCTATCCACTTACTAATATAAACAGCGAAATGAATCCTAGGGTTTCCGATTTTCTTTTTCCCAAGCCTTTCTTTGCTGGTGGAATGTCTGGTCCGAGAAGGAAACCAACTGAAGTGATTGCAGTGGCACGGAGGAACAGACAGCCGCGGGGAGACGCCATTACCTACCAACTCCCTCCGTGCAATGACAGACCCTTCGCCCACCGGCGGCTTTCAGCTTCCGGCCGAGCTCAAATGCAGCCTTCGACCGCGCCCCGGCACTGAGGCTTCCGAAGCGCTGGAAAAGAGCGCAAAAACTTTCCCTTCACACCGGCTGGCAGCCAGGAGGTGGATCAGGGCTGCAATACGGCCTGGAGGCGCCGAGAGCATTGTTGATCGGCGAGCATCTCCACCTCTCGCGCGGAGAGCCTCCCCCACTGACGCGGGCATCAACACCTTCATGGAGCGCGCCTTACATCGAAGACGTGAACCGCGTCGGCCGATTTTGAATGGTGGCGAAGTTCTGGGCGCTGCCCCCAGCGGATTCCCGGGCCACTCAAACTACCCGCGCCTCCGGCCACCCCGCTTCGGGCCCCAGGGCATGTCGCCGTATCTCGGGCCTCTAACAACGCCTACAACTAAGAGATGGGCCGTTGACACTGCGCGAGTCGATCAGGCTTTGCGATGTGGCGACATCTACGATTCCCGAGCAACAACGAAAAGAGTTTTCGATCAGATCTCCAAGGGTTGTGGCCGCACGTGTTCAGTCAGTGGCGCCTTTCCGATCATCCTCGGCGGCGATCACTCGATCGGTTTTCCCAGCCGTGCGCGGCGTCTGCCGCCATCTGGGCGCACAAAAAAGGTGGGCATCATCGCACTCGATCGTCATGTCGACAGCCGCAGGAGATCGGACCTCTCCCGACGAGCGCATGCACACCTGCCCCTTGTTCCATGCCCAACCAACATGGCCAACCTGCCGCCGCCGAGAACCTGGTGCAGGACTGGGCATACGGCGGCTGGCAGGTGCCCCCGAAGGGGTGAAGGTCTGCCGTGAGCAGCGCACCAACGTGCTCACCGTACCGACATCTGCGACACTGGGGCCGGAGGCGGCTGCCAAGTTTCGCCAATCAGCGCGCCACCGAGCGGCACCGAAAACCCCCCCCCCCTTTTTTTGCGTTTCCCCCTACATCTCCTTTGATATCGACTGCATCGAAAACGCCGGTTTCGGTGCCTGTACCGGCTGGCCCGAGCCCGGCGGCCTGCTGCCGCGCGAGGCCCTGAAGTTGCCGAGCTGATCGTGCGCCATGGTGCCGGTCTGCGGCCTCGAGTGGTGGAGGTGTCGCCCCCTTACGACATCAAGCGACATGACCTCACTGATGGCTTAACCCGGTGATCTGCGAATGTGATGGCCCAAATCCCCCCCCCCTGGTGTGAGCGGCCCAGCTGCCGAAAAAGGAGAACCGTTCCTGGCTGCAAACGATTCAGCTGCAACATGGCCGCGATCCAGAAGTGGATGATAGGGCCATGCAACGAACAGTCGACATGACCAGTGCCTGCTGCTCTCCCTGCAGAGTCGGGAAGCGGGAGCACGACCCAACACCCCTTCGTCTCGGCTGTGCAACCTTTCGAGGTGGTGATTTCAACCTGCGTCGAACCCGCGCCCGCGCTTCACCTTCGCCGCCTGCCGTGCAGGGCACTGGCGGATGGCTCGAAACTCCAAGAATCGCACCCTGGCCCTGCGCGGCCCCGCTGCTGGGCTGCTCCGCCGTTTTATCGGCCCCGAGCCGGATCAAGGCGTACCGGCTCCGCCTGCTGCGATAGCCAATGGAGGAGATCATCAGCGGCCGCGAGCTGCGCACTTGTTTCCTGTCCCCGATTTACAGCCTCTCGCCTCTGTCCTGGCCTCGCCTCAGTCTTCCAGGTTCCACCTCCTTTCCTCGGCGCTGACCCCATGCCACATGCTCTCAGCGACACACTTCGCCTCAACCTTGAATGGCCGCCCAACAGCACCAGGCCGATCACAACCGTGAGCGCTTCGATTGCTGGCAAGTTGCTCTGCTCAAAGCGTGATGAGCAGTCCCGGCGCCGGGAAAACCTCCCTGCTGGAGCCCACGATCACTGCTTTGGCCCCCACTGGCGATGGCGGTGCTGGAAAAGGCGAACATGACCACCCAGCTCGATGCCGTGCGCCTCGAAGCTGTCTGGTGTGCCGTGGTGCCGATTCACACACCGTCGGCCTGCCTCAAATCCTTCGATGCGCGATGGTGAGCGGCGGGTCTGCGGCCGCTCAGGCGCGGCTGTCCCGGCCGATCTCGACCTTGCTCTGGGTGGAGAATACGTGGCAACCTGGTTTTGTCCGGCCGAATTTGAGGTGGGCGAGCAACCTCAAGGTGCGCTGTCTCTAGTGTCACCGAAGGCGATCGACAACCGTCTCAAGTACCCGGTGATGTTCAGCGAGGCCGATGCGTGCTGTAAAATCACCAAGGTGGATCTGCTCCCCTATCTGCCCTGTGGAGGTGGAGCGCTTCGAAGAGCAATCCGAATTGCCGTCAACCCTGCGCCACGTGTGTTTCCAGGCTTCTCAGCCTAGCAGTGGCGTTGGCCTCCAGCCTGGTACCAGTGGCCTGCTCTCGACACCAGCCGCGAGCACAACCCAGGCGTTGACAGGCCAGACCATCAACCGCTGCCGTTCAGCCCATGAAAGCCCGGTTGCTGTCCCTATGGCAGCTCCTCTGAGCTGATTCGCCTCTCCAGGCGTTTGTGATCGCCCCCAACCCCGCACCTTCCTCACGCCATTCAGGACATGAAACCAACTCTTCAGCCAAGAAACGCAAACCTTTGCTGCCTTCAGCTTGCTGCTTTGCTCGCCACCCTCAGCGTGCGGTCTGCTTGCCAAGTTGCCACGCAATCCTTCCCAGGAGGCAACGTCTCCGGTGCGTGATCGGCTACAGCGCCTGGCCCGGTTGTTCCCCGGAAAGGTCAGTTGAGGAGATAGGGCCTGTTTCGAGGCAGGCCGGCGTTCCGTCCACCCTGCAGTGGGTTCGATTGGTCTACCTCGTTCGATAATTCGCGCTCAACGCCGGCCAGCTCGACGGCAACAGCCACGACCCTGGGCGACCACGATCAGTTCGGTTGCTGGTGGAGCCGACCTGCGGTGTGGTGCTTCCCACCAGACGAACAACTCAACCGGTAACGTACCAAGGGTGATTCCCCGCCGAGGGGATCACAGCGTGGCCGATCTCAGGGCAAGTCCGTCGCGGCCGAGGAAGGCACGGTTTCACCAATTACCTGCTGCTTGCCCTCGTCTCAAGCCGGCCCGGCCTCAGCGCCGATGACATCACTGTCGTTCCGCCTCGAAACCGGTGGCCCCGCGCCCGCCTTTGTGCTGCTCAGGTGGATGCGGTGGGCGTGTTTGCCCACCCTTCATCACCCAGGCCTCAGCGAGCGGCAGCACACCTTGTTTCTCTTCCGCGATTTCCGCCGGAGCGAATCAGCGATCACCGGTTGCCGGACCGAATTCGTGGAGAAAAAAACCCGAGTCAACTGCATAGAACGTGGTGAGACGCCTGGTTTCGCCACCCTCGCTGAGATCAAGCCCAGCCTGAATCCAGCCCTGGCGATCATGGCCGAACGGCCGGTGTCACCTGAGGCCGAATACAGCGAATACGACGCCGGCCACCACGATCTTCCAAGCCTTGAAGACAATTCGCCAGGCTTCCGAGCCCGGGCGAACAACGATGCAGTCGCTGGCTTTCGCTGCCGCTCAGATCAGCAGACTTTTCCTCCAAGAGTGGCTTGGCTGGACCCCGCCCGTCTCAACCAACCTGTTTGATTCTCGCTTCGTTGAGGCTGTCAAGTGAGCCTGCGCAGGGCAGTTGATCAGCTGTTGCTCGGTCTGGTCCGGCATTTTCCAGCCTGTGCTGCTCTGGCAGGCTGGTGGCAAGCCTTCGCGGTCGTCGATCCGCTCTTTCTGCCGCAAGCCCGGCGGAGGTGCTGCTGCCGGCGGAGCAGGCTGCAGAGGGTTGATCTTGGTCCAACGATGCCCTGGCTGAGCATTGGCCGCGTGCTGGGGGGCTAATGCCCTCTCGATCTGGTCTCGTTGCTCGCTCGGCATTCGGGCGATGGCAGCAACCGGCTGTCTGCCAGCTGCTGGAAGGGCCCCTGCTGGGGTTCTGATCCGCTACATGCCGGCAACCGGCCCTTCTCCGCTGTTGATCATCACTAATTTCGGCTGGGGGAGCTGCGAAGGTGCTGCTGAGTCTTCAGTCGGCACCCTCTCTTTCACACCTTGGATGATCATGGATGCGGTCAAGTTCGTCCCGCGAAACTGCTGGATCGGGCCCTCACCTGGTGCGGGGTTGCAGATCATCACCAAGGTGGTGGCGCCTTCATCGCTCCCCAGGTGCTTGATGTTATCGGATCAATCTGGCGCCGCCTGGAATCTGGTGATCGTGGCTGAAGCTGGTGCGGCTAACGAGGGGCCGTCGGGCAAACGGATCAGCCTGGCCCAACGCTTCCTGCGTCACGCTGAATGAAATCTTTGTGGGGCTGAATCGTGATTGACTGTCGGCCTGCTGATCGATCTGGGCTTTCCCTGCTGATGCGCCGAAACCTGCGCTGGGCGATCTGATGCCATCTGTCTGTTTAAAGGCGTCAGCAATAGTTCGGCAAGGGCGCGACAGCAAACTCGTGCTCGAGGATACATCATCTCGAGATCAACTCCGGCGAATTCCGTGGCGCTCGTCGGCAGTTCAGGTTCTGGAAAATCAACCCAGTGATGCGCTTTGATGCTGGCCTGGAGCAACCCAGCACGGGCACATCCAATGGACGATCGCCCGGTGCGCGGACCCGGGCCGGATCGGGGCAATGGTTTCAAGAAGTACAGCCTCTATCCCTGCTGAGTGCTGCCTGAACACGTGGCCTTCGGGATGCGCTGCATGGGTGCGAACACAGCGTGACGTCAAGGAAACGCAACCGCCTATTCCTTGAATCGTGGGTCTCAAGATTCAGGCCAGCCGCTTTCCCTCGCCAGCTCTCCGGCGGCAATCAGCAGCGGGTGGCGATTGCCCGGGCCCCTGGCGCGCTTGATCCCAAGGTGATGCTGCTTCGATGAGCCCTTCGGTGCTCTTGAATCTACAGATTCCGCGAGTCGATGCAGTAATTCCTCTCCAATTGGGGGAACGCTCTGCCTCAGGCTGCGATCACCCACGCCTGGAAGAAAGCGTTGCTGAGCCCAGAAGGTCGCACATCATGGCGCAGCGACCGGGCCGGATCGTACGCACCGTGGCGGCCACCCTTGATCGCAGCAACCTCAGTGCGCTGCGGTAGTGGAGCGGAGCTTCCTGGAGCTTCGCGAAATCTGGCCGTGCTCGGGGTCCTGGATCAGGAACCAGCAGTGCTGGCGGCAAGATCCTTGGGCGTCAACCAGACCGCCGATCCATGCATTCCGTTTGAACACCGAGGTAAATCGCTTCGGCGGAGAACAGGCGCCTGAAGGAATGTCGGCAATCCGCTTTGCTTTGGCCGGCGCTTGTGAATGCTCAGCGCTGCTTGGCAGGTGACATCGAACCATCTGGCCGAAAATGTGGTTCTGCGATTCGAGCATCCTGGGAGTTAATCAACGTAATCGACTATTTACCACACCACTATCATCCACAACACTTTTTTGGAGCTTCCAAATTGCTTCAGCTGCGGACGATTGAAGCCATTGGACTGAAGCCATGGATTCGAAGCTGTTGGATGAAAGACGTCTCAGCGCGAGAGTGGGGCCGACTGGTCGAGCGGGCAGGGCCTGGTGCTCAACCTCAAGCCGGTCAAGCTGTGCTCGCCGAAGAGCGCAAAAAGGGCACATCGGCGCATCGCGGCCGGGGCGATCAGCACCCGGCGATCGGGCGTGTGAGCGGGCATCGAAGGTGGTCCACCAACCATCCCGGAGGTAGGCCTCGAACCAGGCCGAGAAATCAAATCGGCTCCGGACTGGGGGTGACGCCGGTATAGCCGACTAGCCGGTGCAGTAAGCGGGCCGAATGTTTCAGGCAACGGCAGGAAAGCAGATCGCCAGATTGGGCGAAGGTCGCGACACGACGCCGAGGCCTTCCTGGTGCGCGTCGAGGGCCGTTTTGTGGAAGCGGGCGTCCGTCCACCGTGACTGGATGTGCTGTGAAACGTGACTCACGATCGCCTGCACCAGCGGCCAGCCGCGAAGCGACCCACCGAACAGGCTCCAGGCGGTGTCGATCAACCGGTCGGTTTGCAGTTAGCGGCTTGCGTTGAGAAAGGGCAGCAAACATCGGGCGGCAACGACTCCACAGGCATCTGCCAGGCCGAGGGCACCACCGCATTCGCTTCTGGCCGCTGTCGGCTTACACGGTGCTTGAGGCTGATGTGGCTCTCGCCGGCCGGGGCCACTCAGGCCGGCAGCAGCGGTTGCCCTGGCTGATCGCAGAACTCTCCACCGGCACCGCCGGCTCCACCAGGAATGGATCGGCTCCGCAGCAGATCCTTGCTGGCGGGAGCTGTGCGGCTGCAGCAGCAACAGCAGCCGTGTGGGCTGGGGACAGATCACCGTTGAAGCTCACAGCCGACATTATTTCATGGCTGGGTGGAACTCCTTGCCCTGAACGCGCTGGCTCACTCTGCGATGCCGGACGCGCTCAGGCCGGATTGTGCGGAAGTGAAGGCCCCGGGTCGTTATGTGCGCGGCCTACTCGCCGCAAGACAATTTCTGTAGTTTCCAGTCGCCAGGCACCGCAGGAAGGGCCAGTGTACACCCAGGCCCTGAGGATCGGCTGGCGTAGTCGCGTCTGGGGCGCACCCCTCGGCACTCCATACGCTGTGGGCACATATGGAGGCCTCGAGTACTCGAGGCCGCCGGGCTGTTTCACCCGTCGGATTCTTCACCGTCACGGTGTGGGGCCGGTAAGTGGCGCCCGATCGCCACGCCTCGAGGCAATCGAGCCGGCGGCGATCGGCTGGGTTGAGATGGTGCATGTCCACTCCCCAGCAGTTTGCGGCCGGTTCGGCTGGATGCCGGCGGCGCCATCGGCTGGAGGCGCCTGGGCCTGCGCCAAGCGGATTTGTGGATACTCCAGCCGCCAACCCGCCAAGGTCGTACCAGGCCCACTGCCCGTCCCAGCCATGCGATCAGCGGGCAGAGAGCTGTCCGGGGCAGAGGTTGACCCATAGCTGAGATCGGGTTGAGCCCCATCGGCGGAAGGGCACAGTGGGCTGCGGCGCACCTAAGTTCGGGGCGGCCCACATACACCCAGGCCCATGGTTTCCGTCACCCAGCTGATGCGCAGTGGCGGGTGTATCAAGGGAAATTTTCGAGTTGGTCGAGTCCGGCCAGCACCCGGCAAGCCGGACCGCGAACAGTTTCG
>Ga0163217_1015602_pt1 | contig 10049 bp, 15 predicted proteins | sample SynspAceP_FD_185933 | JGI IMG/M metagenome (GOLD analysis project Ga0163217, IMG submission 185933) | Saline lake microbial communities from Ace Lake in Antarctica - Synechococcus sp. Ace-P (PacBio error correction) | ecosystem: Environmental > Aquatic > Non-marine Saline and Alkaline > Saline ...
AACAAACAGGTACACGGGCCTTTCCTTCCTAGTAGCATAGAGGCCGTGCTCCATGACCATGGGTCTTCGCAAAAGGGAATCACGCCGCCAAGGCAGAAAAGTTTGACGCATATTCACAATGCATGTCGTGGCGGCATGTCCTGGGTATCAACAAAGCGCGTGGTTGCTCCACAGCCATTGGTGTCAGGCATGACCAGAGGCTCGACGCTGTTTCATTGTGACGAAACGCCATCGGGCATATCGACGCCCTCCGACCTTTTCATAGGCCTTGCGGATCCAGTGGAAGCGCACCGTGGTTATTCGAACTGTTGCGCGCCGTCAGTCACGCACCCGGGGAATAAAGGCATAACCGCCCGGCTGCATGTTATGCACCTGGCCGTTCAACGTCAGCCGCCAACCCCTCAACGATAAAAGCACGCCCTCGGCACCCGGATCGGTTTCCGGCTTGTCGCTACCCGCTCACCGGGCTGCACTTCCATGAATGTACTGGGAAAAGGTTTCGGGCAAACCGGTCAACGGTCGCGACAGCACCCACAGGCGAGTACCACGTCAGAACGGCAAGTGGCTGGTGACGATGTCGCGCATCCCGCCTTGGGGATAACGGCATAGGCCCTCGGTAAACACCGCGCGGTCGTTCAGCAGCTGTGGTTTGTGGCGGTGCCGCCGGTGGGGGCGAAAATAGGTTCTAGTTCGGTTCGGACGCTGGGCCATGTGGGCTTCCTTGACGGAAGTCTTAAACAGGATGTGTTCGGCCCAATGACCGGGCAATGTCGATAAGGCCGTGTGACCCAGACCCGGTCCATGGGCCTCGATGTATCCAGAAAACGTTGCAAACCGCACCGGAAGCGCCCCGGGGCGGCCAATCACCCGGCATGCAGACCGATCGAAGAGCAATCTTGGGTTGCTCGCTGCCCTCTTCATAAAGCACATCGAAGGCATCTTTCAGGTAGCTGAAAAAGTGATCGCCGTGTTTGAAAGCCTGCGGCGACGCAAAGCGCAATGTCGTTGGTGTCCAGGGTATAGGGCACACACAGATGATCAATGCAACTCGCCCTGGCTGTTCGGCGGCGCGAAGTCCCAGAAGGGCAGGTCGTCGCCGTAATAGTCGCCATGTCATAACGAAGCTGCCCTCGTCCAGCAGCAAGCCCGGCGGTGTTCGGGCTATCGCGCCCGGTATAACCAACCCTGAGGCTTCTCGCCGTATCAGGCGCTGGAATAATCTTCGATGGCGCGTTGCGATGCTACACGCTCAACCCGCTTCGGGCACAATCCTGGTAGTGGATCCAGCGCCAGCCGTGGGCAGGCAATCTCGTGCCCGCAGTTTCCCTTGAACGCCATGGCGACCGTCGGGATGAGCTCCAGCCGCCATCGCAAACGGCGAAAAAACCGTCAACGGCAAGTCGCGCTTTTTCGAAACTCCTTTGAGAATCCGCCAGACCCCCGGCGCGGGATACGTATTTCGTAGATCCGACTCCATAACTCATATGCCCGCGCGGGAAGGCTTCAGCCCCGACAATCTACGGACAGGAATCGCTCTGAGTGGTGTCGCCGTGCAAGGGATGCAATTTTTCGCCACCTCTTCGTAGTTGGAGCCCGAACGGACCGCAATGCGGGCCCTGAACGCCGGCCATTTGGCATGCGGCGGGTTGCGGCCCATAGCCGACCAGAATCCCGCGGGTAAATTGGCGCTGGATGCCATGACTGCAATAACCTTTTTATAGCTGTTTGAAGAAAGCCGTGGCAGCGGGCAAACACCACCACTTAAAAACGCGATAAACAGACTGTATATTCAAGAACGAAACTAATTAATTGTATACAATTAAATAGAGTTTTGTGTACAATACACATGCAAATACAGACACATGGCCAATCCATGCATATACGCGTCATCAAACCGAATACCAACTCAGCCATGACCGACACCATAGGTGAAGCGGCCAAGACTGTCGCGGCCCCCAGGTACACGCATCACGGCCTCGCAACCCGACAGCGGCAGGTCTACGATCGAGAGCCATTCGATTGAGGCCGTCAGCGTCATGGGCGTGATTGAAGAAGTGGTTTGGCCCGGTGAGCGTGAAGGTACTGACGCTTACATCATCGCCTGCCTTTGGCGATCCGGCATCTACCCGCCCGCGAGCTGTCCGCGCGCCTGTTTGATTTGGCCATTGCGAGCGGCCTTTCATATGGCCAGCCTGATCAGCAACGCGCTTTTCCATCGTCACTACCCCTGCGCGCACCATGATCCATTGCCGAGCATCTGCTGGAACAGTTTTACGGCTCTCAGCCACTAATGCCGGCGCATTCGCGCTGGCGGATATTCCCCGTGCTCGACCTCGAGGAAAATCCCGACAGGCGCCCTGGAGCTGATCAATTGAAGAATGCTGCGCGCCAAGCCATGAAAACCAAACATACGGCGCATCGTACTCGGTGGCGGCGCATGGCCGACCTGATCCCCCGAAATTACCAGAAGCAGTTGGCCTGCCCGTCGTCGAAGGCGTGACCGCCGCGTCAAGCTGGCCGAAGCGCTGATACGGGCTTGGCCTGGGCTCAAAGCAAGTATGGCGATCTGGCTTTCCCGCCGCGCAAAGCCCTTTGTCGGGCGCTTTCGGCGGCCTATTCCAATTTTGAAGCTGGAAATAAACATTGCAAAAACCCCGATAACACGACGGCGATGGAGAGAAAAATGAATAAACGGAACAATAGCGAGGTATGCCTCATGAGCATAACGACACTCAGCACACACAACAGCCCAGGCCGGCGCAGCCGGCCACACAAAGGCCATCGGTGAAGAATCGCTGGCGCCCACCAGCAGACGCGCATCAATGCGGCCGCGTACCTAATTGTTGCGGTGGTTCGGCGGTTGCGTTTTCCATCGGCCACTTTTCACCATGGGTTCCAGTGTGGTGGGCAGCCTCAACCTCATTCAAGGCCAAAACGCTGGCCACCGCCATAGGTTTTGCTTCGTTATTGGCATCGCCTGGTCTTAATGGTGCAGCCGGCTACAAAATACGGCATTCCCTTCATGGTTCAGTGCGCGTGGCGGCCCTTCGGCTTTGCCGGTACTCGTTGCCCGGCCTGGTGCGCGCCGTACCCGGCCGATTGGTCTGGGTACGGCTTTCAGAGCATGGATCGGCGCCGGCGCACTGAAATATGGCTCGCCAGCTCGTTTGGCTTCGACAATCTGGTGTTCTTCTTCCACTACTTTCAGTTTCCTGCGATCGGCCTGTCCGGTATTGGGCTTTCAGGGGATCAAATGGCTGGGGACAATCGGCAGTGCTTTATTGTCGCGTCCTTGGTGTACATGTTCTACAGCACGGGTCCTGGCGCTTACGGTGATGAACCTCTCCACCAACGCTGCTGACCATGCAAGGGCTCATGGGGGCTGCCGTTCCTGGAAGCGCGACATCTGTTCCTTGGGCATTTACAGCACCATGATTCTGAACGTCAGTGATTACGACCGCGAACATAAACATGGCACCGGCCCGGATTGGCTTGACCGACCATCTATTCGAATGTCGAATCCTGCCCTGGCAACGCTGTTCATGGGTCCTGATTGGATATATGGTTTCGGAGCCAACGCGGTGGTAGCTGAACCCGATTCAGTGTTTCGCCAAACGCAGTCGACAACAACACCGCTGCTGATGACCACGCTGCTGTTTTCGCCCTTTTGCCAGGTCCAACCACCAACGTGCTGAACAACGTGGTGCCGCGACCTATATCCCCTGAATGGATGTCTTCAGCTGTCGTTCCGCCCCAGCGACTATTATTGTCGGGCCTGCTGGCCTTTCGCCACTTTCCCGTGGAAACTGGTCACTCTGCGGAGTTCAGCCGTTCCGGCCTGCAGGTAATTCGTGCAGCCACTACTCAGCCTCCTGGGCCGATCTTTTGCGATTCTGGTGGTGGACTTACTATCTGATCCGCAAAGCGCACGCTGATCCTGGAGGCATTTATACCATAAATGCTCAGGGCCCTTATGCTGGGGTCAACTATGCGCGCTGAATAGCCACGGTGGTGGGTAGTGTAGCCCTGACGTTCTCGTCGTATCCTGGTACGCCAGCCTGATACCTGCCGGCGCACGTATCTACTTCCTGATGAAACACTGGGGACCCTGCAGCGCTTTCCAGCCAATAAGCGGGCCTACTCTGGCTGATCTGCGGCAAACGCCCAGATCACGCCAGGGCAGTTTTGAACCTGCACGTCAAAGCCCTGATAGCCGACACAAATCACTCAGATCTGGCGTTCTTCTCCTGCTCGTCCGATCGACAGGGATGACTCAATGGCCTGCAAATGCTTGTGCATAAAGGGCCGCCGCATCGCATATCGGCGCGTGCCCAGCACATCGACCAACTGATTGTGATCATGCAATCACAGCCCCCAGATCACCCGAATGGCCATATACCGCCAGAATCATGTGAGGAGCGCGAACACAGCTGCCCCACTACCTGCGCCACGCGTCTGAATTGCCGGCCAACTCTGCTCAGCCGCCCATGAAAGGCCGCAGAGGCCCCCTTGATCGCCGCGCTCTGTCCGTGCCCCTTCAACGCCTGGCTCGCTTCCTCGCTGAGCCATGGGCGTTAATTCATCCACTATGCGCTGCACTGATTTGCGGCTGGCCAGCCGCGCCATCAAGCGCACACTCGATCAACCGCCGCGCATCAAAAATCTCCCGCGCTTCCTCGCAACGGCCTGCGCCACCACTGCTGCGCCGCTTGCCCGCGTCAGTGTAATCAACTGCTCCAGCGCAGGCGCTGCAATTACCCTTGCGATACCCGTGCGGCTGATGCCAAATACCTCAGCCAGCGCATCTTCACGCAGCGTGGCGCCGGGCTTGAAGCCCGATGCTCATCAACCGCGCTCACTGATCGCGCGGTAAATCTTCTCATGATGGCTTGCGCCTTTTTTGAGTCAAGCTTGGCCTGATCACCATGGCGGGATCAGTATCTGCTTTTTGGGGCAACGGCAGACGTTGACGCGGCTTCCTTTCATCAATGGGGTCCCTCTCTGTACGGGTATGAACAAATAAGCTTGACCTTATTGTATACGCAATGCAACGCCTGCCAACGATGACATATTCGGCACTGCTTTTTTGTGCTTGCGCCTCGACGCCTGCTGCAGCTCTGCGCCTATATTAAGCCTCCGCTTGCATACACCCCATCTCGCGGCTGCTGGCTTGTTAAAAACGTTGCCTTGTACGCGCAACGAAGCGCCACCGGCGCTTTCGCTTGTTGGTTCCGCAACAGCGGAACTCCTACCATTGCTTCTTATAGCCCCCACCCACCGCATCGAGACCAACCATGAAAAACACTTTTTCCGCAGCGCTCTGCCTGCCAACCTCTGCCTGTTGCCAGGGTTTGCCCTGGCAGAAGAAGAGCGCAACCACGACGAACATTCTCGGACGTGCTCTGATTGGTGGCGCGGCACATGAGCGTGACGCTGGGCACACCTGGATAAACGAACTGGAGCCCGAAGTGGAAACATCCAGCTATATCGAGCGCATGGACGCGCATCGCACAGGAAAGCTCCAAACGCGCTGGGAAAACGCCGGCACCGGGCACGCCCGCCTTCTGTGAGATGAATTACACCGCGCAGGATCGACGAAGGCAACATCGACCTTGCCCGCGCCATCAACGTCAACGAGCAGTTTCGAGATTTCCGCCAGTTTCTGGGCCCACCAGGTTGAGCGTGGCGTGCTGAATGATTCCTTCCAGCTTTAAATCGCGAATGTGCCGCACATGAGCGTGGTACCTGGGGCCAGGAAGAATATCGAGTTTTCTGACTTGAGCGCTACGCGCCAGATGTCACAGAAACCCGCTGTAACGTCGGCATGGCGTTCACTGAAGACCGCGCCACCAATTGCCGAATGGATGCGCTGGTCCATGGCCGGCCCGCGATGACAACACGCCCGTAGGCCGGCGAAACCCGCATGGACCTGGGCACCGAGTCGATTGGGGCACACTCCACGCGGCAAACTGGGCGAAGCACCTGGCAGCCAGCGCGAACGCTGACGCTGACCACCAGCACGGAAGTACGTGGGACCTGGAAACGCAAATGACGACAACACCTGGCGCATCACCGTGGCGAACACGACAAGCGGCGAAAACCAGCGGTGGTCAACAGGCCGCTATGTGTTCAACGGCGCTGGCGGCGCAGCCTTGCTGTTGCTGCAGGAAATCCGGCATTCCCGAGCCAAAGCAGTACGCTGGCTTCCCGGTAGGCGGGTGCTTTCCTGTATACCACCAACCCTGAAGTGGTCCGCGCGCCATACCGCCAAGGTTTACGGCCTGGCCGCCGAAGGTGCGCCACCCATGTCCCGTTCCGCCACCTTGACCTGCGTTTACCTGGATGGCAAACGCACCCTGTTCTTCGGGCGCCTTCGGACCCTTCTCTACCAAGGTTTCTGACAGAAGGCTTCCTGGACCGATCTGTTTCGCTCCAATGACCTTCAGCAAACGTCCTGGCCGATGCTAGCAAGTAGCTGTTGGCAACTCTGGGTCTGGTCAAATATATCTGGGTGGCCCGGAAGTGGGCTGTCGGGATCGCGATGATCGTCTGGATTCCGCTTGCGCGAGTAATTACCCTGAAAGCCAACCCGGAGCGACTGGGAAAATATGGTGGACCGCCGGTCCAGTCGCGTGCAGATCATCAAGAAAACCGAAGACGGCGGCACTTGCAGTTCGGTACTGAAGTCGTGGTTTCCGAAGACGGCAGCAATGTCGACTCTGCTTGGGGATGCTTCGCCGGTGGCGTCCCACTGGCCGCCGCCGATCATGCTTGAACCTGATGAAGCGCGTTTTTTTCCCCGGCAGGTAGCCAGCGCTGATGGCAGGCCAAGCTCAAGGAAAATCATCCCTCCTACGACCAGAAAGCTTGGCTGAAAAACCCGGCCGCTGCTGCGCGAAGTAACGCCTGGAATACCTCCCGCGTAAAACTGCAGCTTGAAAGGCCCGAGCATTCGTGCGCGCCAAACCTGCCAGGCGAAGACAGCCCGAGCGCCGAACACAACGAAAGAGCAAGACCGGAGCCTCTAACGGCCGCTCACTGCCAAGCAACAAAAGGCTTGCCCCGCTGCGGGCACCCTCTGGCGGTAACACCTCACCCGCCATACCTCCCTTTACTATCCGGTGACCTGAATGACGCGTGACGATGTGAAGAACGCGGCCTGCCGAGGATCGTTTTCGGATACTCACGTGATGGCAAACCCCGCCAATAACCAAGAATGGATCGGACGATCCATCCGCAGACGAAGAACGATAAACCCAACGCGCGCGCAGCCCGCTGGCCACAGCCTTCGCTCCGTCAGATCCCCCGCTATAGCTCCATTCCAGTTAATAAAAACCAATAGCCGATAAGATTTTTACGTCATGAAGCCGTGCAGGTAAGACTAACCCCGGCTTTCGCGCCGGTGGTACCGGGCCCGTGCTTTACAGATGGAAGGTAAAGTGACGTGATTGTTTCAAGCAGGTCACGGAAAAATAAAGCCTATCGCGTAGGAAGGCCCGTCATGCTGCGCTGCACCGACCGATCTGCAGATCGCCCCGGGGCGAAGTGTTTCGGTATCGTCGGCCAACTCCGGGTGGCGGCAAGAGCACCCTGCTGCGCCTGATCAACCGTCTGGAGGAACCCTCCAGGCGGCAGTACTCGTTATCGACGGTGAAGACGTTACCCAGTTGGAACGCCAAGGGCCTGCGCGCGTTTCGCCGCAGGTCGGCATATCTTCCAGCATTTCAATCTGCTGTCGTCGCAAAGACCGTGGCCGACAACGTCGCCCTTGCCCCTGAAAGCTGGCCGGCGAGCTGAGCCGAGCGCGAAATCCACAACCCGCGATAAGCGAGTTGCTGGTGCGCGTTGGCCTGACCGAGCACAGCCAACAAGTACCCCGCGCATTGTCCCGGCGGCCGAAGCAGCGTGTCGCCCATTGCGCCGCCGCTTGTCGACCAACCCCAAGGTGCTTGCTCTGCGCGAAGCGCACAGCGCGCTGGACCGCAAACGCACACGCTCCGGTATTGCAGTTGCTGGCCCAGATCCAACCGCGAGCTGAACCTGACCTCGTGCTGATCACACCATGAAATGGACGTGGTACGCCGCGTCTGGTGATCGCGTTGCGGTGATGGATGCCGGGGTGATTGTCGAGCTGGGCCGCCGGTGACGAGGGTGTTCCTGCACCCCCAGCATGACCGCGACCACGCCGGCGCATTCGTGATGGAAGACGAGCAGATCGATGAGGGCATACAGGCGTGATGATTACGGACCGCATGTGGAAGGCCGCATACTGCGTCCTGGACCTTCACCGGCGACGCCAACCTACCGCCCCGTTGGGCTTTCGTCAGTGGATCGCGCGGGAAACCGGTTGTGATTCAGCTCCTCGCGGCCGTATTCAGACCGCATCAAGGAACACGCCCTACGGCGTTGACCCTGCCCTGAGCGCGGCGACATAGACGCCGCGCTGGCCCTGCTTTACCGCGCCGACGTTCACTTTGGAGGTACTACGCTGATGGAAGCCCTGTTCCCCAACGTCATATGGCCGGAAATCTGGCAGACCCACGCGGACCACCCTGAGCATGCCTCGGCGGCTGCCATCTTCTTACATTCGTGCTCGGCTTGCCGCTGGGCGTGCTGCTGTTTCTGACGCGGTCCGCGGCAGCATGTTCGAGCAGAAATGGTTCCTCCAGGCGATGTCCGCTGGTGGTGAACATTCCTGCGCTCGGTGGCCCTTTCGTGATCCTGGTTGATCGTGATGATTCCCATTCACGGTGGTGTCGCCGGCAACCTCGCTGGCCGTCCCGTGCGCCCATTTCCACCGCTGGTGATTGGCGGCCACCCCGGCGTTCTTTCGGCAAAGGCTCGGTGGAAAACCGGCCATGCGGTGAAGTGGATCCGCGGCATTATCGAGGCCACCAAGGCCGCCGCGCCACACCCCGGCAGATCGTTCCCAAGCGCCCTGCTTGCCCCGAACAATGCCGGCATCATCGGCCGCCGTGACCGGTTACGCGATTACGCCTTGTGTCCTATAGCCGCCAGTTTCCCGGCTTGATCGGCGGCGGCGGGCTTCGGCGACCTGGCCGTGCGCTAATGGCTACCAGCGGTAACCAAGCCGGATGTCATGGTCGTATAACCGTTTGTGTTGTTGTTTGATACTGGTCCAGGTGCTGCAAAGCATCGGCGACGGTTTGGTTGTCATTTTTCACGCAAGTTGAAGACATTTATCCCAAGAAAGAGGCAGGCCACCGGCTATCCCGCGCAAGCCCTGCGGTGTTATCCCCACAAGGAGCTTGAAATGAAGAAATTAAACCTCAACTGCACCTGGCCGCTGCTAGCGGCTCTGACCCACCCTGCCAGCCCCTGGCTGCCCGATGCAGATCTCCCGTCGCGGCTACCGGCCGTACCCCACGCGAGATTCCTCAGATTCGTCAAGGGCCCTGGCCAAAGACGGCGTAGAGTTGGATATTTCGCAGTCTTCCCGATTTACGTACAGCCCACACCGCGCACGGTACAACGTCGCGGAAACAGCCGTCTGGACGCCCAACTTTCTTCCGCACCTGCCCCTACCTGGAAGAGTTCAACAGCAAGCCGTGGCATGACCTGGTCAGCGTTGCCTAAGCGTGCACGTGAGCCTTTTGGTGCCTCTCCAGCAAGATGAAAGCCTGGATGATCTGCCCGAAGTGCGCCAACGGGACATCCCCATGAACGACGCCACCCACGGCGGTCGTGCGCATGCTTGCTGCTGAGAAAAGCCGGCGTAATCACATTGAAAGGAACGAAGCAACATCCTCTTCCACCCCGCCGTGAAATCGCCGAAAAACCCGAAGAAACATCCGCATTGCCGCGAACCTGGAAGCTGCCACCCTGCCGCGCGTAACTCAAACCAGGTAAGCCTGCGCTTATCAACAACCAAACTACGTCCCTGGAAGTCCGGTCTTGAACCGAACTGAAGTGCGCGGTGATCGAAGGTTGCCGAGTCGCCCTACGTCAACTATTCTGGTCGCCCGTTTCTGACACGCCGAAAGCGATTGCATCCAGAAGCTGGCCAAAGGCGGCTAAAACAGCCGGAA
>Ga0163217_1091915_pt1 | contig 10049 bp, 11 predicted proteins | sample SynspAceP_FD_185933 | JGI IMG/M metagenome (GOLD analysis project Ga0163217, IMG submission 185933) | Saline lake microbial communities from Ace Lake in Antarctica - Synechococcus sp. Ace-P (PacBio error correction) | ecosystem: Environmental > Aquatic > Non-marine Saline and Alkaline > Saline ...
AGACAATGCCGGGTTGGCGTGCCGAGATGGTGGACAGGGCAGGGCCGCGGTGAGTCGGATGGCTGTTGGCGCGGTCCGCGTCGCAGGCCCGCGTCCTCAATACACGCAACAGTGAATAAGAACCCGGCGCCGTGATTCGACCTGTGGATCGTCGGTATCAAACCACCAACGGAATACCTTCAGGGGCTGCATCGGCAAAGGTATTCATGCCGCACGCGCTCACCACTGTCCTGGGTGCAGCCTGATCTGCGCTTTTGGCTGGCTTTCCGCTCAGGCTGGTGGGCATCTTTTTGACTCAAGGGCGGACAAATTTAAATCCCGGGTAAGAGTGTTCCCGGCTGCTGGCGTGAAGGTGAACGCGGCCGTCGCGGTGTATTAGGGTTTGTCCTAGCCCCCGGGGGGCACCCTGGATTTCCGGACAGTGCAGCGAGATCCCCGTTATCCAGGTACGACCCGTGATGGTGACGGGCAATCGGAAAAGGGCCTTCGGGTAGCGGTCAGAGAAGCTTCCAGCTTTCCCATCGCTGGCGTTTCAGAGTGATCCGCAAGCGTGAGCCGCTGCTGTCCGGTGAATCCGGATCTTAGGCCGTTCCTGGGTTGTCCGCTTCGGTGGCCCCTTGGAGGGCATCCATAAACCGTGGCGCGACCCCGCGCCCATATGTCGATGAAGACACGTGCCCCACCAATGTCGGACCTGAAACCTGCGAAGTGACGCTGACAGACGCTTTCGTCATCAATCGGTGATCCCGTCGGCCAAAAAATCGTCCGGTCATGGCACCAACGCTGGGTCCACTGTCGGGGTCCGGCCGAGACTAAGCGGGCGATGATTTCGGCAGCGTTCGTGGCCTTCGCCCCGTGCGTTCATGGTGACCCCGCACGTGATCAATGTTTCGCATTGCGCCGCTGGCCACATTCTCCGGTCTCCCCAAATACGGGTGCCGTGTCATAGGTATCCGTACCATCTGCCGGAGTGGCAGAGACAAAGGGTGAACCCGCGGGGATAAGGGTCGCGAACCCGGACCCCCGGTGGTGCCATCAGCCGTCGTTTGTGACGGTGGAGGACGAAAAGTCGAGAGCGCGTACCCGGCTCCTGTTGGGTGATTGGCCTGCCCGCCGGTGGTCGAACAACAGTTTGGTCAGCGACAAAACCGCCGGTCGCCCCGCCGTTTACAAAGCCAAACAGACATTGCGCACACTGCCGGCCTGTGATCGTGACGCCGGTCTGCGGGTCCCAGGCCGATACCTGCAAACAAGCCGGCGGGAGTCGGGTCGGCTTCGTCAACCTCTAATGCGGTAGGTTGGGTCGTGGCAGACAGATTGAGGACTGATAAGGTACCGGCGCTGGCCGTTCCACCTGCTCAGGAACGTGTCATCTGCCGTGTCGGCCGTGCCATTGTCGGTCATACAAAAGAGACAGTCACGGCACTGATCGGCGGTTTGCCCGGGCTTGTACCGTGTCAGAACCGAGTGGGGTATGTCGCGGTAGATGGCAATGCCTTCTGAAGGTCCTTTCGGGTGGTAAGGGGACCCCAAGCGCAGAAGGGCAGTTCAGGCCTCGCGTCAAGCCACCATCACTGGAGGCACTCGTTATTGATTCAAACTGACCCTCCGGCCTGTGCCACGAGCCTGAACCCCGAACGCACGACATTCTGCTTCATAAAGATATCATTGGTCCACCCGGTTCTGGTTGAGGTACAATTCTGCCATAAAGGTCGGAACCTATACCGCACCAATAAGACCTGCTATCCCAGGACGGTCGGGAGCCGAATTCCACCGGCGCGCGTGTTGCCCGGCGTCCCGTCGGTCAGAGGTCGATATAGAATAAGGACGGTCAGACGCTTCCCGTTACACGCAGACCAAGCCGTACAACATAACCGTCGTTGGGGTTAATAAGCGACTGTCAGAGGGCTCAACGGCAGCTGAACGCAATGATCAATCCCAGATCCACCGGCGCTGCTGGGTCGGTTTCAAAGATTCAAGCATGTTGCAATGCCATTGGCACCTCTCCACTACGGTAAACCATGACCCCATTTTGGGAGGTAATCGCGCCGCCGGAGGACACAACAGCAGCGGTGGCAGGGGCCAGGGTGGCCGACCACTTCGTTAGTGCACCGGTTGGCGTGCCAGCCCGCTGGAGCAGGTTTCGCGGGTTCCGGTTTCGCACGCCCATAGGGCGCGGGGGCTGCGGCGGGGCCGCTTGCCCACAGCCGCCAGATCCTTCACCACGTGGGGGGGAGATCCCGCCGACGCTCTTGGCCAACCCAACCATCAGATAGAACATATCTACCGTACGAGCGCATATACCGAGCCCAGCCCCCATCATACCCTTGCGCCCCCCGCAGGTGTGCCGAGTCGGTGCCCGTAATGGCTTGTAACACGCCGCCCGAATTCCGCAAAGCTGAGACGTTGCAGTTGCGAAATTCGCCCTGTGTCACGCGATAGACGAGAGCCGTCAGCAGCTAAAAGGCACAGCCCCCGCCGAGACGGAATGACTTGTAATCTTCGACTTCGCCGCAAAATTCAGCCACTGCAGAGAAGGGTCCGCCGACAACGCGCACTGGACCGTAGACCCAGCGGATATGCGTGCATTGGGTAAAGCCGCTGGTGGAATATGCAGGTACCGATGTTCCGTGATCTGGTTGTTGAAACAAACCGTCCCCGTGTCCCCTGCGCCCGCACCGAATCAGCGTAAAATTTCGATCGCGTAGTGCTTCTGATGTGGTCGAACCGTGCCGCTTGGTCAAAAATCCAATCTCCAAAAGTGCAGGTCGTGACGCCCGATACCAATCTCCGGATACCCAAGGCAAGTTTGCAGGCTTAAGGTTTCATGAAGTGACGATCGTCAGTCCGACCACGGGGTGCCCGCTCGAGAATGGGAAAGACGGACGATGACATCTCTTCGTCGTCCAAAGCCCGGAAACAGGTCATTCCGCAGTCGGATCAGGGCGTGCTGTGGTCGTTGTTCGGTTTGGGGGTCGGGTTCGCCGGCACCCCAGAATGATGTCCGCGGCACAACGACATGTCGCGATTCGCGCCAATAGGAGGCGGGCGCATCGCCCAAAGCCGTGGGTTGCGCCGGAGCAGATCAGCGGCCGCGAATGGACCGTAGTTGTAACGAGTGCGCCTCGGAGCCCTCAGTACCAATACCTACGTGGGCTACCGTCGAGGAATGGACAAGACCGGGCTCGAACAGTAAGACGAAAGCGCAGCGAACCGAGGTGGTCGATGATCGTGCGCATGCGTGACGGCCACACACGTCACATCGATTTGGATGACGCCCGTCGCCTGCGACGTTTCTGCATGCAGAAGACTGGCGGAGCCTCTCTCGGTCAGCGCCTATGAAGATCCAGCGCGGGATGCGCTCGAAGCCGAGCGTTTCCGTCGAAACAGCGTCACATTAAAGTCGATCCAGGCTTTGGCAAGGTCTTTCGCGCTTGCAGGACCGCAATATCAAGGTGTACGCGATCGCATTGGGTTGAGGACGGGAAAAGAACGACCCCGTCTTCAGTCCATGGCGTTGTGTCCAAAAATCAGTCATCTGCGGTCGCGGCGCATCGACTGGGGCCACCGAATTCGATATCAGGCTCGATCAGGCCAAGGTACACACTCGGTGAATTGCATCCACGCCCGTGGGGTCGCCGTGAGATAGCTCAGAGGGGGCAATCGCCAAAGTCTACGGCCCAAGCCAGCGAAGACTGCAATCGTCCACCAGGCGCGGGTCCGCAATCGCTGCCCGGTTCCGAGCGCGTCACACACATTGGGTAATGGGATCGCTCGGTCGATGGTGTAAAACGGCCGGCTGGTGACACCCGGCCGGTTAACGAGCGACCGGCCGCTTCGGCACTCACTTACCCTCCAAGACGGAAGCCGGGCTCGTGCGCTCCCGGTGGTTTTGGTCGGGAAGGCTTCGTTGTCAGACGGTGCGCAGCGTGCCCGGTCGGAAAGCTGCTGAGCGGGCAAAGCCCGAGTTAAGATGTGTCCATTCGCTTTCGCCTATGGTATCATTTCCCAGCAGTGCCCCTGATCCCAGACAGTGTGCCATTTACGGCGCGTGCCGTGTAATCTACGTCCTGGGAGTCGCCACAACATTGGGCGAGGTGTTTGAGAGAGATCGCGTGCACCAGCTGGTGCCGGAGCCGCGCGTGCACTGCGGTCGGACGACCCGGTGTAAAGCCGTGATGAAACTCAGCGCGTCTGACGAAGGTGCTGAATCATAGGTTACGAGAGGCTGTCCGAAGAGCTCGACTCGTTGGGCTCGTCCACCCAGTCTAACGAATTGCCTACCTTTGCAGGGTCCATCGAGATTGCAATTCGCGCCAGCCGGAAACGAACGACAAGGGCGTGGTGTTGAAGAAAGAGGTTAAATCTGTGCGTGTCAGGGAGCCCACCACAAATCGGGAGGAATCGTCTCAATCCGTCGCCGGCCTGTCCACGTGTTCGGTTTCGCTGGCGATAATGCCGTTGATGGCGGCTTGTTCAATCCGCTCTAGACTTCGCGCGGATTTGCTGATGTGGCCGTCTGCATCTGACAAACCAAACGGAGCCTATATTGTGATATAAGGCATTACTCGGGCGTCACATGCCCTGCGCTCGAAGCGAGGTGGCCCAGCTCGAGCGAACTCCGCGTTGTTGAATGCTGGTGACTGCATCAACGACATCCCGGATCGGATTGCCGTTGATGTCGGTTTGTCACGTCCTTCGTACAAATAAGATGTCGGACAGCGGTCCTATCATTCGACTGGCCGCTGCCCGAACCCGCGCGAGCTCCTGACTAGAGGAGTTTGGCTTGGACCCAATAGGGCATTGGGGGCGTGCAGAACTTTGGCAGAGCCAAGGTTGCCGGATACGCAACGGCTGCTGACATGGACAGCGGAGTTAGCGGCGTCTGCAGGAGTTGTAGGCAGGACAGCAGACGGGTTGACCGATGACGCCCGATAGCCGGCCACAGCACGGGCTGTACATTGGTGCGCGGAGTCAGCGGACTAATTCTGGACCGCCTGAATGGTAAAGTCGGCTTTGGAGAACCACTGTGCCCCCGGGGCCGCAGAGGTAAATCTGATGGCGCGGCAAAAGTACGGGCCCCAAGCATTCATGCCTAAGCCTGGAAATCATTCACCTCGATCAGCGATATCCTGTACCGGCCGTGCCGACGAAGTGGTTAAAGGTGGCGGAGTTGGGCACCCGGTGCTTCCGTGTATGGTTTTGGATCCAGCCCTATAGGTAACGCGGTTGTCCGTCTCGCATGCGTCCCCGGTGTCTGGGGCTCGGACGTCATGCGGAAGTCATGGGAAATGCTTTGATCGACGTTAAACGATGCCATTGCCACAACACACAATCGCCCGTGGCCCCCTGGGTCGTACTCCGTCAACGCGCTAAATAGTTTTTTCGCACGTCCTCGCAATCGATTATCGTACCAGAAGTCACGGCAGACGTGGCATCGGGGAATGTCCGCGCGCAACCGTGCCCCGATCATCATTGCCCGACGAATGGCAGAGGGGGTGGCCCCTTCGAAGTAGATACACTGAGCCTGGTTTTCGCGCCGATTCCGGTCCGGTAAAGCCCGAACCGGGACCTGGAACCTACAAGGACAACCGGTCGTACTGACGGTTGAAAAGGTCGGATTCCCCCGTTGTCACCAAAACCGTCACAAAGTCACATCGATTCGCCCTAATGAATCTGTATCAGTTGTGTCGAACTATCAAAGAACATCGATCACACAGATTGTTCGAATCGAGAAAGGCAACGCCGCCCGAACTGTCGAGACCGAAGTGGTCGTTCCTGGCATCGCAAGAACTGCAGCAACGCTGTTACTGCCAGGTGCGCGTCGGAAAAAAGACGAACAACGCTTCGAACATTGCCACCAAGAAAATGCCACGTCATCCGGCGTCTGGTTCGACACCGGCCGCAACTCCGCGAAGAATACCGGTGTGTGCTATTCTAAAATCAACCTCGAACCCGTATTGTCGCGCGCGTCGCGGTCCAGCGGGCCAAGATTGCCTGCCGGCCAGTCATAAAAAAACTTCCAATCAAGGACGAACTCACCTGCATCGGCCTTGCCGGTGCCTGCCACAGAACCAAAGCTGCCCAAAGCGGCACCGCGAGCGTGGTAATCCGGTTAAATCTGCGATCGCATCGATAATCGGACCGAGCCGTTGTTTGCGCGTGTCCCTCCAAACACCTTTTTACATTGCCGAAGACGAACGCGCGCCCTTTTCCTGCCCCCGGATAAGTCCCAAAGTTCTCACACTACAAGGTTAAACGGCGCAGAGAATGCTCAGGTAACAATTCTCGACTGCTTATCCAGAATATATTTGCCCTATAGCTGTCGAGACGCGCGGCGCCAGAATCGTAGGGCTAGGCTGAGGCGCGTGAAAAGCCTTTCTTTTGCCCATAGTCGCGCGGTGCCTTGTTTGTTCGCGTTGGCCTGAGGATCGGTGATAATGGCGTCATAACAATTCCCCTGCCCCGATTGCGAAGAAAAGCGCCATTATTCTTGGCAGAACACATCTGCGAGACTAAATTAGGTAGCGTCTCCAGAAACTTGCCCGTTTTCGGGTCCACTCTATCGAGTGAATGCGCTCGCAGAGGACCGTTGTGGGGCCTCTGGCGGGGACCAGTTGCCTTACTGGCATGACTGATGGTGGTGCGCTGCGCATAAGGGGGTAAGCTCAGGCTACGGTGTCATGCTGCGGGGGAGAACAGGTCCCTGAAATGGGGCTCCCAACTGCCAGGGCCAGCGGCGATCAAGCCCGTGAACAGCTGAGCGTCTGATAGATATACGCCGGGCGTTAAGGAAAAGGTCGGCTTTTGCTTTGTCTGGTAATTTGCCCGTTGCCGTACGGGATCGGAGCGTCTACGGCGGTTTTGGTACGATCAGTGGCGCGGGCGCGGGCGTGCCCGAAGACCGGTTTGCCGTCCGCTTTGGTCTGGCGGTCGAGGGGCTCTACTCGAGCCGTTGATCGGAGAGCTAACCCACCCATCCCGCCACCCAGTCTGCTCTGGCCTCGCGTCTGCCCGACCAGGGCCAAGGGTGTGAAGTTGCGCACGCTCACGGGGGGCCGATATCACGGCGGATGACTTTTTGGGGCACCGAGAATCGCCCGAGCGGATGCGGCGGGATGACGTAAATCACGCAGACATCTCTGCACGCTGCCTATGCCGCCCTTAAGGGAAATAGCGACATCAGAGAGTATCGCGCCGCACGACGCAGGATTTGCCACACCGGCCCGGCGGCGATGGGCACGTCAGTGCAGACCGGACAACAGCATGCGGGGGCAACGCAAACGACCCAAGCGGCGCCTGTCATTGTGCGGCAGCGCTTGGCGCTTATGGGGACTATGTCGCGCAAGCGGCACAGAGGCCGGATTTGCCCGCCGCTCTTATATTACGGTCGACCATCTGGCAGCGCTGCCAAGGATGATGGCAGAGCGAAGGTGCCTGGCAGAACTACGACCTGCGCGGCGCAATGCGGTCAAGACCGGAGGTATGGGCAATGAATCGGTGCGGCAGGCATTTGCTGGAAATTTCCTGCCGTCGAGGCGGCGCTGTCGTGGGCCCGCGCCGCTTTATGCAAGCTCTGGGCACCCCCCGGCTGTCCGGATGGCCAGCCATCCGCGCGATCGGAGAAACGGCGGTTGAAATACCGCAAAAAAACGCCTGCGCGGTGCGCGTCTGTTGGGACGGCGCTCGGCGTTTGCATGGCTGGGCTAAACGCTTGCTGTCGTGCCTGCGAATTCCGCAACGCGTCGCCTGCGGGTGGCTGCCCGATGGGTGGGTCGGCTTAACGCGATTGGCGGCGTTGCTGGCCCTTGGCCGTTTCTGCCAATACGTGGTCGCTGCCTGTTTTTAAACAACGTAGCAAAGCGGTGGCCAAGCCCTTGCCAAGGGGATACTTCTGCAGCCCGCTATGCGTTCCATGACAATCGGGCGCGATCCTGACAAGCTGTGACGAGCGCAATTGCGCGCGCCTCGCTTGAAAAGTCTGGCTGAAGAATGCTCGGACCGGGGTGGTGGCTCCTGTGTTCTGGGGCCGTTGTTTTAGGGTTGCCTGGGGCGTGTCGGCTACAAGCGTCAACACACGATGGCATTCGATGATCGGCCACCGTCGGCGCGGTATCGCCACTATGGCATGGTGGCTGCGCGGCTGGATGATCTGGTCACTCTGATCCGGGCGGGCTCTGACGGGGCCCTGCCTGCTTTGGTGCTGGTAATCGGGTCACCACGCAGCGGGCCGCCCGCCGTTGATGTCTCCGCGCGACGCGCGCCAACCCGGGTCCCCCCCCATGCCGGGTGGCCCGAAGGTGCGATGCCGGGCGCAACTTGAAACGTCCGCCTGTCCCGGCCCGCGATGTCCTATGGTGCAGAAATCGAGGATGAACCTTGGTTGAATGCGGAGGGTCAAGAGGGCGGACGCGGCAGGGCTGCGTCGGGGGCTGGCCGCTTTACCTTCGCGAACATGTTCTGTATTAAGCAGTCGTGTTGGCGCTAAGTGGCGCTGATCGACAGGGGCAGCGATGCGAAGACCACGGCGGGCATCTGGATGGGGCCGATCAGGAGTTGCGGGAAACCGCGCCAGCTGATCGACCTTTCGACAGGGACAATCACGGTGCCATATCCGGTTGGGGTCGCTGACGGCCCGAAGCGTGGACGCGGCTGCCCGAGCGCAACGCGCGGCTTTGATGCGGGGAAAGACGCGCATCGGCGGGCCTATGGCGCAAGCTGCGCGGTCGTGCCAGTGTCGGGGCGCAGGGCGGCGATCCAGCTGGTGCCAGCGCCTGATCGAGCCCGGGACAGGCCGCGTCCCTGTCGCCCACTATAATGAACATGCCGCGCGTTTGCGGGCCGAAGGGCTGTGCAGGTGACCCGAAGTCCTCTGCCTTGACGCGCTTGATGGGTACGCCCTTGCCCGTGGTGGTGATCCCAACAATCCCTGACGGACCAGCGTCACCCCCAGACGCACCCTTACGTGCGCTCGCTGAAAAGGTCGAGCTCTGAATCGTGGACGAGAGCTTTTGGCTGATCCTGATCCAGAGGTGTCGCTGGATCCCGCGGTGAGGCCGATCCTGCCGAAAGGAATATCCTTGTCATGCGGTCCTTTTGCAAGTTCTTACGGGCTGGCGGGGCTTGCGTCTGGGGTTTGTCTTGGCGCGGAAGCAATTGGCCGCAAAACTGCGCGCGAATGAAACAGGCCCCATGGCCGGTGTCGGGCATGGCGATAGAGGTTCGCATTGCGCGCGCTGAAAGATACGGAATGGGCGGCCGCAGACCACAAGACGTTTACACAGGCGAGGCGGCGCAGTTGGATGCCTATGGCGCTGCGGGGCAGGGTGGACGCGGAAGGGCGGTCACGCCCGCCGCTGTTTCGCACCTATGCCACCGCCGGATGCCCGCCAGCGGCCCAGAACGCTTTGGCCGCACATTCACAATCGGTCGCGGATTTTCCCGTATTCCGACAGTTGGATACGCTCGGCTCCAGGCCGCCCCGCCGATTGGGCACGGTTGAAGGCTGCCCTGGAGGGCGGGGCGTGATCCGGCAGCGGGATCGCGCGTGTTGGCTGCTGCCAATTGGCCTTGCGGCACAATGTTACCGTTCCCGCCAAGGTCTAACGCCCAAACCTGCCGCGCTGGTGTCGATGAACCTGTGCAACCGATCAAGAATGGTGTTGCTGCTGGCCGACGCTGATCAATCGTCTCTCTCAGCCCGCTTGGGCGCGTGACCCCGCGGTCGTCCTCGCTGGCACAAGAGGCGGAGGCCTATCCTCAAACGCGGGTGGTGCCGGAAGATGTTTACCTGTCCGGACAACTGAAATCTGGTGCTGGCGGGGCGGTACCTCCTGACAAGGCGACGCTGGCGATGCTGCGCCATCTTGGCCTTCAGGTGGCGCAATGCCCTTACCAAAAAGCTTGAACGATATTACCTGCGCAAATCCGCCAAGATGGCGATCTATTGAGACAGTCCACGCGGCAGACACGATGGCACGTCAGGTAGAGCAAACATTGGCGCGGCAGCCCGCTTTGACGACAGATGCAAGCCACAAAAAAAAAAAACA
>Ga0163217_1103197_pt1 | contig 10049 bp, 14 predicted proteins | sample SynspAceP_FD_185933 | JGI IMG/M metagenome (GOLD analysis project Ga0163217, IMG submission 185933) | Saline lake microbial communities from Ace Lake in Antarctica - Synechococcus sp. Ace-P (PacBio error correction) | ecosystem: Environmental > Aquatic > Non-marine Saline and Alkaline > Saline ...
TCGGCCCCACCTGCGCTGCGTGAGCTGCCGAAAACGGTTTCTGGTATGAAAGCGCGTCGGCCGGATCAGAGGACGCCCGCGTCGAGATCCATCCGCGAATGCGAAGACGCGAAACACTGCCACAATTTCCTGGTTTCTCACATCGCTATCGTGACGACGCCGAATCACGCCGTGAGATTCCACGGGTGCTGCGTAGGCTTAGCCAGTCTCCGGCCACGTGGGCGAGCATAACTTCGTCCCCACCTGCGTAGCACCCAAACTGCGGAGTGTGGGAATCGACTGAAAAACGCCCAGGATAACTCCTCGAGTGGCGAGCCAGTAAGAGCTATGCGTCGTCAACCGGCAGTGACAATAGCGCAAGGAAGCGACACACGCAGCCGAGGCACTCACCTGGGCGATGTGAACGTACTATGCAGTGACATATCCGGAGCCCTGGCGCCGGAGATGTCCCTCCCGTCGCACACCGGCCGACCGGAGATCCGATCGCCGCGAGAGGCTGCCCATTGCCGCGAGGCACACGCTCCACTTGGAGGTGATTCTGGGCGCAAGCAATTCCACCCCGCCGCAGGAAGGACGTTTCCGCCGCACACCGCTGGGGGCCCACCTGACCCACGAGGCTAGAGCGCTGATCGCGGCGCGCGCCATACCTCTCCCAAGCTGAGATCCGAGACTCAAGCCTAGGCGAGAGAGTATAGCGACTGCAGCACGGAGCGGAAGTCGCAATCACATGATCAGCATGGATCACTTCGACGGAGTCGGGAGGGTCGTAGTCGACGCCGCCTGAGCTCACCGACAACCGCGCGCAATCGCGACCAGCTCCGGGTTTCGGCCCTGGTGCTTCACTATGCAGCTCCATCCCACACGTGACCTTGGGACAACCTCTCGAGGCGGCTGACTGGCGAGGCAAGAGCGCGAGCATGCGCCGCGAGAAGGTTCGATCGCATTGTTGCCGAGCCAGATATGACTGCTTGACGACGAAGCACAAGAGCCACCTCTTGCTCGAGAGAGAGGCTACATGCTGGCCCCTGGACGAGACACCGCCGGAGAGATCAACACCTCCCCGAGCAAGAGAAAATAGATAAAGAGGCACGCGAGATCTAGCGGGCAGGCCGATGGAGCAAACAAGCGGCAGCCACGTAGCTCCGTAGAAACACCGACTGCGATCACCATGATCGATCGGCGCATTCCCAGATTATCAGGCGCGTCCTCTCGGTAATTCGACGAGCGCGCTGCACGCAATTGAGAGAGCTGATCGCGAGGTGCGGCCAGGCGCATCGACTGCCTTCTGCTAGCTTTCGCACTAAGGGAGAGGTGGTTCTGGCATAAGAAGGGATCCGCGATAAAATCTCAGGCGACTCGATCTCGGAGTGCGCGTATACGCGAAATATGACACCATCAAGTTGCGCTGGAAACGCTCAGACCTCCTAGCAATTGAGTTGTGGCTATGTAGATACCAGCGAAAACCCAAGGTTCTGCCGAACGCGCGAAAAACAATCACAAGGAGCGTGTTGCCCTCCAATCGAACGCCACCGAGTACAACCTAGCAAGGGAAACAAAGGAGGCGCACAGATTCCAATCGGCTGAAGCCTACCAAGACTACGATCACAGAAGCTCAACAAAGGTGTAGCAAAACACGCGGCAATGATCTCCACCGTCAACGCTCAAGCTGGTCGTCCCGATAATATAGCGGCAAACGTCCTGGGAAATATCGCGGCTGGTAGTAGCATTATCAGAGTTCCTCGTGGGATTGCGGTTCGTTATGGGACTGCGAGGATTTAATGTACGGAGCGGTTGGTGTGAGAGTAGCGTCCAGAGCACAAGCCCGATACATCTGCAGCCATCGTCCCTTACACGAGCTAGGCTCGCGAGTTATCGGGATCTGACTAACTCTGAATCGCCCGAACGGGGCCGAAGGGCCGACGTCTAGTGACAGGCATGACCAGGCATAGATCGCTCGACGTAGCTTTTCCAGAAACCCTTCGCACAGTTCGGTATAAGCCACGCAAAGGCGTGTAACCTGGACATGCGGGCAATGAGTCGCTCGATCGCACGGCACGTAGAGCCATTAGGGATCACCAGGATCAAGCAGGCGATCACCCCATCCCAACTATCCAAGCGCTGCAGCCGAGGCGACTTCACATGAGCGCAGCGGCATTCCGTCGCCGTTTTGGCTGCCAAATGCGCCCAGCGAGACCGGGAAAGTTGCCACCACGCTTTTCTGATCCCAGTCGATCACTCGCGAGAGCGAGCGAGAGCATTTCAAGGCTCGCGAATGCGGCCACCAGAGCCAACGGACAACGATACGCGTGGCGACCCCGATCCAGAACTGCAACAACCCCCGGGGGCCAAGAAGACGCGGTCGGACACTGGCCCAGGCAAGACGCCGGGAATCAGGTCCATGCGCGACTTGCCCGCGGCCGCCACCCACACCCGGTGAGCAAGCAGCAGGGTGACGCCCCCACGGATACTAACTAACGGGTTCAGCGACGACCAAGCACAGCCTGATGCACGTCAAAAACTGGCCAACGCAACTACTAAACCTCCTCTCCACAAGGGGACCGACAGTAAGGCTGGCCAGGCGCTCTGCAGGCCTTGCCGAGCTGGTTTTCGCTCAGCGAACGGGCAAATAAAGGTACCCCCTCAGTAATACATACACAGTGCACACCGTACTCCGTTGCGGATCGCTCAGTATGTACCCCCGGCCAGAGCTGGACGACCAGGGCAGTCGGCGAGCGCGCAAGGAACTCAACCCGGGCGGCAGCTGCAGCGAGGAGGCGGCCACCCACCTCTGGACCGGGTGGCACATGCAGGTGGAACACGGTCCCCTCGGCCGGCCGGCCGCCAGCCGGAATCTAATCCACCGTGGCGCCAGCGCCGACATCAGATCCTCCTTGCTGGCCATCACACTTCGGCGGCGACCCAGCACAGTGGGACCTATGCAAGGGCCTCGTGCTCGGCTCCGCGGCGTCGCGGCAGACTCGCGACGACAGCGAGCTTGTCTTGGCGGCGGAGTCAAGCGCAGTACATCGATTGGAACGCCGGGCCTGGGGTCACGATACCCGGAATGGAGGACAGGGTGCTGGGCAGGTACCCGAGCGATCGCGGCACATATGACTCTGATCGCACGAATCTCCCCAGGCGCCAGGACACTGTCGCCCTCTCAAGAAAAATTTTCGGGCGAGCGTCTGTGTATAGCGGGCTCTGATCAGGAGGGTGGCCTCGCGGCCACGGGCAAAGACCATGGCGGCCAGTTGCGCGCGTGCGCGGGAGAATGGCCACCAGGCGAGAGGGTGGAAACCGGGATACGCCCCTGGGTGCCTGGACTTCCCGAACATGTCTGCAACGCTGCAGCAGCGCCTCCCTGCGCGGATGGAAGCCGCCGAGGTGAACCGTGAAAGTGGCATCGCCTCCCGGTCTGCCGGGCTTCAGGTGTGGGCCTGGCCGATACCGCCCGCCGGGGAATCCGCCGCGAGCGCGGGTCAGTGCCTGAGGCCGGCCAACAGCGCACTCCTCGCGCGTGGGCCAACGGACCCTGCTGCGTGAGTCCGCCGTCCACTCGCTCTGAGGCGCCACGGAGCTCGCCGCAAGGGAAGGACCCGGCATTCCTCTGACGCCTGCCCCGATACCCCCTGCGCTCGGCCCTCCTGGCCCGTCCCAGCATGGCCAGCTGGCGCCGGAGCGCATTCGATGGGGTCTGGAAGTGGCCGGCGACACAGCTGCGCCTTATAGGGACGCGCAAACGCCTGCCGGAGGCGCGCGTGCGCGAGGGTGATTGCTCTGCACCTGTGGCGCGCTGGGCACCGGTTTGCGTGCGGCCGGACGCCCGTCCCGGGCCCTCGTTGGTGCTCCCCCGGCCTAAGATGGGTTCCGAAGCGCTGTCTGGTCGAGGGTTCTGACGTCTTGGCCGGCCGAGCGGCTTGACTCAGGTGGATTGCGTGCCTTTGCGGACGCCTAGGACAGCACCCCACGCGCGCGCCTCAGCCCACGTTGTTGTCCCCATCAAGCCCCGTCGCTCGCCTGGGGCTCGGTGGATCCATCGAAGGCTCTGCCGCCGTCCTGAAGCTCTGCACGATGTCAGGGGCAGGAGCAAGCGGACGCGCGGCCCTGGCGGAATCGCACGAGGGGCGGACATGGACATGGGGAGAACCACCCACGCGCCAGCGGCTGTGACTGCTGCCGTCAACCCTGGACCCGCCCGAACGACCGCGCAAGGGAGCAGAGGACTGCCCGCAGCGCTATGAGCCTCGGCAGCAGCTCGCTGTCTGGCCTGCTGCCACCGCCTATCGTCGATGAAACCGGCGCCCCACAAGGCTAATGCCCGCGGGCCGCAATCCCGATGCTCTCTCGCGAGAGCGCCTGGAGTCAGGTCTCCGGTGTCAAGCGGGACCCTCCACAGGTGTAAATTCGGTGGGGGGCCTGCTGCGCCGCCGGCAACGCCACATGCGTGTCCTGGTGGCGCAGGCGAGAGCACCGCCGCCCGTCGGCTGTCCACGCGCCCTCCGCGAGCCGCGCAGACCTTGGGGAAGCGAGAACTGCAAGCGGGAGCAGCCTGAATTCGCGCGCGCCGTTCGATTTCCTTGGCGCGTACAGCGCCGCTGGGGAATGCTGCGACATGTGATCGCGGGCATCCCTTCACAACACGCACACGCATCTGGCGCCAGCTGTGGGCCGCTACCCAGCGAGCGCTGAGCTGAGTGTCTCAGGGAACGCGCGACTTCCGCTCTAGAGGGCCGAATGGACTTCTACTTGACGGCACCCTTGACGTCCAAGCCGCCCGAAAGCGGCAACAGGCGCCAGCGGATTGAGTGAGTCGGTGGAAGCACGGATGCCCTGGCGCTAAGCGCGAAAGCGCAAGCGATCCGTTCCCCTGCCTGTGTGCCTTGTGCCCCTGCAGGCGAGCCACAAAGCTCGCTAAAATCCTCGCGCGCAAGTGCCTGGCGAGCTCCTTCGCTGAAGCGAAGCGGCAAACGGGCCTGCCCGATGCGAGTCGCGAGCAATATCGCCACACACCGATGCAGCCGCGAGAGAGAGAATCATCTGCGCGGCACAGTGCTCGCGCAGGCCCCACTGCTCGATCGGATCGACCTGCAGGCAGTTGATTGAAGGCCACCACGCCTGGAAGCAGACTGGAAGCCTATGCACGTGGGGTTCGCCCGTGGAGCGCCGAGGTAGTTCTCAACCGCCCGACAAACGCCCCAACCGCCACGAGCGACGAGCAGCGGGCGAACGCCTGGGCGCCAGACCGTTCGCACCTGCCAGCAACTGCTGCTGGCAGACGCAAGCGATGCCTCTCTGGACCTTCCTGGAGCACCCTGGCGTTGGGAATCCCCACCAACACCCGTCCGAAAGGCCTCTACCCAGTCGGTGATTCAGCGCAAAAATCAGTCACGGTGTCCAGTCGAACACAGCCGGCGCCATCCCTGCCCGCAAGCCGATTGCTCACGGTGTACCACCAGAACTCTGCGCCGAAGCTAAGGCCGTTGATTGTCCTGGCAGTTTTTCGTGGAGCAGGCCTGGATTGCCCACGCACGCGGCGGACCTAATGCCATCACTCCTGCCCCAATTATCCTGAGCCTGCTCAGCTACAGCCTCAAGTCCTGGTTGCCTTCAACGCTGCGGGGATCAGAGACGATTGGCGCCATCGTGCTTCCCGACCCCTGGAATCGGTACTTGAAGTCTTACCTAAAAGCAAGTGAGGCATCTGTGCGCCTGTTTAGCCCGGCAACACCCCCAATCAAATCTCCTCCATCTCCCAGCGCCTGCAGCGCGTTAGGCCTCCAGCCCAGTTGATTCCTGAGCCGGCCCGCTCCAGTGGCCTGCTGGGCATGGGTTCGGTGGTCAGAAACGCCGAGATCACCGGCACGGCCCGTGTCGCGGGCCCAGCGCTCCGCCACTCCCTTGCTCAATCTCGGCGCAAGACTTAGTCGAATGGGGTTGTCGCCCCTCGATCACGGCCCCCAGTGAATCAGCACCTGATAGCGGGCTCAGTGGGCAGCGAGGCGCTGGGGCGAAACCAGGGGAACTCAAAGCTGCCTGGGTTACCCAGCCTAGTCGAGCTGGGCTGCTGCTGGGGAGTCACATCGATCCCGTGCTCCGCGAGAGGGCATCCCAGGCCGGCGGCTCAAAAGCTTGCCTGTGAAACAGGTCTGTTGAAACGATCCAACCAAAACCACGGCCCAATCTGAAAGGTCACTTGACCTCGGTGAACCCGTCCTCAAAGACCTTTGCTGCCAATGGAACTCAGACCAACGAAGTAGTCTATGCCCCAGTTTGAGCAAGAACGAGACCAAAGCCAGGTTGCTCTACCGAGCATGGATTTCAGGCGGTTGGAGCGGCCGCGTCGTCGGTGCTTGGCGTATGAGCAACGGGCACGGCCAACCACCAGGGCGAACGAAACATCACCTACCAGGGCCAGAAACGGTGACGGGTGTTGAGAATCTGCATGGAACTGCGGGGCCTTGGGCGGGCAGAAATGATTTGTCCCGCACGGGCGGTCTCTGCGTGCCTGAAGCGCGCAATTGGGGATCCCTTCACAACTTGTCGGGAGGTGACCCCCTCCTAACGATTGCCACTCATCGATAACTTTGTTGTGGAAAATGGCGACGACGACAGTCTCTTCATAGTTCCAGTGGTTGTTGCCCAAGGGCGGTGCGTCCAGCTCTACGACCTCCAAACCAGCGCAGGTGCTTCAGCTGATCTGTCGGCCCGATCGCATTGGAAGCTCCGCTGCCCCTGCAGGCTGCCTCGGCCCTGCGCGGCTTCCCCTCAAGGGGGCGAAACAAGCTTTGAGCGTGAGCCCGATCGCTTGTTGAGTGAAAGGCCGTGGTGGATTCCCTCAGCTGGAATCGAGTTTCTCCACGATGGCCCCAAACAGCTGACTGACCCTTCGCCGAGAAGCTCATTCGAGCAGCCGGAGCGTGCTTGGTTGGTGCCCACCCTACAGCCTGTTTGAGGTGTTTCAGTGGATCCCCTGCCGTGAGCATTGGCGAAGGCCCAGCCCGCCAGGCCGGATCGCTTTTTGATGGCAAGGGCGCTGAGGTGTGGGCTTGAGCCCGAAAATTGCCCTCCATGGGCCGCAACTGAGCCTGAGCTCAAAGTTGCCATGGCCCGACAGCCTGATCTTGCCCACCGCACATGCCTTTGGCCGCCCTCGATTATCACCCAAGTACTCGGATTTCATGGGCTTGCCGGGGTGCGCTGGCTTGCCCAAGGTCGCGGCTAAGCCTCCTAACGGATCGGGGACGTGCGTCAGGGAAGCGTGGCGGGGGAAGCCCAGGAACAGCTTTCGCGATGGCCGCCCGAACGCTGCAGGGAGTCTTGTTCGCCTGCCGAGCCGTCCACGGGATGCGAGTTCACCCCCAAAGCTCCTGCCGGGCGCGATCCAGATGAAGCGATCCAGATGAAACCGGTGCTCGACGACACAAGCCTCTGATCTCCCAGGCTGCCGCCAGGCCCCGTCAGCGCTAGGGTCAAGGCCCCGAGGCGAGCCCAACGGAAACCAGCGCGCGCCGAGGAATCCGAAAACTGGCTCCGTTGGCAACAACCAACAGCCTGTTGGATCCGGCGGCCACTGTCCGGCCGCGAATGTCTGCGCCATCTTACGTATCGGTCGTCGCTCAAGGCGGGGCCCCCCCGATCGGTGCTGCTGCTATCCGCCTGGGGATTTTCTTTGAGTTTCTTTTTCGAGGACAGCCCCCTGCTGCTCTCGCGCCGCTGGAGCCTGACCCTCACCGCAAGGAGGCGGGCAAGGGGATCGCCGCGTATGCGATGCCGACATTCCCTCACCCACGTCCGCCGAAGCGCTATTGCACCGAGCTGGTGCGCCATGGACCTGAGCATCCGCCCTCTGCGACACAAACTTCGAAGCGGTGGCAGCCAAGGGCAAGCCTGAGCTCAAGCGGACAACACCCGGGTGATTCACACCCCGCACCGTGCTAGAGAGCAGCTGGCCGCCCTCGCAACAAATCTGGCTGGCCGGCCGCGGTGGTCGAGCAGGGCCACTGGGGCTTGCGATCGCCGATGTCAGCCACCCGGCGAGAGTTCAGGTCAGCGAGCCGGTGAGCAGCGACAGCCTCTACCAGGACTGCTGCATGCTGAGGCCGCTGAGCTGCTCTGTGCCGGCCGTAGAAGCGGCCTCGTCCCAGCTGGTGCCTGACGCTCTCCACCTCACTCCGCTCTGCCGCTCACGCCGTTTTCAGCGCCTGGAGCCCGCCGCACCCTGCTGGAGCGCTTTGAGCTGGCCAAGTCCTCTGATGCTGGGCCTGGGCGAAGCGCCCTGGCGCTGCGGGCGGCGGCGGTTTGCTTCGCTACTCGAGGACACTCCACAGCCCAGGGTGGCGAAAGCCCGGGCGAAAGACGGATCGGCTGATGGCCGCCGCGCCCGTGGTGGTGCCGCGTGAATCCCCCCACGCCACGTTTTGCTGCGATTCAGCTGGTGCCGATTGCCCAGACCCGCCGCAACCTGGAGCTCACCCCACCGCAGCGGGAACGTGCCAGAACTGCATGGCTCCCCTGCCTGGTCGTTGGATCGCACCATGACCTGCCATGGGCGGGCTGGGCCCGCGCCCGCTGGATCGAGCAGCCGCTTTGCGGCCTTTGGGAAGCCCGATCCGTGCCCCAGCGCCAGGAGGCCGTCTCTTGCCCTGGTGGCCCAGCGTCCCCGCGTCAGGCCCTGCGCCGCCTGCGCGGCCCGAATGGGGGATCTGAGCGGGCCTGGCAGGCCGGTGCCGGGGCGGGGCCAGCGCCTCAGCCCGGGATCTGGTTGGCCTCTGGCCGATGGCCTGGGAGCGGCTGCCGCTCCAGCTGGCTCGCCACACCCGCGGAGCAGCCCCCCCTGCGGGCGCTTCCAACCAAGCGGTCCCCCCGAGCTGGCCTGAACTGGCCGCCAGCCTGCGCCATAGGCCTCCAGGATCCGGCGCCCGCTAAGCCTCTCGGAGGGTGCCCTGATCCATGACGGCGTGCCGACCAGGACCGCCAGATGGCCTGCGCAACCGACCCGACGATCAAACTCAGGCCTGGCTGGCTTGAGCAGAGGCCAGGAGCGCCTGGCCAGCGCATGCCCCTCACCGCGCCTGCAGTTCCCACCGCATCCTTCGGCACGTTCCTTCATCGTGAGCCCGGCCAAGGCCGCCACCGTTTCCCCGGCCAACTGGATCCCGGCGCCAGAACGCTGGCCAACCGAGGAGCGCTCATTCACGCCCGAGCTCAAGCCCGCGAAGCGAAAGATCCTGCAGCTCGCGCGCCCGCGCCGCCTCGGCCGTGAATAACGAGCTGTTCACACCAGTTGCGGGCGCTGGGGCAGCAGGCCGCCCCGAATCTCGGCCTGTGCCCGCCGGGTCGCCGGCCTCTCGATGCCGTCTCGCCTCACGGCCTGGGTGGCGGCCCTCGGCGCTACTGCTGCCCCGAGCTCAGTGATTGACCGCGCCTGTTCATTGAGGCCGGTCGACCCCGGTGGTGGACAGCGTGGTGGCCGAAGCCCTTCGCCGCCAAACTGACATCCATCTCGGTACTCCGGCCAGCCCGACCTGATGGTGCTCACGGGGCCCGTAAACGCCAGTGCAGACCTGCTATCTGCGCCAGAGCGGTGCCTCTGCATTGCGATGGCCCACGATCGGCAAGCTGGGATTCCGGCCCGCCTCCGCCCGGCTGGGTCTCTGCGAGCCCGGAATCTTCCCACCCGGGTGGGTGCCGTCGTGATCTGGCGCCGGCCAAGTCCACCTTCATGGTGAAATGGCTGAAACGGCCAACATCCTGCCCAGCCACGTCCTCCTACCTGCTCCCTGGTACTGCTCATGAGAATCGGCCGCGGCAACCCGCCACCTTCGATGCCTCTCGATCCCTGGGCGGTGGCCCGAACACCTGGCTGAGTGCTTGCGGGCCCGGGCGGTGTCGCCATCCAGCACTACCACGAACTCAAGAGCTGCCTCTGCTCCCCAACGTGGCCAAATTTCCAGGTGATTGTGGAGGAAACCGGCGACAGGCCTGGTTTTCCTGCACCAGGTGCGACCCCGCGGGCCAAGCCGCAGTTATGGCACGAAGCGCGCCCGCCT
>Ga0163217_1120085_pt1 | contig 10049 bp, 9 predicted proteins | sample SynspAceP_FD_185933 | JGI IMG/M metagenome (GOLD analysis project Ga0163217, IMG submission 185933) | Saline lake microbial communities from Ace Lake in Antarctica - Synechococcus sp. Ace-P (PacBio error correction) | ecosystem: Environmental > Aquatic > Non-marine Saline and Alkaline > Saline ...
GGTGCTATTGATCCAACATGAATGGTTTGTATGAGAATGGGTGTAGTCCTGCTGGAGATTGGTGTACATAATCCGCCCCTTGAATAATGGTATTTTAGACAGGGCGTCCTAATTTTTTGAATATCTTCCCACCTGATTGTCAGTGCATGCTAATTACGATAATTTTTGTCTTTTGCCGTGCTCAGCCCTTTCAGCGCCTGTTTTTCTCGCACACGTTCAGCAATCTTCGAAACTCAGTTCAGCGGGTTCCGAGGTGTCTGGCCTCAGGGATAAATTCCGCTTTCTGGGTGGCAGTTTCCAAAAATTGCTCAGAGGGAAACCCGAGGCATAATTTTTTATAATTTATACAGATAGAAAATTTCAACTTTCTCCCGCGCCAAATCCCGTTTCTTGAAAATTTTCAACCACTGGATTTCAATGCTCGGGTTTAGTCTTTAAACAGTTGATTGTTCAGATAAGCCGTAGAAGAAATCCTCAAAAACCGTATGATCAAACTATCTGGGTGAGCCAGCTCTTGTAAACCCAGACCCGTGTAGGGGATTTTTGGTGTAGTTTGATGCTCGTCGTTCATAAAGATTGTCCGGTAATAAGTCGAAAGTTTGAAAAGTAAATCAGAAACGCGTCATCAATACCCTGTGACGGCTTAGACAATATAGTAAAGCCTAGTTTTAGCGTAGGGTTCAAATACGCTATATACTGCCATCCTGATGAAACGAAATAACGGTTGGTTTTAAAAAAAGCAAACATTCTTATAAAATATGAAAAATAAAGCTATAAAAGAGAAAGTAGAAAGTTAATGAGCACAGAACATAAGCAATCCCCCTCATTCCTTTTGACGGCAAATCGAAATGAGCAGAGCAGATCAGGCGGTTGTCATGGCTGGTATCCGCATGGATTTATGGCCGCCCGCTGCAAAAGCGGTGGCAGACGCCCGTGGTGAATCCTGTCAATCAACGATCCGTATTGGTACTTTGTGGTCCGGGAAATAATTGGTGGAGATTGGCTTTTGTGGTGGCGCAAGCATTTGCGCTTATTGGATGGCCAGTTCGTCTCGCCTTTTTTAGGTTTCTGTTGAGACTTTTCAACGGAAGCGGCGCATTTTTTTATCAAGCTTGCAAGGCGAAGTCGATCTCTTTTCAACGGACTTTACTCGATCAAAACAGAAATTGGTCATAGACGCCAATGTTTGGCGCAGGTTTATTCTTCGTCCATTGAAGGCCAAAGCCGTGACATGGTTGATGCCATGATAGCCGCGCAAAATACCCGTTTGTCGATAGATGTCCCTAGCGGTGTTGATGGTACAACGGCCCGCATTGGGGCTGGTGCTTCAGCGGAATTAACCGTGACCCGTTTTTTTCGTAAAAAGCCCGGAACATATACTGTTTCCTGGCCGACGCTGTGCGTGAACCGTCGTGTGCCGATATTGTATTTCCTGATGCTGTGTTGGACGAGTTAAGCGCCTTCAAAACATGGGAAAAACAGCCTGACTTGGTATGAAAAATTATCCTTGGGCCGCGATTGGATGGGCATAAGTTTCACGCGGACATGCTGTGTGTAATGGCGGGTGAAAACACTCAACCGGAAGCCAGCCGTTAACGCTCGAAGTGCCCAATGCGTATCGGCGCTGTTTGGTTTACTTTGGCGTCCTATTAAGGCTTGGGCCGTGTATGCCACCGCAATGACTGGTGTGCATGGTGGCTAAAAAATTAGAAACTTAGCCAAGAGTCGGAAGATTTTGTAAATGTTGTTATTAGACCCTTCGTCATTAATGCCATTGCCGTGGGCCGGGAGTCTGGTTGGCAGGGTTCGAAAGCAATTCCGCCACACGTAAAAATCGTTTTGGCAGCGCTGGTTACAGGTCGCGCGAACTGTGTTGGATGCCGACGCACTCAGTGCCTTTGCAGCGATCCACAACGGCGGGTTGACGCCAATTGTTGACCCTTGCGTGATGAGACGCCTCATGAAGGGGGTTCGCCGGCGCCTGTTTCCTTTCCTCATAAAAGCCACGCAAGAGACAAAGTTATCTCGGTGCTCGACTTGCCGCCTAAACAAAGTGCGCTGTCGTGGTATTGAAAGGCGCGATACGGTAATAGCTCGCCAGACGGACGATGATACATAACTCAAACGCGCCTGCTGACTTGCAACGGGCGGATCTAGGCGATGTATTAAGCAGGTTATTGTCGGGGTTGTAAGCGCAAGGGCTTGGAGCCTTTTCATGCCGGCTGCTCGCAGCAGTTTTGTTGCATGGCGAAGTGGGCAAATGAGGGTTGCGTGGTGAATTGATAGCAGAAAAACTTACGCAGATCATTTTACCGCTAAGGTTTTTTGTTCCTTTTTAACGGCAATACTTCCCGATAAAAAAATAATGACAAAAAAAATAAGGGCAAGAAAAAAAAAGTGGTAAAAAAAAGACCTTTATTCCCGCTGATTTGCTCTCTTTGCAAAAAGCAGGGTAAGGTCTTTTTCGGTGTTAATTTATAGCGTTAGTTAACTGCCCATTTTAAAATCGGTATAACTCATCCATTTGTGTGGATTCAATAAACGAATTTCTTCGCGCGCCGCCCATCGAAATCGGCGTAACCTTGTGGTGCTTGATCGCAGAGAATAATCATTCTGCACGTTCACCGCTTTAGCAATATCCGATTTTTATCAAACAAGATGCTTGCAAATCAGCTGCGTGATACTTCATAACGGGACATTGACCCGTATAAGGAAATGAGACTTCGCCGCAACCAAGACCAAAAACGCCATGCTCAAGCTGCCTTGTTGTGCGCGCTGTCTGCTGCAACCAGGGTCTTCAGTAACGTAAAAGACCTGGATGCCAAATTTGTCCACCCGCGCGATGTGCATCTGCATGGCAGAGTTTAGGACAACGGCAGGTGTTCCTGATGATGGTCCGCAGCCACATGCAATGGGCTCAAAACCAACGCAGTCAACAAACGCACCACTTCACACGATCACCCAGAATGGCTTCGATTTTGTCCTTGAATATGCCTTCTTGTTAAGGTCGATAGTCTTCACAACCAAAAGAGCGAGCTTGCTTCAGCCTGTCCTCGACCAATATCGCCAACCCATTACACAGGCCGCACCCTAAATAAATGAGCAGAAAGCAGGCCCGCGGCCAAAACCGAACAGCCCACGCCAGCAAAAATGTAAACGTAGAGCCGGTCCAACACCAGCGGTTTATGCAACCGTGGAAACCCGTAGGAAGAATATCAGAAGCAAGGTTAGGCCTTTGATTTTCTCCTTGCTTTGATCCGCATTTTTTACTGGGAATTCAACAGGTTGAAATCTGCGTATGGCAACCATTACATAGTGGCTTGTCCACCCAACCCAGCCGCCCATATCTACGTAACCCATACGCGGCACCTGGGCGAGCAGGTTTACGTTTCAACAATGCCTGTTTTGCCTTCCTTTACAGCTGCGGCCAACGACCACAGGCAATATTAAAATGGACAGAGACCAGGTTCTCCCAACCTTGATGAATTCTACATCACGGCCCACAATTCGATGAACTTCGCCCGGTGATGTTCATGACCAATACTAAGCTTTTCAGCGGTCGTTCTGCCTCGTACCATGTGGTTTTGATCACTGCCACAGATATTCGTAGTTGACCACTTTCAGGATAACGCCATGGTCAACACGTCGTTTACCAAATGGCTCAGTTCAGGGAAAGGGATGCCTCGACTTTAAAACCGTGCCGTTTCCTTGATAAATGACAACCTAGGTTTTGGCATGATTACTCATAAAACGATATCCTTTTTGCGTTGTTGTTTTTAATTGTTGACTCTGACTGTCTGTTCCATTTTGTCCAACCAGCAGTAAAAAAGGATGGGTCCTTTGTATCGACTCTATTAAGTATTGCTTAAACCGAAGTCATTACAAATTAATTGATGCGTTCTTATTTCCTTCTGACTCTTTCTTTGGCTAGACAAATGTATTTAATTGAGGTGGCAACGAGCCTCCGAACATCGGTCTTCTGCCCGGCGCAATTATTTATGATACGCGTTCTGGAGTACGTCCGGCTGCGAGCACACCTGAAATCCAAATCTCACAAGCGTACAAATGGAAACATTTCCAGATGTGAGATTCACGTGACCGAACTGACCCCCTTTGTTCTATGGCTTGTCCGACAGAATCTACGACGCACAAACGCCGAAGCAAGCCCTATGCCTTCGCTTGACTCCATACGTCCATACTGTTCCGCCAGATTGAGAGTGCATTCAAATCGCCACCGCCAAGTTTCGACGCGCGTGGGCGAACAGTGTCATTACTGTAATCGCTCTTCTATATCCACGAACTCCCTGAGAACGCTCGCTGTACAAAGTAATAATAGTCCATATTTTCAAAGCGCGAGCCAGGATAATGTGTCTCTGCTCCTTCCAGAGGTATGCTTTGGCACAAATAGCGATTAACCTGTCATTCGTAAGTTAGGGAGTCACAAAGGACAAATCTCTAAAAGATGCGGGTTCCAAAGGAAACCCCTAACTTCCACCTATATGTTACAGGCACCATTGCAAACCACGATATACTAGATAAACACGAATCTCGCGACAACGCCTACGAAATGTTTAATGGGATAGTACTCGTAGGTATCAACTACCGAATCGCTTCTGAGCAAGATATACGTACATGGGTCGTACAAAGACTTCCATTCTCGCATAAAACACACGCATGGACTGCGAGTGGCGATCATATGCCGAATGGTTGCAAAGAGTCAGAAGTCTGCTTGAGCTATCAATCTCGTCTATCACACGGACCTATTATCATCCACGCATTAGACTAATAATGCAGCCTACGCGTATTGGGACAATAGCGCTATCTCCTATACATGTGTCAATCGAGCAATGTGGCGTGTGGTTCGAGCAGAGAGTTTTCCTCGGGAAAATGGTTGTTCATTATCTAAGGCTAATGATCAAGATAAACTCAAGCCGAGCAGGTAGAGATTAGAATTAAGCGTGAAGTCGAGCACAGCGCTGTCAAAATACTCATGCGACTTGGTGCGACGGCTAACAAAGGCTTGTACAACGCTCGATTTGAATAAGATTACATCTTAGAGTCTGCTGTCCACCTCAAGAGTTGAGTTGCGTATATTTCTAAAAAAAAGCTAGATTAAGATAATACGACAAAAATTACATGTAAATTTAATTCCATTAGCCAGAGGTGCCAGTGAGAAATCAAGAGCGAGTACGGTACATGCAAAAGAACTACACGCAATGAGAAGAAAAGTGGCATAGCAACTATTGTTGCTGAAGTTCACCTGGCGACAAAAGTTGTGGCATCGCAATGTTGCCTCTTGAAGTTAGAATATGACACCACCTAAAGCGGTGGCGTAGACCATGGGATCCGCTTCATGACGTGATCTCCAGCTGGCTGAGAGATATTTTTTGCGGCTGTTTGTTCGCGGTATGACCTGCATGCAGAAAACCCGGAATCTAATAGAAGCAAGGCAAACTGTATAGAAACGCCAAAACGCTACGAAAAAGACTCTCTGAGCCCGTCGTTGCCGCGGTCAATAACTCTAAGTGCCCGCCGTGTTGCACTGTTTGGTTCACTCGAGATAATTTTAGCGTGTGAACGTACTATTGACAGATGATTCACAGACCAGAAACGGATGTCGGTAACTTATGTGGCGGAAAGCCTTATTTGACAAAAACTATTTTCAATTAACCACTGTGGTGTAGACTTAGAATGCTCACCAGATGCGACGTAGTACAGCCACTTGCGAAGAGGCACCTTTTGGCTTCTCAGAGAAAAGACTCGCGCAGCACTGGTCGTCTCCTGGCATGCACGTAAGCCCATCTTAATACGCGCTTAATCGGCGCTACTGTACTTGCATAAACCGCTGGTGCCGTTAGCTAGCACACGGACCTACAAGAACACACCGAGATAGTGTGATCTATGATGCGTTCTCGGGCGAGAGTACGGTGCATGTTTGGAGAGTTAGAGACGCCAGCGTGCGGTCACGTGCCCGCCTGATTCTCCACATATTGACTTATAAGTCACTCGACCGCGCGCTTATGTCAAAATGTGGTTGTTAACGCGCCATCAGCAGACACATAAAATGGTAACGCCACTAGATATGCGCGACGCAGAGCCTGGCAAGATCACCGTGGTAGAAGATGAAGAAAATTGTGAGGTCGGTGATTTAGACCAGCCGCACATCCAACACACCAGGCAATTAATGTGGATCGAGTGTGCTCGCACCCTTTTGAGAAACGCCATAGAAAAAGAACCGTAAACCAAACAGAATAAAATTAGAGGTTTATATTCCACTGACGAGAGCAAATGGCGCAAACGTGTTGCCCAAGAATTTGCAAGAACGGTTTTTACGTCAACCTAGGCATCGTATTCCTACTTTAAGTCGCCCAATTTTCCGTTTCGCATAATATGGAAGTCATGTTGCAGTCTGAAAACGGTCCTGCTTGGCATGGGGGAGTTCCCAAACGGAATAGACCATAGCGCCGACCATGATAACGCAGGCACAACCGTCACTACGGTAAAAGGTGCATCCATTTTTTCATCGGCTGAAATCCTTCGCCATGATTCGTGGTGGCCATGAGATTTGACCGTTTGGTGCTTTTGAAAAAGTGACGGAAGGCAATATTGCGTCGTGGATGATTCGCAAATATAATTGATCAAAGGCATGGCGGCGCGATGGATTTAGTGGCAGGCGCGGACAATATATTGTCACCATGAACACACGCGTCTAAAACAGGTGAAATCTTAAGCTGTTATCCGAGTGCAGTTTTGCCGCTAACAAGGTTAAGGCTGCATAAAAAAAGTCCTTAAACGGATTGCGTGGTTAGAAATAGAAGAACGGTGCTTTTGTCTAAAAAGAGAGGGCGCCCGGGTGTGTCGGTTGAGGAAATTATTGAGAAAACCCAAGTAAGCTGTGGGTTTCCCGATCAATGTGCCTGAAATGACCTTTGCCTAATAAAAAACATAGAACATAAATAGAATTTAATATTGAGGAGCGGATCAAATGAAAGCTTCCATCGTTGCTGCGGCAAGAACGCCCATAGGTGCTTTTAATGGTGCTTTATCTTCTTTGAGTGCGGTGCCAACTCGTACTCAATTGTTGTCTGGTATGTTTGTGCCAAACAAACCACTTTTGAAAGATAACATAGACGAAGTCATTTTAGGTCAGTGCTGGCAGCAAGGTTGTGTCAGAATCCGGCCGTCAAAAACCGCCATTCATGCAGGTTTGCCAAAACAAGTTATCCGCCTATGAACGCTTAAATAAAGTCTGTGGTTTTCTGGTTAAAGGCCGTGCAGTTGCCCGCTCAAGCCCGTATTGAACGGTTGATGCCAAACATGGTCGTTGCGGTGGACAAGAAAGCATGAGCCAAAGCGCACAATGTGTTTTGCCGAACAGTCGATCTGGCAAAAAAATGGTTAACTGGGAATTATTGGGATCCCAATGGTGGAACCGCGCGGTTTTGTGGATGCGTTTAACGATTATCACATGGGCCAAAAACGGCGAAAAATACGCTTCTCGTTTGGGATTATTAGCGCGAGCAAGATGCAAAAGATACCTTTGCGGCCACTCTCACAAAAACCACGCAAGCCAACCGCGGGTCGTTTTGTTGAAGAAATTTTTCCTATTGCCGTGCCACAGAGCGTAAGGGTGAGCCATGATGGTTGATGCTGATGAACAGAATTCGTCCAGCGACCCAGTATTGAGTCTTTAGGAAAAATTGCCGTCCTGCTTTTGCGAAAGAAAGGCTACAGTTTACCGCGGGTAATTGCCTCCGACGTTAAACGAATGTGCTGCATGGTGATTGTGACGTCTGATGTGGAAGCGAAGCGTTTGGGTTTTGTCCTAATATAGCTTGTTTATTGAAGCGGCAAGTTCGCGGTGTGAACCCTGCACGGTTATGGGAAGCCCCATTGCTGCCACCAAAAAGTGCCCTTAATAAAGTGAATTGGGAGCGTCGGCGATTTGGATCTAATTGAAGCCAATGAAGCCTTTGGCCGTGCAAGCTCTGTTGTGTGAATAAAAGAGCTCGGCTAGACAGCGCAAAAGTGAATGTGAAATGGGGAAGCGGTAGCGCTTGTCATCCGATTGGTGCATCTGGTTTGTCGCATTTTTGGTCCTCTCTTTGGCTTCCTGAAATGCAGCGACAAAGATCTTAAAAAAGGGCTGGCTACGTTATGCATGGCGGTGAATGGGTGTTGCATGTTGGTATCTCGCTAAAACCTTGTTTGTAATGAATAAGTGTTGATAGCTAAAAGGGGGAAATCATCTAGAGATGCCCTTATTAGCTTTTTCAAATAGAAAGGAAAAACATAATAAAAAGTATTAATAAAAACCATAAAATATATATAATAGGATAAATGTGATGAATACTCGCGAAGCACAAAATAAAAACGGTTTAACAAACAATAGTGCCAATTTTTCGTAACACTTTTTAACAGCGTTATCTCTTCCCAGACCCTTTCATATTTTGCCATTGTTCTTAACCTTTGTGGTGTTTTTGTGTGTCATGCCCATACGGGGCCAAGGGCCAATGCAGGTCGTAAATGCGTGGCAGGCGTTTTTTGGAACTTGTGATTTTCTCTATGCAGATGGCGATGGTTGGTGGTAACAGGGCCATGCCGATTGGCCAAGTGCGCCAGCCTTTAAACGTAAATTGGTCTATGTTGGCTGTGTTGCAAAAACACCAGGCCAAGCCATTATCCTCGTTACTGTCATCAGTGCCGATGGCGTGTTGGGTAAACTGGCTTTGGGTTGGTTGTTGCGCGATTTTCGCTCGTGAAAATTGCCGCTCGTGTAAAGGCGTGGATTACCGTTTGCTGATCCTTCTGAATTACAGCGGTTTCTGTTTTGGCATGGTGGATTATCGGGTTCAATACCGCTTTCCTCTATTGCGGTGGTAAAATATTGAGGCCGTAACAAATGGCGCGGTAACCGCGGCAATCCCCTCTAACTTCTGAAACGATTTTTCAGCCATGAACTTGACGATTCTAGCGTTTATGTTGGTCACGATTCCTCTGTTGAATCGCTTGATGCACCCACACCGCAAGACACCATCACATTGATGCGGAATTGTTAAACGAAAACGGTGGTTGAGGTACCTGAAAAAAGCCAATTAACACCGCAGAAGCCTTGAAAACAGCCTATTTTGTCTTTGCTTCTTGTGTATGGTTTCTTCGTTCATTATTTTTACTTTGTGACGAATGGCTCGCGCTAAAACTTGAATATCGTTTAAACTTTACCTTTTTGGTTTTCTGCGGTCTTGCTGCATGGTACGCCAAAAAAGCTATTAACTCGAATTTCCTCAAGTGCCCGCTAACTGCTCTTGGCATTCTTTGCAATTTCCGTTCTATGCCAGGAAATCCCATGGGGATTGATGACGGCCACAGGAGATTTCTGGTGCTTCTCTAGCGGTGTGAATCTCTCAGGGTTTTTGTGTCTATTTAATGAAACAACCTTCCCATTATTTTACGTCTTGAGTGCTGGATATGTGAACTTCTTTCGTACCTTCCGGTGGCGGTCAGTGGCTGTTCAAGCGCAAGTCAATGATTGCATGCCGGTGCTGCACTGGTGTGGATGCCGCGAAAAACGGCCATGGCCATTGCATGGGTGACGCTTGGACAAACATGAAATTCCAAACCTTCTGGGCATTGCCAGCGTTAGCGATTGCCTGGGTTGGGTGCGAAAAGAGTAATGGTTACTGCCTGATGGCTTTTGATCGGTTCTGGTGGTGATTCATTTCTTTGGGATTTTTGAATTTTTCACTAAACAGGTAATAAAAAGGAAATAACCACTTGTCCTCAATTTTTTGGATGGTGGTTTTTGTTTTCTGTCTATTGTCCTTTTTTACGGTACTTACGCCTCTTCACTGTTTAAATTGCTTTATAGATTACGTATTTCAATTGGTAATGTCATTTTTTTTGCACAAACTACTATATTCTTGAATTAATAGTAAAACCATCCTTTTATTTCCATATTGTATATCTCTTATTTGGGTAAATTTGAAGTAAGTCTCTTTATAATGAGTGACAAGTTTTTCATCAAATTAACGACAAATGAACATTAGGTA
>Ga0163217_1000171_pt1 | contig 10048 bp, 12 predicted proteins | sample SynspAceP_FD_185933 | JGI IMG/M metagenome (GOLD analysis project Ga0163217, IMG submission 185933) | Saline lake microbial communities from Ace Lake in Antarctica - Synechococcus sp. Ace-P (PacBio error correction) | ecosystem: Environmental > Aquatic > Non-marine Saline and Alkaline > Saline ...
GTCCTTTGCCTTGATCCAGGTTGTGTAGCCGCGGGTGGGACTTCGTCGATAATAGATAAGCAGTCAAAACTGATCCACGGCGGCGGGTTTGTCCGCTACAATCAAAAGATTGGCGTTTGACCAAATGGCCTGCACAGTGGGCGACCTGGAATGCGGAATTTCGGCCCGGCGGCCATGTTCCACCACTTCCCAACTTCACGCGACGTTTTGTAGATCTTTCGCAACAGCGTGTTGGTTTTGTCCATGCGGTGCTCATTGAATAGCGTTCGTAGACTGACTGACCCAGTGCTAAAGTGCGATTCCACTCATAGAAAGAGAATGCGTTGTACGCTCCGCATCAGAAAGCGTACTCAGGCCCGAATGAATAGGTACGTATGGTATTTTACCAGTGCAGTGGTGGCCATGGCCAGACAGCGCCAACACGGATCTCTTTGGTCCAGGGTGTTTAATATTCCTACCGCGACAATGGCCTTTTCCTGAATAGTTTTACGTCAAGTTTTCAGACCCTATCACCGAAAAGGTTCCGTCTGTAGTTTAGCACTTGAGCGGTCCTCTTTACTGCGCTTGAGTAGGTCGAGCCAGACTCTCTGGGCTGTGAAATAGCCGGCAAGGCTTCGTTGGGTAATTGGCCGAGTGGCGTACATCACGGAACCAAGGTGAGCCTGATTGCTTCTCTCAGCTGCTGCACATAGGGTCCGGTCCGTATTGCAGGAATAGACAAAATGGGACAATCCTTGTTAATTCGGCCGTCCTTATCTATCCGGCCAGGCAATGAGTCTGGGGCCTATCGCTACCCAGGCGCCTTATTCGAGCGTGCGCTTGTGCGCTCAAATGCCTTTTACTGTAGCGACTCATGCCTGGGCAATTTTGGCCCGAGACATGGTGCTTCTCTTTTCTTGGCTTTCCACTTAACGTAGTGCGATGGGGTGTCTATGCCGAGCATATACAGCAGATAACGGCTCGGCCTTATTCACCAATTTGTTCCTGGCGTGGTGCATTCTGGTATGCGATCGGGAGATTCCTTGCCCTTCTCCGCAGGTGCGTCCACTCTTGTAGTCACAGGGTTTCGCTTATCAGCTTGCAGCCCGCTTCACGATCACTGCTGAGTCAATCCAGAATCCGGGTCAAGGGTCTTCATCGAGAACAATGTGCTTGGGAATGAGTCGGCTGGGTTTAGCGGCTCAGGCCTGGCGCTGGCCGGATTGCGCCTTGTGTCGTACTTGTGAGGCCAGCTCTGCACTGCAGGCCTATTCGTGATCACGAGCCTCCTAAAGCCACTGCTGTTTGCTCATATGATGCGCTCTGCTCATAGGGCGGCAGCTTTGTTGAGAGCCTAGAAGCCGCGAGAAGATTCCATCCATACCATAAAAAGCAATGAGCCAGGGCTTCGTAATTCGTGCTTTCTCTTATTGGCAAATGAGTTCATTGAGACTTGACTGCTTGAATTCCACACAGAACTCCATTATGTGGCTGTTGCAGAGCGTTATTTCACATTGCCTGAATTTCGGTCTGTTCAGTTGCGCAAAATCTGTTGCTGCGGATCAGCAGCGTCGGGATAGAAAGGGCCGGGCCTTGAAGTGGACAACCGGTTATATGCCAGAGGATCTGCATGAACCAGAGTTGGCCAGTTTACGTGCGAACCGAACCAGACATCTTTGTCTGATTGCTTCTTTGTGCTGGGTCTTGAATTTGGGTGGTGGACTTGTATAAATACTCGATACTGCACAGGGATTATTGGAACAGCTTCGCGCACCACCAACGTTCGAAGCTTGAGCATCAGCGGTTGAATCTTTGAAAAGAAGATCCAGCCTAGGGTGGTCATGAGCTCTCAAACCTCGGATACCCACACGCATCCACGGGCCGCCAGGTGATGCGGTAACAGTGCTTTACATCCTAACTGGCTGCAATCTTGAACTCAAGTGTGGTATTTGGGGTCTGACCGACAAGGCCCGATAGCTCTGGCAGCTTGGGCAATTTCAACAAAGAGCGGATCGTGCCTCGGCTAGAAAAGCTGCGGCACCAGAGTACAAGTTGGTCGATTCGTCGGATGACGTCATTGAATCAGAAACTCCATTTCATCTATCGCGCTTTAGTCCGTCACCAAGCGACTGAGCCCAAGTCCATGTCAGCAAGATCATCGGAAGGTCTTACGCTTTGGCCGCGCTTCATTAATGCGACCTATCTTTGGCAATTATTCTGGGAGGTTTGTCTCTACAGACGGAGGGTTTTTAAAAAACGTGGCGCTTATTTCACACCGCGCGCCACAGCTGATCCCAGCGGGTGGTTGTAGTTTCGGGCTTATTTCAGTTTCCTGCTTCATGCCCCACTCAGGCGTGACCGGCACCCGACGGGCCGGGCGCATGGTATGCGTAGACGCGTAGTTGCGCTGCACAGAGTTGGTTTGATGCTAGTCCAGTTGGACCGCTCAAGAAGGACTACATCTTAGCGTCACAGCGCGCCGGCGGCGTTGAAGTCTCGAGGCCACGTTCATGAGGTGAAGTGCGCCTGAGTTGGCGAGAGCACTCCGAGCAGCATGATTTCCACCTTCGCATCAGGCCGTGCCCTTTCCCTGAATACGCGGCTTCCAGCCCTTTTAGCGCGGCGCGGTGATTCAGGCGGGTGTCGTCCGTGGGGTTATTGGCAATTCGCAGACGATGCCTTTTGGGCAAAAGCGGGCTTACGGTGGGTGAACATTGGCCGGTGCGGATGCAGACCCGGACATATTTCGGCACAGGGAGCCTTGCGCCTTAAACTTCTGCAGGCGCGGGCGGTTAGGTGGCGACTCTTCGCGATCGGCTCTATTGGTTTTTCCAGGCGTGGCCGAATGAACGGCTGCTGCAGATCTCCTGTTTGGCCGGGCTGGCTTCTTCCAGCGCCCCCAGGCAGGAATAGCGCGCGCAGTTGCGGCGCGGTCTTTTCCCCGACACCTTTGAACTGCTGGCGTCAGTGTCCAGGCGTCGGCCCTGGCCAGATCCAGGCGGTTTTTATGCCCATCGTTTGGTGAAGGTGGTTCGTTCATGCGCCGGCCCCCGCCCCATACTTCAATTGACCTTGAACTGCCTTCAGCAACTTGTCACGAGGCCGCTCGGGGTCACAGATGTCCCACACGCCCGCCGTAGTGTTTCTACTGCCAGGCTTGCCGCAATGGTTTGCCAGTTTGACATTACTCCAGTGCAGATACTCCACTTACAATAACCATCTAACATGCTATGGTTGACATGTGTTAGTTGCATAAATCAACCTACTATGGAAAGACTTGCCATGCCAAAGGCTTTATAAGATCCTTAGAAACGGACGGGCGTTTATCCATTCCACCGTGTTGATCAGACGCGCTTACCGGCACCTAGAGCTTCACTCTCTATGCCTGCAATTGCTCCCTAAATAATCATTCATTCACGCCACGGCTCGGGCAACCTATGTCAAGAGGTGGGTTTGCTTTGCCATCCTGGAACGGCCAGTCTATCCCCGTCGTTATATTATCAAGCCACACGGCAGTTGTTAGGACGCCCCGGACACAGTGCGAGCTCTCCTAGCTATATGACTTTTTCTCACACAGTCAGAATGAAACGTGGCGTGGTGGCATTAGGCAACAGACAGCTTGGGGATTAGCCCACGCCGGTTGAGCCGACCATGGGAGAGCACCACGGTTAGAGGCACGGACGCTGGAACGGATTGGGAGCTGGCTCAGATCCTTTTCACACGGCGCCCACGCGCATAACTGTGTGTGCCGTCTACCATTGACGTGACAAGCCCATCGAGGACGCTGACGGCAGCCCGGCAAACGGATTGAGCAAAGAGACGGGCGGCGCTTAGTCACCGCGCCAGATATCCAAGGTCGGGACCCTAATGCCCGACTGTATATGGAGTGATGATTTAGTACAGTGAGGTTCGCAGTTTACTCCACGCGCAGCACACGGCTTGCGCGGAGACAAGTGAGTGAGAGCGAAGTCTCGATGATCCCATCGTTGATGGAACGCCGGTCCAGTGACACACCACGAGAACCAGTGGGGCTGGTCGATGCACAAGAGGACAACTGGGTCATGTTAAGGTATGTATGCCTTTGAATAGTTTGTCGGTCGTCGAGAACACCGAAGCCTGTCAACACGAGGTGGACTGGTATATATGCGCGTTTCATGAAGGTAATTCGGTCTTCGTATATTAGACAAGGTGCAGTCACACGACGATTCTCGTCCACCAAACGGTTGTTTTTATTTCAGCAGACCGCACGGTCAGGTCCTTCAGCGATACGTGGATGAGCAGCGAGTGCTGTTCGATCCCCCTATCAGCGCCAACTTGGCCCGCTTTTCGCTAAGCTTGCCGACGAGCTCCCTTCGTGACATTCCCATTGTTTCTGACCAGCGAGGCACACAATTGGACCCGATTCACTTTCGGCGAGATTACTTGGGCTCCCGCATTGAGTTTTCCGTCAAGGCCTACAGGCCTGCGAATAGCCACCAGGTACGCCACTGGTTCGTGATATGGCCCTCAAATGATGTCCACAAACGCTCACGTTCTGAAGAAGAGCTTCAGAACTCGCCGCGGCGCCATATCGTGAACTCATGGCGTGGAAGACTGATATGTTACCGACTATGACCAGGCCATTCGGCGGCATAATCTGCCAGAGTTGCTCACCACATCCATGTCCGGATGGAGCAGAACACAGCGCTGCCTGCTCGCAAAAAGAAACGTCCCCCGCCACCAAAGGGGACCGCCCTGGAAAACAGCCAGCACGCAGATGGCTGGAGGATGCTAGGCCATGATTAGGCACCGCAGGGTCAAGTCCGGTTGATCTGATCACGGGGACAACGCTCCAATAAATGCCGAGGCTTGAGCGAAGGCCGCCAGATTGGATTGCGTTCTTCAACCGTGACGTTGGTGGCGGTGCCAGGCTATGAACCGAAAGACATCAATGGCTTTACCAGCCGCTTTTATCGGCGAGCTTGTTTGGAAGGAGCTTCTGAATGCGCTGGTAGACGATCACGGAGCCTACGTACGTGTGGGTACGCGATTTCCAGACTCGATCGTTTTTCGGGTCCACAAGCAGTCGAGCAGAGTCATTCCGCCGCTTTATGCTCTTGTTATCGAGCAAATTTCATCGAGAAGGCGAGGAATCACCATTACCAAGGTGAGGTCCATCACGGGGTAAAGATGACGCATCGTGAAAGATGAGATAATAATCCGCTGGGAGCACGAAACTGGCCATCAGGTTGAACGTCGGGTATTGGTTGGAAGCTGCCTGCACCTCGAACTAATCGAAGGCGCTGAGATCATTGGCGAACACTGGCTCTAAATCAGGAGGAATAACGTAATTCAGGGCAGAACTGGGTCGTCACCCAGCTTGGCGATCCCGTTCAAGCTGGCCGATCTTGAGAAGAATCTCGGTTATCGCATAGCGATTAAAATTCTCGCTATGCTCTCGGCAACTACGTAGCGGAAGCTTGCAGATGACTCTCTCAAGCACCCAGGTTGAAAACCCGAGAAGGTTTATGAAGTGTTGGCCGCAGAGATTACAATACTTTTCCAGTATCTCCTGGCCAAATACTCGCCGATCCAGGGGAAGCTCTTGACCGCCTGACGGCGGCTGACCATTAGAGCACCTGCACCGCGAGCGGGAGAGGTGGCTACAGCGATGTGTTGCGAAGTAGCCGGGCATACAGCTCCCGGACAACAGCAGGAAATCCAGCGGTTGGGAAGCGGAAACCGGACATCGAGCACCGCCCTCTTGCGCGTGTGAAGGAAATCACCCTAGCAATGGTCGTTTGCTTAGGGTGGTCCATCCGCGCTGCATAAAGCTTACCGCTGACGTTCCTAAGAAGTCGCCGGAGATGGGCCGCTCATTCAATCAAACCAACCTGCGAATGATCTATAAATCTCGCCAGTCCGAAACTCCGTGACGTCGCCTTTTTTGTGATGACTTTTCGCCGATGGCAATCGGCGAAATGACATCGTGTTCTTTGCCAGCATGGCAAAGATACTTTGAGCAATTACAACGCTTCTCGACCATCGACGCGCTGGAGACCGAGCAATTTTATCAGAAGTACCCACGAATGGACTCGTACTCCCGGAAGAGACTTCGTCAAACGCGGTTCGATTCCTCCATGACTTAGTTTCCGCTTCTACGCCAAATCAGAAAGACTAATACCCCGCAAGCTGACGCCCCGAACAGTACCAAAGCGTAGCGCCCTAAACCCTGCTCGAAAAGCTGTGGAGTGATCATTTTTGGCAATCGCTCCAACATTCACGGAGAAACCCCGGGCGCGATCAGAAAACGCGCCGCAAAAGAAGCTACCGCAGTAGTTCATTGAACAAATTTTTATCGTGTTCGCGATGTGGCCGAGCGAAGGCAAAATCCAGATAGAGCGTTACATACAGCCTTCACCCCCATGCAATTGCGCATCATGAAAAGACGGAGGCAGTGCCTTCCGCTAACCTTCTCTAACGGTGAGCAGCATTGGGCTTTCAGGTAAGCTTCGAAGGTGAAGCAGCATTTTAAAGGCTGTGGGAACTCGACGGGCACTGGCGCCTACGCGCACGAGCCCTTTATGCAGAAGATTCTATTATCGCGGGACCTACAGCCAAAAAGAACACATCGTTCATGAGGAGGGGCGCTATTTTCTCTGAGCTACGAGGGAGGCCATTCCGAAGAAAATTCTGGCGAGGTTGCCGCCTTACTGGTTTTGTTGACTGCTAGAGGGCGCGGGCTTTGGCTATCAACAATAGCGCGAGTTCATGAAGAGGAATGGCTATCCGCAGAAAACGTTTCCTACTTCCTCCTCATCAATGTGGGATCTTTCGACATCCTAAATGGCTGGAACGGAATATCGAAAGACCTAGCATGCTATTTTTCTCCCGGTCGTACGGCCTTATGTGCTGGCCGCCCTTGGTAGACAATGGCGCGATCCAATTATGACCAATGACCGGAAGTCCCCCCCCCCGGATGAACGAATTCCTTGCAGATTCGCCTGAACGCCGGAATATCTATCTCCGCGTTTTCCCTTCCGCGAAAGATCGTGAAGCCATCGCCCCTTCGGGCCATTCCCAAAGGTCGTAGCGGGAGGAGCCTTCTATATCGACGAGCGCCTGCATTGAAGGCCCTGCAATGGCTTGGTGGGCTCTTCAGCGGGACGCGACTGAACAGAACTTTGGCGTTGTACCTCGCCACGGAACACCCTGAAGCATAAAATCAAGCCTGCACCCTTATCTCTTGGCAAGCGACTGCGGTCGACACTTCAATCACATCTGGGCTATGTGAACGCAGCCATTGTGCATCTATGCTCCATGGCATCACGTTTACAGACGCCAGCGGGCAACTCTGTCCGCCTGACGTCTCACCTCTTACGCCTGGTCTTTTGCCACTAAAAAAAGAGAATGCGGGCGCTGGATACGCCGATCTTGACGTGATCGCATTACTCATGAAGCAGCGGGAATGTCCAGGGTCACGGAATACTACTCGCGCCGACGCGGCCAAACTGGTGGAGCTACAGCAAAAAATCTTTGAAAAGCCGAGTGGACCTGTCCGCGCACACATTATCCCTCTTGGCCGCACGTTAAGCGGCAATTGAAGCAGCGCAAGATCAGGTAAGGAGCACTGATCCCGGTTATGGGTGGCCGCTGTAACTGTAGCAATCAGTGTCCTGCAAAGTTTGCGCTATATGGCTGGTGCGGGTTAACGCGCCTGATTGGGCACAAGGAGCAACAGGGTTAGTGGCGTACCGGCCAAGCCTCGTGACGATGGCAGCGAATGGCGGAGACGCTAGACCTGCCCTGGAGCGCCGGAAAGCCCAAGAATCCTCACAAGCTGCGAGATTGTACTGGCGGAGTATGAAACTGCTGGAGGAAACAGACAGGCAGCGGCAAGCGGCTGTGGCCTTGACGATCAAGGAGGAAACCCGTGTGCTAAGCAGCGTCAAGTCACCTCGCCCCGAAGCTGCGCCTTGCAGGTTTGAAGACGCAGCACCAAACAAACGCCGTAATCAAAGCACTGAAGAGCGTACGGCGAGGATCAAGACATTACAGAGGCGGGTAGCCCCGCACCTCCGGGCGAATCGCCAAAGCAACACGTGAACCTCGGCGGACGGAGATGCATCTCTGATCCACCATTTTGGGCGCACCCTGAAACTGTCGCAGACTCTACGAAGACGCGCTAAGCGCGGTACGACGGCCGGCGCGTTGTAAACGAGTGCTGCACAGGGGAATACACCGGGACCAACGGCGGCTGAAGTGCGGCCGTTTACACTCTTGCTGCGTAAATGAACCAAGCGGAATTGCCGGCGGATCATCGAGGTGGAGAGGAACTGGCTCGTCAGAAGAAAGCAAAACACCTGGCTCCGTGAGAAAGTGCTCTTTGAAGCTTTAGGGCCGCTGATTAGCTAATACGCCCCTCGGGGACGCCTGACGCAAGTAGGGGCGTCAGAGACATTCGCCACTGGTGCAGATCGGCAATGAGAGACTCCTATTCTCAAACTCAAACAGGGAAGTGTTTCCGTGTTCTGTTTGCGATTCGCACCAGCATCAAGCAATCACCGGCAACTCTACCAATACCCCGACTAAAGTAGCCAACTGCCGCGCCGGATGCAGGCCAAACAATGCTATGGCGGCCGCCACGGCCGAGCTCAAAGAAATTACTGGCACCGATCATGGGCTGCGGGAGCCGCCCCGCTGTGGTGGCACACGCCAAGCTTTGGCCCCATCCATAAGCGATGAAGAAGATCGGAACGTTTGTATCGTCCAGCGGTATGGCAATGAGGAAAACTGTGTAAGGGGTTTGGTTTCAGGATAACCTCACCCTGAAACGCGAAGAGCAGCGAGGGTAAATGGATCAGCCGATAGGCGTCACCGGCGCCACTCGTTTTCATGAACACATTGTCCGAACCAAGTGGGCCGATACCCTTTCGGGCACCAGTGGCCCGGCGCGAAGATACCGGGGCAGCGAGTGGGATCACGATATACAAGCACGAACCGAAAGCACGACGGTGTCCCAAGGGACTGTGCATATCGGATATCCAGCAAGCAGGACAACGATAGCGCGAAGGCCAGAGCATGATCAGATCATTAACGGCGACCCTGCACCAGCGTATAGGCCGCATCCCCCTTGGTGAGATAGCTCCAGACAAACACCCGATCGCCGTGCATGGCGCGGCCCCCAGCAGGATGGGCGCCTGCCAGAATACTGGCTTTGCCAGCCTCATCGGAATCAGGGGCGCAAACACGCCGACCGTGAGGAAGACAGGAGATGACAAAGAACATTGGGTGAACGGCTTGATCAGCCAGTTTACGGCCGTGTGATCACCAGCCCTTAGGCCTTTTTTTGTTCCTGCCCACCCCGGCAACCGCGCTGACAGTCAAATACTTGGCGCCATCATCGGAAAGATCATGGCCGCAATCAGGATCGCGGTTACCGGAATGGACACATGTGCATATCTCGAAGCGCGAATAGCGTTTCCGGCATCTACGGGGGCACCTGCCCAAGCGCGACCACCGGCACAATGGCCAAGGCGACCCACGATCGTTAAGTAGCCGCTCAAAGAAAGCCCATGCTTTCAGGCGGATTGTCATGTTCGGTTGATACCCGTATTCACGTGATGGTCCTCAGATAGCCGTTTGATTACCCGCTGATCAGCCTCTTCTGCGCTTTCTTTGCGCTCGGAGTAGCGATCGGTCAGGTAGGCAACTGCGGTTCTCGTCCAGCAGGGTGATTTCATCAATTCTTCCATGACGTCGACGATCCGTCCCATAGAAACGGTGAGGCTTCATCCTCGTTGTCATCAAACTCCATGAACGCTTTAGGTCGGAATTGGTTTGGGGATGGTCACCATCCGCATCCAGCGTCCAGCCAACCCGCAACTGGTTGACGCATTAAACGATTGGGACCCGCCCGAGACCTGCCATCACCGGAGGTCTTGCCCTGGGTGGGCTAACAGCCCCATCGATAACGGAATCCAGTCAATCTGGGTTTTCATAATGCCCGGTCATGGCCCCGGCCGCTCCGGTGAGCAACCAAGACATGCCCCTTCAAGACCACTGCGCCAGTCCCGTAAACTCTGGACTT
>Ga0163217_1029374_pt1 | contig 10048 bp, 5 predicted proteins | sample SynspAceP_FD_185933 | JGI IMG/M metagenome (GOLD analysis project Ga0163217, IMG submission 185933) | Saline lake microbial communities from Ace Lake in Antarctica - Synechococcus sp. Ace-P (PacBio error correction) | ecosystem: Environmental > Aquatic > Non-marine Saline and Alkaline > Saline ...
AAGAGAGAGATAAACCTTTGGGGAAATGGGAAACCCCTTTTTGGAGGGGCGGGTTGGTTTTTTTTTTTTGGCCCCTTTTTTTTAAATCCCCCTGGAAAAAGTTTTTTTAAAAATAAAATCCCCTTCCCTTTTTTGGGAAAAAAGTGGGGGGGAAACCATGTTTAAAATTTTTCCGCATTTAATAAAAATTCGGGGAAGGAAAAAAAGCGATCTTTTCTGTTTTTTTGGATGTTTTCCTAAAAATCATTAAATTTTTTCCCGGAATTCCGAGATGGGTTTAAGTTTTTTTTACTCCTAAAAGAATTCGATTGGCTTCTAGGCTATGAAACAGAACTTTTCCAAGTCCCCCCTTAGGAAAACCCTTCGAAAAGCTCCTTTGAAATCAAGGAGGGGGTTATACATTGGCTCCAAACTCAAAAAAGAATTCCGATGGTATGGGGAAGAAATATTCCCCCTTTTTGATCCAATACTATATGAAATTTAATCTCCTACAATGATGACATTCCGGCCACCGCAAAATGAAGTGACGAATTGGGCGAGGTAGAAGGGGAAGACGGGGATTTTGATTAACCCTTGCAGATATCTACGAAACAAAAAACATAGACATATGGATCTTTTGAGCGAGATAAAGTCCTATGGTGGAGAGAAATCTAAAAAGCGTGTAATTGTTGGTGGAGCTTCTCCATCCATCCTCGCTATGCCTATACGGCAGCTAAATGTTTTCAAGATCGAGGCTTTGAAGTTTATTCCTATCGGAATTTAATAAAGGCGAGGTTACAGGTAAACTATTCCTGAATTTTAAGAGAAAAGGCTGATCTATAGCTATCGATACCATTACGCTATATAATAATTCAGATCATCAAAAAAAGTGGATTGAATTACCTTTGGGATTGGAAACCGAAATCGAATTCCTCTTTAATCCAGGTGCGGAAAAATCAGATTTTGCTAGAAAAGCTAAAGCACAATGAATAAGTTGTTTTAAATGCGTGTAATTTGGTAATGTTGAAGTACATGGGCCCAGTTCTAAGGCCAGATTTCCTTAAAAATCGATCCATATAAATAATATGCGGAAATGTGAGATTAGCGAGATCATGATGAAGAATATCAAGATTAGTTGTGAAGTCCTCCTATATAGTGCTTACCGATCAATAAGTGAGTTAGTGTGATACAATTAGGCTAAGCAGTGGAAAGGAAGATTGAATAAAGAATTTTTTGAAGTGCCAAACTGGGGGAGTCCTTTTAGAATAAGCATATTCTTTAATCATACTTGGCAAAGCATGCCAAAATCCACAGTAGGTAATGAAATCCAACCAACAGCGGAGAATAGTATAGTATCCTCCAAGTTACGAATAATTCTAAAAAATCTTTCTGCCCTAAGGGTTTTGAGTAGGTAGAGTTTGAATTGCAACTGTGCTAAAAAAATAAGATCGCGATAATCGTAATTGGGATGTTTGTCGAGGATATTTTGTATCTCGAGCGATGTCCTTTAATATTGCAGCAGGTCCTTACTTTCAGATTTCCCAAGTAAAATTAAGGGCTTAAAAAAAAGCTATCTGGAGAGAAAAAGGATGAATGTTGCAGTATTCTTTCAGATAGATCTTCAGAGAGAATCATACTTATGACAATGAACACATTGAGCTCTACTGACTCTCGGAGTAGAGAGTACGATCACTGAGAATACAGTATCTAAATATAACATCAATCACACAGGAGCGTAACGAGTAGCGAGATCCAGAAACCATAAACAGAGATAACAGTACTTTATTATGCGCAGCGCACCATAATATACGTCAGATTAGAGAGTAACACTGTAATCTGCTCAATTCACCATATCTATAATACGGTCTCACATCTATGTCTGCTACCACAAGTGAGGCTGCAGAGTGCTGCGCACTGATCAACTCAAGTACGAGACATTATATATCAACTCTTACTACTGGAAGATGTATATAGTGAGTATATATATCTCATACACATTCCATCCATTCTATCATCACGTACTTATATACCGAGATATCGTACGAGATATACATACTCTCAGGCTTTTAATTAATACGACTCACATTCACTATATATACATCCTCACACAATGATCACAGACTAATACTCTAAATTATTCTATACTTTTTAATTTAATTTCATTCGTGAACTCGCGAGGTCACACAATGATTAGATACGCTATGACACAGGAGTGTTTGAAGTCATTTGTATCCGAGCATCTTAGTTCTACATCAGCTTCTAGAAAGTCGATCTTCAGTCACTGGAGGTAGCCTATAGTGCGTCAGCGGGGAGTAGACAGCCACACACTCATAGAGAGAGAGAGCACGTGAGAGAGACCAGCTTATTTTGTGCGCCATTATATGGGCTCAGATTATTTATAAAACGAAGAATACTTATCCATAGGAATTTAAAATTCTGGACAGAAATTTAATCAGAACAGAAAGTTTCTTTCTGTTCAGATCATTTCCTGAATTAATTTCTCACAGTTTTTGACTGGAATTCGTATGAAAAAAGTATATCCAGTTGATTGATTGGTCCAGCCAGCGCGAAGTTCCGGATTGGAATGAATTCTATTTGAGGCAGGAATAATGGGGATTTTGGGTACTCATTGGAATAATACCTTTCGATATGTAGTCACACACAGGATTTACTTCTACTAAGGTTAATCGGATGCGTCCTGGGATAACCTACCTCAGATAATTATTTGAAGGAATTGACCAAAGTAGCAAGTCACACTCAATTTCTCTTTGGCCATTGAGGCTGTAGTATTCTGTATGCTCCAAAGCCCCGTAGAGGAGTAGGGGAGGAATATAGAAATAAGGAAAATAAATTTGATTCGGAACTGGTGGGGAGATCCATAAGTGTAACAGCTGAACAATCAAATATTTCACCTGAAAACTTGAACCTTCCATCCTAAAAAAATCTGCTTTAAAAACTTTCGTCTGAGAAGGAGGAAATTTTGATTGATTCTGAATCAAAAAGCTTCGAGCCAGAATACTTTGGTCCCGCTTTTGACTTTACGTTGAACGGGCTTGCGTCGGTTCCTTCACTTCAATAACCTCCTCTTGGATTAAAGGTATATTTTTTGGAAACTTTGGATTTAGTCAAGATATTATTCCACTTTCCACTCCATAAAAGAAGTCTTTGTACTTATATGAAATAGGATACGCCTTACCCAAATCCTGATTGAATCGTCAACTTATTTCTGAGAAAGGATTAATGTTCTTCAGCTGACGGACCTGGATTTTGATTTAGGATGAATCGAAAGAAGGTTTGCTCAGCCCAATAGCACCAAGTTTTGTTGGGGATTTCATCTCCAGCTGGATTCGATTAAAGGATTTAGAAACTTTAAAAAAGACCTTTGCTCAAGGTTGATATACCAAACTTAAGTCCCCAGCACCAAGCCGGGCTCCCGGCAATAATAAAAGTCGTAGGTATCCATGGGTAAAAAAAAATGCTACCCCTTCCAAAAGAGGTAGCCAATTTGAAATTTAAGCTAAAGCTTTTTTTACTCTTCGCAGTTTTCAGATACAGCAACTGAATAAATCACTAAACCGAAAACCAATTTTTGTTGACTGCATCAGCATGTTGTAGAACAAGTCAATAGAACTTACTTCAACATCCTGACAACAAGTTTCCTGGAAGAACCATATATCCGATAGGATAGATAGAAACCAAGCCAAGTGTGATGAAGATTTTTCCAAAGGAACATTGCTCTACTCAAGCTGGACCTATTAGAATCCTTAGCAAGCTTAAAGCGATATCACCACAAATGACTTCATATACGATGTATACAATACCTGCGTAGAGATAATTCCCCCAACATGCATATTGTTGTCCAATAACCTGAAAGTCTCAAACCAAATCGTAACCTGCTACAAGCATTACTACGAAAGCAACGATAGCTTCCGTAAAGTGATCCTTTTGCTCCAATGGCTTTGTTAGCAATAGAAATTCCCCAACGCACATCACGAACAGTCAAAGTCCAATCCACATAATCTAAATGCTGTTGGGCCTAGTTCTGTTTTGCATTGTAGAAATCTCTCATGTAATAATAATGCAACTCTGCAATACCTGTAATGAGACGCTGATACTCGAAGCGAAACAGCTTGCCATTGCCATCGACAGAGCCTCCTTTCTAACAAAGAAAGATACACTGCTGAAGCAAGCATTGCGCATATAGCCAATGAAGGAAGGTAAAAGGCTACTGGGTCAGAGTTAATGATGCGGTCTGTCCACCTAGTTCCGACTGCCTAAATTTGATATTCATAGATTTTCTAATTGGGTAGGTGATACTGAAATTTAATAACATTGTAAATAAATGAAATAAAGCTTGGTGTTTACAAAAATGAAACCAAAATTAAACCAAAATATATAAGAGCTTATAAAACAGGTATAAACGTCAGATATTTGAGGAATAGAAATGAAAAACGATTTTTGTGGTAAATTTTCATAAATCAGAAATTTTACTCTTGACTGGTTTTTTTCGGAGAAATTTACATTTTTACTATCCCGAAATGATGCAGGAAAAGTAGCAATGAGTTGACTTTTTTTAAAACCTATCTTGCAACTTATCTAAAAATATAAATAATCACCTTTTGAGCCCATTTAGAGGTTTTCTCGAAAAACATATGAGTTGAAAAAAGCTAAAAAATCCAGAAGATACGGTGCAAGTAATATCGTCAGGTACTCGAAGGTCTGGAAGCGGTTCGAAAAAGACCCGCTATGTATATTGGTGACATCGGTATCAAAGGACTACACCATCTCATTTGGGAAGTTGTAGATAATTCTTATTGAATGGAGGCGTTGGCAGGACATTCGATACGATCCGCGTGACGATCAACGAAGACAACTGCCGCTACAGTTTGAGGAAAACGGCCCGGGTATTCCGACCGACATGCACGAGAAAAGAGAACAAAGTCCGCCTGGAGGTAGTACTTACCTGTACCTTCAAATGCTGGAGGCAAATTGATAAAGATACTTACAAGTTTTCAGGCGGTTTGCAACGGTGGTCCGGAGTTTTCTTGTGTGAATCACGTTTTCCGACCCAGAATTTGAAGGCTACGGGTTTTGGGGGGGGGGGGGGTTTTTTTTTTTTAGAAATGGAATCATTACTGAAACAAGAATTTAAATAGAGTTCCTCATACTCTGCTTCGCAAAGGTTGGTGAAACGGATAAAAGGGGAACAACCATCTTCAGTTCAAAGCCTGACTTCATCCATCCTTTGCCGGATTACTGAATACAATTATGAAAACTGTAGCAAACAGACTTCGAGAGATGTCCTTTTTGAATGCTGGAATCCGTATTTACTTGACTGAGATCTCCAGAAAAAGAGGATGAATGGACTTTTAAATCCTGATGATTTGTATTCTGAAGGAGGTTCCTGATCGAATTTGTGCAATATCTTGATGTCAGGTAGAGTAAAATTAATGAAGCTCCGATTTAATATCGAAATCAAAATCAGGGAAACGTACCGGTACAAGCTAGCAATGAGCTACAATTTCCTATTCGGAAGAATGTCGTTTCCTATGTGAATACAATTAATACGTACGAAGGTGGGCTACCCATGTAAACTGATCTCGAAGAAGCCCTAACTAGGAGTTTGAATCCTAATGCGGATAAGTCAGGAATGCTCGAAAAATTGAAAATCGAAGTTTCCGGAGACGATTTGCAGAGAAGGCTTTAACAGCAGTCATTTCCGGTGAAGGTTCAAAAGAGCCGCAATTTGAAGGTCAGACCAAAGGTAAATTGGGTAACTCGGATGTGGTAGCCGCAGTTAGATTCTGCGTTTTCAGAAGACTTACAATCTGGTTGGAAGAAATCCGCGTGAAGCAAAAAATAGTAGGGAAAAGGTTATTCTGCCGGCTCAAACTCGGAACATGCTGCGCGTAAAGCGCGTGAAAATGTACAGGCGAAAGAAGTATTTTGGCGTGGTGGCTTACAGGAAATTAAGCCAGATTGTGGCGAATAGTGATCTACTGGTTTGGGAGCTTTAACCCTATCCCGAAGGGGAAACTGCTGCAGGTGGTTTCTGGCTAAGCAAGGAACGAGATCGAGATTTCCAGGCGATTCTTCCTTAAAAGGGTAATTTTAAACGCTAGAGAAAGCAACATGAACATAAAATCTAATGAAAACGGGAGATAAAGAATATTTTAAAACAGCCTTGGGAAGTTAAATTTTGGTACCCTTGAGGATGAAATAAGGAGCTGGACATGTCCTGGTTTGAGATTATCACAAAATCATAAAATTATGACGGATCGGACATTGACGTCACAACATTCGAACTTTGATTTGTGACCCTTCTTCCAGATTAAGACATGAAGGGCTTTGATAGAAAACGGTTACGTTTCATATCGCTTGCTTCTCTGTATCTTTTTGAAGAGAGGTAAGGATGAAGCCGTTAACTGCTGGGAACTGAGGAGGAGCGGAAAATTCCCTAAACTGCTGAAAATGGCAAAAAGATGGTGCGAGAGACAGTGTGGGGAAATCCGCAGCGCTACAAGGTCCTAGGTGAAATGAACCCTGAGCAATTGTGGACTACAACTATGGACAAGTGTTTCGTTAACTATCAAACAAAGTGAATATGAATCTGCTGCTGAGCAGATCATTTATTCAGCGTGTTGGATGGGAGATGAAGTAGCTCCTCGTCGAGAATTTTATTGAAAAAAATGCGAAAATACGCTTAAAATAAGACTCCTAACAAAAAAGGGCTTTTAGCCCTTTTTTTTTATGTTTACAGTCAATCTAAAAACAGAATAGCAAGCCTAATCTAAATCCTTTCAAATAAATTGTTGAGTTTGAAAATTAGCTGCTGCTGATAAATACGATTCGATTATCCAAATAAAAGTGCCTTGTTAGCAGGGATTTGAGGTTGGCTGACTTTTAATGGACGAGTAATTGGATCAATCAAAAAAATCCAGTCGCTCGATTTTTGAGAATTGAAGTTTTCTGCGATTACTGCGTCAAATTTTTGGATGAATTTTTCATGATTCGATAGGTTTCGCTTTATAATTACCTAGACTAACGAGAAGGGAGCGGATCGATTATCAGGTTTAAGGGAAGAGCATCAAAGCGAACTGATGAAAAAATTACAGCAGTTTTCAATGAAGACAGCATGATCATTTCACACAATGTGATCTTGCCTGAGCCTAAATGATGAGAACAAATTACGCTGGGAAATATTCCAAAACTTCAGAAGCTGAGCAGGAAAAAGTTCATCATTATTATTCAAAAAGTAATTTTATCCAATGCTTACGCCTATGTGTATGATGGGTATCGACTTTTCCAATTCCTGATGAATAAGCTCCTGGTTTTTGGGGGTGTTGACAACGAGCCCAGGAGAACGAAAGATAATGCGAAAGCTGAGCTTTGTGCAGATTCCTGCCAATATTCCAACACGATTTTTTGAAAAATAGAACGCCGAAAATTCACTTTTCATAATTCCCATCGACAGAAGTCCATTCGCGAGCATATAGTTTCCCTATTCAGAAATGTGGAAAATCGCAGAATTAGTCCTTTTCGAATTACCTCGAAATGGGGATCTTACGTTGGAGGAAAGTGAAGATATGGAAATGCTAACTTCTTTGGGAGGAGTGAAGCGGAAATTGATGGAGCGAAAGACCGGTCGTGTAGTTCGAATAGAATCAAGAAGGACCTACAGCAAGTGGATGCTTCAAACTCCTTGTTTGGAGCGATGGACTTGAAAATGGACTCGATTTTTTTTAGTGAAGCCGTGCCCAGTATGAATAGATTTTTACCGGACTAATGGCAAATTTGTTGGAATAAAAGATTTAAGAAAACGTCCTCCCTCAAGTACATCCTCCCGGTCCAAGCCACTTTCTTATCAGGATGAAGGGACTAATTGATAATTTTCGAAAGCGTTGAAAGAAAATAGATATTCTTCTCCACCAGCCTTACAATAATATTAGACCTCCATCTTAGAATCTAATCGATTCAGCCGCAGTGAATCCAGATGTGATGGCTATCAAAATGACCATCTACCGACTTGCAAAGGATAGTAAGGATCACCAAGTCTTATACTTCGTGCAGCAGAAAATGGGCAACATGTTTCCGTATATTTGAATCAAAGCCAGATTCGATGAAGAGAACAATATTCCGTGAAGCGAAAAAACTTCAAAAAGGCTGGCTGTTTTGGTGATTTACGGTATTTTCGAATGTAAGACCTCATACTAAACTACTGCTTATCGTAAAACGGGACGGGGAGAGATCAGAGATGTGTGCAATCTAGGTTCGGGTAATTACAACGAAAGACACCGCTAGATTTTATACTGATATTGGTTTGTTAACCACCAAATGAGGTCTTGGCAAATGACGTTTCGGAATTTTTTCACGTAATCAACCCGGTCACTCCATGGCCGATCAGAATCAAAATCTGATTCTGCACCCCGAGACATGCAAATCAACTGATTGAATTTATTCGAGAAGGAAGCTGAAAAATGCCCGAAAATGGATTGCCAAGTGGAGTTTTCATTAAGGTCAATTCCCTGGAGACTCTGAAATCATCCTAATGGCTTATAATAGAGCATCCTCAATCTGGGGTGACAGTGAAGTTGATCATTTAGAAGGAATCTGTTTGGTTTGAGACCTGGTCCGCGTTGGTTTGAAGCGATAATATTGAGGTGATTTCAATAGTTGGGGACTTCTTGGAGCATCAAAGAATCTATCCATTTCCATAACCAATGGAAAAACCCGAACTTATGCTGGAAAGCGCTGTATGATAGGTGAGAAGCTTTGACACACGATTAGAAACCTTGTTTTCAAATAGGGCCCCTATGGAAAGCAATTGTGAATATCATCGCTTAAATAATCTTCAGATATGTGAATTCATATGTCATGCAAGGAAGAATGGGACTTATCTACCGAGCAACCAATTGAAAAGAGTGAGCCTAGAATTTAAATATTCATAAAGAATTCTTTTGAAATTAAGATATAAACCAAGTTTCCAAGTAGAACTTGTAAAATCATAATCAAAATTAGCTCCGAAAAGGGAGCTATTTGTTACAAATACTTTTACTTTTTTTTCTGGTTCACATAAAAGAACCACACCTGCTGCTAATACGATTTCCCTCCTGCAATAGCAACCCAAATTTCACTTCATTTTCCTTGTCTTGCACTGATTTGAATTGGTCTGCATCTACCTACTTTCTCCTTTTGTAGTAAAGCTTGAAGCTGTTGAAAACAGCAATTAAGAATGCCTGCTGCGGATTAAACATAACTTAAAATTTTCATCAGTGCTATTGGTTTTGGGTGGAAAAGATTCTTAAAATGGAAATAGAATTGGGAGTAATAAGGTAGCAATAATCCAAAAAATTAAATTCAAAAGGAGTGGCCCAATAACATAGTCTTTGAATTTTTGTAATTCCCCTGGAGAGTACACCATCGTAATTTTCTGATATCCCATTGGGGTCAATAAAAACTAAAACTCGCACAAAGGTAACAGCCATCAAAAGAGGTCTACTATCCAACAATGAAGTGCACCTCGCGATACTAATCGCAATCGGAAGCTAATAGTGCTGCTGTAGTCATTATTTGACATTACGTTTAGTCATTATAAATGTGATGCAAACAATGCGGATAGTACAACTCTCGCCCGAAATCACCTACACCTCAACCAATTAATCTACCCCCAGTAATTTCGGATCCTCGTTTTTTTCTTAAAGCCGTACCCATCGATAATCATTCCGGCAGCATCAAAATCACTTTCCAGTCTATTGAATTTTATAAGGCTTTGTTCTGCTTTCAGTACTTTCAAAAAGGATCATACTTTAATGCACCTGCCAATGCCTTACTACGATTGGTAAAATATTAAATACAGATAAATCCAATCAACAGCCACTAAGATACGAGAACGGGCCAAAATGATACGAACTTTTATCCAAGACCTTTACTAAATGGTTTGAGAAATTAAACAACCAACCTATCTGAGTTCTGATGAGGAAATTCGCTCCTCTGTAAGCTCTTAAACAGAAGAATATCTCTGCTCTTTAGAGTCCCAGTCTTTTGTTAGTTTATTACTCATCAATTCCAA